>Ga0209191_1000167_pt1 | contig 54259 bp, 42 predicted proteins | sample S_130626_EF_Meta_FD_187320 | JGI IMG/M metagenome (GOLD analysis project Ga0209191, IMG submission 187320) | Freshwater microbial communities from Lake Simoncouche, Canada to study carbon cycling - S_130626_EF_MetaG (SPAdes) (version 2) | ecosystem: Environmental > Aquatic > Freshwater > Lake ...
GATAACCCATACATCGCCGATATGTATCTGTATGTTAGCGAGAGCCGTCTAACAAACTTTATTAGCAACGGCTTATATCCTGCCGACATTTTCATAGATATTCTTAAAAGGACGCCTTATAATAATGAGGCAAATAAAGCGATGCTATACTGCGTGGGACCGAAAGGGCTAAGAGGATTGAATGGGATTAAAGGAAAACACGCTAGCACCGCAGACGACTTTAAAGACGCTGTATATATTGTCGGCAAGAATATAGCGAATGCTATATACCACTACAATAACACGCCAGATACCGAGAAGATTGACTATGTCCGCATCTGCCTAATATCTGGCGGCAGCTTTAAGCACGAAGGTGTCAGCCATATTGAGGTCGCTGAGAGCCTTATTAGAGGAATTCACGAAGTAAATGTAATGAATGTAATGAATTCTAAAAAACAGATTACAAATGTTGTATATAACTTTGCCTATGATAATGACGCTTTTAGACAGGCATATAATAACTTAGGACTTAAGGAATAGAACAAATATTTCTTGGATACGCACGCTATCGCACGCATACATAAACACAACACTAGACACACATCATATAATTCTTTTTATATTCTAGATACTCTTTATAACTTCTAAATATGTAGCGAAACCGTCAGCAATATTAACAGGATTATTATAACTAGATAAGCGAACATCAAAGTGTATCCAGTTTTTTCTATATTTCACAGGGATAAAGTTCATTAAGAATAACGAAGCCATCATCCCATCGCTATTAACGCATTTATATCCCGAGTTTTTAACATCAGCAATATTAGATTTTATGTAATACATATACTCAACCCACGGAGGCAACCTTATACTTTTCTCAGCATACTCTTTGTTATACATTTCAATATCCTTGGATAGTTTGTCATTCAGCGTAAAATAGGTGAAACTGGTATGACAGTGTATCCGCTCAGACCACCCTGTTAAAGTCGCATAGTCAAATATATAATCAGGCTCATAAGTCTTACAAGCATACGCCAGAGCATCCGCCAGTATCAATCGTCCTTCCGCATCGGTATTCACAATCTCCACGCTAGTCCCATTATAGGATTTAATAACATCATTCGGTTTAACCGAACTGCTTGACACTATATTTTCTACTAAAGGACATAGGCACACTATGTGATGCTCGCATTTGTTATCCACCAAATACTTAAACAATCCTAAAGCCAGCGAAGCTCCTTCCTTATCCATATACATTTTTTCCATAGATTTTTGGCGTTTTATAGAATACCCTCCAGTATCTATTGTGACTCCTTTGCCTACTAGGCATATTGTTTTCTTACTATTAGCCGGCTTATAATCTAGCACCAAGAAATGCGGCTTATTACTAGAAGAACCGCCAACCGCATCAATAAGCCGCAAGCCCATCCGCTTAATATCAGCGTGCCTATAGTTGTTTATTTTAACACTAGGCGTTTTGTTAAAGAGTCCGCAAGCATATGCTGCTAGCCTTTCAGGCGTAAATATATTAGAAGGCTCGTTTATGATATTTCGTGTTAAGTTAGAATAGTTAAGAACATTAAACAGGCTGTCTATATCTGCTTTGCTTAATTGCGGGGCATAAAATGAGATGTCTATCTGCCCTTTGCTATCCGTTTTATTCGTTATGTATTTAGAGAATACATACAGTCCCTGAATAATCCTATAAATAAATCCCTTAACATACTCTTTGTTTAATCTCTGTAAGTTAAAGAAAACATCCTTTTTATTATTTAAAACCTCCTTAATTGTTATTGAATTTAATAATATATCTAGTGGGTTATTTATTATTATGTCGGCATTCTTAGCCTTCGCTTTTGCTACTTTGGCGGTCGTCGCCGCTCCCGCCGCTCCCGCTACTATAATAGTATTCTGGTGATGATTGCTATCGCGTTTCCCTGCTTTTTTATCAATATTATTTATAACATTTGTAATATTGATACTCATCCTAATATATGGATATATTAAATGCTATTAAGCCTGCTGCCTTTCAAGACGGCTTGTATTGACAAGCCGGCTGTCTTTTAATTCATAGACCTTGTCAGCAATTTCTAAAGCCGACCTACGATGTGCTATGATTATCAAGGTGCTATTCTGTGTCTTATAGCATTCCTTTATTGTCTGCTGAACCAGTTCTTCGCAATACGGGTCAAGCGCCGAAGTCGCCTCGTCAAATATCAGGATTTGCGGCTTTCTTATTAATGCTCTAGCAATCGCTATACGCTGCTTTTGTCCTCCTGATAGCGAACTCAGTTCAGTTCCTTCAAGCCTTGTCTGGTATTTATTAGGCAGTTTAGATATAAACTCGTGTGCGTTAGCGTTCTTTGCGGCTTCTATGATGAGGTTTTCAAGGTCAGCAGCGCCGTCATCGCATATACCATACGCAATATTATTAGCAATTGTATCCGTAAATAATATGCTATCTTGTGCGACATATCCTATGCGCTTCTTTAGCCATTCGCTATCATAATTGCGAATATCAACACCGTCAATCGTTATGCTACCGTCTGTCGGTTCCAAGATATTCACTAATAATTTAGAGAGCGTGCTCTTACCGCATCCTGATGCTCCTATAATTGCTATCTTCTCTCCTCTATTAATTTGGAAATCAAAATCAGTTAAGACAGGCGCTGTCGCATTCTCATATTTAAACGACAATAGATTAAAGGCAATATCGCCATCCATCCGGTTATCAGCAGGTATATAGTAGCCCTTAGTATATTCAGGGGCATCTAGTATTTTCGTGATACGCATATAAGGCTCTTTACACTTAAGGAATTCGTTTCGCATATCAAATAAGGTTTTAATAGTAGAATATAGCACATTATTATGTAGAATAAAGATGGTTAGTCCTTCAACAGTTCCTAAGTAGTTTGCCGATAATATGATGATTATTGTGGTGATTGTCGGTATATTACAGACCACTAATAGATTGCTGCCGTATAGCATGCATTCCTTGTAGTTGTAGTCGGCGATTACGCCAGAGAGCGTATTGAATTTATCCTCAGCCTGCCGCTCATTCGCGTAGGTTTTCATAACGGATAGGTGCGAGATTGTTTCGTGCGTATAGGTGTTTAGTTCCTTATTCAGCTCTTCGTGGTTCGCCATTATCTTCTTGTGGATATGCTCGTAGCACGCTGATATCAAATAATTGATTGGGATTAGTATTATAGCGATAGCGGTAAGTTTCCAAGATATGTTTGTTAAAAGCCAGAAGGTAATAGCAGCCTCCACTAGAGAGCGTGAGAACACATTAATATTTAGCGAGATGATGTCAGACACCACTCTAGCATCGTTATTCACCCGCTCTAGCAGCCCATTAACAGGCTCTGTCTCGTAAAACTTCAAGGGCTGGTTTAATATCCTGCGATATACGATACACCTCAATTTATGGTTCATAGATTTTTGCGAATATACGAATAAGCCGCCACGCAAAGAGATTGCTATCATAGATATAAGGTTCGTATAAAATAGCATAGATAAGCGTTCGTTCGTAAAGTCGCCTATCATCATACGGCTCGTCTGCTCGCTTGCTATAACATTATAATAGGAACCTAGGCAGCCGCAAAATAATCCTAAGATACTGTATCTAATGTCGTTCCCGCACAAATCTATATATCTCCTTAACATTAGCATCTTTTTATTTAGTATATATGCGATATGTATTTATATGTATAGGATGATAGATGATGCTTATAAAAATTGAATGTCCTCAATAACTATTTATATATAATATATAGAATGACTGAGATATACATCTTCATATTTCGCAGAGACTTTCGCATTCACGATAACTTAGCGTTGAATAGGCTGATAGCCGCCGCTAACGCAGGTGGGAACAAAGGAATATACCCGATGTTTATATTCAATCCTAAGCAAATATACGCCAAGAACAACGAGTATTTTAGCAATAATTGCGTCCAATTTATGATAGAGAGCCTAGACGATTTGGATAAACATATCCACATTAACTACTATGAAGGCGACGCCGCTACAGCGGACATAGATATTTTAACAAAACTTTCTAAGAAATACAAGATAAAGGCTATCGCATATAACAAGGATTATTCGCCATTCGCCATAAAACGAGACAAGGCTATCGCTGATTGGGCTAGCACTCGTGATATCGCTATAATAACCGAAGAAGACTACACGCTATATCCTATGGGAACCATCCTCAATAACAAAGGCGACCCTTATCAGGTTTTCACGCCATTCTATAAAAAGTCTTTAACAATCAAGGTGTCCGCTCCGGAACCGCTAGAGGTCAAGACCATTAATGTAATAAAACATATCAAGAAATTTGACAAACATAAATATTATGTCGCTAATCCGGATTTGGCGGTAAGAGGCGGGCGAGAGAAGGCTCTAGAGCGTTTCAAGAAGATTATGACGGACTATGCGACAACCCGTGATTATCCGGCGAAGGATAAGACGACCCGACTGAGTGCCTACATCAAGTTTGGCTGCGTTAGCATTAGAGAGGTCTATTTTAATTATAGCAAAGTTAAGGAATTACAGCGGGAACTATTATGGCGCGAGTTCTACGCCAACATCCTCTATTATTTCCCAAATGTGCTAGGAAACTCATTTAAGGAGCAGTATGATAATGTGAAATGGACGAATAACAAAGAATGGTTTAAACGCTGGTGTAATGGGACTACTGGGTATCTATTGGTAGATGCGGGAATGGCGCAACTGAATAAGACGGGCTGGATGCATAATAGGTTGCGTATGATAACCGCTATGTTTTTAACAAAAGACCTGCTTATTGATTGGCGGTGGGGCGAGAAATACTTTGCGACCCGCTTAGTTGATTATGACCCTGCGAGCAATAATGGCGGGTGGCAGTGGTCGGCTAGCACAGGAACTGACGCACAACCATATTTCCGCATATTTAACCCCGAATTACAGTTAAAGAGATACGACAAGAACTACGAGTATATAAGGACTTGGATGCCTAATTACGAGATAGATGCTGTAGAAAAAATAATAGAACACAAGGAACGCTCAGCGATTGCTATAAGCGAATTTAAGCGGGCTGCTAGTACTTAAGGAAAAGCCGAAGGCTCGCTACTTAGAGAACATCTTAAGTTGGTTATTAACATTCCAGATGTGTCTTATAATATTATTACAAAATTCGTGATTAGGCAGATGTTCGGGATGTAGCACGCTACCTAGTGTTATATCTGTAATTGCGACAGGATATGTTATAACAAATGAATTAACAGCGGCATATATTATGTTATCGGCGGCAGTCCAAGAGTAATAGGATAAGTCGTAGCGGTCGTAGCCATCGCCACTAACATATTTATCTAGTATTTTTCTAGCACCTTCGCGTGAAACCATATAATAGACAGCACCCGGATACGCCTCGTGTCTCTTGGCGATTATGCCGCTACCGCTGCCTCCGCTGCTGCCTCCGCTGCCGTCGTCCTTCAAAAAATGCCCGTTATATAACTGTATGACTACAGGATGGCTGCTCGTATATAACTGTAATATCTCTACAACTTCATTATTTTTATTTTGTGCCTCTTCAACATATTTTAGCATCTTTTTAAAGTCTAAATTGATAAACTCTATATCATCTTCTAATACGCAGAAATACGGGTCTCCGTCAGCATATCCTTGTGCGATTGCTTTTAAATGCGATAATATACACGCAATCTCACAAGGTGTCGTGGTATTGATTGATTCCTCGTTGCGTATAATGGTATAGTTGTTAGACTTGATTGTATCAGGGGTCTCCGCTGATATACGATAATTATCTATCTCTTTTTTGTGAAACTGGGCTTCCATATATTTTCTTCTGTCAGCGCATTTATCTAGGTTAATCCAGTAATGTTTTAAGTTCATAAGTGTTTATATTGATTTCTTTGTAAATGCTTAAATACTTTACATTCTTTATATAAAAAAATGACACACAGAGTATATTAATACATAACTATATTATATGGCTCTATTTATTGATACAGAGACATCAGGATTGCCGGATACCCGCAATCTACGCTGGGGAGTTTATCCGGACTACAAGGATTTAGCAAAGTATGATAGTGCTCGTATAGTTCAGTTCTCTATGTTAATTACGGATACCAAGTTTAAATTTGAGGATGTGAAGGATTACATTATAAAGCGAGAAGACTTTGAGATAACGAATGGGAATTTCCACGGTATCACCAACGAGATATCTGACACTGTTGGAGTAGATTTTAATATAATAGCCGTTGAGATATTCTATAAGTTGCTAAAGAAGACGACGCATATTGTCGCACATAATGTAGGATTTGATGTGGGCGTCATTAAAGCCGAACTACATCGGCGGAAACTACAGTATATTATAGACGAGTTAGACAAGAAGACCTTGTTATGTACTATGAAACATATGAAGCCTATCTTGAAAATCATCAATCAATATGGTAATTACAAGAACCCGTCGCTTAACGAGATATACAGGTTTAATTTTAAAAAGGATGTAGATAACGCTCACAATTCGCTATACGATGTTTATAATCTTCACAAGGTCGTAGAACATATGTATAAAAATAAGACGCTAAAATATGAAATTGCTAGCGTAAGCGATGATAGCAGCGTAAGCAATAAGGAAAAGCCACAGTAAATCATTACATTACTGCGTAATTACATTCTTAGTCTAGTAGCCCAGAAGGGACATTTAAGGGAAAAAGGGCACCCAAAACCTTCAGCAAAGTATGTCTCGTCTTCTAGAACAATTGTTTTGTATAATTTACATAGGACACTAAGGACGCTTTGGTCGTGTCGGTTATCCACAAAGTCCCTGTCTTGGTATCCTTTGTTATAATGGTCGGTAAATAATAGGGGGTTCTGGTGTAATGCGTTTAACCACGCCGATACTATATGGATAGTGTTAATATTCTTTTTAAACATTCTTACAGTCGCAATTAGTTGCCCTGTTTCTATGATATCACGGCTATCTTTGTGAATATTAAAGTATTCAAAGATTTCTTTAGTAGTCCATTTTTTCTCTATATGCTGGGACATCTGGAATGATATAGCACCGTCCTCGCTATTTTTTAGCATCTCTATATATTCATTAAATCTCTCACGACCGCTAGGATTTATATAGCAGCCCGCGTCTAGATATATTAAAATATCCCCATCATCCATCTTCTCTAGATGTTTATTGATAATATATGGCTTCCATATCCAATACCCACCACCTCTAGGGAGTTCTAATACGCTCTTGAATTTCTCCTTAAAATCGTCATCTAAATCATCAGGGCTATACGATGTTATAGTGTCAAACCAACCGTCGCCGCTATCGCTGCTGCTGCCGCTGCCGCTAAGGCTCTTAGCCTGACTACATAGCCGCTTCTTGGTTTCCTCGTATTTATCATCACCGTAGGTAATAAAATGTATCATTTGTATATCTTTAATACATTTATTGTCCTAATCTTTATTATGTTTTTATCTCCATAAACTTATAAATGGATACTATGGAACAATTGAGAAAACATCGCGTTTTAAATTTAACTTTGATAGACCTAGTGCCTACGCTAATAGTCGGTCTAATAATACACTCGTATTTGTGGTTATATCCGCTAGAATTGAGCGAAGACCAGCAAACCGACCGAACCTTCATTCAATATGCCGCATCATTAGCAATAATATCAACCACTCTGCTAGGATTGGGCGTGATAATACATAGGATATTCGGTATTAAATCGGGGTTGTCAGCGCATCTAGGATTGAACGGGCGACCTAATAAAAAATAATTTAGTATTGTAGAGTATGGAACGATACGAAGTTGAGGGACACGAAGCAGCGAGAGAATACGAAGCAGCGAGAGAATACGAAGCAGCGAGAGAACACGAAGCGGAACGTGTAATAACCCCTGACCGCTTTTTGTCTATCTGGATATTCCTGTATTCGCTAGCATATCTCCTCAATCTAGTCCCTTACAATCCTATAATACTTATTAGTATCGCCTTAACATTCTTCGTAATCAGTCTGTTTATAATAGTTCCTAGGTTGAACGAACGGTCTCTCTTATTATACTATATAGTCATCAATACATTAGGAAAGATATTGCCTCTGCTACTGATTATAAATCACAAAATAACAAATAGCGATATCGTTTTCACCGTATCGTTTATCTTAATATATGTAGCATATATGTTGATTGTTAAAGACGATATTGTATGCGTCTATACGGATTATGTGGAGTTCATAATAGACCGTGATAGAGCCCGCGAAGGAGCTATATATCACTATATAAATCAAGCGTTCCCTAATTTGGTATAAGTTATATGAATATTGCCTTAATAAAAAGGTGGGATTTTTACTACCAGCAGGATTCGAACCTGCGAGTGCTAAGCACGTGACAGCTTAAGTGTCATGCCTTGGACCAAACTCGGCCATGGTAGCAAAACTCGTAAATGCGAGCAATATTAATTGTAAAAATAAGTTAGGATATGATAGTATTTAGGATATGATATGTATATATAAAGATATATATATTATTTTTTGGGGATTTTTAGTTAGATAATTATATATATCCCGTTATTCTTATATGGTTTTATGAGCGGATTTCTAAATACCATATAAAAATATCCCACGCATATCTATATAATCGCCTTTATAATGTATAAAGCAGTCTTAGCGTTCCTATTATTAGCATCAAATGCTACCTTAGCATTCTCATATATCCCTAATAATAGCATTAGGATTACAAACAACAACATCAGTCTCCCTAATAAGAAGGGCATTATGCGTCCGCTTCGCACGCCTAGCAGTCCCTTCAGTCCCGCAAGTCCTTACACGCCTAGCAGTCCCGCAAGTCCTGTCGCAGATATAACAAGCCCTTATCTAGACCGTAGTGTATTAGGGTTATTGCTTAGTGTAATTCCTACAATTCCTCTAAAATACATTATAGCAAGACCAGCCAAATTTACAAGAACACACGAAGCATCTCCAGATGATATTATTGAAATGGCTGCTATGGCTACACTAGGGACGCTAGGGACGCTAGGGACGCTAGGGACGCTTGGTATTACGCCAGCTACGCCAGCGACGCCAGACGACGAAGCAAATTACACAGATATCAACAATACAGTTAGCACCAAGACTAAGGCAAAGATTGATGCGATTATAGAGGATATTATGAGTAATTGTAAGAGGAATGGTAAGAGTGCTCCTGAAGTATCAATAAGTAATATACAAGGATACTGCTCTCCTTCTAACATAATAAAAAATAAGAATACAAAGGCTCTATCATTATCATTTAAGAAATGTAAATACGCCTTGCTATTTGGGGAGTTTAGCGAATATGAAATTATAGAGTATGCTAGAGCAGCGGCAGCAGCGGCAGCGGATAGCCGCAATACCTATTATGTCTCCCTGAAAGTATCAGCACCTTATAAGACGATGTTGCGAAATGGTATTCAATTTACCGATATGTATTACCCTAAGACCAGAGATTATAATAACATCTGTTTTGTGATATATAAACTGTCTTTGAAAAAATACGAAGATGGTAATCTATATATTGAGGCAGGCACTATTGTTCCACCACGAACGCAATTCTAATTGCCTAGTATCTTTTTATTTTTATAAATAGATTTACAAAAAATGATTTTATATAATACTTAATTACAGATACAATACAATATGAAGATACCACAAGAAGAGATAATAGATACATCATTATCATCGCAGACGCCGTCGACCGCCTTAAATGTAATAGACCTATTTTGCGGATGTGGTGGAATGTCTAAAGGCTTAACAGACGCAGGGTTAAATATAATAGCAGGTATAGATGTTTGGGACAAAGCAGTACTAAGTTATAATAAGAATTTTACACACAAGGCATACTGCGAAGACTTAACTCAACTATCTCCTGAAAAGTTTGCCGAATTATACAATAAGGATAATAAGGCTGTTGATGTATTAGTAGGCGGTCCTCCGTGTCAAAGTTTTAGTATTGCTGGAAAGAGAGACAAAAACGACCCTCGTAATGCTCTATTTATGGAATATGTTAAATACCTAGATTACTTCAAACCGAAGGCATTTATTATGGAGAATGTTATAGGAATGCTCTCTAAAAAAACTGCGAACAGCGAGAAGGTTATAGATATTATAATGGGGCTGCTTAATAAAGAATACAACTGTATAATTACTAAATTATATGCTAGCGATTTTGAGGTTCCACAAAATAGACGGCGTGTTATCATTATAGGTGTAAGAAAGGATTTGGATATTATCCCAAAAGAGCCTGAGCCAATCATAAAATCTGTAGAAGCCCGAATACCTGTAGGAACTGTATTGCTAAGGAAAGAGGATGTTGATATAAAAAACTTCCTAAGCGAAAAGGCATTAGCAGGAATAGCAAACAAAAAGGCTGTAAGTAAAGAAAAAGGTTTTGGGTTTGGAGCACAAATACTAGATGTTAATAAACCTTCCTATACAATCCCTGCGAGATATTGGAAAGACGGCTATGATGCTTTGGTTAAATATGATGACAAGGAGATTAGAAGATTAACAATTCTAGAACTAAAGAGAATACAAAGTTTTCCTGATAATTATGTTATAGAAGGCTCCAAAAAAGATATAATAATACAGATAGGAAATGCGGTTGCTTGTAAGTTTGCTTACTATCTCGGTAAATATTTGATTAGAACTCTTAGTCCTAATACCTAATCTTTTTTATTTTTATACATTACAATCTATTACAAATCAACAAAAATTGAATAGAATATATATAATATTTATAAGCATACTATATAATTAGAAGATGAATAAAGAAAAGGTATGTCCTGAAGGGAAGGTTGTTAATCCTCTAACAGGTCGTTGTATCAATATAAAGGCTCTTGAGAAGAAGATGAAAAAGATTGAGAAGGCTGCGAATGCTGCGGCTGACGCCCCTGCCGCTAAGGCTCAAGATGACACCAGTCCTATAATAGTACAGCCAGAGAATAACAAGAAGTTAATAGACAACCTGAGGATATTAGCAGATTACGAGAGGATTAACAAAGAGCCCTTTAAGGTGAAAGCATATGAGAAGGTTATCGGTTCTATAGAACTTCTTGATAAAAATATAGAGACTCTAGAAGACATTAAACTACTTAAGGGAGTGGGTAAGAAAATAGAGGACAAGATAATAGAGTTTCTAAATACAGGGAATATTAGCGAGGTTGTAGGTGTTCTTAATGACCCTAAGTATATTCTAGGTAATAAGTTAAAGGGTATCTATGGTGTTGGACCCGCTAAGATAACAGAACTGATGACAAAAATAGAGAACTTTGAGGAGTTGAAGGAGCACCCTGAGTTGCTGAATGACAAACAGAAAATCGGTTTAAAATACTACGATGATATGAACTTGAGGATACCTATGGCGGAAGGCAAGCAACACCTGAAGGTCGTTGGGAAGATACTGAATAACCTGTATAGTGATAACGACGGTATTGAATTTGAATTCGTAGGCAGTTTTAGGAGAAAGAATAAGGATATGGGCGATATTGATATTTTGATTAAAAATCGCAAGGGATTAGTTTTAAAGGATATTATAAAGCAGCTAGAAGACAAGTCCTATATTATTGAGAAGTTGGCTCAGGGTAATAATAAGTTTATGGGAATATGTAGGTTATCACCAGAATTACCAGCAAGACGCATAGACATATTGATAGCAGACCCCTCATATTACTACTTTGCTCTGCTCTACTTCACAGGCTCTTATAATTTCAATATCTATATGCGTAAAATAGCATTAACTAAGGGGCTATCGCTGTCTGAATACGGATTTAAGCCAGCTACGGGAGCGAATACGGCTACGGGCGTTGCTACAAATAAAAACATTATAGATACAAGTGATACTATTAATAGCGAAGAAGACATCTTTAAATACCTAGGAATGACTTATGTAGAGCCGCATAGACGATGAGGGACTATGAAGGGATATAAGAGTATCTAGCACTTAATATAGGCGAGGGTATGCTACGGGATATTATTATAGATATCTATTATACATAATGATACTTTATTTTTATTTATATGATACCATAACAATACCACATCATATCATATAAGGTTTATCAATATTATATATATAATCCCGTCGCTCTCGTCGCATTCACACAACATAAAATGTCTATCACCTTGTATTCCTATAAAGAGGACGCGCATATTATATTATCTTACGCTTATGATGTGCTTACAGAGGAAGGGAAAGAGATTGATTGTGAATATGGAGAAATTAAAAGGAAGCATTATAGGGATTATAAGAAAGAGAAATCAGATTATATGTTCCTACATCAATTTATTCCACATAATGGGAAATATCTTGTTAGGGATATTGAGTTTGAAATCAGCGATTTTGTTTTGAATGACAAGATACAGACCTTCTGTTTCAAAGAGGCGTTTTATCATATTAAAAAGATTGTTTTCAAGGCATCGTCTAAGGACAAGATAACCGCATTTTTTGAGGAAGCGATTAATAAGAAGTTTAAGGAGAATAAGGAGAAGTTCGCAGAAGTATCTGGAGACAAGATTATTAAGAAGAAATGGACGGGTTATAATTGGTCTTACGAGTCGTCAATTCCTAAAAGAAGTTTTGATAGCATCTTTTTGAAAGAGCAGCATCTAGCCAAAATCAGGGAGCCTATTAAGAAGTTCATAGAGAAAGATACCTACAAGGCTTACTGTAAGCACGGGATACCCTATAAGATGAATATTATGCTACACGGACCGCCGGGTGCTGGTAAAACTTCGCTTATCCACAGTATAGCATCAGCGTGCGAAGCCAATATTTGCGTTCTCAATATTAACGCCGACTTAAAAGAAGAGGCGATGATTGAGGCAATATCACAGGTTAATGACGATGACAAGATATCTATTCTCGTCCTTGAAGATATTGATTGTATCTTCGTAGATAGGAAACAGAACGACGGGCTAAAGAATAATATTACGATGAATGGTATCCTCAATTGCCTAGACGGCTTTAATAACCCCGAAGGACTGATTGTTATTATGACAACCAACTTTCCAAATAATTTAGATGATGCTCTTATGAGATGTGGGCGTATTGATTTAGATATTGAATTGTCTAACCTTGACAAATACCAAGCGAACAAGATGTTTATGTCATTCTTTAACAACGAGGAATACTTTGAAATCTTGTGGGAGAATATCCAGAAGTATTCAGTAGAACCAGCGACCCTGATACAGTTCCTATTCAATAACAGAGATGAGAAAAACATTACGACCAAGTTTGACGACTTTTACAAACTTCTTGCTAAGAAATATTCCAAAGATAAGAGCGACATTTATATGTAATGCCTGTATGTAATACTGGATGTAATCTTAATACAACTTATTTTTATTATTAGAATAATAGATATTATAATATTAGAAGGAGAGGAGGAGGATGGGATCTGACGCTAGTAAGGATTACAAAGGTCCTGCTAACCCCGAAACAGACAATAATGTATTTATAGTTGATAAGTTTAGCAATTACGCAAAAGACCAGCAAACAAACTCTTATAATATATGGGTTTTGCTATTTATCTTTATTAATGCTTTAATCTTATTCCTATTTATTATAGAACTGCTATCTAATTTATTATATAACATACGAAGCGGACGAAGACGGCGAAGCCATATATAAGTATTAGAGGCGTATGTTGTATATATAACTCTTATAATGAGCGACGCAACAGACCCTATCGCCGCTGTCGAGCCTAGCAATAATCTAGTAATCACCATAGACACTAGAGAGACCACGCTATATAATGATATTACCGAAAGAGACCTAGATAATTACGCAGAAAAGATAGAGATAGTTAGCGAGAATTTGACGCAAGGCGATATCCATATAACATACAAGAGTTTAAACTATATATTTGAGAGGAAGACGCTAGCCGACCTACAAGCATCCATAGTGGATGGTAGGTATAAAGAGCAGAAAGCCCGTCTGTTGTCTAATATCTCGCAGAAATACATAACTTACATTATTGAAGGAGACACCGTCTTATCGTCTAATACATATTCTAAAAATAAATCTATGATACAAGGTGCCTACCTACATACTATGTTTAGAGACAATATTCGCATTCTATATACTAAAAATATTATGGAAACTGCTACGCTAATATTATTGATATCCACGAAAATACTTGACAGACCGGAGAAGTTCCTGAGCGACGAATACACCGCAGACAAATGCTATACGGACTTTGTGAAACTGAAAAAGAAGAAGATAGACAACATAGATACTAAATCATGTTTTGTAATGCAACTTTCGCAGATACCTATGATATCTAATGTTATCGCAAAAAACATCCAGACTAAATATGCGTCTATGAGCGTCATCATTAGGGCTCTAGATGTATTTGAAACTCCCGAACAAAAGATTAAAGAACTGTGTAAAATTGAAGGGGTAGGCAAAGAGAAGGCTTCGCATATTGTTAAATACCTCTTCGCTGAGTGAATTATTTTTCTTTTTTTATATATAAGATTAAAAAATAAATATTATTAAAAATTAAATGAAAAAAGGATGCGAAGAATATGAACGAAGCGAAGGAAAGGATATTAAGGATATTATAAAAGGATATATTAAGGAATACGCGGACGGAGCAGCGGCTACCGGAGCATCCATCGCTCCGGACGAACCATTCTATATTGTTAATTTAGATAAGGTTGAAGACCAGTTTAATAAGTGGGTTGAATATTTGCCGAATGTGAAGCCGTATTTTGCTGTTAAGTCTAATCCTGACGACAAGATAATAAGGCTGCTAGCGAAACTTGGGTGCGGATTTGATTGCGCTTCTAAGAGTGAGTTAAAGAATGTTTTGAACGTCGTCCATAATCCTAACAGGATAATATTTGCGAATCCTTGTAAAGTTTCGTCGCACTTAATGTATGCTCGTGATAATGATATAGCGATGATGACATTTGACAGTATTGAGGAGTTAGAAAAAATATACAATATATATCCTGAAGCCCAGATATTACTTAGAATAAGCGTAGATGACACGAATAGCCTTTGTAAGTTTAATTCTAAGTTCGGGTGTCCGCAAAGTAATATTCTAAAAATATTTGAGAGAGCCAAGAGTTTGCGTATGAACTTAGTGGGTTTCAGTTTTCACGTAGGCAGCGGCTGTAGCGATGCTCGCAGTTTCTATAAGGCTATTGAGGATTGTGCGACGACTTACAAAACATCGCAAGACTTTGGATTTAACATCTGTGTAATAGATATTGGCGGGGGCTTTCCCGGACTTGATAGAGGCATCAAGTTTGCCGACATTTGCGACAATATTAATATGGCTATTGCTGACTTTTTCCTATATGAAACCAGCAATAATATTATTAGGTTTATCGCAGAACCCGGACGATACTTCACGGAGGCTACACATACGCTAGTAATTAATGTTATCGCCAAGAAAAAAGAGGCAGGTGTGATTAAATACTATTTGAGCGACGGTATATACGGGTCTTTCAATTGTATCAACTACGACCACCAGAAGCCTGAACTAATCCCTCTATTACCCCGTGAAGATGATGACCCACTATATAACAGCACCTTCTTCGGTCCAACTTGTGATAGCCTAGATTGTATATATAAAGATGTGCCTTTCGTGGAACTTAATGTGGGCGAGTGGATATATGTAAGCGACTTCGGCTCATATACTATATCACCTAGTTCGGCTTTTAACGGCTTTTCTGTGTCTAATAAAAAATATATATCAGCGAATCACGCTAAACCTAGGGAGGACACTAAAATATAAAAATATATAGGCATATACATCTAACTAACTATATTACACTTGCTAGGCTCCGCCGCTTCGCCACCCACATTAATCACGAAGAATTCTGCTACCGTAGTAGATGCTAACAATTATCTTGTAGCCGCGATTATCCAGATATATCTGGTATGTATCTTTATACTTTAGGGCACCGTCAGTTTGCTTAGGTTGTAGAATTTTATATTTGGTTTTTTCCTCCGCCTTTCTAATAAAGGTGGTAATGTATTTGTCATAGGATGTGTCAGTTTCAGGCTGTGAAACCTGAATCTTCTCCATCGTCTTAATCTTGTCGTAGGTGTCAGCAGTATCATCCTTAGAATAATTCTTAATAATATTGTGAATAGTTGTTATATCCCACTCTTTGTCTTTCTTCTTGATGGTATTAAACACATCTTGCGTTAGGTTAATCACAATCGGGACAGAAGCACTAGGGTCGCTTGAGATGCTATTGTCAATAACCGGCAAATCTACTGGTTCCAGATTAAGGATATTCTTAGCAGTAAGCATAGTGGTCTTTGCTCTTACTTGCCCTTTCTTCTTTGTGAAGCCCGCCGTCTGGTAATCATTATCACCGAAAGGGTCGTTGTAGGCTTTCTCGTATTCTTTAATAGCCTTTGTGGAAGTTCTGTGAGGACCCGTTTTGTGCCCGCCTTCAATAACTTCACGCCAATACCCAGACATACGCCCTGTTAAACCTTGGATTTGGACGCTGTTATCTGGTTTAGGCGTCCAGAGTTCGTGTGTCGCCCCGATGCGAAGTTTCCAGCGATTAGGGATAAGATTGGCTCTGCGAAAGAGCCCCTTAATACCGATTACAATATGCTGCTTTAGAGGTTCTTTGAAGAAACTGCTGATTTCTTCGGGCGACAGGCGCTCCTTAGAAGTGTGGTTCTTGAATAAAACGCCCTTGCGAATACAAGCGTCCTGAACCATATCAGCATTACCCTTGCCCTTATTGCCTTTCACACGCACAATATGAACCCTATAATCTTCTCCGTATTTCTCTATAATATCTTCGCGAACCCATCTGTCGGCACTATCCTTCTTACTGAGGTCATAGAAGTCATCCACAATACCCATATCAAAGAAGTCCTTGTGTCCTATGTAAGAGGCAGGAATAGTCATCTTGTAGAGTTCGTGAAGGTCGCCCCAGCGATACAGGTCATACAACTCTTTAATCATCGTGGCGCTGATGAATACGAAGCGGTTGTTGTTCTCCTCCATATGCTTCACATCCAATATACCAGCGTCCTTGAGAATAGTATGAAGAACTTGTGCTTCGCCGTCGCCTGTGTCAATCTCGTCAATAATGATAAGACTATTGCTAATATTTTGAAGACCGGCATTTTTGAGTTGTCCGTGATGAAAGATTTTGTCCTTAAAACAACTAGGAGCCTTGTCTTTCATATCTTTTTCCCAGCCGGCATTAGACATACCAGTAAGAATTCTAACATTCTTAGGATTAACCACAAAATCGTCGTCAATATGAGTTGTAAGAAGTTTCGCTATCTCTATCATAAGACCGTCCGCACCAACCTTTGTTTTCTTTTGGATACTGACGACACGACATTTCTTGTTATTGTTATAGAATATATTAACAATATTGTTAGCATCCACAATCTGGTTAGGGAAGATATATTCGGCTGTCGCCGTATCATCCCCTTCGCAGAACAACATATGATTAAGTGCTATCGCAGACTTGTATGATTGTAAGACATTCTCACGTCTCGCTGAGATAATATCGGTTTGACGAGCAGCGGCAGAAGCGGCAGCAGACATACTTGAGATAGTAGAGTTCGCTAGAACTGTTATAGAGTTCGTGAAAGGCTTAAAGACTTCTTGTATTTGCTAGGATATCTAGATTTGATATCAGGAAACACAACAAAGGGCTTTGATAAATATAAAAAATATATATTATCAATTTTTACAAATATTAGAACAAATTAGAACATATTTATCCGGTGCCTCGTGGCTCCCTCTATTAACTGCGTCTAACCCTTAAGTCCTCTTTTAGGTAATTAAATTATCTTCACAATCTCTTCTAATAAATCGTCTAGTTGCGGAGGAATTAATTCTTCGTATTTTATGTTAAGCGTCTTATCGCCATAATTTTGCGGCTGTAATCCATTAACTTTAACAGGATAAGCCCAGTGTGATGTAGTTCTTTTATCTGTGAAATACTTCTGTCTTTTTTCTAGCATTTTAGGTGTTAGATTGCTGCGAGGCAAATAACTTACATATTGAACTATGCGTTCTTCTTTATTAACACATCGATTTTTATCGCCATTTCCATATTGATTTTGATGAAATGTTCTTGAATCCCATAATACTAAAGAGCCTGCTTTAATAGCGAGAATACGCTTGCTATCGCTAATCTTATCTAAATATTCCTGCTCTATTAGCAGCCAATCTTTAGTAGATGTTAAATTATATTCTTTCGCATATTCTTCGTGTAATTTGTGGCTACCTTCATACACTACTAGCGTCCTATTAATATTATCTGTAAGAGCAACAAAACCCTGAATACATTTTAAGCCTTTTTTACTAGGTGCCTGATCCGTATGCGTCCAAACTCCATCTTTCTTTTTACAATCCGCCGGTATATAACAAGTGCTATCATAACTAACCACCACATCATCTGTCTTCCAAATTTCTTTAAAAACATTTTGAACGCTAGGTCGTGTCCTAATAAACCACGAATGCCTTTGATGTCCTACTCCGTGATATTTAATAATCCCATGCGGACTTATTTTATTATGCGTCGCCTCTATTTGCGGATGCGAAGAAAACCATTCCCGAAAATGTTTTAATGCCGTTTCTACTTCTTCAGCCTCCAGAATACCCTCAATAACACAATAGCCTTTCTCGGCAAGTTCCGCAATATTATCCTGATAAGCAGACATATTGATGTGAAAGTTGTTGAAGTTGATAAACTTGTTAAATCTGTTAAGGTTTATGAAAGTTGTTTTACTGTTTTACTGTCTTTAGACTGTCTTTTGAGATATCGCTAAGAGACTTCGTAAGAACCTTGTATATAAAAGTTATGATATCTAATCAATTTTTATATATACTAAAAAATAATAGAGCAAAATCACACCATACCCTATAATGATTATTTAGCCCATATCATATCCCAGTCTAGCCTATCTATTGTCTTTGAAAGCTCCTCTTTAACTTCATTTAAAGTATTGAATTTTGATGGTGTAAATGTATATTCATCTTCATATTGAACAAAAAACTCATTATAACCCAACGTTCGCAAATGTTCTAAACAATCAATATAAATGTTATTCATTTCCGCCGCCCATTCAAAACAAATTAAAGGGGTCTTTTTTGATAATGACGATATCACAGAGTATTCTCCGCATTCAACATCAATTTTAATAAGATCTGGTGTCCCATACTCTTCTATAAGTTTATCTAAAGTAATAGATTTACAAATAATAGGAGTATAAGGAGTATTAGAAAACCTACTTTTATTTGAATACCAATCAGGATTTAATGATGATATAGTATCCGTATTTGAAAAATAAAAGATAATATCTTCATTATTATTATTGCTTACAGCATAATTTAAACACGTACAATTTTTTAATTCATTAGTGTTTATAAGTAATTTATCATAAACAATTGGAGCCGCTTCTATGCTTACAATTTTATAGTATTTATCTTTATTCGCTATAGTCCATTTTCCAATATTAGCACCGATATCAAAACAAAGCATTATATTATAAATATCTTAGATATCCTTATATCCTAGCGTAGGATGAATATAGATGGGTTATTCAATAATTCGCCCCAAACTATTTTGTCTTTATTTGCTTCTAACAAACTCATAGCATTTGCGTTTCTAGACAAAGTAGCCCAATCTATCTTCTCCATATTAGCCTCTAATAATTTTATGGCTTCTGGATTACCTGACAAAGTATTCCAAACTATCTTGCCTTGATTTTCCTCTAATATTTTGATAGCATTCGGGTTATTTGATAAAGCACCCCATACTATCTTGCTTTGATTTGCCTCTAATATTTTGATAGCATTTGAGTTCGCTGACAAAAACAACCATCTTATTTTGTTAGTTAAGAGGTTATATGCGTTTGTTGTTAAACCATTTTCATACTCAACACGCTCCTTTAATAGTTTGACAGCCTTAGGGCTACTATTGCTTGACAAGTGTATCCAGTAAATTTTATCAGGGTTCTTTTCTAACAAAGCAATTGCCTCAGGGTTCGCTGACAGATTAGACCACGCTATCTTTTCGCTATCTTCTAAATTATTATAATCTTCTTGTGTCATCTTCCTCTCTTCCCTAATCTTCTTTCTTAATAAATCTATGGCGCTAGGGTTCCCTGAAAGAATATTCCACGCAACTATATTTCCTTCATCCCGCATTCTATGGTATTGCGTTATATTTGTAGCCTTTATCTGCTTCTCTTCTTCCCATTTATCCGCTAATAAATCAATCGCACTAGAATTACTTGATAGAACAGCCCAATCTATATACTTGCGATATTGAGGTTTGCTTAATATATGTATTGCCTCTCTATTACCTGATAAAAGATACCAATCAACCCTATTATTGGTAGGGTCAGCTCCGCCCTCTTTTATGCTAGCCTCTAGCAAATCAATAGCATAGGGATTGCTGGAAAGTTGCGTCCAATCAATATCATTAGCAAACTTCTTGTATTTAGGATTGTCAAATACATACTTTCTTATTAAAGCAGCGCTCCCTTCTTGATTAGGATTGCTAGGTAATTTCTCCCAATCTATTTTGTCAGGATTAGCATCTAATAAATCTATGGCGTTAGGATTATATACTATGATATCCCAATCTAATTTATGTATAGGTATCCAATCCCTCAATTCATATTTAAGTATCTTCTCGTATATTCCTATAATATCTTCTAGCAAAGCATCAGGCAACTGTCTTATAGACAACTTATGAACTTTCATCTTGTTTTTGATTGTTTCAGGTGATGAGTTGATATTCTCTAAAAAGATATGTATCTGCTTACAAATCTTTCTTAGTTTCTTCTTATCAGTATCTAAGAGTTTTGACATAATACCTAGTGTCTTCTCATCTTTACACATCAACTCATAGTCGGCTATAGAAAGCCTAAACAACGGGTTGTCGGTCTGTGCCCTATCTTTCATCTTTCTAATTACCTCAAGGTCTGGCGACGATGAAGACCTATTACTATTTATCCTTAGTATTTTCCCTAATATATTACTTCGTGCTGTCTTTTTATTAGTAAGAGACATCTTCTAATATACCTAAATAAAAATTATAAAATACTAGATAAATATAGCAGGATTTATTGTTAAATAATACCAGTTTATCTTATTTATCCTCTTAAGTTTAGCAAATTCATCCTTAGGTAATGCTTCTTCATATGCTACTCTTTTAACTAATAAATCTATAGCATTAGGGTTGATTGATAAATTAGCCCAAGGTTTGTCGTTTTGTTCTGCTGATATATCTTGTAAATTACTAGCAGCAGCAGCAGCAGACGATGGTGGGTTCCAAACTATCCCTTGCGTATTTTCAGGGGCTTTTAGTAATACCTCAGCTTCAGGATTAGGATTACCTGATAATGCTCGCCAGTCTATCTTGTGGCGATTTTCAGGATCTTTTAATATTTCTAGAGCACAAGGATTACCTGATAAATTCCTCCAATTTAAACGCTCAATTATTGACAAAGCATTAGTATTATCAGGTGATAACTGTTCCTTTTTATATTTTGCTTTTATTAATTCATCTGCTTCAGGATTACTTGATAATGCTCTCCAATCAATCTTTTTATCATTAGGTATATTTGCTAGTTCCTCTTTTGACAACATACTCTCCTCTTTATACTTCTCTTCTAATAAGTGGATTGCTTTAGGATTTCCTGATAAATTAGCCCAGTTTATCTCTTGAGGATGATCCAATAAATATTCAATCGCATTAGGATTACTAGACAAACTCTCCTTTTCTAATTTGTCAATCGGTATGCCTTTTCTTAATATATGCTTTGTTGATAACAGGCTATTAAAGATGCCCGCAATTTTACCTCGCAAGTCTTCAGGTAATTTTAATATAGGCACTTTCGTTGTCTTCATTTTGTTTTTGATTTTTTCAGGTGATGAATTGATATTCTCTAAAAAGATGTGTATCTTCTTACAAATCTTTCTTAGTTTCTTCTTATCAGTATCTAAGAGTTTTGACATAATACTTAGTGTCTTTTCGTCTTTACACATCAACTCATAGTCGGCTATAGAAAGCCTAAACATCGGGTTGTCGGTCTGTGCTCTATCTTTCATCTTTCTAATTACCTCAAGGTCTGGAGACGACGAAGACCTATTACTATTTATTCCTAGTATTTTAGATACAGTTTTAGATTTATCTTGTGCCTGTTTCTGTAAATAGGTCGTAGCCATATCTAATATATAAGAATAAGAAAAAATGATTTACATAAATATATATGATATATATAACTATTAACTAATAATATATTAGAAATGACAACATCAAGGAAGTCGTCAAAACACGCTTTAGGACAATATTTTACAACACATATAGAACTTAAAAAAAAGGTATTTGAGTTTATATTGAACGAGCCTTCTAATATATTGGAACCATCTATAGGACAAGGTGATTTAATTACATTTATTACAGATAAATTACCTAGTATCACATTTGATATGTATGAAATTGACGCAAATATTACCTTATTAGATAAAATACATAAGGACAAGGTTATATATGGAGACTTTATGAAACAATTAATTACAAAAACATACAAGACAATAATAGGGAACCCTCCGTATATTAGAACTAAAAAGAGGAACCTGTATATTGATTTTACTGAGAAATGCTATAACTTACTAGAGGATAACGGGGAACTTATATTTATAGTTCCAGCAGATTTTCTTAAATTAACAAGTGCTTCTAAATTATTAAATAATATGATGTTAAATGGAACATTTACCCATATATTCCATCCTAATAATGAAAAAATGTTTGAAGACGCAAATATTGATGTGCTTATATTTAGATACTGTAAGAATAAGTTAAAAGTTAAACAGGTTTTATATAACGATAGATTACTATATATTACAAACAGCAACGGCTTAATTACTTTTGGTGAAGAACAAACAATCTCTAGCGAATGCCGCGATAGCGGCGATAGCATTATGTTCCAAGAATATTTTGATATTTATGTTGGTCTTGTTAGTGGAAAAGAAGAGGTCTTCAAGAATGAGGAACTAGGTAATATTGAGGTGTTAAATGGTGATGGTAAGGTTAATAAATATATATATATTAAAAATTATCCTTGTAAAGATGACAAAATAAATACGCATTTATTACACCATAAAAAAGCACTTATTGAAAGAGGGATACGAAAGTTTAATGAGAATAACTGGTTTGAATGGGGAGCACCAAGAAATATTACGACCATAAACGATAATATCGGCAAAGATTGTATTTATATTTATAATTTAACAAGGAGACCTAATGTAGCATTTTTAGGCAAAGTTAAGTATTTTGGAGGCAGTTTAATAATGCTGAAACCAAAAAAAGACTGCGACTTGAATAATATAGTTTCGTATATGAATAGCAACAAATTTAAAGATAATTTTATGTTTTCTGGAAGGTTCAAGATAGGTCATCGGCAAATAAGCAACTCCTATATTCCCTCAGCATATCTCTAAGTATCTAAGTATCTAATGTTCTTATATTTGACATAAAGGTTTCTTTCCAACTTGGTTTAGGTTTTTGTAAGCAATCAATAAATAGTTTTATCTTTTTATTTATATTCCCGTATGTGAAAACCCTATTTTTATTCCAGCATACTTGAAATGGTAAATTATTAATGTTTGGTGTCAATTTAGATAAGCCCTTGACGCTATTAACAATTACATCGCTAGCATCTGTCTTATTTAACACGATGAAATAGTAATCCCTTTTGTTAATAGCATTATATTTTTTATCCTTTAATTTATTATAAAGAATATCACTCATCTTACCATTATCATACGAGGTATCCCTATGAATATCAATTATAGCATCTGTATAAGCATATACACACATCGCCAAATTGCCTGTATTATCACTTGTTAAACCTGTTGTTGTTTTTATATTGATTGGAAGCCATCCATACAAATTGTCAAATGCTAAAATGTCATACCACATTCTAATTTTTGGCTTCTTTATTTTAACACCAAACTTTTCAATAAGTAATTTAATTAAACCGTCTTCATCAATACAACTATTTATTCTTCCGTCTTCATTTTGGGTTGAAAACGAAAACGATTGTATCTGTAAATATTCTTGTATTTTATACATTATCAAAGGCATTCTGTGTAATCTAAACAGGCAACCTCTAATCCATTTTTGTATTTTAATTGATGATGTCTTCACCATCTTCATATATTCTTCTTCCATTACTGACTATTCTATTACTTCTAATCCCTTCTAATTAGTCCTAATCAATTTTTATAACGGATGTATGAATTATAACATATTTATTACTATGGTAATCTTTAGAAAAAATAAAAATATACTAAATAAAGATATAAGGATATTCTCAAGTATATATAGGGAGGCTTCTAGACAAATATAAACTTGCTATTGAGTTGTATCAGGTCATAGTATTTATATACGTTATTTATGTCCTTGAGTTTCCCTGTATCCTGAGTATTCACGATGCCTTTCATAATGTCTTCTATGGTATCGCTAGTAGTATTGCTGGTTTTTATTATATCATTATAGGTGTAATGTGCCTTATTATATTCTTCTGCGAATACCTTGTTATTTAAGGTTATATAATATATATTGTTGCTATTATAGGCAATTATCTGTTTAACCATCTCAATTGTCTCTTGGTCTTTATTTACACATTTGTCTGTCTTCTCCGTCTTCTCTGTTTTCACTTCCCACAATTTCTTATTTTTGTCATCCTTAATATACGCAACAACCTCAATCGCATTTGTCTTGAGTTTCTTGGTGATTTTAATGGTAGCGTCTAGGTTCGCACAGCCTGTGTTAGCAACTGTAGAGTTTGTAGCATCGCTTGCGGTAGCCTTCTTGGACTTTCTCATTTTTGCTACAGGTGCTACGGTTTCTGTCGCTGCTGCCGCTGCTACAGCCTTTGCTTTCGCCCCTCTAGATGCTTTAGGCTCTTGTAGGATATTGATGAACCTGTCAAATAACAATTCTTTAACCATCGCCAGTTTTAGATTGTTAATCCTGTTTTTTCTGCGTGTATCAACTTGATACAAGGGTTTCTCTAACAATCCTCTTTCTACATCTTCCCAATACTCTTCACTCTTGTCATATCCAGGAAGCCTCTCCAAGCATAATGCGTAGAGTTGTAATATAGGTTTCATAATCTGGTTGGTAATATAATGTAAATAATCAGGTGTTAAATTGTTCTGTTCGATATAATCAGGATGTTCTATGCGGTCTCCTTGTAATGATGGAGCCGTCTTAGAAGCGGCAGCCGATTTATCTGTCTTGATATATACAAATGGAATACGCTCATTTACTACGGGTCTGTTTCCGGGGTCTCTAGCACCTATTCTGTCCGCCAACACTTTGTGAGCGATTTTAGAGGGGTCTTTGTATGAACCTTTTAAACTCTTTGTGATTATTAAGTCTTTCATAGACGACTTGCCTTCCACCAGATTAGACAACTCTTCCTGTAGGAACTCTATGGAACCTTCCAAATCTTGCTTTTCTAATATGATATTAATGACGCCGCCATATATCTTCTTGACAATCTGGGCGTTATCACGGCGTTTCAGCACAATACCCATAGACTTCTGCTTGTATTTTGTGGTATCTGTCTCGTATAAGTTGCCTACATATCGCTTCTTGCTGAATAGAATAAACGGATATAGGCATTTCTCATAGTTCAGTTTCTGCGGACTAGGCATAATGTCAGGGACATTTATGTTTCTCTCAACCTCCTTACCAATATCTATAGCAAACTGTAAAGCATCTGTCCCAAATACTGCGTTCCCTGCTTTATCGGCTAAAGGAAATTTACAGAATATAGAATCAGTATCTCCATAAATAACCTCGGCGTTATATTCTCGTTCCACGAAATCCTTAGCTAACATAATCATATTTCTGCCCGTAGCCGTGGTACAGGCGGCAATCTCCTTTAAGTAGATAGAGGATGTCCTAGCGCCTATCTGCCCGTATAGCGAATTCGCCGTAACCTTGTAGGCTACTTGCGTAGCATCTAAGACATCCCGCTCAAACACATTATAGGTATCCTTGATATTCTCTATATTCTCTTTTAATACTATAATCTTGCTATTAGCCTCTATATTATATACTTCGTAATGGTCGCTACGCTCGGTACAAATACCTGTGTATGATGTATTCATCGTCCTAATTGTCTGGTATTCTATCTTCTTCCTAGTATTCTTCCGCTGTTTTAGCAACATATCCAAGACATCCGCTATAATACCTTTGCGTCCGTCCTTGTATTGGACGAATACGCAATCCTTCTCTCCAGTCTTCTTCTTCTTATCTCCAACACCTTCATACAAATCATAAGAGATAGTCTTATACTCTATGTTAGGGTCTTCTACACGGTATTTCTCATCCATCAAGTAGCAATCGTGCGACAGATTACAGGAAATCATAGAAGACGGATAAAGGGAACCATAATCAAATACCACAATCGGCTCGTTCAAATATATCCCTTCTTTTGGCTCCAGCACGACGGCACCCTCGTATCCGCTATCGTCCATCTCTTCCATATTCTCACGATAGGATTTAATGGTAGGTATCAGGTATTCGCGCTCCATACATTCTTTGGCGATTAGAGAGAAAATCTTGATACCTTGCCCTCTGCGAAATAGGAAATTGAGAGGCACTAGACATACATTACCCATACCAATATTATTCTCTAGAATTTTCAGCTTATGTATCAGCCTATTCACCAGACAGCAATCCTGAATACAGTATTTGGCGATTACGCATCTGTCCTCGCTACTTCCCTTAAACTTGTCAAAAATCTCTTGCGGCTTCAAGTCATTCTTGTTATCTCCTAAGAATATTGACGCTACATTATCCAGTTTATAACTGTCTAACTTCTGGTCTCTTTGCATAACCTTCAGCAAATCTATAAGCACCGTTCCGTCAAAATCTATGTATCTCAATATATTATCTCCAAGCGCCGAAGAAGACAACTTCAATTCTACTAGAGACGCTTTGCGTGTTATCAATCGCCCAAAGCCTATAGAAAACTCTTCCATAATATTCAGTTCTGTCGCTCTGTCCCAAATATATTCCATATCAAAACCAAATATATTATAGCCAGTAATAATGTCAGAGTTCAGGTTATTCATCAGTTCCTTCCATTTAAGAAGAACCTCCTTCTCGCTATCATAATACTCCACATCGCATCCCTCAATCCTATCGCAACTGTTAAGCGATATGATGTTCTTATATACTATGTTGTCGGAGCCGTATATATGGACGGTGGTTCCTATCTGGATTATCTTGTCTCCCTCAAGGGCTACCAGATTTTTAGTTAAAATCTCTGTAAGTTTTAACTCGTGGGCGTTCAATTCTCTAACGGTCATACGAGTTCCTTTCATATCGTCGGCGTCGGCAGCGTCAGCAGCGTCAGCGTCGCTATCGTCTCCGCCTCCACAATCATCGTCGTCTCCGCCAGCATCTCCATCACCCCCCGCATCTTCTCCGCCGCTGCTAGGCGTCTTCTTGATAGACGAAGCAATAATATTGAGTATCTCTATGATTTTAGGTATATGCGGCTCTATCTTTTGCTGTATGGATGCTATATAGGAGCCTGCTATTCGGTTCTTAGCATATACACGGTTAATCTTCACATCCTTTGCGGCATCTATAATAGCGTCTTCGTAATAGATGGTTCTCAGCCAATCTACGATGTTCTCCGGCGTATATTTATAGCCTAGTTTAGCAACCATAGCGAGGTCTTGAGCGACTTTGCTGTAATTCTTCTTAGGCACAGGGAAATCACCGTGGCTACTAGAACACTCAATATCAAAAGATGTTATAAGCAGAGGTGCGATTTTATTCACCTGTATAGGCATAATGTTTTTGTACTCGGTCTCTATATTGTAATCGCATCGACTGATATCGTCGCCTATCTCATAGGCACCTTTTTCTATTCTTACCCAATCGCACGGACGGATGTTTTGCGTATGGATGTATTTCAAGAACGGGTCAATATTGGTCTCATACATTTTAAAATCACTCTTCTCAAGGCTTTTAAAGTAATACTTGAGGCTGTTATACAACTTCAGCGATTTCACGGATACCTTTAAGAAACGGAATATCTTGTCGTTTGTAAAACCCCAGAAGTCCTTCTTTCGCACCACTTTCATACTAACAAAGTGCGTCTCCAGAGCCCGTGGAATAATCTTCTTGTTATACTCGGTCTTCTTGCCGTTGCTGTTAAAGACGCACTTATAAGTTTCGTTCAGCATAACCTCATTTAACTCATCCACCTTAGCCTTGAAGGCGTTCTTCCCAAGCCCCTCCCATTTCTCAGGCGGCTTAATGTAGAAATAAGGGACAAAGTTATTAACCTTCACGCAATATGTAGCGCCGACAGCCGATGTGCCGTAAATGAGAAGAGAATAGAAGTCTGTAGCGTCCTTCTGGATATTCGCTTTGTCAGATTCTGGGTCATATATATCTGTTATCTGGAATTCTATGGCGTCCTCGTGGCTATTTATCGGCTCGTGTATTTTTCTAGGAAATTCCATTTTATCTTTATCCATTTTTAGCCAACTTATAAATGTCTATATGATTTAATTATTTAAATACAAATCATTTTTTAATTTATTCTATTAGAATAAAATATACTTGGTTATTATGGATATAAGTTTGGAAGGTATCATTATTTTAATAATAACAATCGCAGGTGTCTATTATATATATAATTATTACCTAAATGAAGGGCTAATAAAAGTTAAGAGCAGCGTAGATAACGAGGAATACACGGTGCAACTTAAAGATGATGCTAAAGAGGCTGCCGATTTAATTGCTACAATCAAGAACAAATTAAAGACGCTATTAGAGCATTTGGAGAAAACTTATGGGGCTAGCGATAATCGCGTGGAGATGCTAAAAGACAACTATAAGCCTGACAGGTTGAGCGAGGGCGTTGATACTCCGGGCTATACCAGTTATTCTGTTAATAAAGGCGAACAGATTGTGTTGTGCCTTAGGAACAGGGACAAACTGATGGATATTAACACGATGACCTTCGTGGTCTTACACGAGTTCGCACATTTGGCGACGGAAAGCATCGGGCATACTGAGGAGTTTTGGACGAACTTCAAGTGGATACTAGAAGAAGCCGTTAATGTAGGCATATATACGCGACAAGACTTTAAAAATAAGAATGTGGATTATTGCGGTATTAAGATAACCTCGTCGCCTTTGTAAATATAAAAATATATAAGATATTGACAATTATTAAATTAATATAATATGTCAAATACGACTATGGCGATGACGATTGAGAATACTATGAATGGAACCTGTGTCAATCTACCAGTTGTTGATAATAACCATTATAATCATAACTATGACTATAACCAATTTGAGATATTCTATATGTCTATAATAATGTTGATGCCTCTTAGTAAGAAATATGCGCCTCTCATTAAGAGCGATGTGGTGCGCCGGAAAATCAATCAATATACGAACTGGAATTTATTGATGATACTGGCGAATAGCATCTTATATAATGTGTGGGGCATAGATAACTACATAATCTCAAGGTTTATCGCAATCAACTCTATACAGATTATGACATTATTTCATCTGTTTATGATATATGATAGTAATGTGTTGTTTTGTGTTATGAATGACGAGCCCGTATTGCTAAAGCACTCCATTTTTAGCAGGATTTCTAATAATCTCTTGGTTCGCTTTGAATACTTTATTGCGAATATAATGGTACATATAATGCCCGTATATTACTATAAGGATTATTTGGCTTTAGAGAGCGGAAGCGGCGGCAGCCTAGATATGTTTCATTATATTATAATGTTTAAATTTATGTGGGTTCTTAATATATTTGGCGACTTCAATATAACCTCAATCTATGTGCCTACTTTTGATGGGTGTAATGTTAGACTGGTTAATATCGTGGTTATCGTGGATTTTATAACATACAAGGTTCTCAATTCATTTATATATAAATATAAATTGTATTAATGTAATTAATTAATTAATGATATAATGATACCTAGAATTATTCACCAAACTTGGAGAGACAAGAACCTCCCACCAATCATCTATAAGTTAGTGAGCGAGAACATCGCTTTCTTAAAAGCGAATGGGTATGAACTGATGTTTTGGACGGACGAGATGATATTAAAACTGATAGCCGAAGAATACCCTAACTTCTATAACATCTATAAACTAGCCCGCACAGGGGTGCAAAAGGGCGACATCGCCCGCATCCTCCTAGTATATCATTACGGCGGCATCTATATTGACCTAGATGTCCTCATATTAAGGGACTTCGCAGAGATACTAGATATGGACGCCGACAAACTCTATATTACATATGAACCGTCGGGACAGACGAAAGCCTTATATAATAGCGATAAATACCTTTGTAATGCGTTCTTTGCGGCGAATAAGAATAACCAGATGCTTAAAGTTATATTAAATAACATACCAGAATATGTGAAGAATTATACTGAGAATATCTTTGCTAGATTTGATGTGTTCGGCGGAGCCTATTTTAAGGAGGTTATCACCGCCCCTATTAATGCGATGTTTATAGACGATGTGTGTATCATTAATGATAGGGAACTCTTTTATCCTATAAATGACCCGAAGTTAGACGATATGCCTTTCACCGTAGGCGACTGGAAGAAGTTGAAGAGGGGCGATTATGGAGCGGATACTATTATGGTTCATTATTGGATACACGGGGATTTTGAATCACGGGCTCTTCTAGGCTCCTTTGTCCCTGAAATGAATAAGACGATACACGAGAATATGTATGGTTTCTTCTCTAGGCTGTATCCACATATAGCAAAAAAAATTGATAGTATATAATAGGTTGGCTAATATTAAATGTATTTATATAAGTGTTTATTGCTAACACTTATTACGATTACTACAAATATGAGATTTATAAGAGGATTTGCTTATACCAACATAATAAAAAAAACGATACTCCACGATACCAAGATGCCTTCTATATATTTGGAGAATAGTTTCTTTGGCGACGGCGACCCAAAGTTTAAGAATAAGTTTTTTTCGGCGGAGCACATATTCCCACAATCCCTCCTTAATAATAAACACACAAACGACATGCACAATATAGTAAAGACCTTGAATACGCTAAATGTTAATCGGTCTAACTATATGTTCGTAGAAGATACCAAAATTAATATGAAAGATAAAAATTGGGCTGAGTTAGACTTCGGCAACTATGTTAATCACAAGAGCAAGGTATTTGTACCCAACGACTATTCACGAGGTTTTATATCCCGTGCTATCCTGTATATGTGCTGGGAGTATGATTACAGCCATAAGAAGGTTATAGATACAGACTTGCTGATTAAATGGTATTTCCAATATCCGCCCCTAAAAGAAGAGCGATACCATAACGAGATTATTCACAGGATACAAAGGAAGCACAATATATTTATCACGAACTATAATAAGAAAAATAATGTTATCATTAAGTTCATAAATAAGTTATAGGTATATGTATAATAATATCTATAATATGTAGAATAGTATGGAAATTGCTAACATACTACTAAATGCTATCTTGGTGAATGAAGGAGTTCGCTCTGCGATGCTAATTCAGCCTGCTGATTATAGCGAGCGAACAGGGAAAGATAAAAAGACGTCTTCTTTTGTATCTAAAATTAAAAAGCTATTTCCAGCATTACAATCAAGCGATACTTATGATATTTATCAAGGGACAATTATTTCCAAAAAGTCTTATGACGGAAAGGTTATATCATTAGGTAAGATGGGGGAAATACTAGGCTATCCTTGCTATGCTGATTTTGAAACATTAAACAGAGACGAACCGTTGTTTAATGTGAAACTAATAGTATCATATGGAGATGAGGAAATAGAATTGTTTAATAATATTTGTAAGGATAAAAAGACGGCGACGAGTGGAACGAATGCTGCGAATAAAGCGTTGTCTAAGAAGGCTTTTGAAGCTTTAACAAATGTTAAATACAAGGGTATATTAGATGAACTTAAGATAAAGAAGATAGATAAGGTTTTTGTAGATATTGAAACTATAATCCCGACACAACACATTATAAATAAGTTGATAGGTAAAAAGAAGATAGCAAGTGATGAATTAGATGTAATTAGAAATGTGTTTTATAATTCTGGATTTACTGAAAGATTATCAGCATATGAATTCCAATATGATAACCCAATCCATATAGGCATACTATTAGATGTATTAGTGAAAGAGAAATACGATTTATTATCTCCTTTTTATCCGCTACAATATTATCCTAAACAATCAGGAGAGGTTGATAGAATAACTACTGAGTTAGAGAATGCGATGATAGATATCCTAGATAAAACCAAAACAAAAGCATCCTCTAAAACTAAAACAAGAACAAGTTAAAATAAGTTTTCTTATATAAAAATTGATACATTCTATATATTACCGAGTTATAACATAAGTATAATGAGCGATGCTAATGATGTTAGTAATGCTAATGAAGAACCCGTAGCTGTCGCTTCGTCGTCGCCTACGCTACCATCGTTGCCTACACTTAACGCAAAGCAACAATTAGCAGTCTCCCAAACGATGAATGGAGACAATATATTACTAACTGGACCAGCAGGAACTGGTAAATCTTTCACTATTAAATATATTATAGAGTTGCTAAAAGCCAATAATAAGAATGTGGGTCTCACAGCAACAACAGGAACGGCTGCTTTTATTATCGGCGGACAGACAATCCATTCTTATATGGGGATGGGGATAGGCGAAGAGAGCATCGCTGATATCTTTATAAAGATTAAGAAGAAGGCTAGTATATACAGGACACTAGTAGAATTAGATGTGCTTATAATTGACGAGGTATCTATGCTAGACGCTGCCCTATTAGAGAAGATATCGGGCATTCTTTGCTATGTTAAATCACACAGTTTGAAAGATACAGGGCTACTCAATAAACCATTTGGCGGAATACAAATTATTTTTATCGGGGACTTCTGTCAGTTAGCACCTGTTAAGGGATTTTACTGTTTCCTATCTAAACTATGGATTGATGCGAACATAAAGGTAATTATGCTAGACGAACTGGTAAGACAGAATGACGACTTGCTATTCCAGCAAATACTACAAATAATCAGGAAAGGCAAATGTACCGACAATATCTTGAAGGTGCTAAATGCCCTAAAGGATACGCAATTTGAAGACGAAATAATACCCACAAAACTATATCCTAAAAATGTGAATGTTGATAAAATAAATGAAATAGAAATAGATAAACTCAAGAAGGCTGGTAATAAAACCATTATTTACAAGGCGATAGCGGGCGGCGGCTGCGGAGCCTTTGCCGGTATCAATAAATACGATGTAGAGTTGGTGGAGAATTCGCAAGTAATCATTACGAGAAATATTGATATAGTAAATGGTCTTGTTAATGGAACACGAGGTATCGTTAAAAATCTATTTAAGGACTTTGTAATAATCAAGGATACTCAAGGAAACCTACATAATATAGTATATTACAAAGATATTTTAGAGGGCGATGGCGGCAAGAAGTCCGCTAAGGCTGCTGACAAATCGCATATTCTACATATGCCTTTAAAGGTATCCTATGCTTTGTCTATTCACAAATCGCAGGGTATGACGATAGATGCGATGGAGATTGATTTGGGCGACAATATATTCACTTGCGGTCAAGGATATACCGCGCTATCACGGGCAAAAAGCCTAAGGAGCATTAGGGTTATAGATGTATCCAATCAATCCTTTAAAATAAATCCCTTTGTGAAAGCATTCTACAATAATATTTTAAAGTAATAAGATAAGATATATGTATGAAATTAACAAAGATAACTAGGCTAGGCACCTATAAAACCGGCTTTAAATATTACAAGAACAAGGTTGAGATAACGAATGCCGACGATATAGAAAAGATAAAGATGCTGAAGATACCTCCGGCATATGAGAATGTATCTATATTGAATAATAAGAAGATTATAGCATTTGGGTATGATAGTAAGAATAGAAAGCAGGTATTATATCAGCCTGACTTTATCGCTAAACAGAATGCTAAGAAATACAATAAGATATCCACGTCTATTAAATTTTTTTCCAAATTGAAAAAGAGGATTGCTAGCGATTTAGGCGGCGACGAGAAGACGCTAGCAATCGCAGTTATCATAACGCTTATATTAACTTGCGGTTTTAGGATAGGCAATAAGAAATACGAGAAGGACAATAATTCTGTAGGTCTTACTACGCTAAAATACAAGCATTTGAAGTTTGAGAACGAAGGACGGCTAGGAGCGGCGAACATCCTGTCTATAGACTTTATAGGGAAGAAAGGTGTTCGTAATGTTGCCGAGTGTGATAACAAGATAATATATGAGTATCTCAATAATAAATACAAGAACGCAGCCAAAGAAGACTATGTTTTCACTTATGATGGCGCGAAGGTTATAACATCGGCTGATGTTAATGAGTATTTGAAAGTTATTAGCAACAAGTATTCTAAGAAAGGGGCGGAGCCTATAATAATAACCACGAAGGATTTGCGAACTTGGAATGCTAATATGCTTTTTTTAACTTATTATAAAAAACTAAGGAAGTCTAGATGTCGTGGAAAAGACGCTAAGGCTGGCGCTGCTGTCGCTGCTGTCGCTGCTGTCGCCGCAATCGAAAAGACCATCAACAAGGACATTAAGACCGCTATTGAGATGGTCGCGCAGAAATTACATAACAGCTATAGTATATGTAGAAAGAGTTATATAGACCCTAAGATAATAGAGGATTTGCTGAGTAATAAGTATGAGTAGGCAATTATAAAAAGCAAAAATTGATTTATTTTTATCTTAATATAAGATTTATATAATATAGAATAAATATAGAAAAGATAGATAGAAAATAATGGATATCAACATCGTTATCGCAAATCTAAAGGATATGTTGAAAAGCCGCGGAGATGATATAACTTTATTCGAGGAGCACGAAGCATCCATAGACAAGGACAAGTATGAAAGGGACGCTAGTTGTATAGAGTATGAAACCTCTAATACCACGCTGATATTCGCGCTAACAAAGCAAACACGAAAAAACATCATTCTGGAATTAAAAGAGGATTTGAAGGATGATGACAGCGGAGGCAGCAGCGGCAGCGGCGGGACGCAAGGTTTCATCAAGAAACACAGGGGAAAGCAGAACATCATCCTCATATTCAATAATGATACTGTATCGCTGCCTCTAATATCGCAATTAAACAAGTATGACAAGATATTCCAGAAAAACGGCGGAATGCTCCAATATTTCCAAGTGAAACAACTTATGTTTAACCCTACGAAGCACGAGTATGTCCCAGAGCATATTAGACTTACGGAGAGCGAAGTCGCTGACTTTATGAAAAAGTATATGATAAGGAGCAAACTGGATATGTCTCGTATATATCCAACAGACCCTATCGCTAAATGGCTCGGGCTTAAATACGGAGACATCGTGAAAATCATTCGCTATAACGAGAATAGCGGGCAATCGTTTTATTATAGGTCTTGCTTCTAACTCAGCCGTAAAATAAAATATATATAGTAATAGAGGACATATTAAATGACAACTACATTAAAAAACAGTTATATAAGCAAGATTGACGAAAAACTCAAGATATATGATAGTATTTTTTTAAAATCCATAGACGGTGGCGGAATATTACTAGCGGAGGCTAGCAAGATAACTGAGCCGAATGGTTTAAGAATTACTTCAAATGAGAATGATACATCATATAACACGGGACAATTTACCAACTTTATACGAAATATCGTTAATTTTAACATTAAAAACTTTAATATACTTGACGACAGGGATAATAATATGGGATTTGTTAAAAGAACTGTAGGACGTGAAGGAACACCCACCTACTCGTTTAATGATAATGTTAAAACCAATATTATAGAGACCCTAAAGGTTATTAATGTCTTTGTAGATATACTAGAAGCCTACAAATATTGTATAGATAACAAGGATAAAAACACCTTTGATACCGGATATACCGCAGAAACGCCAATTGACCGTATTGAATTAGTATCGGCAAAGACGAGGTTTTATAACGCAGATAAAACAACGATAACGCCTACTAAAACGGTATTAAACGCAGGGTATATAAGGCGTATTAAGGATTACGCTGGTGCCGAAAAAGAAATCACGGTGCTATACCTATCAATCCAAAGTTTTAATACTGGTATGGCGGATAAAAATTACAATTATAATCATATCTTTAAAAAGACTAAGGAAGATAGCGCATTTGAAACTACGCCAGTTAATATATTAGATAGTGCGGCAAAAACCGGACTAACACAGGCGCTCCCGCTAGCAACTCTTGATTATCCCAGACAAGTATATCGCGGTGTTATAGACGACCCTAAAGCGGTTTCTAACATAACTTTAGAGAACCGCAATAAGGAGCTCATCGTCTTATTATTGAGGACGCTATTTAATCTTGATAATAACTTTCGCACCCAGAGCGTCTATGCCTTGTATTATTATTACAAATTCGTCCAATTATATTCAGCCCTCGTAATAAATGTATCTAATGTTATGTATGCCGATACAGAAACCACAAATCCGCGAAGGATCGAGACACGGAATATGACGACTACCAAAACGGCGCTTGGAGTATCAGGTATTGAGTTAGTGGGTACCAATTATGTTTATAGTGCTGTTCCTACACTCTCGGTATCCGGCGGAGGCGGGACTATAACTGCGGCTAATATTACAGTAGCTAGTGCTAGCACCAGCAGCGGCGGCAGTAGCGTAGTTAATATCGCGAAAGGAGGCTCCAGATTTACTGAAGCACCTACTACTATAACTGTGTCTGGCGGGACAAAAACAAGCGGCGCAGAACCTACAGCAAGAGGAACAATAGTCCCTGTCGCTATGGAATATACGCGAACAAACGATGATAATATAGACAAACTAAGGGATGTTATCAGCGAGATTAGTAATGCGCTGTCTGACCTCATTACAGATATCTCTAACTATAATGCGAATACCGATACTTCTTCTGTTATTTGTACCTCGCCTCCAGATGCTAACCCGACTACCGCATCAATCTCAGCGGATAACAAGGTTGTTCTTAATATTACGAAACCCTGTTTGATAACAAAGCTGAATGAGTATAGCGAAAAATTTGATTTAGTAAGTGATTATACGGTATATGACAGTATTAGCAAGAATTATTATACTATTATAAGGATTAACAACGAAGACCAAGGCATCTTTAAAATAGAGATTAATGCGGTTTTTGTAGCTAACGATATTTTAGAAAAGGACATAGATACAAAGGTATTTAAGAATAGCTCTAGAAACACTATTTCTAAACCTACGAATGATACGCCTGTTAGTATCGGTACAACTAATGACGAATTTCTTAAAATTAGTCGCAAGGATATTAATGCCTACAAGACCGAGTATATATATAACAGAAACGACCTTGAGAAATTGAATGAGAATATCGGGTATAACAGTAGCAAGGTTATTCACCAGACCAACCAATACCAAGCGCAGTTTAATAAGAACCTGTTTTTAGAGAGGCAAATCCTAGCATACAATATCATACTGGGAATTATAATAATTGTATTGCTGGGTATAAATTTTGTGAATATTGACAAGCAAATAGTGAAGACAATATCGTTATTTTGCCTAGGTGCTATTGTGCTGTTATTTATAATTTACTTTATATCTAATATAACATACATAGAGACCTTTGTTAGTAGCGGCGATGCTTTGTTTGTTATAACCGAAGGATATTACAAAAACAAGAGCAATAAGTTAAACCCGTCTAGTTATAATGACCTGAAACTCAATACTCTAAAGAATGAGGTGGATAAGTTAAATGCTAAGTTTATAAGTTATTTTGAGAAAATAATCATAACGCTCCCATCAACAGACAACCTAGACTTTTACAGGGAGATTAAAGATGTTATCACAAATGACCGAGATAACAAGCAGTTCATCAACAAACGCCTAGAATACAATAAGTCGCAGAATAGTAATGACATCAACTCGCTAAAATATGAGTTAGAGAACAACAAGTTGTATATCAACACGCTGCTAATATCCGCTATTATATTTGTTGGGCTCTATAATATGTATATCAACTATGCTACTAGCGACAAATACTTGTCATTACTACTATTCGTAAGCATCATTATATTCATCATAATCGTATCATATTACATAATAACTTCTAATAGGCGGGTTAAAACAGTCTTTAAGAATGTTTATTGGGGACCTGAGTTCTCCAAGCGTTTCTAAATGATATCTTTTTATTTTTTCATAAATTATATAAAAAAGTGTAATCTATATATCTTAAATGACTAAAGAAAAAGCAAACAAAGGCGACGACGCAGAGGAACCTAGCGAAGAATATAGCGATATTAGCAGCGGCGATATCTATAATCACGAAGAAGACGAAGGGGAAGACGATGAGGATGACGAAGTGGGCGAAGATAACGAAGTGGGAGAAGACGATGACGAAGTCGGTGAAGATGACGAAGCGGACTGTAGTGGATGTAAAGAACCGGCTGGTGGTTTTTTTAATAAATATGCGGAAGCAGAAGCAGCCGAAGCAGCCGAAGCGGCAAAAGACAGGAGGCAGAGTGTTTTTTTAATATTAAAGAGAGTGCCTAAAAAAGATAACAAGAAGATTAAGAAGGTTAAATACAACTTTTACAAGAAATATAATAATGACGAGAAGAAGTATTTTGATTTGTTATCAGCGAAGGAGCAAGAGAAAGTAAGTATTCTAGAGGACAAGTTAGAAGCCAAAAAGAAGACGCTTACTGTTCCTATGCGTTTTAAGATTTTAGGTTTAGATATTAATGAGAGAACCAAGCGGAGCATCATTTTCAAACTAGAATGTTTAAGCAGAATGTCATCAACATCTGGCGAATTCCACAAAATATCCAATTGGCTCGGGGTATTGAATGAGGTGCCTTTTAATAAATACTTCAAGGTGCCTGTTAAGAATACTGACGGGAACGACAAGATATGCGAGTTTCTAAGTGGTATTCGTGAGCGAATGAATGACCGGATATACGGGCACAAGGAGGCGAAGGAGCAGATAATACGAGTATTAGCCCAATTGATATCATTCCCTAAAGCATATGGATATATTATAGGGATACAAGGTGCCGCCGGTATTGGTAAGACGAAGTTGATTAAGGAGGGCATCTGTAATGCCCTAAATTACCCGAATGCGTTTATATCGTTGAGCGGGACGGACGACGCTTCGTTTTTAAGAGGACACTCTTATACTTACGAGGGAGCCACTTATGGGAAGATATGCGAATCGCTTATTAAGACTGGTATTATGAACCCACTTTTATTATTTGATGAATTAGACAAGGTATCCGACACATATAAGGGACAGGAAATCATAAACACCTTAATACATATAACAGACCCCGTCCAGAATGACAAATTTACGGACAGATACTTTGAGGAGATTGATTTGGATATATCACGCTCTATGATAGTATTCACATTTAATGACGAGACGCTCATAAATCCTATTTTAAAAGATAGGATGATTGTGATAAATGTTAAGGGCTACAATAAACAGGAAAAGATCGTGTTGGCGAAGGATTACCTAATACCCGAGATACTGGCTCAATACAATCTCAAGAAGGGTGATATAATATTTGGCGATGAGGTGATAGCACATATTATAGATAATGTTGAGGGGGAAGAAGGCGTCCGCAATTTGAAGCGAGCAATCAACAATTTGATTTCTTGGATTAATATGATGCGATATGTATCTATAGATGATGTTATGATAAACCTGCCTTATGTCGTAGATATTAAGTTTTACGATAAATACTGCGGGGTTTCTAATAATAACAATTTGAAAAAAGATGTCTTACATTCGCTATATTTATAATTATCTATCTATTTATTAAGAATTGCTAATAATTATGAGTGATAGTGCTAAGACTGCTAGGGCTGCTGCTAGTCCTGTTAAGGCTGCTAGTCCTGTGAAGGCTGCTGCTAGTCCTGTAAAGGCTGCTAGTCCTGTAAAGGCTGCTAGTCCTATGAAGACTGCTGAAGCCAAGACACTCGGTCTAGTTAGAGCAATAAGTGCGAAAGGTGTTAGTATGAGAAGCCCTATAAGAGAGATGAGAGCGAGGACAGCGATGACCGCTAGGAGCGAAGGGATAGATACAGGAAGCAAGTGTAATAATGATATCAAAGCAATAAGGAAATATAGCAGTTTTATATTTTTCGGCTGCTGGAATAATGTGAATTGTGATAAGGAGTATGTATATCGTGATATCGTCCTAGATTATATACGCAAGAACGAGAAAGCCATTATGCAACTATACATAGCAGGGGATAACTGGTACGCGAATATAAAGAATATAAATGGTAAGAATTACAAGGTTTATCTAACAGATATTTTAACACGAGGATATGACAAGTTATATTCTATGAAAAAGGAGATATATATTGCCGTCGGGAACCACGACGAAGACAAAAACGCTGAAATTAAAAACCACAAATTAGAAAAGGATTGTAATGTTAATACCCAGAAATACTACTTAAAGAAAATTAAGGATTTGAAGACAGAGCGTGCGGGACGGACGACGGATACAATAATAGAGCCTACATTAGAGAGTTTAGAACTTGAAGCGAGAGAGGGGAAACTTACTGATAGTTATTTGTGTAAAAATGGCGTATATATATATGTTGAAGATATAGGCGTGCGGTATAACAAGGGCAACATAGTAATCATAATAAATACCAATAAGTTTGACGATTACGACGAAGGACTGATATATTTAAAGCGTATCAGGGAATTTATAAAATATGTAGTGGGTGTTAGGGATGGTAGCGGCAGCGAACAGATATTTGTAATGGGACACATACCTTTATTCAATTTCAAGAAAGACGAAATAAATATACAGGACATAGACAAAAAACAGCCTAAGTTTAGAGAAATAATTGTGAGGCTCTTTGATATGTTCGTAGAAAACAGCATTATATACATATGTGCCGATACGCACAACTTTAGTATTATGAGGATTAAATGTGATAATGACGAGAGTAGGGTAGTAATACAGATAACCGCAGGAAGTGGTGGCGCTGACCCTGATTTATTAACAACCGAGTATGCTACGGAACCTACAAACAGAACCATCAAGTTAAAAGAGACGTTTGGTGATTATAAGTTTGAAATAGACGCATACGCATTAAATTCTTATGGGTATGCGACGGTATCTACAGAAGTCGCCAATAAAATTACTGTATGTTATAAACAGATAATAAAGGATAGAGATGATACCACCGCTACCGCTGCTACCGCTGCCGCTATAACTGAAATAACTAATATAACTTATACTATTGCGAAGGCGAATAAAACTATAACTGCTACGGATGCTGCGACGGATACGGATGCTACGAATGTTGCGAAGCCTATGGGTGATGCTACGAATGTAGAAGAAACTATTAATATAAACAATTACAGGAATACTGAAGTATGTAAGAAGATTGCTAAACAGAAGCACGGTTATATAACAAGTCTAAACCATAAAATAGCGTGTTTTACGAAGAAGGAAAAGGAAAAGGATAAGAAAGAGAAGAAGGATAAGTCATAATAAAACATTCCTTATTATTAAAGACAAACCACCAATTATAATTATGAAAAAAAGCATTACCTATAGCATACCGCTATATAGCATACTATTCTGGATGCTAGCAATACTAGCAATCGTCCTTGCTATATACTTTGTATTCACCGTGTATAACGCTAATTTAGCATCGGGGTTAAATAGCGATGAGATAAAGGACGCGAAAGCGGCGAATGAAAATTATAGTAATCAAGGAGATGATGAAGGCACCGAAGGCAGCGACCCACGCATCCGCTTTATGACATACAAGGATACTGCTAACTTTTTAGCCAAGGATAATGACAGGTATGTGCGGAATTTAACGGAGTTAGATTTACACGCCAGAAATGTCAAGACGCATATAGATTATCTAAATAACATAGATGATACCACTATATCTTTTACAGAAGACGAGAAGAAGTTGCTAGTGAAATGTGCGAATAACGCCGACAAGTATTTGATGGACGAGAAGTTTGCCGAATTAAAATACGGTAAGCATTTGGACGGCAAGGAGATTGCGGGTATTAAATGGGTATTTGCGAATACCTATGCGAACTATTCTAAAGATGTTATTAAAGAATACGAGCAGGGGCTACCGCATACCCGCGAGAACATCATATTATTATCTAAGAATGTTTTAAAATACGATGAGTTAAACTTAACGAGCACCCTGATACACGAGAAGATACATATATATCAGCGATATAACCCTGAACTCTTTGACAAAATAATAAAAGAAATGGGACTTAAGGAACTAGACAAGAAGTCCTTTAGGCACGCTAAGTATATCAGGTCTAACCCTGATACAAATAATAAACTCTATTATTATCCTACGACTGATGCGAATGCTGCGACAGCTGCGACAGCTGCGAATGCCGCTAGCGATTTATGGAATTCTATGACGGGTTCGAGCAATACTAAAGATACTAGCGATACTAAAGATTACGACGAAGACAAAGTGATGGTTTGCTTGTATCGTAATGACAAACCTAATAGTATTAATGATGTGAAGCACAAGAATTTTGTAGAGGAGCACCCATACGAAAAGATAGCCTATGAGGTTGCTGAGAATTATAATAATAAGAATAATAACAAGAATAAATATATAAATATATAAGGTTATAGTAGTTTTAGAAGAGAAGAAGCATATGGACGAAGTTATTCAGCAAGCACCTGATTATTTTTCTAAAGAGGAGATTGAAGTTATATTTAAGAAGAATGAAGAGAATGTAATAAATACCTTGATTGATTTGTGGAACTTAGATGCTCCTAAGGCAAAAAGCGCAGCAGAAGTCGCGGAAGCAGCGGCGGCAGACATAGATATAAGTAAGATTAGTGCTGCTGGTGGCGATAAGTGGGCTAGCATAAGAGACATTTGCGATACCTATGATTTAGAGATGCAAACCCAGATGAACCTGCTTAAGAGCCGCAGTAAATAATAATATATAGATTATATAAGGAAAATAATATGGCGATAGAGACATATGATTTTAATGTTTTAACTGTTGTAATAAGGGAGATATTCCCTGTGAAGAAATGTGATGGTATTTATTGTAATTTTAATTTTAAGATGTTTAACAGCGCCTACAATCAATCGTCGGGGTTCTTAACAGGCAACAACTATGTCCTCAAGCAACTTCGTAATTTTGCTGAAGGTAAAGGCTACGGCTATGACGACGGCGAAGGTGGCAGGGGCGGCGAACTAGATTTCTCGTCGCCTGCTAACTATTTGTATTACAATAGTGATAAAAAGGAATACTGAGTAATAAATATCCCATATATAATTAGATTTAAAATGTTTCTAAATTTTGAATTAGAAATATTTCTAATGGTATTATTACTGCTTATTGTAATATCTATGATACCATTAATAGAATTGAAATATAATAGCGATCTCTATGAGAATATAGAGAAGTTCAACAAATATTGCCTGAATAATGATGCGAAGTTGCTGAGCGAACTTGATGTGAAAGATACCTATATGTGGAATATTTCGTCGTATATATACGACTATGATAATCTGTCTAACTTTTTCTACAAGAGGAACCAGACAGGCACAGGAGCTAACGATTATATAGGGCTGAATAGGAATGTCGCAAAGGTCTCAAGCAGCGGTAGCGGCGATGACAAATACATAGATAATGTTATGAAAATATACAATTATTATTTGTATATGTCATTAGGCTTCTTTATAGTCCTAATCGTCTTCTTTGTAAGTCAGGCAAATATACTAATAAATATAGGGGCTGCTGGCGCTGCTGGCGCTACTAGCGATTATGCTATATGTATGTCGGGTAGCGCCAGCAGCGACACCGGTATCGCCGACATATTTGATGTATTTAAAAACTATATTTATGCCCTCTTCGTATATGTCGCATTATTTATAGTGTTCTTCTCTTTGATATTAAAGAAACTTACCGAGTTATATGCGGATACCGAAACATACGAATATATTATGTTAATGAAAGAGTTAGATATACTACTTAAGGAGAATAAACCGGCAAATGCGGGCATCACGGATATATTAAAGAAGTATTCTAAGAATAAGATTAACGATATCGCCTATATCGCTCTTAATAACAAGGCGATTATTAGCGAACTCGCCACAAAAGCAGCGGGAGCAGCGGGAGCATATAAGGATAAGAGCGACAGCGTCGTCGTTAAATACGACAACAACGAGAACTACAAGATAACATTAAAGAACATAGAGAAATTGGAGTATTACAATAGTAAGGAGGCGAAAGACAAGGTGAAGAACAAGATTAGCGAGATATTCCAGTTTATCTATGTGTATATCATATTCTTAATAATACCTATATATATGCTGTCATTATCGCTACAAGGGAACTATATGTATCTGCTATTCACTATAATCCTAATAATAATATTTAGCGTCTCAGCATATAACATCTATAATACTTTACAAAACTAGGAGACTAGACGGAACATCTTCTAATATCTTTTTTTCTTTCTAAGGTTTAAAGTTAAAGTAAAATATGTTTGCTTCCACTATAAATCTTACGATATTTATAATGATGATTATAATCTATTTAAATGAGATGAGAAACATCAGCACATTCATTTATAACTTCAACTATATAAAGGATTTGTCTAGGATTATAATGACCGAAAAGTGTAATAGCGTGTATTGCGAAGCCGAGACTGACCGATACCAGATGGCTAAGAACAGTTATAACCTGCTATTGCCTAACGACATCTTCAATTCCAAGACATATATAATATTCACCTTTATAGTCGCTATAATGATTTATATGTATTTTTACTTTAGTCTCTTTAATTATGGCGAAGCCGACAGCGAGAGCGACGCTAACTATTATGTCCTTAATCTTTTGATGTTGGCTCTTTTGCTAGGAATAATAATTTACAGGTATGTCCCTAATGATGAAGCAGGATACCTGAATTATTTTGGAAAAATTAATGACCCTTACAGTTATTATGCTACATTTAAACTGTATATACTGGTTATATTGATTGCTATTACGCGCGTCATATACTTAATAAAACGCAAGCAAGCCGCCGACGACGGTCTATTAATCTCAACAGTTAAATACTTATGCTTTATGTTCGCAATTATCCTGCTGTTTAATTTAATGAATATTGTTATGACTTTTCGCAATAATACTACGCCTATTTTGAAGACAAAGAATTTATTCTGGTCTCTTAAGAACTCCTTTAAAGGCTTGTTAGATAAATTTACGCCTGCTGATATTGGAACAATAATGCGTGATGTGCCCTTAGAATATGATAATATAATCAAGGTTAAGACAATTTTAGATAGTAAGACGGTGGTTAATACAACTACTGTAATGTCGGTCATCAACATTCTAATAGCATTTGATGAATTAACAAAGATGTTATTAGGCGGGTATGGGAATATTGATAATACTAATAGTATAAATATAAAATATGTCCTTGATTTACAAAAGACCATTAAAGAGCACTATGACAAGATAATGTTGAACGCCGACGAACCTGAAAGCGAACCGCCAACAGTATCTAACTTATCCTTGATATATGACAGGATTGTTAAGATACCGCATTATTACAACGAAGAAGAGCATAGCACCAATAATAACGAGAATAACACGGACTATCTATATACTGCCGACATATCCTATAGCAACGCTAACTTGTTTTATGAAAAATACTGGGATTTAAATGACAAGGACAACACCTTCTTATATAACTACGATTACTTCGTATCCTCCTACTTGTTCGGGGGCTATCGCCCGAACCTATTCAAGATTTTAATAGTCGTCGTATTATTCATCATCTTTATCTATATACTCGCCTTAATTTGCGGCATCGTTCTAATGAAATTGCGAACATCTGCTGAATTAACTGAATTGTTCGGCAAGATATACACCGCATTATACCCGCTATTCCTGTTCGTCATATTGATAACCTATATACTGCTGTTTATTCGCTTTAATACGATGTTTAACTCTAGCGTCGTTTATAAGTGTCTAGACAGCAGTTATAAGAGGTCGCTAAATAAACTGAATAATGTGGTGGTTCCTTATATACGAATGTATGACAATAAAATCCTGAAAGGTAATAAGAACTACCTACAGCACTACATTATTACAAATGTCTTTTATTCGATATTGAGCGGCAATATAAAACTATGCAATTTAGCAGGAACCACAGCAGGAACTAAGAGTATCATTAACGAACCCTTAGAGAACGAGAATTACTATGATATACCACGCATTAAATCGACACGGCTAAAATTAACAAATATGAATAACAGTATCCTCAGCAACGATAATGAATTCCGCGAGTATTACAAGGCGAAGTTTGAAAACCTATATAAGGACGGGTATGAAAAGGCTCACGCCGAGAGTATATACGGAGTATTTAGACATCTATTTAGGTGCGTGAGCGGCGTGAGCGGCGTGAGCGGCGTGAGCGGCGTTGGCGGCGACAATATACTAAAGAGCGAGAAGGAGATAGATGCGTATTTTAATGAAATCATTAATCGTGATAATGTTTTGAAGATTTATAGTATTATAAAGAAGTGCTTCACGCTGTTTAACGAAGAGACCTTCAATAATAACTTAATATACTATAATAATCACGAGAACAAACAGAAGGGGGTTAAAATAGACGCCTATAATAAGTTTAAATTTTATAAATACGGAGATAAGGTTATACCTTACAAGTTCATATTGAAATTGGATACATTCGCCGATTACGAAGAATTTGTCAAGGACATTAGCGGAACAGTTGGCGCAGACCTTGACGCTAATATATCTAAGCACTTTGGAACCTATATGAATATACTAGTTGCCGCAAATGAAGACGAAGACTTAGAAAGTCAGGCGGCTGACCTAGAAAATAACAAAGATAGGAACTTAGTAAAACTTATAGGGCGATACTTGCTAATTCTAGGGCATATCAATTACAATCGTATAGAATATAATAGTATTACTGTGGGTGCTGTAGGTGCGGATGCCTCTAAGAAGGAGATATACGAAAAGAAGACCACCTATCTATATAAATTGTTTTCCAATATATTATACAACGATACCTATGATATTGATGATACCTTTGTTGTTAATAGTAAGGGCGGCAGCAGCGGCGGCATAGTTAGTATCGCTATTACAAACGCAGGCAGCGGTTATACAAAACCACCTATAATAAATATAATACCTGATAGTAATTCTGGCGGAACTGATGCTGTAGCTGAAGCGGTCTTAAAGCCTACACCTATAGAAAATATAGTTATTAATAATGGAGGTTTTGGTTATATAACTGCTCCTAAAATAACTATACAAAGAGGCGGAGCAAAAATTGATGCTACCGCTGTAGCAAATATAGATCCTAGAAGAGGAACATTAACAAGTATCACTATTACAAACGCAGGTACCGGTTATACTAAAGTTCCTACAATTTTTATAGCAAATGATGTTAGCGGCGGTGGAGGTGGTAGTGGCGCCGAAGCGATAGCTATATTAAAGCCAACAGCAGTCGAGAGTATCACTATTACAAACGCAGGAACCGGTTATACAACTATTCCAAGGGTTGAGATAACGAATGCTAGCAGCGACAGCACAGGCAGCGGCGCTACTGCTGTAGCCCTAAGCAGTCTTTTAATAGGCGACGGCGAATACGAGAAATACAAGCGTTTAACATATATCTATAATTACTTAGAGACTAGGTATGTTAATATATCCGCCAATAATAATAAAAATTACCTGATGAATATTATTAAAGGTATCAATAACAAGATTAATGACGACGACAAAATAATGAATACGGAGAGCAAGTCTGCTATGTATATGTTTAATGACAATATAAATCTTATGAAAACCCCTAAAGAATATGATAACGAGGACGAGGTATTAAATGTTGCTAATAGTGTATCCACGAGTACCTTAGCATCTACTTATATCTTTAATATAATACTGATAATAGTGTATTTCAAGGTTATATCGGCGAATATCACATAGGCACCATTAAATTATCTTTTTAACTATTAAATATGACAGACAAAAGCGAGACAGAAAAGGAACTTAAGTGTAGCATCGCAGATTGTGAGATAGATACAATAGGAGACAAGGGAACCGAGATATGCTGCTATAATCTGCCTCGCAAAATGAAAGAGTTTTTACACAAGGACACATATTTGCTAGAGTATAAAAATACCATAAAGCGGGACGACAGTATTGATAGGATGCGTGTGCTATATAGCAAATTATTTCAGCCTTACAGCGTATTACCGAACAAAAAGATAGACAAGGTGTATAAAGATACGGACTATAACAGCTGGGAATATAACCGCAAGTATTTTAATATATTCGGGATTATACCGTTGGAATTGATACCAGCCTCGTATATTCCATTCAACTACAAGAATTACGAAATGAACCTAGACAGATTGACGAAGGGCGAGATATTTTATGAGGATGATTACAAGCGGATATTTGTAGATTACAATAAACTGCCTGACCCCGCTAGCAAGACGCACTTTAATGAAAAGGGCTTAAAGGAATATTTAGAGATTTGCCTCAAAGAAAGGCTGGCTAGCCCGAAGGCAATTTTTAATGCTTTCACTATAACTATGATGACGCAGTTTATATGCGTAATCTGGATTTTTATTATTGTAATGATGCTCTATATACTGTTTTATTATTATAGGGATATATACTCGTATATTCTTCTAGGCATTACTATTATCTTGGTATTTATAGCGATTGTTTTGAAGATGATTAACATACTTAATATTGACTAACATTAATTAAATATAATTTATTATCTATAATACGATTAAGGAAGTAATAATATTAATGGTTGCTGCTACTACTGAAGAAGCATTAAAATCTAATTACAAATATAATATGATATTCAACAATACTAGCACTAATAATGATGAGGATGATGTTAAATTTAGCACGAACTTAATAAGTGATTTTGATTTACAGAACTTTGACCCTAAACGCTATGAGTATTATGTTAATTTATTAAAGGTGTTTAATAATGACCCTGACACGCTCTTTAATTTATTAAACAAATACAATAGCATAAAGAGTTTGAAAAAGAAGGAACGAAAATTAATTAGAGAAATTAGCGATTATTTCAATAAACTCAAGGATATCCGCGACACACAAAAAACTGAAGAGACTCCTGTGATAACAGGTGGTGGTGATAATAATGAATTTAAAAAGATACAAAGAGATGCTGGGGAATTATCTAAAAAAGCCAAGAGATTGAAAGATGATATTGAAGCGGCTATCAACGCATATATTACTGAGGAAGACGATGACGACGAAGAAAGCGATGTGAGCGATGTGAGCGATGCTGAAGATGGTGAAGAGGGTATTAAGAAGACTGCTATAAAGCCTGCTACGAAGACTGCTACGAAGCCTGATAAAGAAGCGAAAGAAGCGAAAGCCGTCTTAGAAAAATTTAAGGCTAATATTGAAGAATTTATTAGTGCTATTGATACATTTTATAGCAGTTTGAATACAGATGAAAATGATGCTAAACATAATAATTCTATAAAAGGTGATTTTAAAAATGCTATTACTAATTTTAAAAAATTTATTGAAATCTACAATAATAGTCCTCAATACGGAGGGATATCATTAATAGATATGGTAATTGGTAATGCTAATGGTAAAAGTAAAGGAAAACCAGCAAAGGCTAATGCGATAGCCGATGCAGCAAGGACGACAGCCGATGCGGTAAGTAATAAACAGGATAGCAAGATAAAAGGTAAAGAAGAATTTATAAAAGATGCTAAAAGTTTAGTAGAAGAAGCAAACCGTTTGATAGATGATATACAGATTACTATTGAAAAGATAGAGGAAAAAACCAAAAAGAATAGTAGTGAATTAAAAGAAGCCTTATTAAGTGAATTAACAAAGGATTTTAGTATAGAGATATATGCTGAGGAAAGAAAACAGAGAGCCTTAGAAAATAAACAAAAAGATGAAGAAGATTCGTTATTACTTAAGGAAACCAGAAAAACCAAGAATAATAGTGATACACAACAACCTACGGCACTAGAAGCACTAGCACCAGAAGCAAGAGGAGCACTACCACTACCAGTACCACCAGTAGAAATTCCATCAACACCGCTAACACCGCTAACACTACCACTACCAACAGAAACAGGGATACCAACACCAACACCATCATCGCAATTAACAACAGATGTAATAAAGGAACCAGAAAATAAAATTCCACCAACATCGCTAACACCACCAGTACCAACACCAGCACCAGAAGGAAGAGGAGCACCAGCACTAGCACTAGCACCAGCAGCACTAGGAGCAACAGCAGCACTAGCACTAGCACCAGCAGCACTAGGAGCAACAGCAGCACTACCAGCACTAGGAGAACCAAGTACAGAACAAAAAACAAAATCAAGAGAAAAACCTTTAGAAAGGCAAGGAGATGCCGCTGGTGATGCTGGTGCTGCTGTTAGCAATAGCCTATTAAATTTTATGGAAGGTGCTATAACAGGCGGCGGCAGCGGCGGTAGCATTAGCGGCGGTGCTGCTGGAGATGATTTTAGCGACGATACATTAAAGGCTAAGTATTTAGAGACAAGACCTCCGCTTTATAGCAGGCTAGACGACGCTAAAATAAACGAGTTTAGAAAAGCGAATGAAGAGAGCCGCAAGAGCAGCAGCGTTGCCGCTGTCGCCGCTGTTAAAACCAATAACAAGATAGAGCAGTTATCTAATGATATTGATATATATAATGCTCGATCTTCTAAAGACAAGGACGATATTGAAATAAGCAAGGATATGATACAGAAAATCAAGAGATTTGAAGATGACCCTAAAAATCCGCTAGAAGAGCTGGAACTAACCTTTGACGACCGCATAGTATTCATTATAGCAACCTTTTTTATTCGTTATATAACTATAATTATGGTGCAGTGGTGTATTGACATAAATATTATAAAGACCTTCTATGAGGGATTCATATATTACGCTGTTATCTATATTATATTATTTTGGTTTATTGTTTTATTCATTAATATAGATAATAGTTTTGATGTTAAATATATGAACTTTAATGGAATTATAAATAGTATCCGCACGCTCTTTTACTATTTTTATATGGGGACAAATGGGATATCGCGGCTACTCATTCACACCTCATTAATATTACTATTGATTGTAATCCCTATCATATTAAATATTAAAAAGACAAACGAATACAAGCCCGAAGACGAACTTGACAGCGGCAGCGGCAGCGTTAAAATACTGGATTTTGAAGAGCGCAAGCAGTTATCTAAGGCGCTATCGCTATTCACTATGTTTATCTGGCTATTCACTAGCATAATCGCTACAAAGTTTTAGCCCTTATTCTTATGTGCTTTTATGTATTTTATGTACCTGTGCCCTTTATTTTTCTAGAGATTTCGAAGCCGCGATAGCCGCGAAGCGTTAAACATTTATAATATATATCTCTAATTATTTTAGAAGGATACTAACCACTAATAACTGTTAATGAATGATAACTTACGCTATATATCTTTACAATATATCAAGGGAGACAATTATGAAGAAATAAAGTGTTTCAAGTATGATGTTCTTAAAGGTATATTGGAAAATAAAGATGATTTTAAAGATATATCAATAGAAACACTAAGACAATTAAAGGATGCTTTAGACGAAGACAACAAATGCTATATTGGCGAGAGTTTCTTAAATGACCTAGTAAATTATTACAATTTTAAAGATATAAAAAGTAAAATAAGGGATGCTAAGGCTATTGTTGAGAATAACAAAAAGGAACTTAATAGGAAAGATAATGACGCTAACAAAGAAACGCAGCAGAAGAAAGGTGAGAAAATAAAAATTGCGATTGCTTTGAAGGAACTTGTAGATATTTTAGCACGCCTAAAGAATGATAATATTAGAGCTCAGTTAAGGATTGCGCCAGTTATTAGTCCAGAGGATACTGTAGCAGAAAGGGCAACAGTAGAGGCTGCAGTTAATAAATATAAAGAGGTTAAAGAATTATTAGAGGAGGGTAAAATCCAACCTCTATTAAAGAACATAGATGATGACGAAGCTAAAGCAGCTTACGCAGCTTACGCAGCTGACGATGCAGATGATAATCTATTTAAAAATATTACTAACGATATTACTAAGGCTATTATTAATAACAAAGGTAAGGATTATACTGATATAAAGGCAGAAATAATAAGTGGTATCAATAGCATTCTAAGTAATCCAGCAGGCACAAAGTATAATTTAATAAGCCTACTTTCAACATTAAGGAAGTTAATATTATACGAGAACGAGCAAGAGACCCTAAAAGGTAAAAGTGAATTAGCAAATGTCGATAGTTTAATGGCGTTATTTAAGACCTATACAAAGATATGCGACAGGAATATAGGCAAGTTTGACAGATTGTTTAAACAGAATGATATTATTGATATAGATGAGGCATTTATGATTGAATCGTATGCTACTTTTTTAAACAAATTAAAGAGGTTAAAAAGGAATTTGGAGAGCAAGGACGAAAAGAAATTAGAGAGGGCTTTAACAAAATCTCTAGATAAACTATTTAACCTATATGGTATTAACGATTACGAAAAAATAATTAATGGTGATGAGACTGATAAGGCATTTAAAGGAACTGACGCACAGAACTATTTTAAGAACCTTCTTGAGGATTACTAGAAGGTTCGTTATTTTTATATGCCCTTATTTTTATGTTCCTTATATAACATTCCTTATATAAGATAAAACAAGATAAAACAAGATAGAAAAAGATAGAAAAGATAAATGATACGATCCTCTGTTGTATTTATTTAGTTGGAATAAGCAAGGCCGCCCATACCCGAGAGGATACGGAGAACATTATAATTAACCGCATATATGCTGATAACACCAGACATACTGGATGATATGGATAGGACAGCAGTATCAATACGGGACATATTGAGGGTGCCTGAGGGCTGGTGTTCCTCGGGCTTGAGGGCGAATGAATAAACATTAATGCCTTGGTGGAACTTGTTAGGGGTATTCTCGTGGTGCTGATAGGGCTGGACGAGGGAGAAGTATTCGCCCTTGCGAGTAGCGAAGCGATCATTACCGTTAAGCATTATCTTAGCGCTAGTAACAGGGTTGGACGAGTCAAGATGGTCGTTGTTAGCAAGAGTGTCGCCAGCAGTTGAGTAATTGTTCCAATACACACCTGCTGCGGTATTCCTAATAGTCCATATAAGTTCCTTACAGGGGTGGTTGAAGTTCATACGGATACTCTTCATAGAGTCGCCAGATGAAGTTATGGAATCAGCACCGGTGAATTGAAGTTGCTCTATGAGGTATTCGTGCGACAACTGGGCGAAACGGCGGCGCTCATCGGTATCAAGGAAGATATAATCAACCCAGAGAGTAGCCTTGTCAAGGCGAAGGGAAATATCAGTAGGAAGAGAGCCATTTGCGGTGAATGTCGTTCCGCCAGCCTTTGTTTCCTCCTCATAGGTATAGTTTTTAGCACCAGTATCCTTCATTAGTGCCTCGCTTTCATATTCAATATTGATTTTAACTTCGTGGTATTGAAGAGCGATTAAAGGAAGGGCGAGACCGACATTACGGCAGAACCAGAACTCAAGGGGCACATAGAGCTCGTATTCTTGACCCGTTACAAGTTTAGTGGAGATGTTGCGGGGGTTAGCACCAACCATAACATCGTATCCGTTGCGCTTTCCTATCGGGAGCGAAAGTTCATTCCAGATGTATAGCCACTCTGAGTAATGCTTGTCTATGCGCTGACCGCCAATCTCAAGTTCAATAGTCTTTAAGAGTTTATGACCGAAGTTGGGGACAAGGGCAATACTGGTTCCAGCAGTTCCGCCTGACGCTACAAGAACACCGTAGAAATATACACGATGGATTAAATCACCGTTGCGGGTAATTTGGAAACTTACACGAGAACCGAGAGAATTGCTGCCTGTCGGGGTTTGCTCGATAGCCTCAATAGCGAAGTTAGTATGACGACGATAAACAACCTTGAAGAAGGTAATTTGAGGATTACCAGTTAAATAAACATCCTGTGCTCCGTAAGCTACTAATTGAAGAAGACCACCACCCAT
>Ga0209191_1000168_pt1 | contig 53830 bp, 78 predicted proteins | sample S_130626_EF_Meta_FD_187320 | JGI IMG/M metagenome (GOLD analysis project Ga0209191, IMG submission 187320) | Freshwater microbial communities from Lake Simoncouche, Canada to study carbon cycling - S_130626_EF_MetaG (SPAdes) (version 2) | ecosystem: Environmental > Aquatic > Freshwater > Lake ...
ACAATTATATGATGCTGATCCACTATTAAATGCAGTACCTGCAACAGTTCTTATTACAGTAAATGATCCCAAGTTTACCTTATTATCATACGAATATAATCTACTTCTAACCTTTAAAGTATTTGCAGGATTATTCAATTCTATTACATATGATTTTCTATCACTAAGACTATAATTTCTTTCGTTATCAATAGTAACTGACCAATCTTCAACTTTAATTGACTCTAATACATCTTTAAGTAAAATATGTTTAGGATCAAAGTCTTCCCATTTAGGAGTTTCATATTTCGGTATAGGTAAGCGTAACCATTCTCTATCTACTTCTTCAATAACTTTTTTCTTAGTTAGTGTATAGTTTTTGTATGCAAAGTAAATTACTACTGCAAATAAGATTATGTTTATTAAGTATATCATTTTAATATTTTTCTAATTTTACGATCTCGTTCTTCTAATTTTTTATTTTCTTCTTCTTCTTTCAGAAAGTCTTCATATTCTTTTGTATCATACATACTCATATCTGTTTCATGATTAGAAACAATTGATAATAAAACAAAAATTATTAATACAATTGGTATTAAAATTGTGGTAAAACAATCCATATGCTTGTTATTTATAGAGCAAAAGGCTATAAATCCTTGTATTTTCAACCATAATATGAATAGTTTTCTCTTATCTATGTTACCTAATCTAGTTTTCACTTTATATTTTACCATTTTAGAAGACTTTGTAGAGAGGTATATTAGTAAAGCGATAATAGAAAGTGGAATAAAGAAAATAAAGAACATAAATGTATTACCTGCCATTATTTCCAGATTTGCCACCACTTCTTATCTTCGAGTAGTGAGTTAAGTTTTGCGTCTCTCTTTTCGATTAGTTTACAAGAATCACATAAATGTGGTTGTTCTACATCAATATGTAGTGCGTGTCCTGTACTTTCCCCACATCTTTTACAATCGTGTGTTAGCCAAGATGGGTCTGATCCTTCGTGAAAATGTGCCATATATAATTTTTTACAAAGATACGGTATAAAATGAAAAAAACTAATTTTTCAATTAGTTTTTTATTTATACGATGAGAATCGACCACCAGTATCTTCTAGTCTATAATAAGGTCTTTCAACATCATCACCATCACTATAAAGTAATCCTTTGTCTAAACTGTAGAACTTAAATGTGTCCATATAAGGATATTTTTCATAGTCTTTGGCTTCTACTTTTATAGTACAGGAAATATCTTCATTGTAAATACTTCTATAGTTATTTTCTTTTGCCCATTTTTTAAATAGTGCCATAAAATTATCTTTTGTAGTGTACACTCTATCCATTAGTTTTTGACCATCAATATCTGTCCAAAGTAATGCTCTACCAAATATCTTATCACCATTCATATTTTTGAATATAAGTAATTTACATACTTCTGGATTTTCATTATAAATTCCAAAGTAATCTTGACAATTATTATATCTCATACAAGAGTTACCTAGTTGGCTTGATTTAGCAGCATATTTATCTTCTGAGTACCAGTATTTAATGTCTTCTCCGTAAACTATTTCAAAATAATCAAACGCATTTTCCATAAATAATGCAGTCGCGGTATATTTGTTTACAAATTTTTCAACATCTGCTGTACTATACTCACCACGTTCACCATAATCACTATTTGGATTTTCTTTAAAATAAATATCTAAAATACGATTTACAAATCTACCAACTTTAATACTACTTTTAGTAACATCTGGTAAAGCTAAATCTCCTTCTATTCCTGATGTACCATCACTTGAATTATCAAATGCCACAATACGTACTGTAGGATCTGAAATATTTTGTAAATGATGAAGTGTATATATTTCATATCCATCACCGTGCAAAGAACCATCATAAGTACCTAATAATATCCATTCATTTGGTACTTTTATATCAGATACTCTATCTGGATGGAATAGACCTTCTCTTGAAATTCCACAACTATCTAAAATAGAATGATCCCCTACTATATTTACAACTCTATTATCTTCAATTCCTCTAAGCTTTACTATATTACTCTCATGTTGAATTCTATTATCTGGTATAAAACTTACTTTGTCTGATTCTTTATCTACATCAATATAGTTTTGAACTAGTTTCATATCCTTTCCTGCAATTCTTAAAAGTAAGTTTGAAATCTTATAGACTGGTGAATCCTTAGGTTCACTACCACATATATCATTTAGAATTTGTCTAAAGTCTTTCATATAAATTAAATTAGACTCTAATAATAGGTCATATATTGTTGATTCAAATACGAAGTTGTTATATTTATTTAGTTTCATTATTTGTTTTAATTTTATGTTCTCCAATCTGGTTCACCTTCTGTCTCGTCTAACTGAGCGTACGGTCTTTGGAATATTTGACTATTTGATAATTTTCCTTCGTCTGCATCATAGAATATAAATGTGTCCATATAAGGATAAAGTTCATAATCTTTTGTATTTACTTTAACAACCGATGATCCTTCAATTCCTCTTGTGTATCCATTTTCATTGGCCCATTTATGAAATAAATTTTCATAACTATCTTTATTTACATAAACACGATCCATATATTTTTTACCATCTTCTAATGTCCATAAAAGTGCTCTACCTGATAATTTCCCTTCATTTAAAGTGAATATAAGTAATTTACAAACTTGTGAATTTTCTACATATATATCAAGAAAATCCTGACATTTAGGATATCTCATACAAGAATTAGCAAGTTGTCCACCATTAGAACTCTCATACATATTCTCATGATACCATTTTCTTATAAATTCACCTTCAACTACTTTAAAATGATTTAATGCATCCTTTCTCAAAAGAACCTCAGCCTGATACTTATTCACAAATCTTTCAATTGTAGCCGCAGAAAATGTTTTACCAATTGCACTTAGGAACTTATTTATAAATCTACCTAATTTAACTTCGCCTTTTCTGTTTGAGGTTGTACCGATCGGAATTAAAGCTTGTGCACCTCTTTGGTAATAAACTACGATAAGTTTACTTGGTGTATCAACGTCTTGTAAGTAATAAAATGTTAAATTATTATATGTATCTAAATCTTGTTTTTTAATAAGTTTCCATCTGTTAAACATCAATGATCTTGGATGTGCATTTATTAAACCTTCTCCTGGTATATCCAACTCTGTAAATAAACTATGTGGATTATTACTATGATAGTCTAGTAAGTCTGTGTTTGGTTTTATTTTATAAATTAAATCTTCTTCGTTAAGTTTATCATCCGGAACAAAAGAAATCATACCTTGTTTATCGGATATATCGATACAATTACTATCAACTGCAACATCTATATTCATATAACCTCTAATTAAACTTGATAAATCTTCAACTTCAGCATCACCTGATGTTGATAAAGTATCTAAAATTTCTATAAAATCTGAACTAAATACCATTTTACCTTCTAAAATAAGGTTATAAATCTGTGATTCTAATATAAATTCGTTGTATTTGCTTATCATAACTTATATATTAAATTATTTTAACCAAATAAACAATTGTTGTAATTTTGATATAAATTATATGAGAATTTTAGAAGGAGTATTTATAGAAGCAAATAAGTTAAATAGTGGTAGTAGAATATATCCACAGAGTATCTTTGATAGAGAGTATCATTTAAAGATTAGAAAGATGAGAGCGAGCAGAAGAAGATCTAGAATAATGAATTTATTTATAAAATAATTTGGTTATCTAAATATATATTGTATATTTGTAAAACAAAACGAAACACATATGAAAACATTAGTTAAATTTTTATCAGTAGTTATTTTATTTCTGTCAACTTCTTTATCGGCACAGAGAATTTATAAAATGTCAATTAAGAATGATACACTTTTTATTGAGTCGGTCGATTCAATTCCAAAAACGGGTATCATAATTCAAACCGATTCAACCCCGATGTTTGAACTTTATGATGTAGATTCAAAAGTTTTATTAGGTAAAGAGAAAAGATCTGACTTTAATGATGGTAAAATTACTGAGTATATGGATATGAATAATGGAGATACTAAGATTTCAGATAGACTTAAATTTAATATTGATGGTGATTGTGTAGAAATATTTTATTACTCAGACACTTTTATAAGTAATTATTTTACACCACAACTTTTAAATAAAACAAGCTATGTTTTAAAAATTAAAGACAATACAAAGACACTTACATATACCATTATAAATGGTGAAATAAAAAAAGAGACTTTATAGTCTCTTTTTTTATGGTTTAGGTTGTGCACAATGTCCAACACAACTATAATCTGTTTTTCCTAATGGTGAGAATATTCTAACATCTACTCTTTTATTGTGACCATTTAGTTTAAATTTCAATTTAACTTGTGTACCTTTTTCATAAGGATCTTTATCATAAAATGTAAATGTTCTAACTCCTCTATAACCTGGTCTACCCCACATATTTTTAAGTACTTCCATATAATCTCCTGTATCTAGACCTGACTTAAACACATCATAACCATTTTTCTTTGCTTCAGGTGTCAACATAAAATCAACTAATTCTTCAAATGTTGTGAATGTTTTTGTAATTAGTTGTTTTTCTGAACTATCTTTTACCGCAAACATTCCTTTTTCATTACTAACTTTTGTTAGTTCAGCAACATATCTTGGTATATAAGTAAAGTATTTAGAGTTTCGATCTTGTGATGTCATATTATTTACAAAGTATCCGGTATCTCCTACAAGTTGTCCATCAATCCAAAGCTCTGCTCTGTCTGGTATTCCACCAGGTGATAAAACTAAATCACCTGCACCAACCTGATCTGTTACATCAAATGTTGTTGTAATACTATAATCTGTTGAAGATGTTAAGGTTGTACCCTTTGGTGATTTTAAATTCCAACTACATGGTGTATCAAAGTCCGCAGTTGACAATTGTATTCCTACGGATTGTTCATCGGTATATTTTTTCAAATTGACTGCTTTTTTCATACCTATTTTATTGGCTTCTGATCTGTCAAACTTAGTAGAACCTACTTGATCTTTAATAACTATTTTAAAAACTGCACTTGTATTAGTAAGAAGAAATTCTGAAATAACTTTTTGTACTTCCGCGGCTCTTAATTTAGCAAGTTCACCTTCTGCAAATTTACTAGGAACTTGTGACTCAGATGAATTTATAGTTAGTAGGAAACTATTTTTACCTGTATTTTTGATAAAGTCATTTACTTTGACTAATTTATCTTTTATTTGTTGTTTTTCAGTATCGGTTAGTATATATTGACCACTTGAGAAGTTACTTGAGAAGTCTATTGATAATATATCTGGAGTAGTTCCACCTGATCCACCAAAACTAGTAGTTGTGTCACTACTATCTGTTTTATCAACTTTAACAAACTTCTCAGTTTTATTTTTATCACTTGAGTCTAATTTATTATATTCTTTAGCAAATGCAGGACTACTACTTAATAAAGTAGTTATTATACCGGCAGTTAAAACACCCTTTGCTAGTAAGTCTTTTATAGTATTTACTTTTAGTAAACCCTTTTCCGCGACTTCTTTTATCCTATCAACTAAACCTTCGTTTATTTGATTATTCTCATTTACACTTAGAATGTAATTAAGTACTTTTGTTTCCTCGTAAGTATTGATATATTTCATAAAACTATATATTAAATAAAAAAGATGTCAAATGACATCTTAGTTTAAAATTTTATCTATATTATTACTTCTGTTTAATCTTTTTTTATCTTCATCAGTAAGTTCACCAATATAGTCTATGTAGTATTTTGTGGCTACTTCTTTAAGAATCTCTTTTATAAATCTAATTTTTCTTTTATTCTTTGCTCTTTTCTTTACTAATCTCTTGCGATTATGATCTGCAAGTTCTTTACCTTTAAAGAAATCAGAACATTCAAATGTTTCAAAGTTTTCAATACTTTTAGATTTGTTTAATAATCTATTATATTCTTCAATAACCCAATCTGGATTTCTAAGATTCTTTCTTGTAGTTTTAATTCTGGTTGATTTGAATAGTCCAAACATAGTGTGAGTTTTTTATTTTCACAAAGATATGAAATTGTTTTTGAACTATGAAATATAATATATACTTTATGAGAATTAAAAAATATAATAGCTTTCTATTAGAGTCTTTATTATTAGAGTCACAATTTATAATTGAGAATAATTTTAGAGAAATAATTTCACAAATTAAACATGAGAACTTTGGAAATATTGAAGGTAAGGTTGCTGAATTTATACTTAGTGTAGTTGGAGAAGAATTAGACTTAGTTTATAATTATATAAGTGATACTACTAAACCGGGATTGATTTCTTTTATTCCTGATGATAAGATTGATTTTAGTCAGGTTGCAATTGATCATGGTAGAATATTAAGACCTGATCAGAATGATAATCTTATTAAAGCATATGGTATTCCATTCAAAGGATTGATTAGTGACTTATACGGAACTGTAAATGATTTTAAATTACTTAAAGTTATTGATACTAACGGTAAAATTTCTAATGAGAAATATAGAGTTGCCGGACATTATCTTTATTATTTACAAAACAATGAAGATCCTCAAAAGTTTGTTGCACTTTACAGAGCAAAATCAGGAAACACGGGTAAAGTTGTATTTGCCAATATTCCTGAAGCAAGAAGAAGTGAAGTTAAATTAGGTAGATTTATAAATAAATTAGTGGATATTTACTCTAAAAGTGACACATTAAAAAACTCAGATAATTCATATGACGAAGTACCATTCTTTGATTTTAAAGCATCTGATATTGAGAAGTTTGTAAATGCTTATACTGCAAAAGTTCTATTTGAACAAAATGCACTTGATAGATTTAAGGTTGTTTCTGGCGAAGAAATTAGAAAGTGGTATGATGAAAAAAATTATAGTAATATCAATGGTGGTGGTCAGTTAAATAGTTCTTGTATGAGACATAGTAGATGTCAGAAGTATTTTGATATTTATGTTGATAATCCTAAAGTTTGTCAGTTACTAATTCTTATGGATGGTACAGATAAAAAGATTTTGGGTAGAGCTCTACTTTGGAAGACAGAGAGTGGTGTGAATTTTATGGATCGTGTTTATACTGAAAAAGATAACTATATGAAACTATTTAAACAATGGGGTGAACAAAATAATTATAAGATGAAGAGTTATGATTATAGAGGTGAAGAAGTTATAGTTAAGGTAAAACCTAAACTTTATTCCTCTTATCCTTATATGGATACATTATCATGTTATGCACCAGTAAAAGGTATCTTATCAAATATTACTGTTGATTATGATTCATATCCTGATCTTAAAGTAGATAGAACATTCAAATCGATTGTTAAAGATCTAGATAATATTGTATTGAGTGTATTTAAAAAGAAGAAGACACATAGATATGGTACTCCCGTTTTTAGTTTAGGTTCAGTTTCTGGTGAAGCAAGACCATACTAAGAAAGAGACCATTTGGTCTCTTCTAAGTTCAGTCAAATAACATTCTATCTACCGGATTATAAACATCTTCTAAAGCCATTACTAACTTTTGTAGGTCACCTTTATAAAAACCTGAACAGTTTACACAATTTATTTCTACAATCTTCCAACCATCTGGTGTTAAACAGATATCCATTACAAAAGCTGGTGCAACTTGGTAAACATCAACCATTGATTGTGCGAATTCTAAGCCTTCTGGTTCAACGTTTTCGCTATAAGCGACATTCTCGTTAAACTTATAATAAGAGCTCGTTACGACCTTTCCATCGACTATCCAAACTCTAGCTTCTTTGTAGATTTTCTTAGGTGAGCCAACCTGTATAGTTACTGGTGGCATCACTCCTAAATATTTTTCTTTAACCATTTGAACTGTGTCTTCCCATTTAACCTTACTGTAAAGTTTACCATTAAATACTTTACTATCTTTCGATGGTCTAATAAATTTAATCTCATTTGGTTCCCAAATAATTGGATCTGCAATGTCTTTTAATTGACTGTCATAGTTTAAAAGATTATTTTTATAAAAGAGTTTATAGATTTGGAAGTCATGATTTTCTCCATAGAAAGAACCAGGTTCCCACTCCATACTTGCCGCAAGACGTGCTGCTCGAACAGAACCAAAAACGAATATGTCTTTACGTCTATTCATTAGTTTAGCTATGTCACCATTGGCATCAATTTTGAGTACCTCGTATGATAGTTTAAGACGTTTCATAACGTCAAATATTTTGTTATAGTTTTCTTCTCTGAAAACATTTTCTTGTATTACGTAGAACATTATAGGTAGAAATTATAAATTAAAAATGAACTGCAAAAAATATTTACTGCACTTGTAAAATAGAAAAAGTATCTAATTCCTTTATATTGTGATTCTGTAACTTGATATTTTCCATATCGATAAAAAAGGTAAGCTATAATATAGCCGAGTATAATAACTGGTATTAAAATTGGATTTGTCATAATAATATAATTTTTTACAAATATAGTTATTTATTTTGAACTTTCTACGGTTTATTAAATAAAATAAAAATGAATGTAGATAAAGAATATTGGTCCAATGAGTTTCCTTCTCCATATGGTCCTTCAGAAGAAGATGTTATAATCTTCAGTGAAAAATCAATACCTGGTAAGACTTTATTATTAGGTTGTACAAAAAAGTTAATTCCAATTACTGATGTGCAGATGGATATTGATCCTTGGTATGATGGTCCAAATGTTATTACCAAAGATTGGTTAGATAATACTGATTATTATGAGAATATAATTGGTGATGGTGTTTTTAATCTCACTAAAGAGTTGACAGATGGTTTATTAAAAATGTCTTCTAAGTATTGTAGGGTTTTAATTATTAGATCTTTTAATTACAAGTTTGAAAAGTTAAGAATTGCAAAAAACTTTCCAACTCAAAATGATTTCTCAATAACTCCTACGGAGTCGATAATATTTAAGGATTATAGTTTTTATATATGGATATTTCAAAACAATTAGACGAAGATGTTCAAAAGGTTTTAAAATCTTTTGAAATTTCACAATGGTCACATAAACCTAATTTCAATTCAATTTCAAATTTACCTATTTTGACTAGAGAAGACTTACGTAAGATAAAGATGGAACCTTTATTTTATATGACAAAAACATCTGGATCAACTGGTGAACCAGTAACTATACAAAAAAGTTATCAAGATTATGTTTTATATTTAGCAACTAATATAAGAGAATTAAGATGGAGAAATTGGGATTTTAGTAAGAACTTGGCAATTATAAAAGCAGGATCTAAGAAAGAAGATAGAGTAGGTTGGGGTGTGCCTCAGACTTTAGAGCCAATACAAGGTATGACATATAAGATTGGATTTGAACCTATATCAGTTTTACAAAAATGGTTAGAAGAAAAAAATCCACATTACTTACATTGCTTACCTTCTATTGTTAAACAGTTAGACTTATCAAAGATTACAAATCTAATTGATGTTAAGGGAACTGGTGAGAAAGGTGGTACGATGTATTCAAGTGAAGAGTGTGGTACAATTGCAGTTCAGTGTCCTGATAATAAAGAAGTTTATCATGTTATGGAAAACATTATTGTTGAATGTGATAATGAAGGTGCTTTAATCGTTACTGCTTTAACTAATCCTTATGTTAGGAGATATAAACACGGTGATCATATTGAATTAGGAGAATGTAATTGTGGTAGAACATTGCAAACTATAAAGACTATACATGGTCGTGTTAGGAATATGTTGATACTTCCTAATGGTGATAAGAAATGGCCAACTTTTGGAACAAGAGATATACATGAAACTTTTGGTATAAAAAGATTTAAAGTTATTCAAACTACAATAAATGATTTGGAGGTACAAATAATCGCAGATAAGTTAAGTCCGCAGAGAACTGATGATCTGATTAGTACTATACAGGTTTCAGTAGGTGAACCTTTAAATATTAAAATTAAATATGTTGAATCTTTTCCAAATTATAAGTTTGAAGAGTTTGTAAGTTTGGTTAAATAAAAAATTTAAACTCCTAACTTTTTTAATTTTATCTGTCTTATTACTGACGTTGAGTCTGGTTCACTCAATGGATATTCTACGTTAAATTTTTCCTTAAAAAAGTCTTCTAAATCTTTCCAAGAATGATCGGTATCCTTAATAGGAAATCCGTTTGTATCATACTCACAGTCACTATTAAAGACTTTATTATAAAGTTTTCTTTCTAATACCTTTTCTTCGTCTCTAAGTCGTGCCGCAGTCTCATATTGTTGACTATGTATTGCAATTCTTTTTTCTTTAACTACGATAGCTATTTCTTCTATAATTTGTTCTAAATTCTTTTCTTTCTCCATTCGATATATTTTTTTACTTCTTCATGTGAAAGTAGAAGTTCTTTTGTGTTATATTTTAAACCCATTTCCTTTTCTGAAATAAGTTTATGTATTTGTTTATGACAATCCGATTTACAAATCCATATTCCGTGAGTTCTCATAAACATTTTGTCATAAAGTTTATTAAACTTTTTATTTGAATGTAATGTACGTGGAATTAAGTGATGAAAATTTAAGTAATCATCACTTCCACATAACTCACATTTTTCTACTTTATCCATTTAGCAATATCCTACCGTACTTCTTCTTTTTTGTATGTCAATAAAATCTAATTTTTCGTCCATACAACTAGTACAAACAATTGCACTAAGTAATAGACCGTCTCTATAACCACCAATCTCTAAGTGATCTGGTAGCTCACCAATCATATTTAATTTAATATCTTCTCCACAACAATCACATTTTGCGGATTTAATTCTTGAGAACATTGTCTCGGTTCTTTCAACTCCCATAATTATACTTCTTTACCTTCCCAGATTTGTTTGATTTCTAATTTTTGTCCGTGATACCAAGGTGATAAATAAATCTCCGCACCATCTTGTTCATAGTCACAAGGAAATTGTTCAAATCCTTCACCGATTCCATCAGACCATTGACCCTGTGTATAATCACCTAATTCTTTAAGTTCATCTTCTGTTAAAACTTCTTTTGTAGAATAAACTGTGTAAGTCCATAGTTTACCATCTTCAAATCTAAAGTCCATATATCCTGAACTTAATTTGTGTTTAAAATCTTCATGCATATACTCAACAAACTCGTCTTGGCAGTCGATTCCATTTAGTTTAGATCTATCAGATACACCTTCTTCTCCTACGTAAGAATCTCCCGCAAGAGCCTTAATTATTACTTTTCCCATACTATTAAATTTTAATTTATATTTTATTTACAAATATAGTTAAAGTTTTTCAAAAAACAGTGATTTCCGTAAAAAATAGTAGATATATAAGAAAAAAAGAGGAAAATCCTAATGAAAAATTTACTTGTTAAGTGGTTTGGTGCAGAGTGGTATTGCGAATGGTTCCATGAGGTTCGTGCTGATAAAAATGATAACACAAAGTGGTATTGTGAACATTGTAAGTTTTCGAGGAAAAAGGATAATTTTATTCTTTGGTAGTAAACTTTTTCTAACTATATTTGTATATTATTTATAAAATATACTTACATGAATAAATTTGAAAGAGATCAGTTTACTGAAATACTTAATTACTTGATTGAAGATACCAAGGATGGTACAAGACAATGGAGTAAAGGATCACATACCTTTAATAGTGATACTACTTATTATATGGACTCATTATCTGATGATAGTAAAACTAGATTTCAGTGTTGTATTAAATTAGATCCAGATACATTAGGATATGAGAAACACGGTTGTATAAGTATTTTTAATGTTGGTTTTAGTGGTGGTTTTAAAGTGTTTGGATTAAATGATAACAAAGATATTTTAGTTTTAGAAAAGTTAGTTTATGATAATTTTGTTTCTAAACTTATACCCTCAGTTAGACAAAGTACCACACTTGGTAATATTTTAGGTAGTATGGGGAAACAATACACTAGAAATAAAAAACTGGAACAATTACTGGAAGGTGTTGAGAAAGATCAAGTAGAGATTGATGAAGTACCAGTAAAGAAAAAGGGATTTTTCGACATTTTATTTTAATATATAATTAAAATAGAATGAAATTGATGAAACATATAGACACCTTTGAAGGTTTTAAATTTAATGAATCTCACGCAACTTTTAAACCAGGTGCTTTAATTGAGTTTCACGTACCAGATACAAATAAAAATCATGTTGGTAGGGTTGTTGCAATAGATGATACTCATATCACCGTTATTGATTTAAAAGACGATAAAGAATTTAGATTACCAAAGAAAGAATTTGGACCGGCATACGAAAATTAAATAAATTCCAGTGAACTTCACTGGAATTTTTTCATATAATTATATGAGATCAATTGAAACACAAGCACCACATACTATTAAAGAAGGATATAAAAACGTTTTTTTAGGTGGATCTATCGAAATGGGAACTGCAGAACTTTGGCAAAAGAAAATTATTAGTGAGTTATCAGACTTACCAATTCAATTTTTAAATCCTAGAAGAGATGATTGGGATTCATCTTGGACACAAGAAATAACAAATTTACAATTTAAAGAACAAGTTGAGTGGGAACTTAATGGTTTAGAAATGGCAGATCTTATTGTTATGGTATTTGATGTTAAAACTTTATCACCGATTTCATTATTAGAGTCTGGTTTATTTGCAAAGAGTGGTAAATTGGTAATACTTTGTCCTGAGGGATTTTGGAGAAAAGGAAATATAGATGTTGTATGTGAGTATTATAACATCAAACAAGTAAAAGATTTTAGTGAACTAACTAATTATATAAGAAATGATGTTGATAAGATGTAAAAAAACACTAGATGGAATCACAATGGGTCGATTCTATGAGTTTAAATGGTATGCAAGTAATGGAAATGTTGTTATTGTGAATAACAGATTTCATTTGATTGCATACCCTGCAGAATACTTTTATTTTGAATCGTGTCTTTCAAAAGAACAAATGCATGATAAACTAAGAGCAATGTTAAAAAGTAAAACATTTTTTACGGTATAATTTTTAATATATACTGAATGAGATATATTAAATCATTTAATGAGGAACTAACTCCTTATGTTTATAGAAATGCGGCCAATCTTGCAAAACAATATAAACAACCTAAAAGGGCTGAGCGATTTACGAATTGGGCGGATGAGCTACAAAATAAAGAGAATATTAAGAAAACTAAAGAAAATCATGAAAGACTTTCACAATATGGTTCTTTTGATGGTTGTTTATCAGTAGGTTATAGTGATGAAGATATTGTGGGTAAATTCTATTTAGACATTTGGTTTGATGATGATTGGTTTGGAGATATTGTTTATCAGTCTTGGGGTGATGGTGCTTTTGAGTATGGTATATCACTTCCATTTGAAATCGAGATAATTGCGGCGGATGAAGAAACTCAAAGAAAAATTGATGCTACTGAGATAGAACAGAATCATGGTGTCATATGGCCAAATAGATTAGAAATGAATTTAAGTACATATGATCAAACTACAAAAGAAGTAAATTTAAGACCTGGTGGATATGGATACTACTCTAGAGATAGTGAAGATTTTCACTTTTTAGATAGACGTAATGCAGTAAAATTTAAAAAACTATTGGTTGATGCACTTGATGGTAAAAATAGTTTTGGTTGTTCAAATTCTTATGTAAGATTTGATACCTTAAAAGATCATATTAAAACAACACTTGATAAAATTTCCAATAATGAAAGACTAGTTGATTGTCCATTAGATGTTAGTATTTATGATGATTTAGTGAATAATATGAGAAATATGTCATTAAATAAACTTTATAAAGATTAAATAATTTTCCTTATATTTGTAATATGAAAAAAATTATATTACTATTCTTATTACTAGCCACAAATTGTTTTTCCCAACCAAGTTCAGAGGGATCCTACCCATTATATATTGAGAAAGATGTAGTTATACTTCCTACAAACTCATTAAATAATTCTGAAGTTCGTTATGACTTTTATCCAAATTATGATGCTTATTATGATAGAAAAGAGGATATTTATCTTGTCTTTGACAAAGGTACTTGGACAAAAGTAGATTACATAAATCCAAACTATCGTGGTTATTCTCTGTATAATAATACACATTATGCTATTAAGGATTATAATGGTGATGATATAACTAAGTTATATCCAATTCATAAGAAATTTTTCCCATATGCAACTAGAAAAACATTATTAAAAGAATGGTAAGAGATAAAGTATATAAAGAATTTAATGTTGGTGATGAGGTTTATACCGAGAAAGTAACTTGGAAAGCTATTACAGCAAATAAACCTTATATTGTATTAGCTTGTTATAAGCCAGATGGTTATGTGGATGATTATCCAGTTAGAGTTATTGACATTAAAACTGATAAAGGTTTTATATCAAGATATGCAACAGATAAATTCCACAAAACAGAAACACAAATTAGACAAGATAAGATAAACGAAATACTCAATGACGATACGACAATATAAAAAGAAATTCTTTATCTGTAAAGATGATTTTGGTAAAATGATTTACTTAGGTGATACTGTTGAAGTATGGATGCCGTGTGAAGCCAAACCATATCAATCTTGTGTTTATTGGAATAGATTAGATGGTGCTTTCATTGATGGACATCCTGGTCATGTTAAGATGGGTCTCTCTAAACACAGAGGTTTAAATGAATTTTTTATGAGAAATAATCCACCTGTTCCTATTTATGATTCTTTTGATGATGATGCAGTACCTACTTGGTATCAAGGATATGTTAAGAAAGTAAAATCATTTTATGAAGGAGAAGATTAAACAAATTTTTACTGAATTAGTTGAATCTATTGAGGTTAATGGTTATTATAGGAATGTTAGAAAGATAGAGGTTAATACTGAACGTGATAGTATTTATATCTTCTTTACTGACTTTAGAAATAATGATGAGTCTGCACCAGAAATAGATTTAGGTGATAGAGTCCATAATAAATGGTATTTTAGACTTTATAATAAAATTATTGAAGAATATACCAATTCTGATGAGGATTATTTGGCAATGATTGATAATTATACCACTATAAATTTTTACACTGAGTGGTTCAAAAGATTAGAATATGACGTAAATACTTTATATCTAAGAGTAAATTTAGATGAACTTATTGGATTTATTAGAGATAAAAAAATATCTAAATTACTGGAATAGGACTTTTTGTCCTATTTTTTTTTAATATATAATAAAAAATAAATTAAAAAGATGGAAGATGTAGTCTTAACAGATGCTGAAGTTGCAGCACAAAATGCTATTATTGCAGCACAAAATGCTATTATTGCTACGGAAAATGCTGTTATTGCAGCACAAAATGCTATGGCAATTGAGACTCCAGTAGTTGATGAGACACCAACTGTTTAAAAAATAAAAATTATAAGATGAAACTTAAAAAATTTAATAATTTCCTAAATGAGAATTTAGAAGGGCCACAAGATACTGTTATTGATACTCCTACTGGAGAAGTAACTTTATATAGACTAACTTCTCATTCTGTTGTTGATCTAAATGATCCAGGAGAGTTTTATGTAAACTCACAAGAATCACTAGATCCAAGTTTGTTAGACAAGCCAGGTACAGATTTATTTGTAATTACAGTTACTACTGATGGTTCAAACATTGATGTAGAAGGTTCTGAAAAAGAGGCGGCTAAACACAACAATGATTCTGTTATAATGGTTAAAGATTCTACTAAATGTGAGATTGTTACTGTAGTTCCTTATACTAAATAAACAATTTTACTTTATAAACTATAATTAGTATGATAGATAAAATAGAACTATTTGGTAAACAAATAGAATTAAAGACACATAATTGTCACCTATTCGATCAAGAAGCACAACCCGTTGAAGAGCCTTATATAAACTTTTATATAAGAACTAAATTCTGTAACGCGAAATGTGCTTTTTGTACTTATGCGGATGATGCAAATAAATACTCTGCTAAGAAACTACAAGAAGTATTTGAAGAAATTTCTCCTAAAATTAAAATAAGAAAGGTTGCTGTTTCAGGTGGTGAACCTACTTTATATTGGGATAACTTCGTAAACATAGTAGAACTATCTAAAAAGTATGCACCTGATGCTGAGTTAAGTATGAATACTGATGGATTTCGTTGGAAACAATTATTTGAAGATCCAATTTATAAAGAGTTTGATTATATACAATTATCTCGTCACCATTATGATGATACTATAAATGATGAAATCTTTAAATGTAAAACTCCTACTTTTGATGAGATTAAATGGGCCGCTGAACTTCAGACACATCCACATCAAATTCAATTTAGATGTAATTTAATTAAAGGTTACATTGATAATAAAGATGAAGTATTTAATTTTTTAAATTGGGCCAACTCAGTTGATATAAATGATGTTGGTTTAGTTTCTTTAATGCCAATAAATGATTACTCAAAAAAGAATTATATTTATTTTCATATTAGAGAATTGATTGGAGATAATTTCTTTTTAACAAAAGAATGGAAAAGACATGGTGGAGGTTGTGAGTGTTTTAACTATGTTTATATGCCACAGGATGAAACATTTAGAAGACCGATGAAAGTTTATCATAAGAACACTTTTGCACCGTCAGACATCAAGGAAACACTTGTATTCGATGGTCAGAATGTAAGATTAGGATTCGATGGTGATATAATATATTAAAAGAAAAAGTCTCAATAATTTGAGACTTTTTTTATTTTTAACAACCACTTCTTTGATAGTTTCCTCCACCACCACATCCATCATTATGATAGTAAGTTGGTGCAGGTTGAGGTACTGGTGCCGGTCTTGTTGGTGCAACTGGTGCAACATAAGGTTCTATATCGTGTTCAACACAAAATTCCATATAAGTTGCTTTTTGTACGTCTCCAGTTTTAACTAAGTCATAAACTGCGGCATTAAATTTTTCTTCAAGTGTTGTACCTTGATATCTTTTGCTATAAAAAGCATAAAGTTTATTTAATAAGTCTATTTCTTGTGACATTATTTTTAATTATTTTTATCTTACCAATCACACGCGAATCTTATTGTATCTAGATCGTAATCTACTAACAATTTTAGAACTGCGGGATAGTATTTTATTTTATTTTTCCAGTAATCACCTGCATTACCATCAATTACCTTTTGACACCAGTCTTTTGAATATCTACTTGATATTGTACCTTCTTCCCACATATCCATGTTGTCGAAGAATTCATTACCATCAAAATCAAAATCATTATTATCGATGAATTCGAGAAAGTCGGACGCACTAGCAACCGGTTCAATAAATACTTTTTTATCAATGGACTCGTTTATTTTATCTGTGAATTTTTTCATAACTTATATATTAAAATTATTTTTTATAATTTCCACACTTGTATCAAATCTTTCTCGCCAATCTCCACCAACTTCTACAAAATGACAACCTCTATTTACTAACTCATTTTTAATAACTTCATAATGTTGTTGTCTTTCTTCTAAGAAACTTCTGGTTCCATCTTGAATTGCATCACAATCTGGTTTCAAAAGGATATATAAATCATACTTTTTCTTCTCAGAAAGTTTATTTTGAAACCAGACAGTTTCTTTTTGGTGATCTTCATTAGGACAATACATATCTAAAAATAAATAAGTTGTAATGTCTTCTGTATCACAGAATAGTAATTTGTTTGATCTTTTAATCGTCCAGTCTTCTAATGATTGTCTTCCTTCTGAAATCGGAATGAAATCTTCGACCCCAACTTTATTACCATTTGCTTCATAAACTATTCTACCATATTCATCAACAAAATTTGTTTGAAACCAGTTTGCTAGTTCTCTAGTCATTGTGGATTTACCAACAGATTCTGGTCCCATTATCGCGATTCTTTTTACAAAGAATGGTTTTAATTCATCTGAAATAAAATCCCATTTTTCAAAAGGATTTTCTCTAACTGCGGTTCCTGATACTGGAAACTTAGTTCTTTCTTTATCTACTAAGAAATGTTCTACCCCTAAATACTCTGCAAAATCATCACCATAGTCTTCTGATGTAAATACTACATCTAAATCATCAACTAAATTATATATTTCTGGTACCCAATAAGAATAGAATTCTTCTAGTGATTCACATTCATAATCATGTTGAGGTAGTCCAGTATCATCAAACTGATATACAGTTACATTAGGGTTGTTTTGGTACGTTTTCTTTAGTCCATCATATCTTACGTCACCTGGAATATTTTGTGACTTATTATGTGATACAATGACGTGAACGTGCTCACAATTCTCAATTGCGGTGTCAATAAGGTACAAATGTCCTGTCGTGACGGGAAAAAATTTTCCCAGAACTAAACCGTTTTTATATTTTTTTTCCATTGTTTTAAACCTGTTATTGCTAAAATTAAAAATATAAAGTAAGTTATTGACGATAAATATTGTTCTTCATTTAAGAAGAAGATTATAAATAAAATATCTGCAATTATCCAATATAACCAAGTATCAATTTTTTTCTTTGCTAAAAGTGTCATTGCGATTAAACTAAATGATGTTGTTATACCATCAAAGTATGGTGATTTATCACCTGTCATTATCAATGCACTTGTTATGAGTGTTGTAAGTAGAAAACTAGAAATTGCTAATATGTTTCTATCATGTTTTTCTAACCATTCAACTTTTTCATCTTGAATTAAATCCCATTTACTCCAACCATATATTGATTGTATAAAAAATGGAATTTGAAGAAACATGTTTCCCCAAATATGATTTTCATAAAAGAATATACCGTAGAATGTTACTCCTATCAAAGCAAAAGGCCATGTGAGTATATTATTTTTTACTGCGAATATCACAGACAATAAACTAAAAACTACTGCTACTATTTCTACTAAGTTGTTCATCTACTTTTCTTACTTTATTTACTAATCTTGTTATAAATGAGGTTAAGCCTATTATATCTTTTGTTGATGATTGTGTAATTTTAACCCACTCTGAACATTCATTTACTTTGATTGTTAGTTTAAAAACTGCTATTTCATTATCAAATTCTAATCTAAAATCTTTTGTTTCATTTATTAAATATTTTGAACCATCGGATGTTGTTTTTATTCTTTTTGTCTTTGTACTCCAATAAGGAAATATACCTGTGGTATAGGTTACATCTTGATAACCTTGATTTAGTTTAGGTTCGGTAATATGAATGTATTTGACGAGTTTTCCTTTCTCGTCAAATACATCAAATTCATTTACTATTTCTATAATGTTCATTAGAATTTATAATTTAGTGTAACGTAAGTATTAGTTCCTGCGGTATAGTAGAAACTTCTTACATTATAATAAGTATCATAATAACCACCGGTTGTCCAGTTTTTATTTAATAAATTATTTACTACTAAGTTCAAAGAAAGATCAGATTTAAACTTATAACCAATATTTGCATCTACTAAATGATATTCTGGACAGATAAATAAATTATCTGTATCCAAGAATGATTGTGCAACATATTTATAATTTACTCCAATATTTACTTTACTGATTGTATAGTTAGTATATAAGTTAGATGTAAAATTTGGTGTCAGTACCGGAGTACTATTGACATCATTTAACCAAATTCTATTTTTTGATAAATTGAATGATGTTCCTATTTCTAACTTTTTAATATTCGTTTTTAAATCACCTTCTAAACCAATTCTATTACTTTTCTGTGCATTTGTACCTTGTGCAATACCCATCGAATTTAGTTGGCCTATAGAGATTATTTCATTAGTAAAAAACATTGAGTAAACATTTACTGAACCGGTTAAGTATTTATATTTGATTTTTGTACCTACTTCGAGATCACTTACAGTTTCTGGTTTAACATTTTTAATATCTGAAATTGTAAGAGGGTTATCATTATAACCAAATAAGTTGGTTCTACTAGGTTCTCTTGAAGATCTACCAAAACTTATATATGGTTTAAGTATATCACTTTGATATGAAATACCGAATGAATAATTATTAAATTTATATTCAAATAGTCTTCCTCTACCATCAAATTCCGTATTTCTATAAATAAATTCTGTACTTCTAAATTGATAGTCACCTTCTACTATCCAAAGTAATCCTACTTTATAAGATGCTTTTATAAAAGCAGTTGCATCAAATTTAGAACCAGTATTATTATAATTAAGTACTCCTTGTGTTGTACCTATATGATCTCTATCAAATGAGTTGATAGTAAGTCCAGGTTGAATATCTAACCCATTATTATTATATTTAACATTGAAAAAACCACCCCAATTTTTAGCATTTAGTTCTAAGTTTTGTATTGATGTTATGCCAGGAAAGTCATAATTACCATTTATTGTTGATACATACGTACTCATATTAAACATTGCTATTTCTGAAAATTTACCAGCAATTTGTAATTGGTATATACCACTTTTAAAATTATCATATTGTGGTTTACCATCAATAGGTAATACATTTGTAGTTACTGGCATTCCCTCTGGAACTGCAGCCCAGGATTGTGCATTCTGTGTTTTTCCATAAACAACATTAAATCTAATAGAAGTATAATCATCATGATAACCAAGTGATGTTGAAAGTGAATAACTTTTTCCACTTGAAAAGTCTCGAAACCCATCAGTATAAGTTTCAGATAATCTAAATGTTGCACCAAATCCTTTTTTAGTAACACCAGTATTATATTTAAAAGAGTTTCTACGTGAATTAAAACTACCAAACATACTTGAAAATTCATGTGATTTATTATCAAATGGACTTGTTAAATCCATATTGACTAATCCTACATAAGAACTTGCACCATTTGCAGATACACCCGCACCTCTGGTAATTTGAACAGATCTTAAACTATTAAGTAAATCTGTATAATTAGAGGTATAAACTGCTAAGTCTTCACCATCATTTAGAGGTACACCATTTAGTGTATAGTTGATACGATTTTGTCCCATACCTCTTAAAGTAAAATAAGAATATCCGAATGGTGTTCCATTATCACTTTGAGCTACGACTGAAGGAGTTTTTGAGAAGAAATACGGAGTTTCTTGTGCGAAGTAAGTTTTTACAGAATCCATCTGTATTGTTTTTGAAGATGCTGCTTCTAATTTAAACCTTGAGGCAGTTACTGTAACTTCATCTAAAGTTTTAATTGTGTCGTTTTGTGCATAAATAGTAGTTGTAAATAGTGATACAAGTACGATAAATAGTCTTTTTATCATGTTATTAGATTTTGATTTAGATACAAAGATAGTAAAAAATTTTTATTAAAAATGAAAAAAAGTATATAAAAATAATAATATATAGTTTATAAAAAATAATTTAAAAATATGGCTATTACTTATAGAATAGGAAATGATGGAAGATTATCTGTTGAAGAAATGGATGGAAACTTTCACTACATTGAAGACGAGTTGGTAAATTTAACTTCGACGGTTGAAAGTATAGATCTTGCAGGTTTAACCGCATCAGTTCTTGGGTTAGAAGGTGATGTTGCTGGTTTAACTTCGGATGTTGCATCGGCTACTGCGTCAATTGCTACTTTAAACACAAATGTTGCATCGGCTACTGCGTCGATTGCTACTTTAAACACAAACTTAGCATCGGCTACTGCGTCAATTGCTACTTTAAACACAAATGTTGCATCGGCTACTGCGTCGATTGCTACTTTAAACACAAACTTAGCATCGGCTACTGCATCAGTTCTTGGATTAGAAGGTGATGTTGCTGGTTTAACTGCATCAGTTCTTGGATTAGAAGGTGATGTTGCTGGTTTAACTGCATCAGTTCTTGGATTAGAAGGTGATGTTGCTGGTTTAACTGCATCAGTTATTGATTTACAAAACACATTTAGTAATATAAATGGTAGTTTTAATTTCCTATTAAAAGTTGGTGGTGTTACACAATCTGGAACATTCAGTTTTACTAATGGTATCTTAGCTACTTATAGTTTAATATAATCTAACTACTTAAAAACAAAAAAGAGACTTAATATTAAGTCTCTTTTTTTATTTGTAACCAAAGTCTGCTTCATTCTCACCCCATTTACCAGTCTCCCATTTATGAACTAACTTAAAGTATCCAGGAAGTTTAGAAAGATGATTCTCTGCTCTATTCATTAGATTTATTGAACGTTCAGTTCTAACATTAGAAACCAATGTTGATTTTGATTTTTTATTTCTAACCCAAGCAATTGCAGTTTGACTGTCTGAATAAACATGTGTATATCCATTTTTAATTGCATAGTCAATCGCGTGAACTAGTCCAATAAATTCTGCAATGTTATTAGTTGAGTCTCCAATATTTACATTGAAAAGTTCTTTCCCGGTTGCTAGATCTACTGCTTTATATCCTGCTGGTCCTGGATTACCTCTACTAGATCCATCTACACAAATTCCTGATGTTGGTTTCATATTATTCTTCTTCGCTTTTTAAGATTTCGTTAAGTTTCTTGTCTCTTATATATTCTAGAGTTGCTTCTTTAAATCTTGTTTCTGTGTATTCATATGGCTCCGCATGTGAAACTGAGTCCCAATCTGGAGAATCCCAAGAAGAGTATGAACCTTCTAAAAGAACATACATATTACACTCAATAAAGTGTAGTGCAATTGTCCATTCGTTTCCATCACCATAGTGTTGATCGTAAACAGTTGGTACTTCCTTATGTAATTCCTTAATCCATTTACCATCTACTTCTCCGTTATAGATTTCATAGAAAAAGTTAGTATCATTTTCTTTAACCTTTTCAATAATTTGTTCTCTTGTAAAAATTCCCATTGTTTTAATCTTTTATTGTTTTATATTGTTCGTAAAATTTTGAGTTTGTTGCATTCCAGTAATAATTATCCCAATTTTCGATAATAAAGTCTGCTAACCAAACCGGATGTAATCTTGTTACTAAATTTTGTTGTGCCATATTATAAGCAGCTCTTGCAGGTAAATGTCCTAATCTTTCCATTGCAATTACAAATGCTTCTTCATAAAGAACTTCTTTTCTTTCATCTTCTGTTAAATCATAGAACTTTTCTGGACTTGGATTTAGATCATTGACAATCATTTTCAGATAAGTTGGTACGGGATTTAACATCTTATGTAAATCATCATGATTTACTTTTCTCTTAACTCTATCATCAAAGAACTTACCTGGTTTAACTTCAAAGTCTGTTCTATGTTGTTCTCCGTGTACAATTACCCAATGTTCTCTTAATTGTGTAAGAAAAGATGGTATTACTTTACAACCTTTCATTTGTAGAAATCTAATGTCAGACATAGTTTTCTTCCAATTGATGTCATAAATTGCGTGACTTACTTTCAATGTGTAAATCTCGTCTGCTGTCATTTCTCTATCAGGTGTATTTGGAATAAAATAATATTCCTCTTTTCCAACAATAGATTTTTTTAATTTAGTTATATCATTGGTAACCCAATCAATATCTTTAGGTTCTCTAAAGTCACTAAATAATTTTTTGATAAGGTGTGATCCAAATAAATACATTTATATTATGTTTGTTGTTATTCCAGACGTTGGAATATATTTTGTTTTAATTTGCTCTAAAGCCATAAAGTAAAGTTCTTCATAAACTTCTCTTACGTTTTTACCACGATTTATCTCTTTGATAAAGGATAAAAATTCTGTATAAGGTAGTAAAAGTTTTCTACTACGGTGTGTTTCAAAATCATCTAAGATAGTAATAATCATTTCATACTTCATCTTCATATCAGCAGTTTCTAATAGGTATGAGATTCTTTCGTCAGAAGAGTTCTCTAAAGCTAGTTTAGTATCTTCAAACGTTTCACCTCTTACCCAATCTCTGTGAAGATTGATAATTTGATCTAATTCTTTCTGTCTATTTGTATCTAACATTATATTTTGCCTAAGATTGTTTGTTTCATTTCTCTAACTTCATCTTTGGTAAAACCATTGATTGTTAGACTGTCATTGCCAGTAGTTTCAATTGTAATTGTTGAAAATCCAATTAGTGGACTATCAATATTTACTGATGCAATTTTAGAAAAAGGAATTGTTTTTTCTTTATTGTTGAATAATCCGGGTTCGATAATTGTAACAGAGCTATCAGTGATTGTAATTTTGTGTGGAAATACCTTACTTACTCCGGCCGCTAGTTTAGACGCTTGATATACTTTCATATTTAGTTATTTTATTTCTACAAAGATACGATTATTTTTCTAATTTCAAAATTTCTGAACTATTTTTTCTAATCTCTTTACATAATTCTTTATTATTATTTAAAGATTGTCCATAAGAAGGAATCATTTCTTTTAATTTTTCTGACCAATCTTCATTGTTAAAACATTTTTCAATTAGATCTAACATAATAGATGTTGCAGTTGATGCACCCGGAGAAGCTCCTAATAAACCAGCGATTGTTCCATCTGATGATGTAATTACTTCTGTACCGAATTCTAATACACCTTTTCCTTGACCATCTTTTTTAATAACCTGAACTCTTTGACCCGCGGTTTCTAAAATCCAATCTTTTGATTTAGCAGTTGGAACATATTCTCTTAAAGCCATCATTCTATCTGCTCCAGATTGACGAACTTGGTCAATTAGATACTTTGTTAGTGGAATGTTTTTTAAGCCAGCACCCATCATTGGGATGATGTTATTCAATCTAATTGATGTAAATAGATCCCAATAAGAACCATTTTTAAGAAATTTTGTTGAAAATCCAGCATAAGGTCCAAATAGTAACTCTTTTTTACCATTTATCATACGACTGTCTATGTGAGGAACAGACATCGGTGGTGCACCAACTCCGGCTTTACCATATACTTTAGCATTGTGTTTTTCGATAACTTCTAAATTAGTACAACGTAACCATTGACCACTAACTGGAAATCCACCATAACCTTCGATTTCTGGAATACCAGATTTTTCTAATAAATGAAGTGAACCACCACCTGCACCAATAAATACGAAGTCTGTTGTTATTTTTCTTTTTTCATTTGTAGATAAGTCTTCAACTTTAATTACCCACTTACCTTCTTTATTCTTTAATTTTTTTACTTCGTGATTAAAATGTAGTTCTACACCATCTTGTGATTTAAGATAATCAAACATACTTCGTGTTAGATTACCAAAATTCACGTCAGTACCAATTTCATTTTTAGTCGCTGCAACTTTTTGATTTTCTTTACGACCTTCCATAACAAGTGGTGCCCAAGATTTGATTGTATCAAAATCTTCTGTGTATTCCATATCTTGAAATAAAGTATTTAGTTTTAAAGTGCTATATCTTGTTTTTAGGAAGTTTACATTTTCTTGACCCCATACAAAACTCATATGTGGACTTTGTTTAATAAAAAATTCTGGTTTAACAATTAGGTTATTCTTAACTAAATAAGACCAAAATTGTTTAGATACTTCATACTGTTCGGCGATTTGAATTGCTTTATCTGGATTTATTGAACCATCTGGATTTTGTGGTGTATAGTTTAATTCACAGAACGCTGAGTGACCAGTACCTGCATTATTCCAAGCATCGGAACTTTCTGCGGCTGCAGAGTCTAATCTTTCAAAGATTTGTATATTTAATTCAGGATCTAATTGTTTAAGGATTGTTCCTAATGTGGCACTCATAATTCCAGCACCGATAAGTGTTATATTTTTCATTTATATTATATAAAATTATTGTACAAAGATACAAAAATTATCTAAAAACAACTAACTAATTTGGTATATAAGTGTTATGAGTAAATTATTTAAAAAGTTAAGAAAATTCTTTTTTGGAGAAACATATCAGGAGGTTCTAGATCGAAAATATGGTGGTTCAATTCCTACTAATATGTTTGTAAATGATAGAGAGTTAAGTAAGGCTGGAGAAAAAAGAACTTATAAGATTACGATTACTAATACTCCTACTAGTACAGGAGCATCTCTATATAATGCTTTTTATCCACACTCTTTAAACAAACATATTTTTAGAAAAAGAAAAATTTCTAAATTATTTTCAATTTAATTTTATATCTTTACTAAAATTATTTACAAATGACACAAAAACAAATTTTCTTAAAAAATATAGTAGATTCAACTATGAGTATTAGCTTAGATCAATCCGTTAGTGTTGAAACACTTGATGCATTTCATTTTAATAATAAAGCGATAAATGAAAAGTCTGTTAAGTTTGAATATACCTTAAAAAATTCGGAGACAAAGTATTTTTTTATGATTACTTTTTATAAGACAAGTAAAAAAGGTTTTTTCGGATCAGATAAAAGTCAATTTTATTTAAGAATCGACACAAGAATGACTACCTCTAGTGTAGGTACAGACTTCATTACTAATGAAACAGGTGATATTGAACTATTAAAAAGAATGTTTAATTTTTTAAATGATCGAATTGAAGAGAAGCGAATTAAGAAAGAAGAAGATTCATACTTATTAAGAAATAAAGAATTAGTTAAATTTATAGATAAAAGTTTAACTCGTGATGAGAAGCTAAAAGATTTACTACAAGATAAATAAAAACTTATCTCACAAAATTCATATAACTACTATGAAAACACTAGTAATTTTAATAGGTATAGCAGTAGTCATAATGATAGTCACATTATGGGTTAGTGGAATTGATTATATGAAAAAAAATCATCCCGACTATAAAGGAAAAGATTTATTTGGAGAAGATGATGAAGATGAATAAGATACTAATTATATTCCTACTTGGAATAGTAACAACCTTTGCACAAACTACAAAGGTTATGGGAACAACTCTTACCTATAATAAAAAAACTAAAACAATGTTATTATCTATGTCAGATACTACTTTTTTAGTTTCAAATAATTCTGATTTAGATACAGAAGTAAAAATTGTTAGAGAGTATGATTTAACAATGAAAATAAATGGTGTTGAATACTCTATGACAGAACCTTATTTCTGGACATATGGATATAGACATGATATGTTCTGGGCTTTTACAACTGAAAGACCTGCAAATTGTAAAAGTATATCTAAGAGCGGAATTGATTATACTTATAAGTTCTCAAATGTAGTACCAGGTGAATATATACTTATAGTTACACGAAGGTGTGATGAAAAATATGTGGTTAAAAGATTATCAGGATCAATTATTGTAAGATAAAAAATAATATATACTTAATGAGGTATTTATTTTTATTTGAAGATTTTAATCCTGGTGATGATATGAAGTCACACTTAGAGTATAGAGGTATTGACACTTCAAAAACCCGATATATTCTAGATGAAGAGTCTGGTGATACGTTTTTCTTTTTATATAATTTATCAGGACAAATGGTAGGTTATCAAAAGTATAATCCAAATTATGCTAAGAAAGGACAGAATAGTAAAACACTTGGTGATCCTACAAAAACTAAATACTATAATTGGGTTGGTGAAGAACCAGAAGGAAAGAAAATTGCTGTATGGGGATTAGAATCATTGAAGATGTCTGATAAATATTTATTTATTACAGAAGGAATTTTTGATATAGCTAGAGCTCATGAGGCAGGTTTTCCTGGAGTTGCAGTACTTTGTAACGATCCAAATCCACAATTAGTTTACTGGCTTAAAACTTTACCACAAACTAAGATTGTTATTTATGACAACGATAAAGCTGGAGAAAAACTAATTAAACTTGGTGATTATGCATTCTCAGTTGATAGTGGTAAAGACCTTAATGACTTATCACCAGAAGAAGCCAAAGTATTTTTAGATGGGATAATACACGCAATAGAAAACTAATTTTATAACTTTCATATAATAATATGGAGAATAAAAAACCTGATTCAGTTGTTTGGACTAGAGAAAATGGATATGATGCTAAATTTAGATCATATCCAACCAGTGTTAGTGCACCATCTTTTGATTTACCAGATATACCAAAGATAAAAAATCTTGCAGCTAAAAAGATGTATGATGTTTTTGATAGAGAACGTCTAGAACTTTTGGAAAAAGCAGAAAAATTATATGATGAATATAATATGTCTATAATGGTTTGGGAATCTAAGATTTCTTTTGAGCCAATTATAGGTGGTAAGTATCATTTATATGACTTTAATGGCGAGAAAACTTTATCACTTATTGCACCAAATGAATGGAACAAAAGTGAGTATTTTATTGGTAGTTTTGTTCTAAACCATGATAATAAATGGATTAAAAAATAACTTTTTTGTTTTTTATAATATAAATTTTACTATGAAAATAATTATTACACTAATACTTTTTTTATTTCTAGGTTGTTCTTCTGATTCAGAGATTATCCCACCTATTATGTCATATAATTACTCTAATAATGAGATTGGTCTTGTTGATTTAGTAAATAATTATAGAACTAATCAGGGACTTTCTACATTAGAAATAAATCAACATATTGGATATTTATGTTCTATACATAATCAAAATATGATTGAAACTGGTATTGTAGGACATCAAAATTTTGAATCAAGGATAAATAATTTAAAACTAACTATGCGAGTAAATCATGTATCTGAATTAGTTGCAAAGAATTATTCTACTAATCAATCAGTTTTATCTGCATTTTTAAATGATCCTTCTTGTAAAGAAATACTTGATGGTGATAAAGATAAAATTGGACTCTCAATTATAGAGTATGGTGGTAAGAAATACTACACACTTATACTTATAAAATAAAAAATCCACTCATTGAGTGGATTTTTTTATAGTATATTTCTTTCTATTAAAAGTTTTTCCAATTTAACCCAGTCTATGTAAGGGTTTGTTGAATAACTCCAATTATGTATTAAAGGACAACCAATTGCAGTATCATCTATAATTAAATCCGCGTGTGATTTAGGAGAGTTAGTCCAAGATCTCTGAGTTGGATTACTATTTATTCCATAAAGTGGAATATCATTTTCTTTAAACCAAGTAACTGCTTCTAAAAGATGTGAATTCTCACCTCTCATTGTAAATAAAATTAGTTGATGTCCTTTTTCAACCAACTTTTTTAATACAGGTACTGCACCTATGTCTTTCCCAACTAGTGGATAAGAATGTGTTACAACTGATCCGTCAAAATCTATATTTATAATCATAAGTAAAGTTTAATTAAATCTATTAGAACCAATGATATTTTATATCCTGCAAATGCACCAAGTGCTGATGGTATTGGAAATACAATAAGTTTACCTAAGTCAGTTACATATTTTGGTCTATTTACAATTCTTCCCATAAAGAAGTAGTAAACTAGATAACCAATTAAAACTGCTATATCTGTTCTGGTTGCAATAAATACTACTAAGGTTGCACCTAAGAATCCAAATGTAAAATTGTCTCTTAAACCTTCCCAAATCTCTTTATTAGTGGCACTCTTATACTCTTTGTATATTTTCCTGTGTAATTTGTGTTTTTTTGGCTTTGGTGTTACCGTACCTAAATCTGTTTTTTCTTCCATTTCTTATATATAAGCAAGTTGTGTCCTTTTACTAACATTCTTTTTATGAATATATTTTAGTAAAGGAGTTTTAAAGTGTATTCTTTCTTTTTCTGTTTTTACTTCTTTTTTTATTTCTGTTATTTTACTTGATGAACAAGAAGTTATCAAAAGTAATAAAATTATGTATTTCATATTATTTAATATTTTCTAGTTTCTCGTCTCTATAGTAAGGTATTAGGTCAACATTGAAGTTACCACTATAATCATAATCACCTGCACCATATTTATATTCTACACTAATTGTATTTTCATCAATGATTACAGACCTATCATAGTGATGCCAACCTTGGTCAAATTTTTTAAAATCTCTAGGAAATTTCTCATTATATCTTGCTTTTGCAAAATCATCGAGTTTTTTTCTATCTTCTTTAACACTAATTAAATTTTTTACTGATTTTTGTAATTCTGAACTCATTATTCGTCTTTATATTTAGTTGTTAAATGATAATAATCACATTGTTCACATCTATATGCTACTAATGTTGTATCTTTTTTAGGATATGTTTTATTTAGATATTCTGCATTTACTTGTGCCAGTGTAAGAGTTTCCCATCTTACTTTTGGTGTTTTATTTGCAGACATACAGACAACTTCACCGTTATCGTTTATTGAGTAATTCATTTATCTTTTCATTTCTTCGTTCATCTAAATGTATTCTATCTCTCATTAGAAGTTCAACAGTCAAGGTGATAATACTTCTGTAGTATTCCATTCCTACATCGGTATCATTTTTTAGTTCTTCTACTATCTGTTCTGGTGTCAAACCTTGTCTGCCAGTACTAACTATTCTATCTCCTACTTTTTCATAAGTAGAGATAAGTAAATCTTTTAACTTTTGTTCTAATGTTCTTTCTTCCATATGTATTCTTGATTTTCTTGGGAAAACTAATTCATTTTTATTCATGTAGCAAAGATAATAAAAAAATCCCAAAAGAACTAACTTTTGGGATTTTTCTTTCTAAATGGTGGAGCTCAACCTTCCATTCGCGGGAAGGTCTATCCACCTCGGTTACGTTTCCACGAAGGAAAGAGGCTTGACCGGCACCTGAGATAGAGGCGGAAAAAGGAATCGAACCTCTGTGTAGGAACTTGCGGTCCCTCGCCTAACACTCAGCCATTCCGCCATTTGTTCTACAAAGATACAACTTTTTTTATATAATAAAAAATTATTTTGTTTTGTCTAACAGTTTAACAATCTATCCAAACCAATTGCTAGCCCAATCCCTCCATCATATTCACCACCTCCACAAATTTGTTTTGCTGCACCTAATTCCGGACAAGAAATTTCAAATCCTTTACCACCGGTATAATAATCAAGTCCTCTTGTTGCATCTAAATTTACTTCATAATTATCAGTAACTAATTCAATCAATTTAGTTGCAATTTCTAATAGTTCATTTGTATAGTCCTCCGTAGGATTTATTACTTCAACTCCAAATTGTGTAAATTGTCTCCATCTTGAAGCTTGAGGCTTCTCACCTCTAAAACATTCTCCAATGTAGAATAATTTAACATTCTTTGTCATTTTAAATGTTTCGTTAGCGAGCTGTTGTACGACCGCAGTATATTCCGGCGCCAAACAGATGTCTCTGTTACCTCTATCGGTAAAAGTGTACATCATGTTGTTATTTTCTTCACCAACTTTACTGGCAAATGTTTCAGTTAGTTGAATAACTGGGATCATTATTTCTTGATAACCATAAGATTCCATAATCTCGATCATTTGATTTAGTAATCTTCTTTTGTTTCTAGCTGTTTCACCAAAAACTATCCTCGTACCTTTGTACGTTTTACTTGTCTTTATTTCCATTTTAATAATATATTTTTTGTTAAATAAAAAGCCCAGATCATTATAATCTGGGCTTATGTTTAAATTAGCAATTTTTAAGACATATACTTACGACCCAGATTTCTCTGTGTGATGATGTAGTTTATATGTTGTTTTCATTTTCATACTGCAAATATATAACTTATTATTTTATTATACAAGTAAAGTTTAATTTTTCATCAAATATTATTGTTTATTAAATGTTTACACTCCAGCCTTTTGATGTTCCTGTATTTGTCATTGCTTTTCATTAGCTACATCAATTGCCCAATCATTATTACTAGCAGGGAAATATAAATGTGTAGAAATCCCATCAAAGTATATACTACCACTTCCATCTGAAAATGGTGATTGAGAACTCCAAGTTCCACCTATTATAGATGCTATATGATTACCTGTACTATCAATAAATGTAGTATTTGATGATGTTACTGATAATAGTAAGTTTGTTTCTGTGTAGCTCATTGGATTTAATGGTGTTGTTGATGGTGTAAAATTACCATTATATTTTGCAATACCTTTCAAAAAGTGGAAGTTAGTTAAGTAACCATTAAATTTTTGACCAACACCACCACCAATTTGTAAATCACTTGTATTATCTTCTATTAGTCTGTTATTATTAGCATTAATAACTCTTGTACCATTATAATAAAGTTGTAAAACATTGTTATTTCTAACTATTGCAAAGTGTACCCAAGTATTATATAAATTTGATATAGTAGAGAATATATAATCTGGTGAGCCATCTGTCCAAACTGCTAGTACATTTCCTTGAAATTCCTCACTAAATCCAATTTGATCAGTTGGATTATCACCAACATTAAATAATCTATCAAAACTACCAGCACTTGCTGTCATTTTTTGCCACCATTCTACTGTAAAGTTATTTTTAGGTGTAGGTGGTGTACCACCACCAGTAAAACTTGTTCCTATTATTGATTGTATCATAATTTAGTTTATTTTTTTCATAAAATATTTTTCAATTCTTTTACTTAATCTAACATTAGGATCTTCATCAGTTCTTCCTAATAAACTATATGGTGTTAAAAAACCCATACTTAGAAAAATTCTTCTTGATGTAAAAGGTTCTGTCCAATGTTTATATAAAGAAGCTTCAAAACAATACATATCGGTAGCTTTTACTTCAAAAACATCTTTATCTATATAAAAGTTATAATCTTCTGCTAAAACACTTATATTACATTTATAGTTTATATATCCTTCTTTAGATACATCATAATGTGCATTTATTTTTCCGCCTTTATTCATATCAACAACTTGTACAAATGAATTATCTGTTGGTAAATTCATTTCATCTGCAACTTTTTTAATAATTGATTTTAAAAAGTCAGGTAATTCTTCTTTATGAATTTCTGATGCAGATTGAAATGTTGTAATATAATTTGTTAGTGGTGTATCTGATATATCAAACATATGAGATTTACCTTTTAATTCTTTAGAAAGTTCAGTAATATAATAATTACTTTCTCTACTTTTGAAATCAATAGTATTAACCCATTCAGTTATTAATTTTACTTCTTCATTTGAAATAAAATTTCTTTTTATTTTATAATTTTTAGATTCCATTTTGATAAAAATTCTTTTGGCGATCCTTCTTCTATTACTGAATGTTCTTGAACAGATAATAACTTATCATAACCTGTTTGGTCAACATTAATAAAACAAAACCAATGTGTTGCAGGTAATTGACCTGTCTCAGAAACTGGAATACTTAAATGTCCTTTAGGTAATGTTTCTTTATATGCTTGTAAACCTGGATGTAATATAACAGGTTTATTGGTAGTTACTAATACACCTTTACTATTTTCTCTTGCTAACTCTACTTTAGAGTCTTCACATAATATACATAACTTCATATTATTTTACTTATTTTTATTTATTTATAATATTTGTATATAAATATTCACCTCCTTCAACATCTAAAGGAATAGAATATAAGTAATCTGCTTCACCAGTTTCTAAATTTAATTCTGCAATACATTGAACTGAATTATTTGTTTCTTTATCATTTACAACTAGATTACAATATATTCTACCATTAACATTTATAGCACTAATAACAAACCAAACTTTTGACATACTAATACCTGGAATATTATTTATAATAATTTCGTTGATAACATCATAAATTAATCCTGTGGCAATATTATATTTAGAGACCAATGCTAGTGGTAAACCAAGAGATGTGAAAACTCCCCAAGTGTTGCCTTGGTAAGTAAATAAACTTGTTGGATATAAATTTTCATAATAAACAACATTATCTACAGTTACTAAATCTACATCACCATTTGTATATATTCTAGTTACTCTAGGTGATAAATTATTATTATTATTATCAAAAAATAGAGCCCTATCCATATAAATAAATTGACCTACTCCTCCACCTAATCCTCCAAATCCACCCTCATAGTATAAGGATGTTGGTGATGCAGTATTTTGTATATTATTAACGGTTATTATAAGATTTTGTGATGCAGAGCCACCAATTTTATCTGCACTTACTGATATAGTATCACCAATTTTATATAAATCATTAGAACTATTATTGCTAATTATAACACTTGAAACTGTACCTCCACTAACAATAATATCAAAATTTGCACCATATCCATAACCTAATGTTGTACTTCCTGTTACTCCACTATATGTATTGTCAGTACCTACAACTGGTATAAAACTAACTGAAGAATTGTTCTGTTGGATTGAACCACCTAATTTATCTAATAAGTCATCATATAAAATAGTAACTTCACCAGAATCACTCATTCTACCAAATGAAATTCCAGAACCGTCGATCTCTGTAGTAACAAAATACTTAAATCCATCATTTGGATTATTCGCAAATACTGTAGGTCCATAAAAAATACCATTTGTTGTAAATGCAGTAACTGTATTATTGGATTGTAAGTTAAATAACATATAATCATCTGGTGGTGTAGTTGGTGTACTTTTTAATCCAAATATTAAAAAGTCTGTTGTAAATCCTCCTTTAAAACTTGTTCCTATTATTGATTGTATCATATATTATATATTATTTTTAATAAAGAAGCAATTGTTTAAATTAGACAATTGCTTCTTATTTTATTACATTTTCTTATTTTTAATCAATGTTTAATCCTGCACCACTTACCATCCATTTATCTATACCAATTTTCAATAGTGTTGCCATTGAATTACTTGGAATATAGAAGTTAGTACTATAATCATCAAATCCTGCGCCCCATAATTTAGTAATATTGGAGTCATTTATATAGAAATATGTATTACTATTACCGCTAACAATAGTAATTGCAGTTCCGATAGGGAAAGCAACATCATCATTTGTAGGAATATAAATTCCATAATCATCACCATCATCTTTATAGATATGTTTCCCAATATCACTAAGTTGTAAGTCATAATCTTCATTGTGAGGTCTATAGTTTTGTGGAATTACTCCAGCACTTGATGTTTGTTTTGTTCCATCACCAAATATTATACAACTTTCTTCATTTATTTTATCTATATTATTATCTATATAATAGTTATTTTCAAATATATCTTTATCTCTAGTATATGTTATTGAGTGTGTTCCAACTTGTGGAGTTATTGATTCATAAAAACTAGATGTTACTGATTGTATTACATATTCTCCTTTTATATAACTTGTTATTCCACTAAAATCACTATCATTTGATTGGTCTAATGATAAAGTTCCATCAGTTGGTAAGTTTGCAACAAATGCATTATAATAATCATCTGCCATTACATAAGTATTACCAGCAACTGCAATTCTTTCATTTTTAATAGAAATATTATTTAGATAGAATGGTTCTTTACCTCCAATAGTATTATTCCAAATTAAAACACCATCACTATTAAGTTTAAATAGTTTAATTGAAGTTTGGTCAAAAATATTATCATAACTATCTACTGCAATATAGATACCACTACTATCTGTTGTTACTACTACAACGTCATTTATATTAGTTCTTTTTTGCCATATTAAATCTCCATCAAATGTTAATTTGGAAATAATAGCTTCCTCATCACTATCACTATAGTGAGTTGTTATTACACTATTAGTTCCAAATATTGCAACTGATTCGCCATAACAATCATCATCTAATTCGTTTAAAACTTTTGTCCATTGTTGAACACCATTTTGATTAAACTTAGTGATAATAGCTTTATCATAAGTATTTTCAGAACCTTTTGTACCAACACAATAAATATTATTATTTGAATCTGTTATAACTGATTCAAATCTATCTCCTGATACATCACCAATAATTGTTCTTTCCCAGTTTTCTGTGTAAATATAAGCTTCTCCATTAAGAGATTTATAAATAGACCAAGTTCCTGATGCACTAAAATCAACATTTGTTGATATTGTAAGATGTAAACTTGATGTAGAACCTGTTCCAGATATAGATACACCTTGAATACCTCCACCAGTTACTTCAGTAACTGTTAAGATACAATTGTTTGAACTAGTTCCACCAAGTTTACTACCAGGTATAGTAATAATATCATTTAAAACATAACTAGATTGTTGTCCCTGAATACTATTCATAAAGTAAGCACCGTCTCCTTGACCTTTGTAAATAATAAAGTTAGCACCGTTTCCTTCTATTATTGAACCAGTTACTCCTGAAAAACTTTGAGTTCCTGTTCCAACAAGTGCAGTACCCGTTATTGATGCACTTACTATACCACCATTTAATATGTCTGTTTGTATAATTGTAGCATCATTGGCTGGTGTATTACCGCCTAAGCTTGTACCTGGTATAACTATTGGTTTAAGTACACTCGTACTATATCCTGTCCCAGGTGTATCTACAGCAAGAATACTATATGATCCATTATCATAGTCTGTTAAAATCGTAAATGATGCACTACTTCCTCCTGGTGTTAGTGATCCTGTTACTCCACTAAAAGTATTTATAGATTGTAAGTATTCATCTCCAATAATTCCTGTTCCTGCAATAGACCAATTATTTGTATTTAAAGGAATGTCGTTATTAATACTACTAGGTGATATTACTAAAGTACTAAATGTACTACCTGCAAGAGCTAAAGAAGTTGTTATTGTCCAAGCTAAATAGTCTGTAGTTTTTTCACCAACTATAATTAATTCATTATCAGAGTTAAAGGTCACATCATTTAGATAAATATCACCTTGTTCTGCCAAATCATTAATATCTTTTAGTCTATTTGATATTATAATACTACCAGTTTCTGAATCCATTCTTATAATTAAACCTTCAGTGTAATTTGGATAAACTTTACATACAACTACTAAATCTCCATTTACTGGATCTATTGTTATTGATTTTGCCTCAGTATCATCTCCATTATCATCTTCATAAATTCTTTTTGACCAAAGTTTATCTCCTTGTTTATTAAATTTTACTACAATTGCATCATCATCATTGTGTTGATAACCTGCAGCATATGTATTTCCATCATCATCTATTACAACTGATGTAAAAACAATATCATCATCATTATTATAAAGTGGTCCTAACACTGACATCCATCCTAAAGTGTCATTTTCTGGTAAAATTAAATCTTTATTAGATAGTTCTAATTTTTCCTCACCAAAAGATAATGTATTATTATCTGCGATTAAAACACTTACTTCTTTTTTAGTATTATTATCTCCATCTGCACCAGAATCACCTTTATACCAAACTTTGTCAATGTCTGTATTGATTGCAACCATTGCAAAAATACTTTCATCATATAATGTAATATAACTACTACCAGTACCAAATGTATTGTTTTCTACTACTTCACCAGCGCCGTAATTAATACCATATATTGTGAAGATTTGTTCAGATAAATCATTATCATAGAAATCGGCAACACTATATGTTCCTACACCACCATTTGTTGTTCCTGTCAATATTTCATATGAAGCTTTATTATGTCTAATTGATTGACCAACTGATATTGTTCCTGAGATAACTTCTGTTACTGTAAGAATATAATTAGTTGTGTTATTTAGTTCTATTTCTTCAACTGAACCGATAACTTTAGTAATACTCTTATCGGTTGTTATCCAGTTACTTTTATCATACTGATCATTACCACCATCTTCTATAGTCATAACTGGCCAAGGATTTTCACTATTTCTATATGGACTACGATAATCTGGAGCACCAATTATTCTATAGTTATTAATAACACCATTTCTTATAGATAAAACTCTAATTGATGCGTTATTATTACCACCTTGAATAGTATAACCTTCACCTAAATCAACAGTATAACCTGTTCCTGGCCACATAAATTGTGCTCCAGTAACTGAACCAGTTGCACTAGTTGTTATATAAGCCCAAGCCCCGCTTCCAGGAGAATATACATCATAATATCCATCGGTATATCCAGAACCAGAATGAAAAATATCATATGTATTAATAACACCATTATTGACATCATTTACATAGATTGTAGCATCATTATCTGGTGATTGCCCACCTAATGAAGTACCTGAAATTGTAACTATTTCATCTACTTGAAATCCATATGTAAAATTAGTATTATAGTCTGGTGAAGGTCCACCTTCACCATAAAGATTATATCCTTTATAATCTCCTACAGATTTATATAAACTAAATGTTCCAGATCCTGTTCCACTATTTTCATATTGTACATTACTATATTCTATTTCATAATCTTGAAATACAAAATTCTTATAAAGTGAACCTGTCGGTAAAGAAGAAGTTAGTGTTTCTATATTATCATAGAATAAATCTCTTATTACTGTAAGATCTGTGTTAAGAGTGTTATCAGTATGTAATACAATATCAATAAACTTTTCAACAAACTTTCTAATATCTTTAATTTTTAATGGGTTTTTTGTATCAGCACCATATATATTTAAGATAACTACTGTATCACTACCACTAAGTCCAGTTACATAGAAATCTTCATTATCAGTATAATCAGTTTCATTTTTATAAGAAGCATTTTTACTTTTACTTATAAATACTTGTGTTATATTAGGATCTTCTCCAGATAATCTATTGATTCCTGAATAAAATCCTTTATATCCACCGCCATTTAATAATAGATTGCTATTATCATCTGAGGATAGTATAAAAGGAGAAGCGGTTGTTCCTAAGTTAATACTATTTATGACTAAAGAACCATCATGAGTTGATATAGGAACACCACCAACATAGATTGTTTGTCCGGAAACGTGTAAACTTTTCCATTGTGATGCACTTGATCCTAGATTATATACACTATCCTCTGCAGGAATAATATCTGTTTCTAGTGTTGTTAAATCTATAGCACTTGTCGTACCAGAAATTGCTAATTCTTCTAAATACAGAAAGTTATTATCCATTTCTGCAATAGTTAATCTACTATTTTTTTCACTTCTTAAAGTTAATGAGTAAGTTGACATATTTTTATAAGTAATTTTTTTATAGAGTATATATTTTTTATTAAAAACGACTTTTTATTATAAAATAAAAAAAGAGAGCTTTTGGCTCTCTTTTTTTATCTTAATATTGTTTGTGTTCTGTCAGGACCAACAGAAACTATCTTAATTGGTGTTTCTAATTCTTTTTCTATAAACTCAATATACTCTTTTAATTCCTCTGGTAAACAATTAAAATCTTTTATCTTAGTTATATCCTCAGACCAACCATCAAATCCTATGTAAATAGGTTCTAAGTTCTCTGGTTCAATGTTATAAGGGAAGTGAGTAATTACTTCACCTTTATATTTATAACCTGTACAAACCATTATTTTATCAAATCCTGATAGTACATCACCTTTCATCATCATAAGTTCAGTAACACCATTTATTCTACAAGTATATTTAAGTGCTACTAAATCTAACCAACCACATCTTCTTGCTCTACCAGTAACAGAACCAAATTCGTTACCAATTTTTGCCATTTTTTCTCCTACTTCATCAAATAATTCTGTAGGAAATGGTCCACTTCCAACTCTTGTTGTATAAGCTTTGAAAATACCATAAACATCTTTGATTTTATTAGGTGCAATTCCTAATCCAGTACAAGCACCTGCGGCAGTTGTATTAGAAGAAGTAACAAATGGATAAGTTCCAAAGTCAACATCTAATAATGAACCTTGTGCACCTTCACATAAAATAGATTTCCCTTCTCTTTGAGCTTGATGTAAATACTCTTCGCTATCAATAAAAGTAAATTGTTTTAGATAAGCAATTGCATCTAAGAATTCATCTTGCATATCATCATAGTTGGTATTAAATTGTTTGATAACTCCACAATCTATAAGTTCATTATGTTTATTTTCTAATTTGGTCCATCTTTTATGAAAGTCGGGTAATTCTAAATCACCAACTCTTATTCCATTTCTACCTGTTTTATCCATATAAGTAGGTCCAATTCCTTTAAGAGTAGAACCAATCTTATCTTTACCTTTAGCTACTTCAGAAGTTGCATCTAAAAGTTTATGAGTTGGTAGAATTAGGTGAGCTTTTCTTGATATAAGAAGTCGTTTTTTAACATCCATATCGAACTTAGCTAAAGCTTCTACTTCTTGTTTAAATACAACAGGATCAAGTACAACACCGTTTCCAATTATATTTACTGTTTCTTTATGAAAGATACCTGATGGTATAGTTCTAAGTACGTGTTTTCTTCCTTCAAACAGAATTGTATGTCCTGAATTGCTTCCGCCCTGAAATCTTGCTATTATATCATATTTTGAAGTCATTACATCTACTATCTTGCCTTTTCCACAATCTCCCCAACTTAATCCAACTAAAACGTCTACTTTACTCATTTTTCTTGTTTATTTTTTCTTTTAATATATTTTATCCACATAATAATTATCTGAAGTATAACCATACTTCTCTGCTGACAATCTAGCCAATTCCTGTGTCTTAAAAGGTCCCAATATAATACCATTTGCTTCACTACCATGAGCAGGTACTTTTTCATAAACCGCATATTGTTCTTTCATTATTCTTCTATTTTTATAAATCTTGGTTCAATTCCACCTCTTTTATTTTCAACTGTTTCACACCAAATTGAAAGTGGTCTTGCATAGGTTGACCCAAATGATAGTGATTGATAAACAACTAAAGGTTCTTTAGTTTCTGTGTGATTTGCTAGAGTGATGATAGTGTATCTACCACCTTTGTAGTGTTGCCAAGTTTCTCCTGGCATAATTCCGTAGTTTAATTCTTGTTCCATATTTAGTTTGTAAATTGTATCATGTCACCATTATCGAATATTATTCTAGTTCCATATGAGTTATCATCAAAAATTTGTAGGTAAACTGTTAAATTTGATCCTTGTTCGGTAAATGTTGCAGATTGATATTTAATACCTCCTTGAGTTTCTCCCTCTGATAGATCTGTCTTTTGATCAAAAAATCTTATACTTCCATCATTCATAATTATTTTAAAGGTTGCTGAGTCTTGATAATTGAAGATAATTTTATTTTCTGCAGATTCCCACTTAGGTTCTTTATCTTTTCTGATAACACAGATTTTTGTGTAATTTCTAGTAAATTGTGATTGTGCTGAAGCTAGTGTTACAGTGAATAGTAACAACATTGTAAGTAATAGTTTTTTCATTGAATATGTGTTTTTTAATTATACTAATTGATGTAACATATGTTGTCTTCTATATTGAATAAATATTTTTTTACATTGTTCTATTACTAAATCACCTTCTGAATCAGTATAGTGTAAGCTACTAAGCTCTAATTCATATGCAGAATGTCCTGAATCTATAATTAAAATAGGACCTATTGGTATCAAGTTTGTAACGTCGGATTTATAATGATAATCTAAATAAACTATATTATTTGGATATAGTAGTTTAATTTCGTCTAGGAATTTATTTATTAGTTTATGTTCCATATTTATATAATATAAAAAAACCGAAACTAAGTTTCGGTTTTTTAATTTATTCTAAAATTATTTATTAGAATTTGTAAAGTACTCCAAATTTAGGAGCATTGAAAGGATTATCAACACCACCAAATCCTACATTAAATGTAGAAGTTTTGTCATTATAACTAGCTAAACTTGTTAGACTTGTAGTAAGTGCTAAGTTTTTAGTTACAAAATAATTTAATCCTAATCCTAAATCTGTAGAGATATAAGCTTTAGCATCTGCTTCGTTGTTGTTATTAACTCCTAATTGAGAATAAACTTTAAAGTCTTTTCCAACATTTAAGAAATAATGTCTAGCGAATACACCAAAAGATGTACTATTACCAGTTGCAGCTTTTCCAGTTTCAACTGAAACTCCTACTGCAGTTTTGTCAGTTACAAAGTAACCCACAGTTGGTGCAAATGTGTAAGTTGCGTCAACATCTTTCGCTTTCTCATAAGAAAAAGTTCCTTCAACGAATTTGTCGGATTTTTTAAATCCTGTTTGAGCAGTTGCTGTTAAGCCTAAAGCTGCTACTAAAATTAATAAAATTTTTTTCATTTTTAATTTATTTTTTTTTAATGCTTGGTTATTTCCAAACACTTCTATTTATATACAAAAGTTTAAAAAAGTTTAGTTTATCACTATTCTTTTTGTTGATGTTTTACCATCCTCTGTAATTTTTACGATGTACATACCTGTTACTAAACTACTTACGTTTAATTGACTTTGTGTATTTTCTACTAAAACTTTTTTCCCAATCATATCATAAATCTCTACATTTTTTGTAGAATTTAGATCAGTTGTGATATTTAAAATGTTTTTTGTTGGGTTTGGATAAACTTTTAATCCAGAAATTTGATTTTGATTAGTAGATAGTACTAATGCACCATTTGATACAGTAAAGTTGTCGATTCTCCAAGCACCCGCGGCAGAGTAGTTTGCAGGTGTTGTTGCAGCATAACCAACTGCAGAGTAGTCTGTTCCTGTTGGATTAAAAATTGATACTATTCTGAAAACAAATCCAGATTTATTACTAGCATTAGTTGGCATTACAAGTGTAACCATTGGAGTTGAAGTAAATGAATTAGTCAATAATCCACCATTATTACCGAATACGGTCCAAGTTGTTCCGCCATTTATACTATATTCATATTGTTGAAATCTTGATGAAGTATTTGAACCTCTTGGATCAAAAGTTACGTTAATTGCATCTGTGAATCCAAGTGTACTAACTGCAAATTGAAATCCAGCAGTACCTGATCCTGTTAGTGTTAAGGGAAATGTTTTAATACTATACCCAAGATTGGTAGTTGCAGTACCATTACCTAATGGCATAGAACCAGCGGTACTAAGATTATCAACAACACCACCAATTGTTGTAAATGTTCCACTGCCGGTTGTTGGTAGCATTGCAGTTGCGGGAGTTGGATTGTCAAAATTCCATTGTGCGATGTTTTGACCAAAAGAAATTGTTGTCATAAGTAAGACAACTAAAGTTAAAAGTTTTTTCATGTTTTTATAAGTTTTTATTTTTTTTACTTTCTTTATACAATTTGGATAGTAAAAGTTTAAAAACTTTTATAAAATAAAAAAGCCCCTAACTACTCAAAGTTAAGGGTTTTTATTTTGCGCTTGTTTGTTTAAATTAAGGGGCTGAGATTATGCCATCTTGTAAGAATCTTTTGAAGAATTATTGTTTCTCTTCGTATCCACAATCTTTTGGATTGTAATTCTCATTGAGGATTAGTTAGACTAATCACTTCTTGAGGCTTCAACTACTCTCTTATTACTCAACTCTCTTCAAACTTGCGGTCTGATTAAGGGTTCGACCCCTTAGAGGTTTTTGGCAAGAATACGTCTCAACTTGCGATCTTGACGTGCACTGGACAACCCAGTACTGTGTACTCAACTTTCGTTGAAGCCTGACAGACACTTTCGCTTTTTATGTTTAAATTTTACTTCAAATGTAAATTGCTTTTGTGTTCGTGGATGTGTCGAAGAAGTGGTCTGCCGTAAGCTTCGTTATCTTTTGAACAACGAAATACTAAACTCCTCCGTGAAGCCTCCCAGCCTCCATATTTTAAGACAACTTCAAACTAACACCTTGGTAGATGTTTAGTAGGGATAGTAGCAGCACCACCTGTTCTCTACCATTACCTTTCGGTTTTAAGTTACCTCTTATATTGGAAGTCGCAATCATATGGTTGGAGCCACACTTCTTGCAAAAATCCTATGAGTTATTCTTATTGGTGTTCCCACCTCAACCGGACAATCCACATTGCCGCGGTTACTCAACCACTTTCTCTACAGTGTTACCCTCGATACTGAAGGTTGAGTAATATCTCACTTGTGTACTCGAGCTCTTACGAGCCGCAGAACCATTTAACGTTGATTCCACTTTATCCTAAGTTTCCCTAGGTTATTTAACGACGATACACCGCCGATTATCATTTTACTAGCCACCGAAGTGATTAGTTGGATAATACAATATTTTCAAAGAACGTAATCTTTTTGTTTTTATTATAGTACAAAGATAATATAAGTTGTTTAAACTACCAAAATTATTTTACTTTATTTTAAAAAAATTAAGACCCTATTACAGGCAGTTGATTACCCCATTCTATTTTGACTTGGATGTTATAGCTTTCACTAATAAATTAGCTAGAATGCGTCAGCTCATTGAGTCTTAATTTTGTAGTCTGTGCGGGATTCGAACCCGCGTGACCCGACGCCCCGAAGGACCTCGACCCATCCTGACTTACCGAAGTAAGTATCCGCTAGATGAACAGACCGATAAGTAGTTGCCTACCTATATATTATCTCGGTAGTCTGTAAGGGATTCGAACCCTTGTGACCAGCCGCCCCGAAGGACCGCTACCCGTCCTGACTCACCGAGGTGAGTATCCACTAGACGAACAGACCGAAGTGTCGTGATTTGATTACACTAAAGATGAATACTTAAAAGTACCAACTTGTCAACATCACAGAAATGACATTTACACTTAGTAGCGGGAGAAGGACTCGAACCTCCGACCTTATGGTTATGAGCCACACGAGCTGCCTACTGCTCTATCCCGCGATATTTTTTATCATCTTACATAGTAAGATAGCGGTAGTCTGTAAGGGATTCGAACCCATGTTCCTCTCTCGTGACATAAGAGAGTGTCCTGTTTACTTTACTTTAATGCCGAGGCTTTTTGTTCAGTAAACGTCCGCTAGACGAACAGACCGAAAGAGTGTCGGAATTGAAACACGCACCACCCTTATTTTGTTTGACAAAGATACGGTGACTTTTTTAATCTACCAAATCTTTTTCCATTTATTTTTTAGTGTCTTAACACTGCAGTAGTCTGTAAGGGATTCGAACCCATGTTTACAATCTCTCCATATACCAGGATATTTGAGATTGTCGTCCTATCACCGAAGTGACACCCGCTAGACGAACAGACCATTTTATTTTTGTTTGACAAAGATAAGGACAATTTTTTAATCTACCAAATCTTTTTTAACTTTTTTTTCAATCTTTTTGAGAGTTTGTTTCTCTCATTTGTTTTACAAAGATACGGTGACTTTTTTAATCTACCAAATCTTTTTTAATTTTTTTTATTTTCTTCCCCAGATCATATATCCGATTAAAATCCCAACTATTATACCTGAACCCATATTATTTCTTTATTAGAGTACAAAGATACAAAAGTTTTCTAATCTACCAAATTTTTTTAGAAAAAAAATGATAAAATAATTTAATATATACATTATGATATATCCAGGAACACACTCACTAAAATTAAGGGAAGACAAGGATACTCGTCTTACTGTATCAGAAGTAGATGGTAATTTTAAATACCTAAATAATCTAGCTTCTTCATCTGCATCACAAGAGTCTTATAGAAACTTAACATATTCTGACTTTGTTGCTAATTCATTTACTGCATCAACTACAGATACCTATTTATTTGTAGAATGTCCAATTGCACAATATTTAAACATTTATCTTCCTGATCCAGGTGATATGCCAGGGAAGAAGTTATCTTTTGTAAAAACTGATAATAATTATGAAAATGAGGTTACATTACACGGAACATTTATTAGTGAGACTTTTTATTCCTTGAATGGTTGGGGTTCTAGTGCGACATTTGTTAGCAATGGTATTGCTTGGTGGTTGGTGTTTTGGGATATATAACTGGGCTAACAAAATTTAATTAAAAATAAATAGAATTATGAAATACTATATAACACAACATTATACAATAGAACATAAAGAATTATATGATTTAACAAGTCCTATAAATAAAAAGTATACACAAGATAACGGATTTGAATATGTTTCAAGTGATGTTAAAAGATGTCCTGAGAGAGCTGCTTGGTGGGAGAAAATTGCTTGGTTAAAGGAGTTTTTATCTTCAATCGAAGATGGTAGTTATGTTGTTTATCAAGATTGTGATAGTATTAGTGTAGGTGGTGATTTAAAGTCTGTATTACATGATGGTTCTGAATGGGGTCAAGTTGAGCTTAGATCAGGTTTTGGTGGTAAAACACCAAATGGTTGGTTCAACGCAGGTGTTATTATTTTAATAAACACACAGGATGTTAGAGATTTTCTACAAAGGGTATGGGATAGAAATGATGATACTGATGAAACATCTATAAATAAAGAGATTAAGTCTCAAAATGGAACTATTGGTAGAGGTAAGAAAGTTACTAGTTTAGATGTTGAACTTAATTGTTGGAACAATAATAAACACTTAGCATCTGATATAATAATAAAATCTTGGCACGGTATAATGTACCAAGATAAAATCAATTTAATTAAAGATTATATAAAATAAAAAAACCCATCAGAAGATGGGTTTTTTGTTATCCTGAAATATATCTAAATAATAGAAATAATCCACAAGAAACTGCAATTGTTACTGGTAGTGTTAGTATCCAAGCAGATAAAATCGTCTTAATAGTCTTTGTTTTAAGGTTACTAACACCTTTAGACGCAACCATTGATCCTGCAATACCAGAACTTAATATGTGTGTTGTTGATACTGGTAACTTAAAAGTAGTTGATAAACCGATTGTAATTGCAGCAACTAACTCAGAAGAAGCTCCTTGTGCATAAGTTAAATGTTGTTTACCGATTTTCTCACCAATTGTGACAACAATTCTTTTCCAACCTATCATTGTTCCTAATCCTAATGAAGTTGCAATCATCCACATAACCCACATTGGTGGATTTGATACATTATCTAATGTAAAAGAAAGTGGTAAGAAAGCCATAAGAATAATCATAGCTAAGCCGATTCCTTTTTGACCATCATTTCTTCCGTGAAAGAATGAAACTAACGTACAAGTGGATATAAGTATTGCTCTAATCCAAAATGGTGGTGGAGTATCTCCGGTTGGTTCTTCAAATACGTCTTTTCTTTTAACAACCTTGTTCAAAAACCACATTAAAAGAATTACCATAGTAAATCCTAATAAAGGTGAGAAAGCTAGAGCTTTTCCTATATCAATAATTTTACCCCAATTAGTATAATCTACTCCTGTTATAATAGAATAACCAACACTAACTCCGATAATTGATCCAATTAAGGTGTGAGAAGAAGATGCAGGAATTCCTTTATACCAAGTTGCTAAGTTCCAAAAAATAGCAGTAATTAAGATTGACATAACCATACCCATTGTATGATAGATGTTACTGTCTGTAAGTATTTCTTTAGGAATAAGTGTTACGATACTTAATGCAACACCTACACCACCAGTAATAAGACCGAGGAAATTCATAATTCCTGACCAAACAACTGCTTGTTTAGGCTTTAAAGATTTTGTATAGATTACAGTGGCAACTGCATTTGCGGTATCGTGAAATCCATTAACGAATTCAAAGATACAAACCGCGAGTAAAGCTAAAATTAGCAAAGTTGTTAACATAATAGTTTTTTTAGTATAGTTTTAAAAAAATAAAAGTTTATTTATTTTTTGATCATATGACTACATATTTCATCCATCCAACCGAGTTTCTGTGCAACCTGTGCTCCACTACATCCTTTAATAAAATCATTTCTAGTATTATATTTAAGTGCCTCTTCTTGACATCTTTCTTTTGTCCAATACCCAACTGGTCTTTTTTTAACTATCATGTGTGAACATATTTCATCCATCCAACCATTTCTACCAGCTACTTGTCCAGAAGGAGATCCTTTAATATAACTACTTCTGGTATTATATTTAAGTGCTTCTTCTCTACATCTTTCTTTTGTCCAATATCCTCTAGGTTTTATATCTCGTATTTCCATATGACTACATATTTCATCTATCCAGCCATTTCTTTGTGCCGCTGCTGCCGCACCACCAGCACTTGTTTTAAAATCATTTAAGTTATTGTATTTAAGTGCTTCTTCTCTACATCTTTCTTTTGTCCAAGAACCGGCAGGATTAGTTTGTTTATCCATATGTGCACATATTTCATCCAGCCAACCATTTTTATATGCTGAACTTTGTGCACCCCTAGATCCTAATTTGAATTTATAACGTTTATCATATTTTAGTGCTTCTTCTCTACATCTTTCTTTAGTCCAATAGAAATCTCTTATAACCTTATCATAATCTTTACATATTTCATCGATCCATCCATATTTATATGCTGCAGCTATTGCACCTGGTGAACCTTTAGTAAAATCAATTTTATTTTTATATTTAAGAGCTTCTTCTTTACATTTCTCTTTAGTCCATATAAGATAGTTACCACCAACATCTCCACCATTAGAAGTATTTAAAACCTTATAGTTTCTATCTCTATATTCTTTAATAAGATTAATTTCCATCTTCACAGCATCATCAAGAGGTATAGGTTCTGGTGTTAATAATTTAGAAGTTGGTATAAGTCCTGTTAATTTGATATAATCATATACTGAGGATTTTCTACTATTTTCAAGGGTATGTTGTATATTTCTACGTTTAAAGTCAGATGTTAAACCTATATATACTGCATTATCTGGAAATGTATATATATATACAAATCTCTTTACACGATTACCTAAATAGCTCATATGGTCACATACCTCTTTTAACCAACCTCTTATTCTTGCTATACTATATGCAGTAGGTTCATTATTTCCAAATTCACTTCTACTATTATATTTAAGAGCAATTTCTTGACATCTTTCTTTTGTCCAATATCCTTTAAAGTTTCTAAGTGGAATCATATGACTACACACTTCATCTAACCAGCCGTTTAAACGTGATGAATTATATGCTCTCTCCGAGAGTTTACGAAATTCACTTCTACTAGAATATTTTAAAGCTTCTTCTTGACATTTTTCTTTTGTCCAAATTTTTTTACCTTCGTTTATCTCATTAAAATTTTTTAAATGCTTCATAGTATTATATATAAAGTTAAAGAGATTGATATTATAAATATCAGTCTCTTTCTTAAATATAAGTAAGTGAGCTTAGCCGCGATTTTGTTCTATCCCATCATTTATCTTTGCATCAACCCGTTCTCAAAGGGAAACCGACACCCTCGAATTGTTTGACTTGCTACTTCCTTAGTACAATCGACATTAGTCTCCTAAGTTAGGTTTTGTAGTCGCGAACTTCCTCTGTTTCCAGCGATAGGTTCTCTTCTTATTACTAAAACTGATGTGTACCTTGATTTACGTTAAACACGAAGATGCCTTCGTCATACCACATATCAACAACACTTAATCTATCGTCATAAACACAAAGTAAGTTATAATTTGGTTTAATATGATTTTCATATATTTCTTTTTTGATTAAAGTATCTTTTCTATAATCGTCTTTTGGTCTCATATACATTTCATCGAACTCAATACCATGAAAGTCTAACCATTCTTCTGTAACTTCTCGACAAACTTCATCACGACCAGTTACAATAATTACTTTTCTACCTTTATCTTTATGAAATTGTAATTGTTCTGATACAATTTCGTTTAAATCATCTTTGTAAACTTGCATCCAATCGAATGGACCTCTACGACCCATAAGTGCAAGTGTACCATCAATGTCAAATATAACCGCACCTTGTTTAGGTGAGTTAAAATCTGGACTCAAATGTGGTCTTGTCATTTTTATGACAGGTTGAAAGTCAAAAGAATCCATTAAGATTTTATATTCTTTATACATTCTATTGATAACAATAGGTCCTACAGATTTATCTCTAAGTCTATCTCTTTCTATCGCTTTGTCTTTTGATATATCAAAGACTTGATAGTCTATATCGGCACTAAACTTAAACTTCTCGATAATATTTTGAATATATTTGTCTTTTAAGTTAGTATTATCTACAATAACATTCATTTTTTTAAGTAATGATTGTTCAATTGTAGCGTCAACTAATTCATTGATTATATTTTCGACTTTATTTTCAACGACACCAGAGTTTTTTAACATTTCTCTAAAATCGTCTCTACTTACTCTGGTCCAATTATCATTTGATTTAACAAAATCTTTGGCCCACGTAGATTTGCCGGAAGCGGGTACTCCGATAAGTATCTTAATTTTTAAATTTGTCTTCATAACTTTATATTTTTACAAATGTACTAATTTTATATTTAATATAAAAATAAAAGTGTGAAATTATGAAAAAAATATTAGACTTGTTTGTAAAAAACAAATGGCATTTACACTCTTTAACATTACCTGCTTGTATATTATGGGTATGGTTAATGGTTACTTATGACTTTTTAGATTTAAGAGATACTGGAAAATTCTTTCACGTATTTATTTGTGTATTTTCATCTGCGGCAGTAGCATTTGTAGTTGAATGGATACAAGGTGTATTCTTTGGTGCGAATAAAACACCTGAACAGGTAAAAGCAAGTAACTTAGATATGTTGACTTCTACAGTCGCAGGTTTTATTGGTGGTTTATCAGCAGTTATTTTCCCACCTGCTAGTACTCTTGCTTGGTTATCTTTAGTTATAATTACCATATTGGAGTTATATAGAAGAAAATTTATTCTAAGTAAGAAAACCTTAACCTCTAAAGACATTAAGTTCTAATAAAAACCCACTCAAATGAGTGGGTTTTTTATTATCCTCCATATGCTTCGATTATATAACCATGTCTAACTCTAAAGTTTATTCTATTAGGGTTAGTATCCATATCTAACATTTTTGCTTGACCATTTTCTTCTGTTATTCTTACTGTAAATCCTCCATCTTGTGCATACTGTGTTGCTTCTTCAACAGTTTTACCTTCGTACTCTCCTTGAGTAATTAAACCAAAATTTCTTAATGCCATAATTTTTATTATTTTTCTATTATACAAAAAAAGATAAACAAAGTTGTTTATCTTTTTATTTCTGCTTTCTTCCAATTTCTGGTCCAATGTTCATCTGTTTGAACGTGACCTTTTCTTACCCATTTCATTACGTTGTCTGCAAAGTCGTCATTGTGAAACATTCCTGCAGTTCTTACTACAATACCTTCTCTTTGTCCACCTAGTTCAGATGGTTTACTTACTAAATCTTCTACAATTTGTTGTAATTCTTTAGCTGAGTTGACAATACCCTTAAATAAAACAGGTACAGTTGGTATATCTAATAGATAAGAATACTCTTCTACTTTTTCCCATGGAATCCAAATATCATTATCTCTGATACCAAAGATATAAAAGTATGATATTAAGTTAGTATATTCAATAGAATGAATACCTTCCATATTTTCACCGAATAAGAAGACTCCTTCTCCTAATTCATCTTCTACTGATAGTTTATGTAATTGTCTAACTTCTCTTGACCAAGAAGATGTTGTAAAAGTTGCGTGACTTCTTGCATAAACTCCTTCATCTGTCATTCCACAATTTTCACCATCTAACTTTTCAGTAATAACTATTTCAGTACCTAATAATGATTCTACATTATCAGATATTCTATCATCATTTGTTGATCCTGGTGACCAAGGTAAATGATATGTTCTGTTATACTTACTCATGATTTCTATTTTTTTACAAATATATATAATAAAATTGAATATAAAAAATAAAAGCCTTACAAAGTAAGGCTTTTTTATTATTTATTGAACTCGTCAAATTTTAAAAGTTTTGACTCAACTACTACTTCTTTCGCAGTGTTACCTCTTCTTTCCATAGCTTTCCATTTCTTATCTAAGAAAGCCAACTTAGCTTTATCGATTTTACAGTTTCTATCTGAAATGTTTCCTTCGTTGAAAAGTGCAATCATTTCATCAATACTTAATGTAGGATGTTTTTTATCAAACAATGGATCTGGATGTGACCAACCAAATTTGAATAACCAGTTCAACATAGCTGCTTTACTGAAGTCTTGATAGTCCGCAGTAGTACCGTTACCTTTTCTCTTAGATAATTTAGCATTACCCTCAAAAAGTAAACCGGCGTGTGTAATAACTGGAAATGTTTTGTCTCCTTCAACTTCACAAATCTTATCCCAGATTAAGTGTTGTTTTACCTCATTTGCAATGTGGTCAACACCTCTGATGATGTTAGTTACATCGTAATCGTAGTCGTCTAAAATAGAACAGAAGTTGTAAGTAGGGAATCCGTTATTTCTAAGGATAACCATTGAGTACTCTCCCATATCTAACTCGTAACCATTCTCAGTTTTAGTACCGATTTTCTCAGCCACTTCTCTGTAACGGTCTAATCTTTCAGATTGTCTGAATGTGATGTCATGATCTAGTCCAAAATCAGACATTTGCTCATAGATATAATCAATCCATTCTGGTTTATTTCTTTCTTGATCGGTATCATCAATTCTTAAAATGAATGTACCGTTATTCGCTCTTGCTTGAAGCCAAACAAGTAATGCTGTACGTAAGGTTCCTAAATGGAAGAAGCCCGTCGGCGACGGGGCCACGCGTGTTACCATAGTTTAATTTTTTATTTTGTTTATATATTAAATTTCTTTTACAAAAATAATAAAAATATTTAAGAATCACACTATTTTTATAAAAAATATACCTAGGGACACTTATTTATTTTATATATAAATAATGAGAAAACAATATATTTATACACTAACAGATCCTATATCTAATATAGTAAGGTATGTAGGAAAATCCAACAATCCTAAAGATAGGTTAAGAAGACATTTGAGTGAGTCCAATTTAGTAGAATCTTGGACTAATAAGAATAAATGGTTACTACATCTTAAAAATAATAACAGACTACCTATATTAGACATTATTGATGAAGGTCATGATGATAATATCGATAGTTTAGAGATAAAGTGGATATCATATTATAGGAATTTAGGTCTGGATTTATCTAATATGACTGATGGTGGAGATGGTTATGATTGGACTGGTAAGAAACATAGTGAAGAGACAAAGAAAAAATTAAAGTTAAGTCACCCATTAAGACGTGAGGTTGTTCAATTTGGTTTGGATAATAAAATTATTAATTTTTTTGATTCATTACATGATACTTCTGATAAAACTGGATTGAGTAGATCTTCTATATCAAGATGTTGTAATAATACTAAGAGATATGTAACTGTATGTGGTTATTATTTTAGATTTATTGACAATTATTTTCCTTGTATTAAATCTAATATTAAACCTGATTTGAATTATATTATAAACGAGATTGAGGAGTTTAAAAAAAGTAGAAAGATATATCTTACAAGAAGTGAAGTTATAAAGAATAAAATTAAAGAAGCTTCTATTAAAAGGAAGAAAAAGATTATACATTATAGTTTAGATGGTGAATTATTGGGAGAGTATAGTTCTATGACTGAGGCAAGTAATTTAACAAAATGTAATCTAGGTTTAATATCCAAGTGTTGTAATAAAAAGTCATATTATACGGTAAATAATTCTACTTTTAGATACGATACTGATATGTTTGATTATATTCCTTATAATAAGAGTATTCAGATAAATAGTAGGAGAATATGTAAGTATGATTTAGATGGTAATCTAGTCAAAATATATGACTCTGTTAAACAGGCCACTAGAGAAAACTTAATTATAAGCGATGGTAATTTAATTTATTGTTGTACTAATAAAGTTAAGAAATGTGGAAAGTTTGTAGTTGTTAAAGGATTTACTTATAGATATTTTGATGATACTAAAGGATTATCAATCTAATTTTGTGTATAAATAACTTTTGATTATAAAAGAATATAATAATATATACTTAAAAATATTTTTTTTATGAAGAAATTAAAACTTTATGAGTTATTTACTGGAGAAGAAGGTGAACAACCAAAAACTAAAAAGAAAACTCCATTCTTAGACGCATATGGTGTTGATATGACTAAACTTGCAGAAGATGATAAACTTGATCCTGTAATAGGTAGACAAAAAGAAATCGACCAAGTTATATGGATTCTTTCTAGAAAGAATAAAAACAATCCAGTTATTATTGGTGAACCAGGTGTTGGTAAAACTGCAATTATCGAAGGTATTGCAAGACTTATGGTAACAGAAGATTGTCCTGAAGCATTAGAAGGTAAAAGAATTGTATCTGTTGATATGGGTACTATTATGGCAGGACAAGGTGGTTTAGAAGCTAAAGTAAAAGCTTTAATGGATGAACTTAATGATAATCCAGAAATTATTCTTTTTATTGATGAGATTCACTTAATGGTAAATAAAAGTGTGCCGATTGATATGGCAAATCAAATCAAACCAGCTCTAGCAAGAGGCCAAATGCGTTTAATTGGTGCAACTACAAATAATGAATTTAGAAATTCTATTGAAAAAGATGGTGCATTGGAAAGAAG
>Ga0209191_1000169_pt1 | contig 53796 bp, 29 predicted proteins | sample S_130626_EF_Meta_FD_187320 | JGI IMG/M metagenome (GOLD analysis project Ga0209191, IMG submission 187320) | Freshwater microbial communities from Lake Simoncouche, Canada to study carbon cycling - S_130626_EF_MetaG (SPAdes) (version 2) | ecosystem: Environmental > Aquatic > Freshwater > Lake ...
GTTCTAAGAAGCAATAACTTCTTGGTCGATTTCAGCAGTAATTTCTTGTGCTAGAGCAGCCATGATTTCTGCTTCGATGTCAATGCCTTGTTGGGCTTGTGCATCTTGAGCAGCTTCAAACGTCCAACGAGCTGACAACTTGCGTGTCTTAGCTTCGACGGTTTGTTTCAAGATTTGGATGCTCATTCTGTTACCAGCTACACCTTCAAGAGCGGCTGTAGAAGCAGCTCTGTCAGTAGCAGCAGCACCAGAGTAGCCTTCAGCAATCTTGAATGGGCTTAGTGCTTCATCACCAGCAGTTACATCAGTACCTGATGCGCTGTTGAATGTGTCAGCGTAACGCACACGCAATGTGTGAATTTGACCAACTGGGCCAGTCATTGGCTGGACACCTACCAACTCGTTAGCGATAACGGTTGGCATTACACGTCTGATGACGGGTAGAATAACACGGTTAAGTGTTGCAACGTTGCCAGCGGAAGTAGCTCCAGCAGTAGCACTTTCTGCGAGATACTTGCGGGTATTCTCTAGAGTAGTTGCCATTACTGAACGCTTGTTACCTTGTAGACCTTCTAATAGGGCCTCTTTGGTCTCCGACCAGCGTGACTCGAGTAATTGTGACATAGTAGTTCTCCTTAAACTTTTAGTCCCGCAAGCCTGCGGATGTCAAAAATTTCAGCAGTTTTTTCTTCACTGCTAAATTGTTGTGCCTGTTTCTTATCGCCTGTAATTTCTTTGCCTTCGGTCAACGCTTTCTTGACTGGCGCATTGCCACCGTTCATTACTGAAGGAATATACTTGTCATAAGCATTTCTTAATTTGTCTGTCTGAACTGATTCTAACAGTTCACGCATAACTACTTTCTTGTCGCCAGATAATGGGTTTAGCAATTCGCTCATAACTTCTTTGCGTGCCATTGTGTCTTTTGCTGTGCGTAGTTGTGCTTCACGACTTTCTACTAACTTTTGTGTATCTGCAACGATTTTTGCTGCTTCTTCTAATTCCTGTTCTCTTTGAACAAGTACTTTTAGAAGTTTAGCTGTCTCTGATTTCTCATTAAGATGGCTAGCTGCATATTCGCTTGCGAAACTCTCGAATATTCTGCGACCAAAGTCATTTCTGCGGGCTGCTTCAATGTCTTCCTTCAATTGTTTCATTTCAGACTTTAGTCCTTTAGAGACTGTTTCTTCAATGATTTGACTTGAACGAGCAATGAAATCTTTCTTGATAGCTTCAAACTTAGCTTTGCTTTCGCGAACCAATTTAACTTTGGTTTCAGCTAGGTCTTTCTTATCGCTGTGGAATTCTGCGATTTCTTTCGCCAGTGCGTCCACAATAAAAGATTCTAATTGACTAACATTTCCTGCTACCTTTGAACGGTCTTCGTGTAGTTCAGCAATTTCTTTACGCAGATTGTTCATGATAAAAGATTCCATTGTAGCGGAATCTTGATTCATTTTTTCTGCATAACGAGCTCTTGCTTCGATTAGTCCTTGACGGTCTTCGGCTAGTTCACCTAGTTCAGCTGACAAGCGGTCAGCCAACATAGATTCAACAGCTTCTACCAATGAGGATTTATCGTGCTCATACTTCTGAGCAAATTCTTCACGTAGCATTGCAGTGACTTGTTCACGGTTTTCTTCGATTCTGCCTTGCCAGGCAGACTCAATTTCCGATTTCATATCTTCGGAAATCACATTGTCTTCAAACAATTTTTTAACGAAATCTAGCATGTGATTCTCCTACTGTTATTTGAGACCCTTGATGATCTTCACCAAGCTCTCTGCTATGTATTTCTGTGCCTTTGGGTTGCCTTGAACTTCTTTTGATAGATTTAATGCGTTATTTCCACCTAATGTATTCATTAAATGTTCGTATACTGGTGTTGGATAAGCTCCCGGGGCGCTAGGTTGTGCCACAACATCCACTGTGATAATTTCAAAACCTTGTACGTTTCCGGATCCATCTACTTCACCAGAACCTCTGCTTGAAACTCCCAACTTGACTCCCGCTTCCAACATGGACTGAATTAACTGTCCCATTGGAGTTGGGAGTATTTTTAGTTTTCCGTAGCCGTTAGGACCATCCATCCACATCTTGGTAATCATGTGACTAACACGATCTAGATTGATTTTTAAATCCTGAGGGTGATCAACTTCTCCTAGTACGGAGTATCCGCCAGAGATTTGTTCGTTAAGCGTTTTGACAGCCTTGCCAATCTCTTGCGAAGAATAAATACGTTGATTTGCATTACGGATATCACCCTGAATGCAAATCCCGTTTAGATGCAGCGACTTCTTGCCGCCGACATCCTCGCTCTCCAACACAATCTTGGCCTGGTCGAAACTCAAATGTTCACTAAGAGTATGCTTCACCTTGTCGTCCTATTATCTACGACCACGGAAAAGACCTGCGGCGCCTTTGTCTGCAGATTCTTTAGAACCAGCTTTCTCAGCACCGTGTCCTGGTTCTTTAGTAGAGAATGCATTACCATTCTTAGCACCAGGAGTATTTACATTACCACCGTCTTGCAACTGTGGCTTACCTTTTAACAAGCTAGAACCTTTTACTGTACTACCTGCACCTGGGTAACCGCCGTCTTGGCCGTTTTTGCCACCTAAGATGTTAGCACTTGTTCCGCCCATATCATTCTTTTGAAACTTTAGACCAGTTGCAGAACCGTCAGCTTTTTCGCCTTGGCCTTTCTTTTCTGCGCCGTGACCTGCTGGAACTTTCTCAACATACTCACGAACTGTTGCTAGATCAAAACCGTCTTTCATTTCTTCGTCACCGCCCATGCCGCCCATGTCGTCACCGCCCATGTCGTCACCGTTCATTGCATCAAACTTAGCTTGTAATTCGTCAACGATACTGTCTAAGTCTTGAAATAGTTCTTCAGGATCTTTGTCAGCAAACTCGTCACCTTCTTCTGGTCCCATTTCACCAGCTAGGTCATCGGTAGCATCACCACCAAAGCCGCCTTCTTCGTCATCACCTTCGTAGGCAATATCTTCAAAGTTTTCGTCTAGGTCGTCTTCGCCTTCTTCTTTTTCTTCTTCAGAAGCTTCGTCAACTTCTTCTTCTTTTTCTTCGTCATCCATTTCAGCTTCGATTAGTTGCTCATAGATTTCGCGAGATTTAGATACCACATACTCGTGGAATAATTCTTCTGCTTTTTGTTTGTCGTCATTGACCAGATGTCCAAGCATCTGCTCAAGTATATTTTTATCTGCCATAGCGTATTCTCCTTGATTGTTAGGCTGTAAGTTATTTACTACGCATTTAAAAAAATGGTGTTAAATGATAGTTTTTTGATGATTTTCGGTAGTATAAGTACTACCCTTGAATTTTTGTTCGAAGTTATCGTAAGTGATATGCTGAAGGTTGGGAATGCCTTGCAGCTTGTCTGGAACAAATTGTCCCGGTTCCATTACTCTAAAGAAGTTGATATTCTTGAATTCTTTAACGGTTTTTTCAGTTTGACTTAACCAGTTGCCAAAGAATGTTGCAGCATCATGGCTCTTTTTATAGTTAAAAGTGTCTGCATATACATTGTTAAACTTGCCTTCTAGCCCTTGATAGTCAAATCCAAAAATATAGATCTGCGAGTATGCTTGTTGACAAGCAAACCAAAGTGCTGTAGGGCCACTGCTCCAGCCCTTGTGGGGGCTAAAGAAGTTTACATTGCTCTTGCTAGTAATGCCTTTGTTGGGATTTGTCCAAACTTGATGGGCGGTATGATATCCTGCGGCAATGATTTCGTTGACCATTTTGGTATCAACTGCTATTAGATAGTCAGGTTCAAACTCTCTGTACAGGGCATTGCACCCATAGACAGTTCCACGATTTTTTATTTCGTTTAGGTTTAGGTTTTTTCTGCTTGTTCCGTTACCTAGTACAAAGGCAACATTATGCGGCTGGCTGTTCTGCTTCAACTTTTGCACCATACATCTGTTTAATAAAACCACGCTCAGACTCTGTTTCAAACTCATGCGCTTCAGTTTGATGTCTTAGCTGATTAATTTGACGAAGTGTAAGTTTGATCTTACGAGTGTCATCTTTTTCTAATACAGATTTGTCGCGAGAGGCATCATAGCGACGATCGTTGGCAAAATCGTTGTGGTTATCGTTGAAATAAAAGAACTCTCTTAGAAGCATATCTGTATTTATATCTTTAGGCTGCTGGAGCGGCCGCTGGTGCTGCTTCGCCTTCTGCTGGTACTGCACCCGCTTCTGCGGCTGCTGCCATATCTGGTTCAGCTTCGGGCTCTTGTGCTTCCGCGCCCATGCCGCCCGGTGTAATACCCACTGAGCGCATAGCTCCTCCGGCGTCCATTGGAGCAGCTAGATTATCACCTTGCTCTTCTCTCCATAGGCGTTCGTTTTCTTTGATCTCTTCTTCTGTGAGTCCCAAGAAACGCTTGAGTGCAAAACGCTTGCTCAAGTGTGGCAATTCTTGTAGTGTAGCAAATGTGGCTGCACGAGCAGTATCCATTTCAGCTTGACGATAAGCAGCAAAGTTTTGAGGGGTATTAAACTTCAACTCAAACAAACTGCTGTCAATGTTCATGCCGTTGTTATGTAACCATAACTTAAATTCTAAGTCAAATGTTTCTACAATTAAGCTCTGTAGGCGTTTGCAGTACTCGTTAAAACGCAGTTCTTGAATGTAAGCTGTACCAACTTTACCGTCAGCAATGGTGTTGGCTGCTTCGTCAATGCCTGTTGGCAAGTAGGCTGCTGGAATTCTCAGCGCACGGAATAACTTATTGGTAAAGTAACGCAGGTCAGTAATCTCACCTAGATTAGTACCGCCTGGTAGTGTTTCAACTTTACTTCCTCGTCCTTCTGCTGTTTGCGGGAAGAAGTAGTCTTCCGATACTGACAACGGATTGTAACTGGCATCAACCATATTTTGGCCGCCACCTGTTGAGCTAGGAATTCTTCGTTGGTGGATTTCATTTTTAACACGCTCAACAAAGGCCATGGCCATGTGCGCTGGCATGTTACCTACATCTACATAGAATATTCTACGCTCCGGAGCTCGTTGTATACGATAGATGATAATCGCATCTTCTAGTAGCTCTTTCTGTTTGTAGACTTTAAACACGCTTTCTAACAAACTATTACCAAAAGGGTAGTTGTTGTCAAGACCTTCGCTTAATGAAATATGTACAACATTTTTAGCATCAATAGTAACTTCGTTAGTTTGATTATGAAAACGAGTGCCCGGAGGTTGTGCTGCGCCACCAACCATACCACGGCCTTGACTGCCACCACTGGTATAGCTACTTGTACCGCTAGGTGCTGTATTAGTTGTACCGTGTGGAGTTACTGCTACTAGGTTTTTAAAGTTAAAATTAATATCGCGGATAACATACTGCTCAGGAATCTTACCTTCACTTTCGTTTACAATAATTTTTGTAACTTTGGCTGCATCAACATACAACCACTTTTGAGTTTCTGGATCTCTAACAAAGAAACAGTCACCGTATTTGAATGTGTTACGAATAATACGGAAAATACGAGTTTCAAATTGTTGACTTTTAGTCCACTTCTGTAGACTTTCTTTAATCAGTTTAACTTCTGTAGCTGTTGGTTGTCCGCGAAAAAATGTATGGAACGGTGTAGCATTCTCTTTGTCTTTTTGTGTGCAGAACTCTGCTAGAATATCCAAAGCAGCATTAACTTCGCTGTCCATATCCATAGTATCGTATTGCATATAACGCTCAACACGATTCGGTGCTCCTGCATAAACATCGGGTAAGAACGAACTGTAGTTTGCTCGTGCAGGACCTGGGCGACCGCCATTGCCCATAGGGCTCATAGACTTTCTGTTTTCAAGATCTACAGGAGTAAAATATTTTTTCCAGCTCATTTATAGTTCCATTTTTAAGCGAACAAGTCGCCGCTTAGGCTGCTTTGTACACTTAGTTGTTTTTCGTTCAAGTCTGCTGTCTTTCTGCTAATTGCAATTAATTCAGCTAGTGCTGTATTTAAGTCAGATGACCCGGATAGCGCACCTTCTTGGTTTGAAGTTTGTGCCACGGCTTCTTTAAATTTGGCATCTTTTTCTGCCATTTCTTTTTCTTTGGCTGCGGCTTTTTCTGCTGCGGCTTTTTCTGCTTGAGCGATAATTTCAGCTTTTGGAGTTTCGAAAGCTGCTGAACTGTTTACATCTTTGGGCTGTACTGCCTGACTAGATTTTGTTAAGTCTATCTTTGACATGTCCGATATTGAAGCTAACGGACTTTCAAGCATCTTGGCCATTGCTACATACGACTTTCCTGCTTCTGCATCATACATTCCTCTTGTTTTATTTTGTGCAAGAGAAGTTTGTATTTCAGAAGATTTTGACAAATCTTTAGCAGCACTTAACAACTCGCCGGTTCCTGGATCCCGTGCTTGCAACATTTTAGCCTGAGCTTCAGCTGTTGCTTTAACTAACTCTTCTCCCGGACTTAGACTTTCTTTTGCTGGAACTTCTCCCTTCAAAGGCGTTTTTATCTGTATTCCACTAGACATAACAGATTGGAACGGTTTAATTCCTTTGTTGATCAATTCTTGGAATGCTATTGTAGTAGGAGTGATGCCGTCTCTAATTAGGCTCTGTAGAGTTTCTTCACGTTTAGGCTCTGCCGGAGTTGTTGCTGTAACTGGTTTAGTTTCCACTGGTTTAGCTTCAGTGGTTCTATCTGTCCGTCTTGGATCTGTTGCAGCGGCATCGGCTCTTGCTTTATCAGCTTTTGCTTTTTCTGCTGCCGCTGCTTTTTCTTTTTCGGCAGCTGATAATTCTGGTTTAGGAATATTAGCAGTTGCTGACGGAGGAGCTGTGACTTTACCTTCGGCACCTTTGGCCATGGCTGTCATGTCTGTGCCAAACAGTTTAACACCCTTGGCTTCTTTCCTCTTAAAATATTCTTCAGGGTCAGTCATTGTAACACCCTTGCCGCCTTGCGATTCAGAAATCATTAGCTTACCGGTCTTAGGATCTTTAACTGTTTGTGTAATGTGATCAATACCTTTATAACGGCCAGCATCCCAACCTTTTGCTCCGTTGTCTTCACCGATCAACATGCCTTCTTTAAGATTCTTTCTAATGTCTTTACTGCCTTCTAGCATACCACCGCCAGCCGCTGATACATTTTTAATAATGTCAGCCGCACTGCCTTGGAAGGCTTTCTTGGCTTCTTTACCGTAGATCTCTTTACCAGCTTCTTTGTTGATAGAATTCATCATGTTGGTATTGATGTTGGCAATCCAACCCGAACAATCAATAGCACCCGTCTTAAGATCTTTAGAACCAAATCCGTACTTGATACCTTTGTTGATAGCATCTTGTGTCTGTTGATATAAGTTACCAACTCCTTCAGTGACCGCAGCTTTATCAACTGTTGGGGTTCCTGTGGATGTCGCCGGTGCCGTTGTTCCAGAGGTAGAGGGAGGAGTTCCTGCTGAAACAGCACCAGGATCTTTACCTTGTTTAGCTAGAGTCATTCTTTCAGCTGCTTTTTTAACAACTTCATCTGCCTCTTGATTTGCTTTATTAGCTTTGCCTAACCTTTCTTCAGCAGCTTTCATTCTTTCTTCAGCAGCCTTTCTTTCCATATCGTTAGTGGCTTTTCCGTTTTGTTCAACGGCTTTGGCATACTCTTGACTTGCTAGAGCAAGATCACTTCGAGCTTTATCTTTGTCATCAAGTGCTTTGGCTTCTTGGGTAAACGCTGATTTTTGCTGATTGGCAAAAGTCTTGAGCATCTGAATAGGATCACTCTTATCTATAGTAACACCCTTGGCTTCTTCTGCGGCTGCTTTTTCTCTTTCTGCTTTTGCATCAATTGCACCTAGTTCAGCATTTTCTTTATTCTTAATTGCATCTTGTTCGCGTCTTGCTTTACGAGCAGCTCTTTCTTCTTCTCGCTTGGCTGCTTTTTCATCTCTAGCAACGGCATTAGCATCACCTTGCGCTTCTTGAGCTTGTCGTTCAGCTTCTGCTTTCTTTTTGTCAGCGGCTTCTTTGTCGGCATCGGCTTTTTGTTGGTCTAGATTTGCTTTACGGCGTTTAGCCATATCATCTTCTAGCTTGGCACGATTATCTTCATTCTCTTTTAATTTTTCTCCGATGCCTTGAATATCTTTGTCAAAGTCACCTCGCATACCGGGAATCTTATTAAGTAAAGAATAAATTCCAAGTTGTAATTTTAAGAACAAAGTGTTAACCCAACTTCCTGCCCACTTCATAGCATCGGCTAATATTGTTAAGTCACCACCTAACTTTTTAAATCCCCAGGCTAGTCCTGCTATAGCAATTGCCGCTAGTGCTAGTGGAGCATTAACTGCAAGAAATGATACCGATGTCATTATTGCTCTAGCGGCCATCATAGTTAATGATCCTACAAACTGTACTGCTGCTATACCAACACTAACCGCAGTTTTCATTAATGACCAAGTTGCAGAGGCCAGCCCTACAACAAAACTACCAATAGGGGCCAACATAGATAACATTGCTGCACCAAATGCTACTACCTTGGCTACAATTACTGCGCCCATTAATACACCAAAGCCTAACAAGATAGGTTGTAAGTTATCTTCAATAAAGTAAGAAATGTCGTATAAGATTTCTTCAAATGTTCCCAGTCCATCGCCAACATCATCTGTTATACCTAACATCTTTGTAAAGCTGCCAATCGTCTCGCTGATAATTGACCACGCTTGTTTAAAGATTGGTACAATGGCATCTCGTACCCAGATGCCTAAAATATTAAATGCAGGTATTACAGTTGACTGCATAAACTCGCCTAGAACTTTAAATGCAGGCATTAATAAATTAGTCACCACTGGAATTACTGCTGACAGTATCTGTGCAAAAATATTAAACGCTGGAACAATAACTTGTTGTACAAATGATGCTAGCGTTTCAAATGATTTCATCAGCATGTCTAACATTGCAGGGTTAGCCAGGGCTTGTTGAAATCCGTTACTAAATTCTGCTAATCTTTGTTTAGCCTTAGTTAAATTTTCTGCTAGGTTAGCTTTAGCTGTTGCTTTACCTTGTTCTCCAATAGCTTGACTGTATCCGTCAACTTTTTGTGCAGCTAGATCTGCCATGGCTACATAAGTTGCTCCTGCTTCTGCATCATACAAACCTCTAGCTTTGTTTCTCTTTACACTCTCTTTGGCTTCAAGAATGGCAGAATTTTTAGCTTGATTCAATGTGTCTTGATTAATTTTTCCGCCTGCTTGTAATGTTCGACCAAATTGCATAGTCTGTTCAGCAACTCCGGGTAACATACTTTGTAGTTTAATTGCTTCATCCGTAGTAACGTTACCAGTAGCAATCATATCAGCAATAGCTGCCTGCTGTTCTGCAGGAAAGCTAGTAATGTATGACATCATCTGACGCTGTTGATCTGCATCAAGACCCGACATCGCTGCGCGAATCTTAGCATCTTTCATTAATTTTGCTTGTTCGTCTTCTTTTTGTTGACGACTGACACCGGTAATTTTTGCTAACGCATCAAGTTCTTTCATGTAAGCCCCAGAACTTGCAACTAGTTGTTGAGTATTCATTCCCTGCAATGCTCCGGTCTTTCCTAGCATGCCAATATGTTTTGCCATGCCTCCGTTAATTTGTTCTGTAGTAAATCCTAATCGTTGTAGTTCTGCACCTACTCCGCTTTGTTGTATTCCTTTAGCAAGGCCTGCAAACTGTTTTGCTCCTTCTTCGGTTGTACCGCCTAATAACATTAATGCTTCTGAATTTTTAGCAAGTAAATTTGCAAAATTATCTAGAGTCATACCTGCGCCGCCAGCTGCACGACTCATATCTTGTACACTGCCGTTAAATGTAGCACCTACACTTGCGGCTGTTTGATAACTCTTAACAGATCCTTCAACTGCACCTGCTACCGCCGAAAATGCTCCGGCAAGCGGTCCACCTACAATGGGAATCATCCTTAACGCACCAGCAGCCGCTGTAGTACTATCGCCAACGTTAGCCATCGTTTGCAATGTCTCAGCAAACTTTGCTCCTAACTCCATTGTGTTTTTAGTTAAACCAACAATAGCCCCAGCGGCTGCTCCAGCTCCAGCAGCAAGGCCAGATATCGAATATGCTGCTAAGTGAGCCGATTGCCCTACTAGTTTAAAACTAGCGCCTGCTAGTTTACCGGCGGCAGCAAAAGTTTTAGCTGCACCTATACCGTCTTTGGTTTGTTTGTTTAACTTACTTTGATTTTCGGCACCTTCTTTGGCTTCCTTATTGCCGCTTCCTTGACCGCCTTGATTTGCTCCGGACTTGCCTTTAGACTGTTGCTGTATGGCTTTCTGGGTACCCTGCATAACTTTAAGTATTTCTTGCAAGGTCGCTTCTGAGGCGGCATTTTTGGCTTCTATTAAGCCTATGCCCGGAATATCAATTTCTACTTTTTCTGCCATTTTAATATTTTCCCAGAAAACTGCGCATATAAATACTATGCCATACAGTGACGATATTGTATTTATTGGAGATAAAAACCGTGGATCAAAACAATCAAGCAAAAAAGCATAACCCATTAAGTCAATGGTTTAGACAGCCTAAGATTTTTGTAAAGTTGCCTTCACAGGGCGAATACTACCCTGCAGGCGCACTAGACAAAAGTACCACAGGCGAATACCCAGTTTATGCTATGACTGCCAAAGATGAATTAATGTTTAAAACTCCCGATGCATTATTAAGCGGACAGTCAACTGTTGAAGTTATTAAGAGCTGCATTCCTGCGATTCAAGATCCTTGGACTATGCCTAGCCTAGATATCGACGCCGCATTAATTGCTGTGCGTATTGCTACCTACGGTGAAAATATGGGAGTTGAAGCTAACTGTCCGCATTGCGAACATTTAAACGAATACGATATTGATTTAGTTAAATGGTTAGACACTATCAATGCTTGGCAGTTTAAACCAGAAGTAGAAATTGCTCCCTTAACTATACATGTTCGCCCTTACACATACAAAGAACTTAGCCAAACTAGTTTAAAAACTCTTGAGCATCAACGCATCTTTAATGTAATTAACAATGAAGAAATGAGCGACGAAGATAAAATTGAAAAATTTGGCAAGAGTTTTGTTAAACTCACAGAACTCACTGTAGATATTATCGCAGGTTGTGTAGCTATGATATCAACACCTGACGGTGATGTTACTGATCAAGAACAGATTCAAGAGTTTATTCGCAATTCACCAAGAGATGTTTTTGATAAAATTTCTGAGCATATCAACGATATGAAAAAGAATATTGAATTGCCTGTACAACATGTTAGCTGTAACGAATGTGAAAAAGAATTCGACATGCCTGTTACAATGGATCAATCAAATTTTTTCGCAGTAAGATCCTGAGCCTCTCGGTACCAGAGATCGTAGAGTACTCTAAAAAATTAGATAAAGAAAGCCGAGAAATTAAGAAAGAAGCACTTAAGATGTGTTGGTACATGCGCGGCATGAGTTATGCAGAATCAATGCACCTTAGTTATGAAGAGCGCAGTATTATTGGTGATATTATAAAAGAAAATTTAGAAACAACTAAGAAAACAAACTTGCCGTTTTTTTAAAGTTTCTGTATTTGATTTAACAAGTCTCTTGCTAGTTCAGTTTGCTGTTGAGTTAACACAGACACATCCCCTTTTACCACAGCCTGCATAATTCCTTCAGCATCTCTTACTTGATATTTTTCAAGAGTTATTGTTGGCTTGTTTGATTCTGCACTGCTCGAACTTGGCTCGCCAGCACTGCTGCCTTTACCCCATTGACTAGGATTAAAGGCTTTGTCTACAGCTTTTTCAGCTTTTTTAAATCCTGAAGAAAATGCATCACCAGGATTAAGGCTAAGTTCTTTTATTCTCATGTGCGTTTTCTAAACAAACTAAAACCTTCAGCCATCATAGGTTGTCTACGAACAATACTGTCAGAAGTTACGCCCATAATTCTTTCACGGTCAGCATCAATTTCTGCTTGACTTGCTGCTGGAGCCTGTTGTTTTGTTTTTGCTGCATTAGCTTCTCTTCTTTTTACAGCTCTAGGATCTTGACTCAGTTGACCTTTTACTCTGCCGCCGGTTTTCTTTGGGGCTACCGGTGCTGGAGCCGCAGTTGGCTCAGCTGCTGGCGCTGCCGTAGGAGCTGCCGCTGTTGGTTCAGGTGCTGGAGCTTCTGGTGCTGCTGCCGTAGGCGCTGTTGGTTCAGGTGCTGCTGGAGCAGTTGTAGCTGCTGGCGCTGCTGCTGGTGCAGCACCTGCTGCGGGTTTTGCTGCTGGCGCTGCCATTGATTTTTGTAACAATTGTAAAATTCTTTGTTTGCCTTTCTTGTCTAACTTGTCAATATTAGCTTTAACTTGGGCATACATTGTCTGGCCGGCTGCTGAAGAATCTTGACCGGCTGTAGCTGCCGCTGTCTTATCTGCTGCAACTTTAGCTTGACCTTGTAATGGTTTTGCGGCTGCTGTGCCTGCTGGTCCTGCTTTGTTAACATCGCCTGCTGTTGGTTGTGCAGTTGGACCGCCTACAGGTTCTGTTGCTGGAGGCAATCCGGCAGTTGGGCCACCAGTAAGTGCAGGTTGTGCTCCGCCTACTGCTGGTTTTTCTGCTGGTGTTTCACCTGCTGCTGGAGCCGCTGTTTCAGGTTCGTCGTCGCCTGCTCTAGCAACTGCTGCCTTACCTGCATCCCAACCTTTCTTCATGGCTGTTCCGGCTCCTGCAATACCTCCTGCAACTGCTCCAACTCCTTTAGCTACTCCGCCAGCAAATTTGCCGACCGCAGATCCAAATTTGTTTAGCATTGGGCCTTCTTCTAGGTTGTGACTTTCTACTAATATTTCATGAATTTTCATTTTATGCAGTTCCTAATTGTTTTTGCAGATAAGCCATGATGCGCTGGCGACCTTTCTTATCTAGAGTTTGTACATCCTTTTTAATTTGAGCGTACATTGATTTTGCTACTGGTTCTTCAGCAGCACCTGATGAAATCTTTAAAGTGTTGTAAACAGAATCAATAACTCCTGCTTCAACTCCTTGACTGGTTAAGAATTGTTTTAGTTCTTCACTGTCAGTTGGTGCTCCAGCTTTTTGCCAAGCACTATTTAATTTGTCTGCGGTTATAGTGGTTGTAAGATTCTTGCCTTTGGTTTTAGCCCAATCAACTGCCTTACCTGCCGCTCCTTTAACAGAATCCCAAATGCCTTCGTCTAATTGTTGAGCACACACTCTATTAATAACCATATAGACCTGGCCTTCACTTAATCGTGTGCCACTGCGTTCAATACTCTGCGTTACCATCTTGCCGCCTACAGAAGTCATAGTTCCGCCATTCATGTCAGCAATTGATTTTAGCGTTGACATAACTGCTCTTTCTACAGCAATTTTATGACTAGTTGGAGAAAGACTACCACCAACCTGATCGACAACTTTTTCAGCAAGCTCTCTCATTTTCATTGTATCGCCAGGATTGATGTCTCCTGCGTCAATGGCTCCCATAATTTTATCTCTAGCCGACTGTTCAGCGTTCTTCATGATTTGGTAAGCAGTTCCACCAGCAGCTTTACCTGCATCAGTAGCTTGAGAAGCTAACCAATCTTTTTGTTCTTGTGGAGATAATCCCGGAGGCATACCGTCTGGTCCGTTTGGCAATGGTCCTTCAGGTTTACCTTTAATTAAATCGCCGAGCTTGCTAGCACCGTAGGCTGTTGCTCCGGTCTTTGCTCCTGAATAGGCCGCGCTAGAAAATTTTTCACCTTGCAACAACTTGTCAGTCATCTTTAATAGACCCAACACTGCTGCCCCACCAAGTCCTGCTCCTGAAATACCTGCTGCGGCAATCAGAGCAGCATATATTAATCCTTGAGCAACAGGATGTTCTTTGGCAAACTTCCTATAGCCCATAATTATTTTACTAACTGCATTATCAGGACCACCAAGTCCTGCTTCAATCTTAGCTACTGCTTGATCGTACTTTTGATCAACTGCTTTAATTGGCTTGCTATCTTGTACTTTTGTTTTTAGATCTTCCCAGGCTTTGTTAACTGCTTCGGCAGCATCTTTGCCCTTTCCTAACAAGGTCCTGTTGCCTCCAGCAGCAGTTGCACCTTTTTCAATCTCGGCAAACAGACTTTGTATTTGATCACTGGTTAGTGCTGCTTCTCTAATTGCATAGCCAGCACTTTCCCATAACTTAACAGATCGTAACTCGGCATTCTCTAATCCTTCGTAGAGATATTGATTACGACTTTCAATTAGATTTATTACTCTCATTTAAGATCCAAGACTTATTTGTTATTTATTACAGCTATGAGCTAAAGCTCATATTCGTTTTCGCTAAACGCTCAACGAATTTCTTTTCTTTTAACATTGATTATACTAAGTGCGAAGCACTTTAAATATTATCTAGATTGTTCAGTCACACTTAGCCCTTGCGGGCTAAAAATGAACATTATCTGAGTTGCACAATGGTCACTTAGCGTTACAGCATTACCAAGGCGGTCGTCCGGTACCTTTAGCTGCGTCTTAATACGACGGCGGGTCTGCAAATATACGCTAACATACTTACAGCCGTGGGTTCTTCACCCTCTTTTAGCCTTGAATAATTCTTTCTTGTACAGTAAACCGGTTCTGTAGGCATATCCGATCGTGGTCCTGTTAAGGATACTACTGTTACAACCCCTCTACCAAGTAGGGAATTCCATTGACTGCGATCCGAGATCCAGCTTTAAGGGCACTTTAACAACGCCGGTGCGGGCTTATTTGGCAGTCTTTTGCCTGGATTTATTGAGCCTAGATGTGCCTTGCGGCTGTGTCTGTCTATTACTTTTTGGGTTTTTTGAGGATGTGTGAGCCGTGAACTCGAACCTGTATGTGACCGTTGTACCAGTCAGTTGATTCTAGAACTTTGTGTTTAAATTGTTCTCTTGCCTCGATGTAGCTGCATTCTGATTTAGTTGTGCAGTAAAATAGAATTTCTCTGGTGAAGTTTTCTTTGCCTAGTGCCTGTATATCTGCTGTTAGCGCATCGCTAGAACCATAATAGTCCTTCCAGTCGCTTTCAATCTTGCCTCTAATCTTCTTTTTCTTCTTTTTGCCGTTTTTAAGTGTGACTGTTTTGTATGTTGTTTTAGCGAATTTTGCTAGTTTTTTGCCTATGTACTTGCGTCCAGAGATAACATTTGTAATAAGATATACGAATCCAATATACTCTTCCGAGATTTCTTCAACGATTTTTTTCTTATACAACCATGTCATCCCTTATGTATCTTAGGGGGCCTCCCAACCATGCCTTTTCTGGATTCTTTGCGTTCTTCACGCTTTGTTTGTATTTCTACTCGTCTAATTGATGCCTCATTGCGTATTTCACTTAGCCAATACCGTGCCTTTACTCCTGCCTCGTCACTGCCTCTGTACTCAAAACGATCCTGCCATTTGAAATATTCCTGAAAGGCACGGATCATTTTATCGTGAGATTCAGTTGTCAAGCAACAATCTCCACATCGTTGCTATAGCTAGTGAATCCGTTTTCTTTTATAACTCTTAACACATGATTCACCCTGCTAGTTAAGTCGTCTCTGTGACTGATTAAGAATACATTCTTGTTTCTTTCACGAGTCATCTTCTTTAATACAGCAATACTTGACTCAACTCCTGATGCATCCATACCCGAATCTACTAATTCATCAATAAACAACAGGTTAATAGCCTGATATAAGTTTTCCCATACATCACGGAACGCCCAACTTAGGCTTAGAATCAATCGATTGCGTTCACCACGACTTAGATTGTCAAAGTCTAGGTCTTGACCTAGTTGTGTAATAACAACACTTAGATCGTTTTGAAACTCTACAGTATGCGGAAGTCCGATACGATCTAGATAATATGTTAATCGTTGATTTAAGTAGGCTAGGTTCTGATCAATAATCCGCTTGCGAATAAAACTATCTTTGTTTGTTAACAGTTTATGCAAGAACTCTTGATGATCCTTGACACGAACTAGTTCGTTTAAGTGATTGTAATCAATGATCTGTACAGCAGTATGCTTCAACTCTTCAATCTGTTCAGTATAGGGATTAGTTTCGGCTGCTTTGATTTCTAAATCACGCTCAAAGCTGCTTAAAGTATTTTTATGATTCAGTGCCTGCTCAAGATTGTCGTAAGTTACTGTAGGCATGTCGCCTAAATCACCAAGTTCCTTAAGAGCATCAGTATGTTCCAACCATTGTGTATTAGTTGCCAATGCCTGTAGTGCTGCCTCTTGTAGATCTTTTCGTTTCTTTTCTAATAGTGCTACTTGTTTGTCGTCGTGAAAGCCTTGGCCACAACTATGGCAAGTGTGATTTTCTAAACTAGCAATATCTGCCTTGAGCTTTTCTATATCTTTGGTTTCTCTAGCTTCGTCTAGTTCACAGCGTTTAATCCAACTAGTAATCTCGTTGATAGATTTACGCTTGGCATTGTAAATATCTAGTGCCCTATGTGCTAGAATCTCTTGATCAATGTCAATGTCCAACAATTTTTCAATAGCTCGTGCTAGATTTGTAACACTGACTTCATTCTGTTCAGTCCACATTTTAGCTTTGCGTTCTAGTGCATCAATACTCTGTTGAATTCTGTCGTTACTAGAACGAATAGTTTCAATTTTTGTATTTTCAGTAACAATAGATTCTTTACTGCTTTTAATTTGTTCTTTCAGTGCTTCGGCTTTTTCACTTAGCTGTGTAATACCCAGCAGTTGTTCAATGATGGCTCGTTGATCAGCAGCCTTCATTGACAAGAAAGGTTCAGTATAGGTATTCAAGGCCACAAGATGCTTGAACATGTCATGGGTCATGCCAAATACATCTTCGATTTCTTTTTGTGTTTCTCTGCTGTCGCCTTGGCTTTCGTCTTGATTTTTGTCTTCGTGTGCATGACCATTTACTGTAAACTTCAAGACATTGGGCTTACGGCCTCGTTCAATATGATAGTCTATACCGTCTTTTTCAAAACTCACAGTAACCAACATGCCTTTGCTGTTAATTTTATTAACAAGGTTATCTTTCTTGATATTAGTTAGAGCATTGCCGTAGATAGCATAGCTAAGGCCGTTGATGATGGTAGTTTTACCAGTACCATTACGAGCGCCGCTGTCATCACCACCTAGATCTAAGTTTTCACCTAAGACAAGAGTTAATTGTCCTTTGTCAAAGTCAATGGCCTGTGTCTGTGCGCCCACACTCATGAAATTGCGTACAGTTAAATTCTTAATTTTTATCATAGTTCTCTATAGATCTCCAATAACAGACCTTTGTCAAAAGTATCGCTGTCAATGGCATTGATTTGATTCATAACAATTGTGTCAACTGATTCAAAGTTGATATCGATCGGAGCATTTCCGGATTCTATTTCTACCTTTTCTGGAATCAGCATAAGTTCTCGTAACTTATACTGTGGCATGAATGTTTCTTTAATGAAGTTTGCTTCTTCAAAACTAATAGGCAAGTCGATAGTCACACGGCAATGCATACGCTCTCGTAACAACTCGTCTGGACGATCAATAATCTGACTTAGTTTGTATGTTCTAAAAGTAGGCTGACCGGGCCAAGTATGATACTCGGGCTTACCACCCCATTCTAACAACATCATACCGCGGTCATCATCTCCGGCATCTGCATAGTTGTGCGGAAAGCAATTGCCAATATAAGTAATGCTGCCTTTGCTTTGACGCTTGTGGAAGTGACCGCTGAACACATATTCTTGATTAATAAAGTGATCGCTTTGTAACTGTCCGTGATCGGGCATTTGCACCATGGCGTTCATCATGAACAATGGCAGTTCTAGGTGACCAAAGATATAACGACTTTGAATCTTAGACACGCTGCGCCATTCATCACCCACCAGCCACGGCATGATAGTTACATCACCCGCAGTCATAGTTTCATTTACTAATTCAATGTTAGGAAACAGTCTGGCAAACTCAAGACTGTGAATTTCACGCTTGTCTTTGTAAAACTCATCGTGATTGCCTAGAATAACATAGACCTTTTCAAAAGATTTACTCAGCCGTTCTAGGTTGGACACCGTATAATTCATCGTAGATACATCTGTGGTATTACGATTATGGTGCCAGTCGCCTAGAAAGATGCAGGTTTCTGCACCTTCTGCAATGGCAGTATCACAAAACCAATTTACAAAATCTTCGCAGTCTTGGTTATGTGTACGGCTTCCTGATTTTAATCCGAAATGTATATCGGTGAAACAAGCTACTTTTTTGAATAATGACATAGAATCTCCTTAGTTAGTTTAACAACATTTAACTCTAAGGTCAATCCCAATCACCGCCACCTTCGCCAGAACTTGCTCCAGTCCCGCCACCGTATGTTCCAGACCCACCACTGTTCTGTCTAGTCCAACTTGGGTTCATTCCGTTCATTTCTAGAATATCGTCTCGAATGTTTTGATTGCGTTTCTCAATGTTGATAATTCTAACGAATGAATTAGTGACAGCAGCAGTATAGTAAGCAAAAGGATTATCAGATTTTGATTCATCGAATTGTAAACCTATTTGAGTAAGTTGTAAAATAGCCTGTCCACGCATTTCGTCATTGTAGGTGTAGCCACGAACATTGCCACGAGTAGCATATCTTTCACAGAGTTTTAAAAACATACGAGCTAGATTGTTAGTCATCTTGCCGTGTTCTTTGTTAAACTCACCGGTGTCTAACGGACCCTTCCAGTGGCTCTTGCCTACTAGTATTAAATTATCATTGTCGTCAAACTTCCAATGTTGAAAGGGCGGAAAGTTTACTTTGTCATGACTGTCGGCAGTATTCTTCAGAGTCTTTTTACGACCCGGTGCTAACGGAATATGTTCAAAAGTCATGATGCGGAACACAACATCTACTTTTTTAATTGTTTTATAATCTACTTCGAACTCTTTTGCAGGCAGCTTTTTACCGCCTGTTATCACTGCCAGTTCGTGAGCTCGTTTGCTTAGTCGAGAAGCTTGATTTCTTTTTGCTTCAGCAATTGTTCTAACATTTATTTTGCTGATATTTGGCAAAATTAAATCATACTCACTGTAGTCGGGACTTGTAAAACTACAGTATGTATTTTTGCTTAGATGTATTTCTCGTAGTAGATCTTTGTTGGTTAAGTACTTGATTTTAGGTGGTTGCGCACTGATTGTCATAGTTATAGGGTTCTCCATTACTTATATAATAACACATTTTGTCAAGAATAAATAGACTAAAAGGAATATTTCTTATGGGTCTTTCGCTCAATCCGTTCTCCTCAATTCTTAGTTCAGCTAAGAGTGCAGTCAGCTCTGTTACCAATCAATTTGGCGGCGGCTTCGGTAGTGGCGGCATGAATGCCGGCATGCGTGGCCTTGAAGATACCGTTAACCAACTAGGTGGTGGCATAGGTTCGTCGTTAAACGGCCTCAGCGCAGGCGGGTTTGGTGATATAGGCACCGCATTAAAAGGCATAGGTAGTATTAGTAATGTTGCCGGCGACATAGGAAGAAGCATCAACAGTGTAGGAATTGGGGGTGCAATAGGTAGCTTAGGCGGAATAGCTAGTGCTATTTCCTCAGGTGCAGGCCAGCTTAATAATATACTTAGCTTGTTTAGAGGTAAAAACTTACCAGCAAGCGGTGAGCAGTTTGAACAACGGGGATCTTTTGTAGAACTACAATCAGGCAATGCCGAAGACTGGCGTGTTAGAATCAACTGCAACTTTGGGTTATTTGGCGAAGGAGCATTTAGCTTACTACAAGACACCAACGGTGTAGTTTGGCCTTATAATCCGTCAATTACTATTGCTACTAAAGCTAACTATTCGCCGTTAGAACCGGTACACAACAACTATACCATGTGGGCTTATAAAAATAGTTCAGTTGAAGATATACAAATTTCTGGAGAATTTAGCTGTGAAACAAATGAAGATGCGGCCTACTGGATACAGGCAACAACATTCTTTAAAGCCTCTACAAAAATGTTTTTTGGTAAAAGCACCAACGCCGGAAACCCCCCAATTATTTGCAACCTAAGCGGTTACGGTCCCGGGGTGTTGAATTCTATCCCAGTTATAGTAAAACAGTTTTCAGTTGAACTACCCGAAGATGTAAATTACATTAAATGTACTTCTAATAATTTTGGTCAAGCTACTTGGGTTCCTATTCTAAGTAAAATTTCTGTTACAGTATCTCCTATATACAATAGAAGCAAGCTCCGTCAATTCAGCCTACAAGAATATGCATCAGGCTCAATGAGCACCAAGGGATATATCTAATATATGGCAACGCAATCTAACACAGTCAAATACAAAAAAACTAGCCCCTGGGCTACGACCAAACAGAATAGATTATATCTTGACATACTGTCAATTCGCCCAGTGCCTGCAGAAAGTGATGACTTCAAATATGTGATTGAAAATCAATATCGAAATAGGCCCGATTTACTGGCCTTTGATCTTTACGGAGACCCAAAGTTGTGGTGGGTGTTTGTACAAAGAAATATGGATGTTATCAAAGATCCAATCTATGACTTTGAACCAGGAACAGTTATTTTTATTCCTAAGAAATCAAATCTACAAAATTACTTAGGAATATAATATGTGGGATGATATAGGATATTCTGGCAGCACTTACGAAGACGACCCAGGAGTAAAAAACATTCCGGAAGGGGTTGCATCAGTTGTAACAGGTGCCACTGAAGCATTAGCCAGTTGCAATATCAGTGACTTTGCTAAATTACCAGCTATTGACTTTTACAGTCTTGCCGGGTTTCAGCAACAATCAAATGCCGGCGGCCCGCCATATGAAAATATCCTTGAACAATTTGCATCATACACTCCCCTGTGGACATTAGCTTGCCTTACTCCAAATCAGTTTAATGATCCTAGTTTGTATCGTGGAAGACCGGGTGCGTTACAAAATGTAGTATTTTCTTCAGCAGGCCGATTTGCCGGTCAGAGAGCACAAACTATTGTTGGGGCACCTGAATATTTTGTTAACAATTTTGACATGAAGATGACCTTGGCCGCTACCAAAGCCAGCGGCTCAACTAATGTTATTACTTTTGCCTGGGAAGTCTTTGAACCTTATTCAATGGGTTATTTTATTCACAGTTTACAAGCTTCGGCTATTAGTGCAGGTTATCCTAATTACAACGGAACTCCATATCTATTAAAATTAGAATTTGTTGGACATAAAGACAACGGACAAATGTTTGGCAGCAGTGAAGCACTGAACAAATATTTTGTTATACAATTTAAATCCGTTAATTTTACAACCAACGAAGGTGGTAGCACATACAAATGCGAAGCAGTACCTTGTAACCATTTAGGATTCACTAATGTTGCGCAACAGATAGTAAACAACATTAAACTTCGCGGAGAAAACATCAAAGAAATGTTAGTAGCTGGAAATACCAGCCTATGCAAAATTCTTAATAAAGAACAGTTAGATCAGGTAGGAAAAACACAAGACACCGCAGATCAGTATATTGTTGTCTTTCCAGAAAAATGGAACGACCCCATCGGCTTACCAGGTGCTGGCGCTGAACAGTTTGAAACTGAGCAACGAGCAATAGTCAATCCTCAAGAACCTGATTCTGCGCCCATTAAAGGAAGAACTGGTCAAGATTCACAAAGCTACGGTGACGGTATTATCGGAAATAGTAGTCTAGGATTTGGAGCCACTTCCGGCGGTAATATAAATTTTGGATTTGAAAATGATGTCACTGACGAAGCCACAGGTCTAATTAAAAGAAATTCGTTAACCATTGATCCTAAACAACGAGAGTTTTCTTTTGAAGCCGGAGCCACAATTCAAAACGTCATCCAAGAAGTTATACTAAGTTCCGACTATGCAAAAAATGCCCTTGACCCGGCAAAGTTAGACAGCGAAGGAAGAATAAGTTGGTTTAGAGTAGATGTACAACTTAAGATTGGAAATTATGATCTTAAGAGAAATTGTCGCCAGCGAACCTATATTTTTAGAGTGTTGCCCTTTAAAGTCCACTCTAGCGTGTTTAGAAATCCCACAGCTAATCCTCCGGGATATCCAGGCCTTAATAAAATTATTGGAAAAGAATACAAATACATCTACACAGGTCAAAATAATGATGTTCTAAAATTTGACATACAAGTTAATCAATTATTCCACACAGGTAAACAGCCTACTCTAGCGGAAAAAAGCGGATCAGTGGTTGCAACTGCAACTTCTCAGACAAAAGAAGACAAAGACCAAAAATATGAAGTTCCTGATTCTGATTCAGCAGATGCTTCTACTACTGTAGATAGTTCTCCTGCTTTTGGCGATATAAATGTGACTAAACAAACAACTAAAGGTGGATCTGGTGCGCAGGACGTAGCTAGACGAGTTGCAGAAACACTAAAGAATGCCATTCTAAATCAAGGCACTGGCGACATGACCAAGATTAGTCTAGATATTATTGGCGACCCTTATTGGATCAGTGACAGCGGCATGGGTAACTATTTAGGCGATGAATACGACGGACAGCCCTATCTTATGAGAGACGCCGGCGGTAGTGTAAATTATCAAGGAGCGGATACTCACATAAGAATAATTTTTAGAACTCCAATAGAACCTAATCTTGGCACCTCAGGAGTAGGAGGACTGTATAATTTTCCACCTAACGAACCAATTAATCCCTACAGCGGAATTTATAAGGTTCTTTATGTAACTAATAAATTCAGCGACGGAAAATTTACGCAATCAATAGAAGCCACTCGTATGCCTAATCAGCCACAGGACTACGATCCTTACAAAGGACCAAGTAAAAACCCATTTGCGGCCGATACCAGCAAACAAGACAGGCCAGCTATTGGTGTTAATGATGATGCTCCTGAGATTGTCAGTGTAAATGCGGACGGATATTCGATCGGTATTGATGTTATAAACGACGAAACAGGTGAAGTAAGTAATTTAAAACGCAACCCCGAAACAGGGGAGCTATATGACCCAGGAACATAAATGGCACAAGTAAAAAGAGAATCAGCAGATAAACCAAGTGATATTTCAGGAGGCCCCTATCTTGCTAAAATCATCAGTCACTTAGATCCTACATTTATGGGAGGCCTAGAAGTTACTCTTCTAAGACCAGATGGTAATTCTATTGGCGAAGGTGGTCAAACCTATCCAGTAAGATATGCTAGTCCATTTGCCGGACAAACAGCTTTTGAATTTCAAGGATACAATGAAGATGACTTTAACGACACACAAAAAAGTTACGGTTTTTGGTTTGTGCCACCTGATGTAGGAAATACGGTATTGGTATTTTTTATTGAAGGTGATCCTAGCCAAGGATTTTGGATGGGCTGTGTTCCTGACAAATTTTCAACTCACATGGTTCCAGGTATTGCAGCCAGTAGGGCTGTGGCCTTTGCCGAAGGTGAACAAGAAAAGTATGACACTGGATTGGTACCAGTTGCTGAAGTAAATCGTCGTGCAAGCACTTTAGAAGAAGGCACAGAAGTTGATAAAGTCAAACGAGCAGTACATCCTATTGCAGACCATTTTTTAGAAGAAGGTTTATTAGAAGATGATATTAGGGGTATAACACGATCTACTAGCCGTAGAAATGTACCTAGCAGTGTTTATGGCATTTCAACACCGGGACCATTAGATCGAAGAAATGGTGCGAAGAAATCATTTATTGGAAAATCAGATAGTCAAAGTCCAGTACCTGTGCCTGTGAGTAGATTAGGCGGAAGCCAGTTTGTCATGGATGACGGCGACGACCGTTATCAGCGTAGAACTAATGCTAGCGAAGGCGGCTACGATTATGCAGATACCTTAGACGGCGACGCCGGTGAACCAGCAATACCGGCCGACGAATATATTAGACTGCGCACAAGAACAGGGCACCAACTATTATTACACACCAGTGAAGATTTGATCTATATAGGCAATAGTAAAGGAACTAGTTGGATTGAAATGACCAGTGACGGTAAAATTGATATTTTTGCAGAAGACAGCATTAGTATCCACACCAAGCAAGATTTTAATTTTTACGCTGATCGTGATTTTAACTTTGAAGCCGGACGAAATATCAATATGAAAGCTTCTGCGGTACACGAAACAGGTGGTGGTAACTTCCGTGTAGATACAGAAGCCAACACTAGATTTTTTGTCAAAGGTGATACAAAAATTACCACAGAAGGTGAAGTACACATTGCTACATTAATGGACAATCATATAACTTCTGTAATGAATAATAACTTTAAAAGTATTTTGAGTACCTATATTCAGTCTAGTTTAGATACCCATGTTAAAGCCGGAACCAGCGTTAATATTCAATCTGGTACAGGTATGGATATTAAATCCGGCACAGCAATGCAGGTTACCGCAGGAGGAAGCGGTAGTTGGGGAGCAGCAGACTTAACTTTCTCTGGTGGAACAATAGACCTTAATGGTCCTGACGCCCCAGCTGCCGGTGCAGCAACAAAAGCAACAGCAGCTACTCCTACACTAGCATTAGGAATTAACGGAAATGTAGTAATTAATCCAGCAGCAGCCGAATGGGTAGGTGCAAGATATAATACAGAAACTCCTTTAGAAAGCATCATGTTCAGAATACCCATGCACGAGCCATGGCCAAATCATGAGAACTTAGGTCCGCTTTCTTGGAAGCCCGATCTAACTGATAGAGAACAAGCCGGCGGCGGCGAAGACGGAGCAGCAGCAGGTGGCGACGAAGGTGGCGAAGAAGACGCCGGACCAGAGGAGTTATAAAATATGGCAAAACTATACAATCAACAATCAGTAGCAACTAACAAAGCTACTACCGCTCAGACCAGTTCTAGTTTTAGATACAAGGGTTTTAGTTCTAACGAAACTAAAAACAATTTTAAACTCTATGATATCGATCTAGTTAAACGAGATCTAATGAATCACTTTTACATTCGCAAGGGTGAGAAATTAGAAAATCCCAACTTTGGCACAATCATTTGGGATATGTTGTTTGAAAACTTTACCTCAGAAGTTCGTAGATTGATCACAGAAGATGTTGAACAAATCATCAATTACGATCCAAGAGTTAAGGTCAATGCATTGACAATTGACAGTACAGACCAAGGCATTAGAATACAAGCAGATGTTGTTTATCTGCCGTTTAATGTCAACGAGCGCATGACTTTTGACTTTGACAAGACAAACAATATAGTAAACTGACCGGTTTATTTTTTAGGGTAAATATGTGATAGGGCAAGAAAAACAATGACTACGACTACTAGACAAACGAATTTAATACTAAATCAGGACTGGACAAGGATCTATCAGACCTTTAAAAGTGCTGACTTCAAAAGCTACGACTTTGAAAATTTGCGTAGAGTTATCATCACATATCTGCGTGAAAACTACCCAGAAGATTTCAACGATTACATTGAATCTAGTGAATATCTAGCACTAATTGATGCAGTTGCTTTCTTAGGGCAGAGTCTAGCATTTCGTATTGATCTTGCCAGCAGAGAAAACTTTATTGAATTAGCTTCTCGTAGAGAAAGCGTCCTTCGTATAGCTCGTATGTTGAGCTATAATGCGAAGAGGAATATTGCCAGCAAAGGTCTGTTGAAATTCGATACCGTCAGCACTACTGAAAACGTCCTTGATGCCAACGGCAGAAATTTATCCCGTCAAATTATTCAATGGAATGACTCGACTAATCCCAACTGGAGAGAGCAGTTTAACGCCATACTAAATGCTGCCATGGCAGACAACACTGAAATTGGCCGCAGTCAAGGAAACGCCACAATTCAAGGAATTCCTACAGAGCAATATAGATTTAGAACTGCCAGCAGAGATGTTCCAATTTTTACATTCAATAAAAATGTTGCCGGTCGTGCTATGCCTTTTGAAATGGTAAGCACCGCATTTAAGGGCAGTGAAGAAATTTACGAAGAAGCGCCAGTTCCCGGTAATCAACTAGGATTCGTCTACAAGTCAGACGGCAAAGGTGCCGCCAGTACCAACACAGGATTTTTCTTGATGTTTAAACAAGGAAGTCTAGAACTTGCAGACTTTTCAATAGCTGTACCTACCACAAATGAAAAAGTAGCAGTGGATGCCGACAACATCAATAACAGTGATGTGTGGTTATTTCGACTGGCAGCAAACGGTGCTCAATTAGATCCGTGGACACAAGTATCTAGTCTAGCAGGCAACAACATTGCCTACAACAGTATCGAAAAAGACATTAGAAATATCTACTCTATTTCTACTAAGAACTCAGACAGAATTGATTTAATTTTTGCAGACGGAGTCTACGGAAACTTGCCGCAAGGTCCTTTTAGAGTTTATTATCGTGTTAGCAATGGATTATCATACAGTGTACTTCCTAATGAAATGCGTGGAATTAATATTGAAGTTCCTTATGTAAACAAGTCTGGTCAAAGTCATGTTCTTAAAATCAGTATGAGTTTAAAATACACAGTAAGCAATAGTGTTCCAGCAGAAACTGTAGAAAGTATTAGAACAAAAGCCCCTGCTCAATATTATACACAGAATAGAATGATCACAGCAGAAGACTATAATCTTGCACCACTTACTAGCAGTCAAGACATATTAAAAGTAAAAGCTATTAATCGAACCAGTAGTGGAGTTAGCCGTAATTTTGATATTATTGATGCCAGCGGAAAATATTCCAGTGTAAATGTATTTGCTGATGATGGAGTAATTTACAAACAAGATAGTGAAAAAAGTCTAGCATTTAAAACAGTTAGCAGAATTGATACAATTAACTTTATTCGTCAAAGCATTGAACCTTTGTTTACAGATACCGGCGTTTATAATTTTTATTTTACCAAGTACGATAAAATTTTGTTCACTGATATAAACACACAGTGGACACAAATTACTTCAGATGTAAATGAAAGTACAGGATATTTTATTAACGCAGTTGACTTAACTTTGCAAAAAGTAAGTTCTTATACAACCAACACTTTGAAATATGTTGCCGCTGGTGCAATGATTAAATTTATACCTCCTACCGGTAAGAGTTTTAAACGAGGTGAATTAGTTACTACAGACGCTAACGATCTAGACCAAACTGATAGACTATGGACCAAGGTTATTCGAGTAGTAGGCGATGGAACCAATGCAGGCCGTGGAACTTTAAGTACCGGTAAAGGCCCAGTAACTTTTAACGATACTATTCCTACAGGCGCAATAGCTAGTAGAATTATTCCAAAGTTTGTGAACAATTTGCCAGAGGCACTCGAAACACAAATTGTAAACTTGTGCGCCGAAAACAAAAATTTTGGTCTTAGATTTGATGTTGCTACAGCGTCATGGAAAATTATCACTGCGCCAAACATTGATTTAATAAATGCATTTGCACTAGGAAAAGCAGGTGACACCTCAAATAATAACCTCGACACCAGTTGGATTATTGCTCTTACTAAAGAAGCAGATGAATATCAACTTCGTGTTAGAACTTTAAATTATATATTTGGCAGTCTTGAACAAAATAGATTTTATTTTGATGTTAATCAAAAAATCTATGACGGCAAAACAGGAAAAACAATCAAAGATCAAATACGAGTATTGGGTATCAATACTATGCCAAACAATCCTCTCGCTCTCAAACAAGACCTTATTTTTGAAGTTGATGACTCGATTAAGTTTGAAGACGGGTATCAAAGCTCAGAAGAAATCCAAGTAGCATTTAGCGACAGCGATGACGACGGTGTTATTGATAATGCAGATGCATTTGAACAAATTGTTGGAGTAGATCAAGATTTAAATTATCTATTCTTTACAGAAGTGGTAGATAGCTTTGGTAATATAATTTACACATACTTTGATAATAGCACAGATTTAATTCTAATAAGTGCAAGTGAAGATCAAATCAATGTCAATGAATATCAAGATGGCCAGTTAATTTATTTTTATGACAGTGCTGAAGATCGCGTTAAACGTGTAGATACTGCATCAAACAGTTTAATTCTAGAATCGGGTTATAGAGCAAATATTGGACGATCGGGATTAAAATTTCAGTATGTTCACAATGCCAATGTTGATCGAAGAATTGATCCTAGTGTTAGCAACATTGTTGATGTCTACTTATTAACAAGAAGTTACGATACTGAATTTAGAAAATATCTAAGTGGCGGATTAGTAACTAAACCTGAATCTCCTAACAGTGATAGTTTGCGTATTAGTTTTGGATCATCACTGGGAGAGATTAAATCAATCAGTGATGAAGTAATATACCATCCAGTGAACTATAAAGTGCTGTTCGGAGCAACAGCAGACTATGCCTTACAAGCACAATTTAAAATTGTTAAAAATCCAAATAAAACAATCAATGACAACGATCTTAAAGTTAGAATTATTTCAGCAATTAATGATTTCTTTGATGTAGCCAACTGGGACTTTGGTGATAGATTTTATCTCGGTGAATTAATCACATACATTACTAATGCAGTTACTCCAGATTTAAGTAACTTGGTAATTGTTCCTAGACAACCAACGCAGAGCTTTGGTAGTTTGTTTGAAATTCAAAGTGCTAACGATGAAATTTTTGTCAGTGGAGCCACAGTAGATGATGTTGTTATTGTAACAGCAATCACTGCTAGCGAAATCCGTGTAGCTGCTTCGGCAGTTATATCAGCAACTAATTTAGGGTAATTGTAGAAAATGGCAAATGAAATTTTCCCGGCAAGCGGGTTACCAATTCGCAGGACAGTAGATTTACTGCCACAGGTTTTCAAGACTGAGACTAACAGTAAATTTATGGCCGGAGTCATTGACCCTTTGGTCCAGCCGGGTGTTCTACAAAAAACTGTAGGATATGTTGGTCGTAGATATGGCAAGACCTACAAAGGCTCTGACATTTATCTCGATAGCGACAACACACTACGCAGTAGATATCAATTAGAACCAGGAGTAGTACTATCGGATGATCGAGGAAACATTGAAAATTTCTATGACTACATTGACTTTAAAAATCAACTTAGATTTTTTAATAACCTCAACGAGCGCGACGATTTAATTACCAGCCAAGATCATTACAGCTGGAATCCCCCCATCGAATGGGACAAGTTTGTAAACTTCCGTGAATACTATTGGGTTCCAAACGGTCCTCCAAGTGTTAAAGTTCTTGGACAAGGCGATGCAATTACTAGTACCTATAGAGTTCGTCAAGGTACAACATCAACATGGATTTTTTATCCAGACGGTTCAACAAACAATCCTACATTAACCTTGTATAGAGGGCAGACCTATAATTTTGCAGTTAACAGTCCTAGAGAAGGTTTTTATATTAGAACAGCTTTTGATACAGGCAGTTTAAAATACAATCCTTTCCTTCCTTATATTCCTAATCAACTTGCAGTCTATGATGGTAAATTGTGGAGAGCACTGACCTATGTTACAGCCAGTATTGATGGCACAATTGTTGAAGGCCCAGAGTGGGAAATTGTAGACGAGAATGTACAAACATCAAAGTTTGATTACTTCAACGGAGTAACTAACAACGGAGCTGTTAACGGCACCGTGACATTTGAAGTTCCCTTTGACGCCCCAGATATTCTTTACTATCAGAGTGCAATAAATCCTGATAGATTTGGTCGTTTCTTAATCCAAGACATCGAAGAAAATACCAGTATTAATATCGATAAAGAAATTATAGGCAAACAAAATTATACCAGCAGTAACGGAGTTGAGTTTACTAACGGCCTAATTGTACGATTTGGTGGAAAAGTTACTCCAACTAAGTATGTCAAAGATAATTGGTTAGTGGAAAAAGTTGGGAGAGAAATAACCCTAATTAAATTCTCAGATTTAACAGTACCTATTATTACAAGCCAAATTCCGGAAGTAATTTTTGATAACACAGGATTTGATACAGACCCGTTTGATGACGCCACTTCATATCCCGGAGAAAAAGATTACATTATAGTATGTAGGGCTAGTATTGATGCTAATCCATGGAGTAGATATAATCGTTGGTTCCACAAATCAACTCTAGAACAAGCACACAAACTAAATGGCACAGATTTTGAAGCAGGTGACAGTTTTAGAGCCAAGCGTCCTATTATTGAATTCCGTCCAAACCTTCAACTATTCAATCACGGTAGTATTGCTAAAACTCCTGTAGATTTTATTGATACATTTACAACTGATATTTTTTCTACAATTGAAGGAAGTCAAGGTTATAGCGTTGACGGAGAATTTTTATACCAAGGCGCTCGAGTATTATTTGTTGCAGACACAGACCAATTAGCTAATAACAAAATTTATCAAGTTAACTTTATTACACACAATAATGTTAGACAGATTACATTAAGAGCAACAGTTGATTCGGATCCTATCCTAGGTGAAGGTGTACTAGTTAAAAGTGGCAACAATAATAAAGGATTGATGTATCACTTTACTGGTGTTAATTGGGTACCTAGCCAAGAAAAAACAAAAGCCAATCAGTTGCCCTTGTTTGATCTGTTCGATAACAACGGCATTAGTTTTTCAGAAACAGCAACTTATCCTTCGTCAACATTTGCAGGATCTCCTATTGTGAGTTATAAAGTTGGCAATAGCATTGCTGACAGCGAATTGGGATTTAGCCTTGATTACTTAAACATAGATAATGTCGGCGATATTTCATTCACATACAATCTTGATAGAGATAGTTTTAGTTATTCTGTTAATCAAGAAACAATAACAAAAAATCTAAACACCGGATTTTATAGATTTAATCCCTTAGACGAGTTTGCCAACGGATGGACTAAATCAGACAGCGATTATCAGCAGCCAATTTTAGATAGTGTAGTTGTTACTGAAGCAACAAATAAAATTACTCTAGCAACAGTTGATTGGATAGCATTTAGTAGTCTCCCGTCTACAGTGATCTTTTATCTAAACGGACAAAGACACTTTGACAGTTACACTAGAGAAAACGGAATATTTACATTTGCCAACACATTTGCGGTAAACGATGTAGTATCGATTAAAATGTATATTGACATTGATCCGGACCAAGGCTATTATCAAATTCCACACGGATTAGAAAAAAATCCGTTAAATGATAACCTAACAGATTTTACACTGGGTCAGGCGATTGATCATTTATCGTCTGCGATGGAAATTGAAACACAGTTTTTAGGAGTATATCCCGGAACTAGTAACTTAAGAAATATTGACGGCTATCAAAATCGTTGTATGCGTTTCTTAAAACACTCCGGTATTGCACCAATGGCAGTATCGTTGCTTTGCGATAAAAATATTAACATTGTAAAATCTATTCAACATTCGCTAAGAGCCTACAGCAATTTTAAAAACGAATTCTTAAAAAGAATTGCCGAAATTAGCCCGCTGGATAATATTGTAGATTTTGTTGACGAAGTTATGTCAGCAATGACGGTGACAAAAGATTCATCAGATCCGTTTGCAGACAGCGATATGATTGGTAACGGAGCCCATGCAGATATAGTATATCTAGTAGAAGACGAAGGAATAAAAGTTTTTGCATTGAGCCAAACTTTTAATCTTACAGAACTTAGTCGTCGTGCAGTTTATGTTTATCGTAATGGTGAGCAATTAATTCACGGAACAGATTATGTATTTGACGGTACATTTGGATTTGTTAGACTTTCATTAACTCTAACCGAAGGCGATCAAATTGTAATTAGAGAATATACATCTACCGCCTTTAATTATATTCCTTCAACGCCTACCAAGTTAGGCCTGTATAAAAAATATCTGCCAAGAATTTATCTTGATGATACATTTGTAACTCCGCGTTTAGTAATACAAGGACACGACGGAAGCATTACTGCGGCCTATGATGACTATAGAGACGATGCAATTTTAGAACTAGAATTACGAATTTACAATAACATTAAGCAAGAATATAACGAAAACATTTTTAATATTGATACAGTATTTGGCGGCTATTACGGCAATGCACTGTACACTAAACCAGAATTAGATGCTATTGTTATACAGGATTTTTTACGCTGGGTATCTAACACTGACATCGATTACACCAACAATGATCAGTATTTTGACACTCAAAATAGTTTTACCTACACTTACAGCAACATGACAGATCCGACCAAGCTACAGAGCTTGCCGGGGTATTGGAGAGGCGTGTATCAATGGTTCTATGACACTGATCGGCCACATATTTGTCCTTGGGAAATGTTGGGCTTCAGCGAAAAACCTACATGGTGGGAAAGCGAATACGGTCCGGCACCTTACACTAGAGGTAACTTAATTCTTTGGGAAGATATTCGCGATGGAGTTATTCGTCAAGGAACAAGAGCAGGTACTCATAGTAGATATGCTAGATCTAGCATACTTGACCACATCCCAACAGATGGTGACGGTCGACTATTGAGCCCATTGGATTCTGGAATAGCTAACGATTTTACTTTAATTAATAATCAGGGTGATTACAGACCAGGAGATGTTAGCCCAGTAGAAGCCGCATGGAGATCCAGCAGTGAATGGCCGTTTTCGGTAATGGTTGCACTATGTCTGTTAAAACCTTTTGAATTTATCACAGACAGTTTTGATAGATCTAGAATGTCAGTTAACCAACTTGGCCAAACAGTATTTGCAGACTCTGGAGTGTTTTCTAAGATTTCTAATTTATTAGTTCCTGTAGTAGGTGGAACACAACTGTCTGGATTGGTAACATTTGTTTCTAGTTATGTTCGTAGTAAAAATCTAGATCCGCAAGTATTGTTAACACGACTAAACAATTTAGATGTTAAAATTTCTACTAGGATGTCCGGCTTTGTTGACCAAACAGAACAAAAATATTTGCTTGATAGCAAAAATCCAAGTGCCACTTCTAGCAGCATTTATGTGCCAAATGAAAATTATGATGTAATTTTCAATGTAGGCGTTCCTATGATTGGCATCGCTTACAGCGGAGTATTAATTGAAAAGTTAGCCGAAGGTTGGAAAATCAAAGGCTACGACAACCAACAGCCATACTTTAACTATTTTAAACCCATTGCTAGTAGTAGCGATCCATTAACATCGGTTGGGGGCACAAGTGCATCTTTCTTAGACTGGGCCGCAGACAAAGTCTATAGTAATGGCGACATAGTAAGAACTCAAAATATTTTTTATCGTGCCTTAAAGTCACACACAAGTACCGGTGTGTTTGATAAAACCCTTTGGAAGACCTTACCTAAACTACCAGTAGTTGGCGGCGTCGAAGCGTATTTTAGAAAAACATTTAGCCAATTAAAACCAACTCAATTGTACTACGGAACGGTTATTACTACCATTCAGGGAGTAGTAGATTTCTTGTTAGGCTATCAGGCCTATTTGAAAACGCAAGGATTTAGCTTTGATCGATATGATGCAGAAAATCAAGTGGCCTATAACTGGGGAACTAGCTGTAAAGAATTCTTGTTCTGGACCAAACATAATTGGGCAGTAGGATCTTTATTAACACTAAGTCCAAGCGCCGGCCAAGTTGACATGGAAATTCCGTTAGGAGTTGCTGACAGTTTGTTTGACAGTTTCTATGATTATCAAATATTTAAGAGTGACGGAGCTCCGCTATTACCTATATTTTTAAATGTTAACAGAGACTTCCAGTCAGTGAAAGTTAGTACAGTTAATACCAATGAAGGTATTTACTTTATTAAAGTATATTTTGTTCTTAAAGAACATATCACAGTCTTTGATGATCGCACAGTGTTCAACGATGTTATCTATGACAAGACCACCGGATATCGTCAAGAACGCATTAAGAGTCGTGGTTTCCGTACAGTTGACTGGGACGGCGATTATACCAGTCCCGGATTCTTGTTTGACAATGTAAACATCCAGGTGTGGAGTCCTTACACTGATTACAGATTAGGTGACATTGTTTCTTATAAGTCTTACAACTGGGTCAGCAAACGAAATCAGCAAGGCGCTGAATTGTTCGATACCACAATATGGGAAAAATTAGATACTACTCCAACAAAAGGCCTAGTGGCAAACTTTGATTATAGAATTAATCAATTTGAGGATTATTATGATGTTGATGCCGACGGACTAGGTAGCAGCCAACGAGATCTAAGTCGACATGTTATTGGATATCAAACACGAGAGTATCTACAGAACATGGCTGAAGATGCAGTAAGCCAGTTTAAATTATATCAAGGATTTATCCGTGAAAAAGGTACAGCAAATGCCATTACCAAAGTTTTTGACAAATTAAGTAGAACCAATACAGGCAGTATTGAACTCAATGAAGAATGGGCGTTCCGTGTGGGTCGATTAGGTGGTACCGAACAGTTTAATGAAACTGAATTTAGAATTTTAAAAAATGATTTTAAAATCAATCCCCAACCTGTAATTATTGCCCCTACAGATGCTAGTACTGATGTATTAGATCTGTATATGCGTGTGCCAGAAAAGAATTTTACAATTGCACCAATTCCGTTTACAGCTAACATTAATCCAGTTAAGAAATATAAATTAACTCCAAGAACAGCAGGATATGTAAATTCTTTTGATGTTGATTTTGCTGTTAAGAATTATGATGATATTTTAACTCTTAATATTTCAGAATTTGAAGAAAATTCTCATGTATGGATTACTTTCTACAACACTTCATGGACTGTGTTAAGATACAATATTTCTAAACTGTTATTAATCACCAATATTACTGTGGTTAAAACAAGAGTTGAAATCTCACTAGGAAGATCACACGGACTGTCTGTCGGTGATATCTTTGGCGTTAGAAATATTGAGAATCTAGAAGGATTCTATAAAATTACAGAAGTACCAGATAGAAGAACTGTTGTGATTCAAATTAGTAAAGATGCTAAGGAACCCAAGTGGCAAGCAGATGATATTATTAATTTAGAATGTTTTACTTCTGCTCGTTTTCCTACATATCAATCAGTTGACCTTGCTATCGCAGCATCATTGACTAGTGGAGCTAAATTTTGGATAGACACTAACGAATCAAACAATTGGGAAGTTGTTGAAAAACAAAAAATATTTTCAGCAACTGAAATTTCAGAATACGGAGTAACTAGTCCTAAAGGAAACGGAACAGCAGTATTATACATTGATATATTGACACAAATAGTGTCCTCAATGCCAGAAAGTAATCGAGTAGTTTCATATCTCGAACGATCAGACGGTCTTAAGCCTTTCCAGACATTTGAAAGACCTAATAGTATCAGTGCAGCAGCCTATAATGTATTTGGTGAAAGTTTGGCTGTTAGCCCAGACGGTAAATGGCTAGCAATTGGTAGTCCAAGAGCAACCGCAGTAAGGTCAGATTATCAAGGAATTTATAACAGCGATTTAGATTATTTTCAAGGAAACATAGTTTTACACAAAGGAAAACTATGGAGGGCTAAAGTTGACATCTATGCCCAGGACTATACCGGCGCCGATAGTACCCATGTTGGAGCAGATAGTACCTTTGCTAGAATTGATACCACCATGGAAGACTGGGAGCCGGCGCTAGTAATCACGGCTAATCAACAAGGATCAAGTACCGGATATCAGTATCAAGGTGCAGTATCTCTTTATGAGTGGAGCGGCCAAAGTTGGGTTGAAAGATATAGTTTTGTTAGTCCAAGACAAAATACCAATGAACAGTTTGGTTCTAAAATAACAATTGGAGTTGATTCTGGAAATTATTATATGGCTATTTCTGCACCAGGTGCAGAAAATAATAAAGGCCGAGTATATCTATACAAGTATGCTCCTCTAACTACCAATACTTCAGAAACAGTTACCTATAAAATAACAGTGGCGCCACCTCAGGGAATGGAAGCTGGTTACAAATATTACATCAATGAGCAGTATAGACCTAATCTATCACTAACAGTTGGAAACACATATATATTTGATCAAACTGATCTTAGCAATGTTTATTATCCTAACCCTGTAGATGGTACAGTAACCAACAAGCACCCTTTAAATTTTAGTAACGACAACATCAACGGAGTGTTAGGTGGTGGCACATTGTACACTACTGGAGTAACTTATCTCATTGACAATCGTACAGTTACCCAGGCACAGTATATTGCAGGGTTTGCTACTGCTACGACTAGAAAAGTTCAAATTACCGTAACAGAAAACACCAGCAGTATCTTGTATTATTATTCATCGGCAACATTGAATATGGGTAATTCTATAATTAGAAAATATCCTAATATTGCTAAAGAATGGCAACTAATTGAGAATCAAAACTTTAAAGGTGTTTACGATAACTCCGGCGCTAGATTCTACGAAGCCGGCGCCATTGTATGGTATAACAATGCACTGTGGCAGTCACTAGAAGACCAAACAGGCGATGGTAGTACTATCTCTGTTAACTCAAATCAGTGGACAAGATTAGATCCTATATCAACGCAAAGTTCATTGCCCACAAATATTGCTCTTGAAGACGATAGCTCAGATCCTACAGTTGGTTCGCTGTTATCTAATCAAGTTGCTGAATTAGTCAAAGAGGGAGACAAGTTTGGAACTAGTATGACTATGAGTCGTGACGGTATGACTCTAGTAATAGGATCACCAACTAGTGATGGACAATATTTTACTAATTATAGAGGTGTTTGGAATAGTTACCAAACATATAAAATCAACGATGTAGTTAAACAATCGGGTGTCTATCGCAGATTGAGTACAGCAACTTCAATAGGTGCAGATCCAGATAACGGATCTCCGTGGACATTAGTTGCAGCAGTATCAACTGCAACATCTGGAAAAATCTATATCTATAAAATGAATGCCTACGGCTTCTATAGTCTAATCCAGACAATCAATGCAGGTAGTTTGCCTGCGGTCAACGACTTGGCCCCAACAGAGATAATCAATTCTGGGGATTTGTTTGGATTCTCAATAGACATTGATAACTCCGGAAATGTTATAGTAGTTTCTAGCCCGCAAGCAGATAGCAATTTACAAAATCAAGGTAGTGTTTATATTTTCAAATACGACGATACAGAATATCGTCTAAAACAAAAACTTCAAAGCTATGAAATTTATAACAATGAGTTATTTGGTTTTAGTGTTTCTATCAGTGAACGCGGCGAGCGTGTGGTAGTTGGGGCAAAAAATACTCCTTATAAATTACCGACTAGATTTGATCTAGCTTTAGGAACACGATTCGACGGCAATAGAACAACATTCTCCGAAGATCAAGGTTATCCTGGACAGGTTTATGTATTTGAACTTAAAGATCAAACTTATATACTTTCTGAAAAATTAGAAGCCGATATAACAAATAATGAAGGATTTGGATATTCGTTAGACAGCACAGCGTCAGTAATTTTAACAGGTTCTCCAAGCTATGCTACTTCGGGCATGACTAGAATATTTAGAAAGGATGTTACCAAAGACAGCTTTACGGTTGTTGCAGAAGAATCGCCTATGGTGAATATCAATCTGTTAAAGAGTGTTGCTCTGTATGATGACGAGCATTATTTAAAAATTGCAGATCTAGATATTATTGATGTAAACAAATTAAAAATTCTTGGTCGTGCAGAACAAGAAATTAAGTTTAAAACTCTATACGATCCGGCCAGTTATACCAACGGTACTACCGAAGTTGAAGTTGACGCTGACCGAGCCTGGTTTGAAAAAAATGTTGGAGTAATTTGGTGGAATATCAGTACAGCTAAATGGGCTCATTATGAGCAAGGGGATCTTGCCTACAGAGCCGGCAACTGGAATCAACTGGCCCCGGGCGCCAGCATTGACATCTGCGAGTGGGTTGAAAGTTCAATGAGTCCAACTGACTGGGCCAAAATGGCAGACACCGCAGACGGATTGTCTGCAGGAATTTCTGGACAACCTTTATACAATAATACAGCATATTCTATTAAGCGATTTACAAATCCTAATACAGGATTATCATACGGAACAAAGTATTATTTCTGGGTTAAAGGCAAAACAATTACACCAACAGGTGTACCGGGTAGAAACATTTCTGCAGCCAGCGTTGCAACTTTAATTGAAAATCCTGCCAGCGATGGTACCCCAATACTTGCTATCATTGACACTGACAAGTTTTTAACCTACAATTTAAGTTCGGTTATTACAGGCGACTCTGCCTTAATAAACATCGAATACTACAATTCAGAACGAAGACCTAATGCAACACATACAGAATACCAGTTACTAACAGAAGGTGTTGCAGATAGTCTGCCAAGTAATCCGCTTGAACAAAAATGGATAGACAGCCTAGTTGGATTTAATCAGGCAGGCAATCCTGTACCTGATCCTACACTATTACCTAAACAGCGTTACGGTCTAGCATTTAGACCTATACAAACAATGTTTGTTGATCGCGGGACAGCATTAAAAATTGCAATCGATAGAAGCAACGACATACTTTTAACAAGACCGTTTGCTGATCTAATTGATTTTGAAAATTTAAATCGTATCGAAGCAATACCTAATTCAACACTAAACCTTTACGACTTAACAGTAGACTCATTTGTTGAATTATCAGAAGTTGGTATTATTAGAATTAGTCCAGCAGTATTAAGTGCAAATATTGTTGACGGTGAAATAGACACTATTGACATTATTGATGCAGGCTTTGGATATCGTACAACACCTCCTGTTAAAATAGTTGGTGACGGACTCGGCGCCAAAGCCACTGTTACTCTTGACCTTCAAGGCAGAATTACCTCTGTTACTGTTGTACAGAAAGGTAGAAAATATACTACTGCTGATGTATCGGTAAGAAACTTCTCAGTATTAGTTAAAAACGATACAACCTATAACAACTACTGGTCTATCTATTTCTGGGACAGTGTTAGAGAAGGTTTCTTTAAGAGTACAGTACAATCATACGACACTACAAAATATTGGAGTTACATTGACTGGTACGCTACCGGGTACAGTTCAGTAACTCGTATTGTAAAAGAAATATTGGATCTATACCTTGAACCTACTATTAAAATAAAAGTAGGCGATGTTATCAAGATCAAAGAATACGCAAACGGCGGCTGGGCCTTGCTTGAAAGAGTTATAGACGGCAGCGGAAATATTCTTGGCAACTATATTTTAGTTGGTCGCAAAAACGGCACAATTAAAATTAATGAGTCAATATACAATGTCAAAGTATATGATTATCAAACTTCGTATGACGAAGTCACTTATGACAATCAACCAACGCAAGAATTAAGATTTATATTTGCTGCACTAAAGGAAAATATCTTTATTGATGATCTAAGAGCAGAGTGGAATAAATTGTTCTTTGCCAGCATTCGTTATATATTCTCGGAGCAGTTATATGTTGATTGGGCTTTTAAAACCAGTTTCTTAAATGCAATACATAACATTGGCGACTTAGAACAAAAAACAAATTACAAGAACGACAACCTTGCAAGTTTCCAAAGTTATCTAGAAGAAGTAAAACCATTTAGAACAACAATTAGGGAATACACCAGCAGGTACACTGATATAGATCGTCAGGGTGCAGCAATAACAGACTTTGATGTGCCACCAGCATATGATGTTAGAGAAGGGCAAATACTGCCAGTATTAGAAAATTCTAGTGTTATTGATACCTATCCTTACAAGTGGTGGAAAGACAATCACACTTATTCTATCACTGATATTGTTGTTTCTGATGCAGGAGCAGATTACAAAGATGCTCCTAAAGTTGTTATTACAGGAGATGGGTCTGGAGCAACAGCACAGGCATATATTGCCAACGGCTCTGTATCCGGAATTAAAATATTAACACCTGGTACCGGATACACTACTGCTTCGGTGAGTATTGTTGGAGGCAACGGAACATCTGCCAGCATTGCAAAAGCTGTGGCGATCATTAGTGATAGCAAAACAAGAACTTTTGATCTAACAGTTAAGTTTGATAGAATTACTAAAGAAGGCACTTACCAAGAGTACTCATACAGTCAAGAGTTTGTTGCTAATGGATTTACATCAATATTTGAATTAAGTTATCCTCCAGTACGAGATAAGACAAAAATTGCAGTAACCATCAATGACGAAATTATATTAGATAGTGCATATGTAATTACATTTTATAAATCTAGCACAGACGAATATAGTTTGTTAAGAGGTAAATTAAAACTATTATCTTTGCCAACTTCCGGTGATGTTATAATAATTGTCTACGAAAAAGCCGATGAAATATTAGAAGCAGTTGATAGAATTAACAAATACTACAGCCCAACTAAAGGCATGATTGGTAAAGAGATCAACCAACTAATGACAGGTATTGACTTTGGTGGAGTGCAAATCCAAGGAACTACATTTGATGTTTCGGGTGGTTGGGATGCCCTTCCGTGGTTTACTGACACCTGGGATTCTGTAGAAGCTAACTCAGACTTCTATTATGTAGTCGATACTCAACCGTATACATTAACTGGTGTCGACAGTCGATCAATTACTTGGAAAGCAGGTTCTGTAGTTCAATACGGAAACAAGCAATATCGTGCAGTAGTTGACAATGCTGATAAACCTCCAGTTGAGTTTCCGGCCGTTTGGGAAGAATTAACAATTCTATTACCGTTTACTCCTACAATAGGGCAACAGTTATCTGTTTATCTAAAGCGTACCGGATTGGGATCTCCTAGAAGTATTGATACATTAGATTCCGCAGGAGCCCCAGTGGTGGTCTACGATCAAGGTATAGAAGAATCTCGTACCATCCGCATAGACGATCCAAATTTTGGAGGTGCTGGAGTTACAAACTTATCAGCTGTTATGCCTACTGTTATAGGCGACGGCTCTACAAACAGCGTTGATGTTCAGCGGTATGTTCAGATAGAAAATGGAGATACACTGATATTCCGCCCAATGGATAGTGACGGTACAGTTAATATCACTGACATTAATATTATTGATACAAATTTAACTGGCGGTTCGTTGAGTGCAGTCAGCGGAGCATATATTACAGCCACAGGCACAGCATCAGAAGACATTGTAGTCGATGGCAGCAAATTTATCAGTCCAGATCAAATACCTGCACCAGAAGAAAATATTCCGGGACAGGTCATAGACAGTGTTTCTATCAAAGTATTCCATACAGTTCAAACTGGTGCAACACCGTTACAGTCTCGTATATTAAAGAGTAATGGAAGAGACAAGCGTTTTGCTATCGGACTAACTGTGCTTGATAGTGCATCTGTGATGGTATATGTTGATAAAGTAAAATGCGAAATTAATTCAGCAGACAGCAGCATAGAATATATCATAGATTATAACACCAACGAAGTGGTGTTTACTAATGCTCCAATACACAATTCAGTGATTGAAATTATTTCTATCGGTGTTGGCGGCGCAGCTCTACTTGACTATCAAGAATTTGAAGCCGACGGCGATACACTATTTTTCTTAACTAGAGCAAATTTTGCTGATACAGCATCGGTGGTTGTTACGGTTGATGGCGTCGATGTTGACGCACTTCCTATCAATAGTTCTGAAGTATTGGATATCACAAACAAAACACTAATACAGTTTGCCAACAAACCAGAGCGCCGACAGATTGTAAAAATTGTTTGTCTAGGAGCCATTTTGGATGTTGACTCGTCAGCCAACTCGTTAGTACGAGTTAATCAACAAACTCTAGTATTTGACGGAAGCACATTGAGTTACGATTTAGATCAATTTGTAAATCTAGAAAGAGCTAGTGCATCTGGTGCCGTCCTAGTTGAAATTAATGGTATCCAATTAAAAGGTGTTGATACTGAATTTGCGGTATATGACGGAACTAATAATGTTATTTTAATAGGGCAAGATCCTATTGAAGCTCCTAACACTGCTACACAAACCAATATTCAGGTTTATGTCAACAATGAATTAAAAAGAAATATTCTTGATTATGTCTATAACGGAAATGAAAATACAATAACAGTCGACACCGAAGTACTGGCAATCAACGATGAGATCAAAGTCATTGTTGATATTAGAAGTCAATATACCTTTACAGGAAATAACATTGTTTTTAACGGAACTAGTTTTGTGGAAAACGATAGTACAACTACACTTCAAGAAGGGGATCAGATTACAGTTACTTGGTTTAGTGAATATCCAAGTATGAATATCATATCCGATCAATATACTGGAGGAAAAGTTCAGTATCAATTGGCAAGAGAACCAGTTAGTGCCAGTTATATCTGGATCTATAAAAATGGTCATCGTCTAACACAAGATCAAGACTATGAGGTATCCATTCCTAGAAATGTTGTCTACTTAAAAACCACATCAGTAATCAATGACGAAATTAAAATTGTACAGTTTGGCAACTATCTAAGGCGTGCTCCGTTAGCATATGAGGTGTTTAAAGACATGTTAAACATCTATCATTTCAAACGATTCAGCATTGATAAAGCTGTAACACTATCTCAAGATTTAAATTATTACGATCAAGTAATGTATGTTACAGACACTGCTGATTTATTTGATCCAATTAAATCTAGAAATATTCCCGGAACTGTTTATATCAACGGTGAGCGTATTGACTACTTTGAGAAAACTGCTACTACATTATCTCAGCTGAGAAGAGGCACTAACGGCACATCAATTAAAGAAACTCATGCTATAGGCAGCAATGTAGTTGATGTTGGTAGAGTTGAAAGTCTTCCGTACAACGAAAGCCAAGAAAGGCTAGACTTTGTCAGCGACGGAAGTAGCTTATTAGTTGGTCCGTTAAACTATGTTCCAGAAGCAGCAACCAGAGCTGATTGGACAAGAACGACCATTCCTGTAGGTTACGAACCTTGCGATCAAATTGAAGTATTTGCCGCAGGTCGACGCTTAAGAAAAGACCCCATAACAGTCTACGATCAAGCAATTAATATTACCAGTCCACAAGCTGATAAAGTGTTAGAAGCTGAATTCAGTGTAGACGGTGTAAACGATTATATTCGATTAACATCTACGGTACCTGCAGGAACACGCATCACTGTTATTAGAAGAATTGGTAAAACTTGGTATGATAGAGGAGAAACAACTGCTTCGTCAGGTATTACTCTGTTGAAAAACACAAGTTCTATTGCTGAATTTCTAAAACAAAAGAGCACCGAACTGCCTGAATAAATATACTATGGAACAGAAAAACACAAGTGAATTAACTATGAAAAACGAAAAACCAAAGGAAAATTCTCAACCTAACGAGACTGCGGGATGGCATTTTGAAGGCCATATCAAGATTTTTGACCCTGAAACCGGCGAAGTATTTCAAGACAAGCGTAATGCTATTCACTATGAAAATATGAGTGTTGCTATGGTTAACAGTCTAAGCAATCAAGGGCAGGGGTGGATTTACCAAATGGCCTTCGGCAGCGGCGGAACTACTGTCGATCCTACCGGCCTAATTACCTATCTAACGCCTAATACTGTTGGAGTAAACACTGGTTTGTATAATCAAACCTACGCTAAAATTGTTGATCAAAATTCTATTGAGAATGTGGACCCAACAAGAAACAAAATGGAAATTCGACATATCAGCGGAGCAACTTACAGCGATATTGTTATTAGCTGCTTATTAGATTACGGCGAGCCAGTTGGTCAGCAGGCCTTTGATAACAGTGTTGACATGAACAGTAGCTATGTTTTTGATGAGCTAGGTCTTAAAAGCTACAATCCAAATGGAGAAGGTAAATTGCTTACTCATGTAGTATTCCATCCTGTACAAAAGTCGTTAAACAGACTGCTTCAAGTGGATTATACAATCCGTGTACAGAGCTTAACTGGTTTCACAGAGGTATAATAAATGCCATACATCATAAATTTTACCGACAGAGAAAACAAGACCCCGATTACGGTCTATGATAATACTTCTAATGCAGACACAAGTTTAGACTTTCCAGGCCGCAATGTTACAGGTTACGGACAAATTATTGCTGAAAACTTTTTAGCATTGTTAGAAAACTTTGCCAGCGGGTCAGCCCCAGCAAACCCAGTTGAAGGTCAACTGTGGTACAATTCTCTAGAAGGCATTTTACAAATTTGGGATAACACCCAATGGAAAGCAGCCAGTAATATTCAAAAAAGTACCAGCGAACCTTCAGTAGAATCTGCTAGAGTTGGCGAACTCTGGGTTGACACAACTAACCAACAGTTATATGTATTTTCTGGATCAAGTTGGATTTTAGTCGGACCTAACTTTTCTACAGGTTTGCAATCTGGTCCTGTTGTAGAATCTATTATTGATAGCGATAACTTTGATAGAGTTATTGTAACCTTTTATGTAGAAGACAAACCAATTATTGTTATCAGTAAAGACAGCTTTACTCCTAAAAATTCTATTAACGGCTTCTCAGCAATTAAAACGGGTATCAACATTACTAGCCTTGATATTGGCGAAGGCGGCTTCCTACCAAAATTTTACGGAACAGCAATTGCTGCAGATTCACTAAATGTTGCAGGTACCGCGGTTGCCGCATCTAAGTTTTTAAGATCAGATACTACTAATACAACTGAACAAAATTTCAATATTAGAAATAATGCAGGTCTTACAATCGGTATTGATGGGACATTTAGTTTAACTTCAACCTCAACAGCCGCTAAGATATACAACGCCACAGCAGGTGCTAGTATTGATCTTCAAACTAACCGAAACGGTGTTCCAGATACTGTTCTAAAAATTGTTAACAACACAGTGGGTGTTAATGTAGCCGCACCCGACGAAGCACTGGTTGTCAGCGGCAATATTAAAACTGACGGCAGTTTAATTCTCACTGGAATTGCTGAAAGCACCAACTTTAATAACGGTAGCTTTAGAACCGCAGGCGGTATAGCAGTAACTAAAAATGCTCTTATCGGCAAGAACATTGATATTTACGGCCAAACAATTACAACTTCTATTGAGCCGAGAGAAACAGAAAGATACGACAGTGGAAGTTTAACAAGACGATGGAACACTGTTAGGACTAAAACTCTTATTGCAGATACTTTAGTTGGAGCACTGGAAGGTAATATTATTGGTAACGCCACTACTGCAACCAACCTGCGTTTTCCAACAACTTTTAAAATGCAGGGAGATGTAACTTCTGCAAATATCACATTTGACGGACAAGTTGGCGGTACTACAAAGACCTTTGACACAGTTATTACTTCTGGAATTATTTCCAGTAAAGTTCAACCTAGTCCTAATGTATCAAAAGCTGATGATTATGTACTTGTCTTTAGATCAGGCGAAGGTCTATTAAAAGAAACTAGAGATGTGTTTGTTGGGGATCTTGGAGTGCCAGTTGGTACAATTTTGCCATTTGCCGGATCTGCAGCACCCTATGGTTATCTATTGTGTGACGGCAGCGAACAAGAAATTTCCAAATATCTAGCATTATATAATGTTATTGGTAATATCTACGGAACAGCATTTAGAGGCCAACAAATTCCAACTTCGTTGACTTTTGTATTGCCTGACATGCGTGGTCGCTTTCCTCTAGGTAAACACGACATGGATAACAACAACACCGTTCCATTAGGTGGCGGATTTACAGATGCTGGCGGCGGATTGCCTAGTAGTGAAGCTATTCCGGCAGGCAGATTTGTTGTAGGTCGTAGATACACGATTGCCAGCGTTGGTTCAACTAACTGGACTAATCAATCAATTCCCGGTACTTGGGTAGGTGCTATTTCTTCAGCAGTCGGTACTACATTTACTGCTGTTGCGGTAGGCACAGGTACAGGCTCGGCAACATTAGTTCCAAGAATTGATGATGCACAAGCTTCTACTTTAGGCGGAGCCAGCGGCGATTATAGAAACACTTTAACCGCAACTAACCTTCCACAACACGAACACAACTTTAAAGCACTAAATGATGCAGGAGTTAGCGGAAGTAATCAATATCATGCAACACGATTAGACACAGCTAGTCCTTCATCAATTGATCCGGGAGAAGGAGCCTTCCTTGGCCGAGGCCCTACAACTCCGGGCCAAATGCAATATCTCCCAAGTAGCGGCGGAGTATTGGGTTATACAACACCACAGTTAGGACAGAGTTTTTCAATTATGAATCCCTACTTAACACTGAACTATATTATTCGTTCAGGTCCACCAGTATTCTAAGAGATAAAATATGGCATATTTAATTACCAAATCAGACGGAACAACATTAACCACAGTATCAGATGGACAGATAGATGACCTAACCACTGACCTTACGCTGATTGGAAAAAACTACAGCGGCTTCGGCGAAGCATTTAATGAAAATCTTATCAAACTGTTAGAAAACTTTGCCAGTGCGGCAAGACCCACTCGTCCTATTCGAGGACAAATTTGGTTCGATGTCACTGAATTAAAATTAAAAGTGTACAATGGTACATCATTTCAACCAGTTAGTTCCGCCACTATCAGTGCAACCCAGCCTACTTCTTTAACACCGGGTGACTTGTGGTTTGATGATACAAACAAACAGTTATATTTTTATGACGGAGTGAATACATTATTGCTTGGCCCAAGCTACGGACTAAGTCAGGGTATCAGTGGTATTCGTGTTAATACAATTTTAGATTCTTTGAATCAAAGTAAAATTATCACCAGCTTGTATAATAACGGAACATTGATTGGCATCTTTTCAAGCAGTGAAACAGAATTCACTCCAAAACTTCCTATTACAGGATTCAGTGGCACAGTTATTCCTGGTTTTAATGCCAGTACTATTGCTGGTATTAAATTTAATGTTACAGTTACTAATTCTGAAAAACTAGGCGGTCGACTTGATACAACCTATGTCAGGAACGATACCAGCGGAGTAATTGTAGGAAAGTTAGGTGTTACAGACGGAGTTGAAATTGGTGACGCACAACAAGTTAAATTATTAGAAACCAACGGGGATTTGTTGTTACAAAACGTTGCACAGAATAAATTTATCAGAATCAGTGCTCGTAGGGGTGCGGTGCAAGATGATGCTATAGTAGTTGAACCAAGCTCGCAGACCGTTAAGATCTATGATGGATTTTTAAGCAGTCAAACAACAGTAGGCGGAAACCTAACAGTTAACGGTGACCTAAGAGTTTTAGGAAATACGGTAGCAGTTGATGTTGCAAATCTTAGAGTTGAAAATAAACAAATAGAACTAGGAACAAGTGCAGATAGTTCTATACTAACCAACGAACAAGCAGATGGCGGCGGCATTATATTACGATCGTCGGGCACCGGCGGCGACAAAGAGATTTATTGGAGTCTTACTAGAGATGCATGGGTCTCTAATCAAAACATTGATTTAGAATATGGTAAATCCGTTAGGATTGCTGGCGTAGAATTATTAAAATACAACGAAGGCGCTGCCACTTACGAATTAACAAATGCGGTAACACGAGCCACAGGTATTAACATTTTTGGTGTGCAGGCAGAATTTACTATTGATAACATCTATGTTAATAACAATAGAATTTCATCAGTTAACGCCAACGGAGATATAGAAATATATCCTAATGGAACCGGTAATGTTGTATTGAACGGCACTGCAAGAATAACCGAAATTGGTGAGCCAGTTGGTATATCTGATGCCGCTACTAAAAATTATGTTGATGTGCAGATCAAAGCTAAACCGTTGGCATTGTCTATGGACATATCCGATGGTAGGACCAACGATCAAATTGCATCTGACTTACAATTAATTGCTCCTGTGGACGAATATGATAATGGCACAGTTGCTAGAATTTTATGTACAATTGTTTCAGAAGTTCGCCCAACATTAGATTTAAACGGTTACATAAACAAATCACCAGCTACTTTCAATACCCCATCGGGTACAGGTTCAGCATTAATTGATGTAACTTTTAGTACAGTATCGATTCCAACACCAGCATACAACATCAGTAGAATTGTTAAAACATATCAAATAATTGCAAATGCATGGACATTTGTATCATAATGAAACACGGAGCGACTAATGGCCTACATAATTAATAGATTTGACGGAACACAACTTACTATAGTTGATGATGGTATCTTAGATACCAGCACCCCTGTAGGCCTAATAGGTAGAAATTATACCGGTTACGGTGAAGTCCAAAATGAAAACTTTATTTTCTTGCTTGAGAACTTTGCCAATGATAGTCCACCTGCTCGAGCATTAAGTGGCCAAGCATGGTACGATAAAAATTCAAAAGCACTTAAAGTATATAACGGTACAAGTTGGTTGTCAATTGGTAATGCCACAGTAGCAGAAACTGGGCCAGGTCACAGCAATGGTGGCCTGTGGTTAAAAACTACCACACAACAATTGTATGTCAGCGATGGTACTGTTTGGCGTCAAGTTGGTCCAGAAGCCGCCGAAGGATTTGCAGTCACTAAGATGACTAGTACTAAAATTAAGTCAGCTACCGGTGCATCGTATCCTGTTATTCTAACACAGATTAATGGAGTTACAACTGCGATTCATTCTGATCAAGAATTTACAATTTCTGCAGATGAAGCAGTCCCTGGTTTCTCAGTAATTTATCCTGGATTGAATTATCCTTCAACAGGTACTGAACAAGTAGCAGTTGCAGTATTGCAGGCAGTTACACTAACTGATCCTGTTAATACTCGATTGAATGGAAAAGTATTAGAAAAAGTAAACAGTGACCTTTATTATGCAGAATACGGGTCAACAGGAGATGTTCTGCTCTATCAAGCTAATGAACTCGGAAGATGGGTATTATATTCTGTTGAAGAAAACCAGGGAGATAGACTTTGGAATACCAATACAGGAATCAGCGATCCTAGAAGTATTACTACCTGGTACGACGGAGTTAATTCAACTACAACAATTCGTCCTGGCCCTACTATTTCTGGAGCAACTACAACATCCACAGTTACAAATGCAATTTCAAAATATGCACTAACTGGTAATGTTAGAGGAAATGCTGAAACAGCTAGCCAACTAAAAGATGTAAGAAAAATCAACGGTGTTGACTTCAACGGAACATCTAATATCACGGTTACCGCAGCAACTAATCAACCATTAAAGCCCGGCGATTATATCATTGGTTCTGAATTCAACGGAGCATTTGAAACCACATGGGACATCAATGCTGAATCAGAAAATATTCTAGGAACCATTGTTGCTAGAAATTCAGTGGGCGGCTTTACAGCAACCACAATCAACTCTGATTTGTTTGGTAATGTTCAAGGTAATGTAACAGCACTATCTGGGACCAGCACATTTAATGAACTAACAGCCAGTGTAATTAACGCACCAGTTGTTAATGGTAATGCAGCAACAGCAAGTAAAATTAGATTTCCTAAGAAAATTAACACAGTCGATTTTGATGGCTCTGCAGATATCACCCTTCCAGTTCCAGCTAACACACTGACTACAGATACACTGGCAATCAATGTTGTTAACTCAAGTCTAGCAACACTGGGCAAACTGGAATATCTAGAAGTTGAAGCCCCTGGTATTATTGTAGGCGATGGAAATAACCTCAACATTAGAATTGAAGGATTTACACCAACACTTGAGTCTGATGTTTCTAATGCAATTAAATTAAAATTACTAACAGGTTCGGTAACCGTTGCCCCAACCACAGTTACATTTATTTCAGCCAGTGCAGCCAATGCTGACGGAATACTATCTCCTGCATTGGTTCCGGACTATACATTAGGTACTGCAATTGAAAAAAGACCAGTACTTGGATTACCAAGCCATAGATGGCGTGATATTTACTCTGCGGCAGCAACGCTCGACGGCCTAAAAACCAACACCATCAGTGGTAGAACACTAACAGATCAAGTTACATTTACCAAAGATGTTATTATAACAGGAAATGCATACGGTAATGTAATTGGCAATTTAACTGGTAATGTAGTTGGTAATTTAACTGGTGCTGCCAGTCTTAATTTGTTAAAATCCGGCGACACCATGTCCGGCGACATTTTTTGGAATACAACCGGTCGTGGCCTACAATGGTCAATGAATTCTGATAGTGCAAGTATTCGTTATTACAATACAGGCGATGCTGATACAAACAGCAGATTAGAATTTAACACCGGCGATAACACTAATGAATTCTTTAGATGGACTCATACTGTAAGTGGTTCAACTTATGAATCTATGCGTCTTACTCCAAATGCATCTGGAGCAGCAGATCTTAATTTAACAGGTACTATCAATGTTTCTGGAAACATTAATTTATCTAGTGGATCGTCAACATTTCAAGGTCGAGGATCGGGCATAACTGATCTCAATGCATTTAATCTAGCAACAGGTACAGTTCCGTCTGCTAGATTATCCGGCGGCTATGTAATCGATGTAACTGGCAATGTAACTGGCAATGTAACTGGTAACACTCAAGGAACTCATACTGGTGCAGTAATCGGAAATGTTACAGGAACAGCCAGCGGAAATATAGCAGCATCTGGTGGAACATTAACCGGCGATCTAAATTGGTCAACAACCGGTCGTGGTTTAACTTGGGGAATGAATACAGACGGTGCAAGTATTCGTTTTTACAACACAGGTGATGGCGACGCTAACAGCAGATTAGAATTTCAAACAACTGATAACGGCAACGAATATTTTAGTTGGACACACAACAGCGGCAGCACATTTGAATCAATGCGACTGGTACCAAACAGCAGCGGCAATGCTGCTCTTACTGTATTTGGTAATGCCACAATCAACGGTACAACAACTGGAACATTTAGTGGTACCGGCACAAGTTTAAATATCAATGCTGATAGACTAACAACAGGTACTGTTCCTACAAGTAGACTGTCTGGAACATACGGAATTAATATTACCGGTAATGCTGCCAGTGCAACAGTGGCACAAAGCGCCACAAACAATATTCAAAGAGTAGGCGATACAATGACAGGTAGACTAGGACAGTCTACTGCTGGATTCCACGCAGCTTCAAAAGAAGTTATCTCAACTAGAACAGATAGCGGATTTTATGATTGGAGTGCTCCAACAACTGCCAACGGATGGCCAGTTACCAGTAGTTGGTATCATTTAATATCATCTACTCATGTAAATGACGCAAACTACTATGCCATGCAGTTTAGTGCAGATTTTTATGCACAGAATTTGTATTATAGAAGTACAGCAGGCAGCGGTGCTACAGCTTGGAATAAAATTCTCCATAGTAACAATTATAACGACTATGCTCCTACTAAAACAGGTGGTGGTGCAAGTGGCACTTGGGCTATTAACATTAGCGGCCAGTCAACTACTGTAGCAAATCTTCCAAGCAGTCAAATTATAAATTCTTTAGGATATACTCCAGTTAATCCTGGAGCATTAACCAACCAATCGGGCACTGCTATCAACGGTACAACAGCAACCTTTAGTGGACAGGTAAATGTTTCAACAGCAGGTATTAGATTTCCTAATGATCCATTCGGTGGCAGCGGAGATGCTGCAAGTATTACATATGAATCAGTTAGCGGAGAGAAGACTAGATTACGCTTTAGAGTAACTAATGATGCTGGCATATCTCCAGTTGACGACAAAGCAGAATTTATTGTTCCCGACAACGACAGTTTGTTAGTCAACGGTTATGTTACATTAAATGCCGCCAACTATAATAGTTATTCTCCAACATTATCTGGCACCGGCGCAACAGGCACCTGGGGCATTAATATTACAGGAAGTGCAGGTTCTGCAGGTTCTGTAGCTTGGACAGGAGTAACTGGCAAACCGAATATTGTTTTAAACGATGGCAGCACTTACGGAATAAACATTAGTGGCAATGCTAATACCGCATCAAGTACTTCTGGGGTTTCTAACTCTGGAAATATCACAGCCGAGACAGACGGTTTTGGTGAACCAAGCGGCTTGAGATTACGCAGTGTTTATAGTAACGGTTATCCAACAAGCTATGGTAATGCAATTACACTAGGCGGCGCCGGCGGCGGCGAGTTATTAATTGGATGGAGCGGAAGCACAGGAGCCCATGCAGACAACTATGTTCGCAGTCGTAGAGACACTGGTAATGTTTGGAGTGCATGGGCAAAATTAATCAGCGATGTAAACATCAACAGCTATGCGCCTACACTCACAGGTACGGGAGCCAGCGGCACTTGGCCGATCAATGTAACAGGTAACGCAGCCACAGTTACAACTATCACATCTGGTCAGATAGCTGGAGGCCTGGGTTACACCCCAGTTAGTATCAACGGCGGAACAATGAATGGTTATCTTGACTTCCAAGATAATAATTTAATTCGACCAACAATAAAAGATTATAGTCTTGCACACAATGCATTAGGTAATGTATCCGGCGGTGTAACAGTTAATATGGAATTAGGTAACTATGCGTCTGCAACAGCAGTGGGTGCATTGACTTGGACATTTGCCAACCCTCCGACCGGTGCTAGAGTAGGTAGTATTATTCTAGAACTAACCAACGGTGGTGCCTATACACAATACTGGCCGGCAGCAGTCAAGTGGCCCAGCGGCTCAGCACCAAGTCTAGCAGCAGCAGGTGTAGATGTACTGGTCTTTATCACAGACGACGGTGGCTCAAACTGGCGTGGTGCAATATCAATGGGCGACAGCAGATAATATGTTTGCATTAGAAAAAGTTTTACTGGCCGGGTCTAATTATTATAGGCCCAAAGCCCAAGGGCAACAAGAATTTACCACCCCGGGAACCTACTCGTTTGTTGTTCCTGCAAATGTTGAATCTATATCAATGGTTGCAGTTGGTGGCGGAGCCGGTGGTGCTCAAAATGTCAATGATGGCGGCGGCGGTGGAGGCGGTGCATTAGCCTACAATAATAATGTAGCTGTAACCCCCGGCGAAACACTAACAGTAGTTGTAGGCCAAGGCGGATCAAGAGGTGACGGTGCCGGTACAGCTGGCACACTATCTAGTGTTACAAGAGTAGCACAGGCCAGTCAAGTCTATGACAATTTTGAAATAGCAGGCTATCTAGGATCTAAATGGATTGGCCATGAAGGCGTTGGCATTCACACCTGGGGAGACGGAGTTACCGGCTACGGACGAATTGGCTTTGCTTCTAGTGGTGTATCGGGTAGTACTGCATATCTTGGATTTAACGGCAATAACGGCCTTCGCTATGCCATAACACAACCTCAAGATTTAACCTATGCAACAAAATTAAAAATTCGTTACATCTACGGCAATGGATCAAATGGAGGAGAGGAACCCGATCCTGGGGAATATCTTGGAATAGCTCTTTCTACGGATAATTCTAGCTATACCGATATAATAAATCCAGTACCTTTGGTATATGTCTGGACAGACAGCGAAATAGCCATTCCTTCTCAGTGGAAGAGACCAGGGGTTTATATAAAATTATATCAACCTACCTCTAGCGGCCAAGATTTTGATCATATTGGTATAGATAATTTTACCATAGAGTACGGCAATAGATTATTGGTATCCGCCGGCGGCGGTCAACCAGGTGTAGGCTCAAAAGGTGGAAACGGTGGTGTGCCTGCTAGTAGTACAGGAGATCAATACTCTTCTTCAGTTGTACTGTTATTGACCGGTGACGGAGTAGACGGTAGTAGAAATTTTATTGATAGTTCTCCTACCCCTAAAACTATATTGAGTTTTAGTGATCTTAGCGGAACGGGATATCCTTTACAAACTACTAGATTTAAAAAGTTTGGTACAGGTAGTATAGACTTTAATGGTGTAAGTTCTTTTTATGCACAAGCATCAAATACTGATTTTGTACTAGGTGGCGACTTTACCATAGACGGTTGGCTCTGGGTGAACGATGAAAATCAAGCTGGTTATCAGACTATTTGGGAACTTAATGATTACAGGAATGGTATATTGTTCCGCTTTGGAAGTTCTAACGATAATTTTTATGTCAACGGTGTACTCCGGATTAACAGGATAGTTCCGTATTTTCCCCCTTTACAATGGAATCATTTTGCTGTAGTTAGAAGTGGATCAACAATCAC
>Ga0209191_1000170_pt1 | contig 53399 bp, 61 predicted proteins | sample S_130626_EF_Meta_FD_187320 | JGI IMG/M metagenome (GOLD analysis project Ga0209191, IMG submission 187320) | Freshwater microbial communities from Lake Simoncouche, Canada to study carbon cycling - S_130626_EF_MetaG (SPAdes) (version 2) | ecosystem: Environmental > Aquatic > Freshwater > Lake ...
TAGGGATTGAAGTCCCTGAATACTATGATATAATAAAAATAATCTTCATAATGCTGGTATTTGCTTTTCTCCAAGCAATCTTCACTTACTACTTTGTTGTTAGTGGCTTCTAGTCTGTTGCTGCCTTTAGGCTGCTATGGCTGGTAATCCAGTAAGCGTCTAGGCTACATTACCTATTCAATCCGTATCCGTGTCCGCCATCATAATAAACGCACGGTTCCTTAATATATACACAGTTTGTATATTCAGTCGCCCTTAGCCAACAGTCGTAATCTTCAGGGATAATAGCAGCAATACTGAGATGCCTCATATTATTTATGTTATTTAGCAAACTCCTTTCAATCACCACAGAACTACAAATGACACAATTATGTATCGCTAGAAATTCCTTAGTCCATATCTCAGGAAACTCTCCGTCATCGCCTAGAAAGGTCGTATCTTTATATACATTTTTCAGGATGTCTATATGCGCTTCGGCATTATATTTTTTGTATGATTTGCTGCTATCATATTCGCCGTATCCAAAGAGAGCCTCCGTGCAGGACATTTTACATCCGGTGCGTTTCATAGCGGCTATTTGTAATTCTAGTTTATTATTTTTTAAAAAGGTGTCATCATCATCTATAAACGCGTAGTACTTAGTAGCATTAGCAGAGTTAGCATCGTTAGCAGATTTAGAATTTGAAGCCAAAACGCCTGCGTTTCGCACATATCCAACACAAGGATATCCAAAGATTTCTTTAGAATTGGTATCTAAATGTATAATTTTAATACCGTTTTTTTCCCAAAAACTAGAATTATAATATTCTTTTTCGCTGGAACCGTCATTTATCACTATAATCTCTATATTTTTATATGTCTGCATCTTTATGCTCTGGATACAATTTTTTAGAAATCGGAACCTGTTGAACGATGGAATAATTACAGAAATAAGTTCTTGTTCCTGTTTTTCTTCTTCCATTTTTATATTATAAATGTGGTATGTTTTTATATAGGTATGCGAATGCTTAAAATATAAAAAATGATATCTATTCTAATATGTAAATGTTAGAATGGCGAGGAAGAAAAAAATATATTGTAATAAATCTTTATTACAAGAGGTTTGTGATAGAGACAAGTGTATTATAGATTTTGATAAAATAGAAAAGTATAATAGGAATATTAAATTTAATTTTATATGTAATTGTGGGATTGAGTATAGTAAGACATTTAGATTGTTATATGATATTGGTGCTTTTTGTAAAATATGTACGGAAAATAAAAGCCAAGAAAAAAGAAAGCAAACCTGTATAGAAAGGTATGGTGTTGAATATCCTTTTCAATCACAAGAGATTAAAGATAAAATAAAACTAGTCTTTCTAGATAAATATGGTGTTAAATATCCATCACAATCACAAGAAATTAAAGATAAAAAAAAACAAACCTGTCTAGATAAATACGGAGTTGAAAATCCACAACAATTACAAGAGTTTAAAGATAAATTTAAACAAACCTGTTTTAATAATTACGGAGTTGAGAACCCTTCACAATCGCAAGAAATAAAAAACAAGAAAATAGAAACCTGTTTTAATAATTACGGAGTAGAATATCCATCACAATCACAAGAAGTAAGAGATAAATCTAAGCAAACCTTTCTAGATAGATATGGTGTTGAATACCCATCACAATCACAAGAAGTAAGAGATAAATCTAAGCAAACCTGTCTAGATAGATATGGTGTTGAAAATCCACAACAATCACAAGAGTTTAAAGATAAATCTAAGCAAACTTGTTTTAATAATTACGGAGTTGAGAACCCTTCACAATCGCAAGAAATAAAAAACAAGAAAATAGAAACCTGTTTTAATAATTACGGAGTAGAATATCCATCACAATCACAAGAAGTAAGAGATAAATCTAAGCAAACCTTTCTAGATAGATATGGTGTTGAATACCCATCACAATCACAAGAGTTTAAAGATAAATCTAAGCAAACTTGTTTTAATAATTACGGAGTAGAATATCCACAACAATCCCAAGAAGTAAGAGATAAATCTAAGCAAACTTGTTTTAATAATTACGGAGTAGAACATCCACAACAATCCCAAGAAGTAAGAGATAAATTTAAACAAACCTGTTTTAATAATTACGGAGTTGAAAACCCATTACAATCCCAAGAAGTAAGATATAAATCCAAACAAACCTGTATTGAAAAATATGGAGTAGAACATCCTATGCAAAATGCTGAATTCTTTGAAAAACAATTACAAAATTCTTATAAACTCAAAGAATTTAACTTTCCTTGTGGTAAAACCATACTAGTACAAGGATACGAGCCATTCTTACTTAAAAATCTTGTTGAAGAAGGATATACACACGAAGACATAATCACAAAAAGAGTAGATGTGCCTGAAATATGGTATGATGAAGATAATAAGAAACATAGATACTATTGTGATGCGTATATACCAAAAATAAATACTATATACGAAGTTAAAAGCACTTGGACTTATGAAATTGCTAAAGAAAAAAACTTGTTAAAGAACAAAGCCTGTATTGATGCTGGATATTTATATGTATTATGTGTATATAATAATAAAGGTATTCTTGAAGAACAAAATATAAAAATAGATAACACATAACATATCCTAGGATGTCTAGCAACTGTCTTAGACATCCTGTCTTACCAATAAGCCTTTAGAAATCATAATCTTCCTCCTCCTCGTAGTAATCGTCCGTAATATATATTTTTCTCACAAAACTGCCTCCCATACATACGGTGCATACGCCATCGCCGTATGTAGTGTAATATTCTTCATTTTCTTCAGCAAATCCCTCTTCGTTATCATAATCCTCATATTCATAGCCTTCAGGCTCAAACTCAGCCTCCATCATCCACCTAGGATTACTCATATTCGCTAGTTTGCTTGCTTTTGCTAGTCGCTTGTTTGCTGTCTGCTACTGTCGCTACTTGTCGCTGCTTCGCTGTCTGCTGCTGTCGCTACTTGTCGCTGCTTCGCTGTCTCACAGGCTATAACTGGTAGTCTGGGACTTTTAGTCGGCTTCCTGTGCGGGGCTTTAATTATGCTAAAGACAGTCGATACAGTCAATTTTTTCCTTATATGCTATTTTTTAGAACAAATGTTTCCTAGTATATTTTATATTTATATTATAGATAAGGGTATGTTTAATTATTCAACACAGGCATTAACATATTTAATTTTGGTAATCATAACCTCCATTATTAACTTGATATGCTATTATTTGCTCTTAGGTATGTGGGGTTTTGTGGGATATTTGCTATATGTCATAATTGTCATTCCTATAATAATTTTGTGGATGTATAACATAGACTGTTTAACTTCGGGCGATTGTCAAATATGGAGTTGGGTGATAACTGCTTTAACCTTAGTATCGGTTATTTCCACAACAGTAATCCTAGTAGCCATAGCAATTAATCCAACACTCAGCAACGGCTTATTAAGCAAATGGCTTATCTTTAAGCCTGTAATAGAGACATCGCCGGCACAGCCGTCCGTTATTATTACAACGGCGCCTGCTAGTCCTGCGGCTACCTCTACAGTAATTACAGGAAGTGCCGCTACTACTCCTGCTACTCCTGCTACGCCTGCTACCGCTACGACACCTGCTACGCCTGCTACCGCTATTAGTGATGAGGATAAACAAAAAATAATGATGAAGGTATATGAAGAAATAGGAAAGGAAGATAAGCAATTTATGGAACAGCAATTCCAAAAGCAAAAATATATATCGGAACAATTCGCACGAAAAGATTTAACACAAGATGATAAGAAAGCATTATGGAGACAACAACTTGAATATGAATATGCTAACCTAGTAAATATCAACAAAAATTTACAAAAGGGATTAGACAAATTAAAAGGTATTCTGCCTCCTGAAACGATAGAGGAATACAAAAATTTATTAATAATAAACAAGCGTTTTATACAGCAGCGAGACAAAATGACAATAGAGTATCCTGTGTTCTATGGAACCTTCAATCCAGAAACGATAGCCTCAATCAAACTACAAATAAAACTTACCATAGAACAGAAGCAAATTATACAACAGGAACTACTTAAGGCAGGTTTGTCAAATGACGAGAAGCGTGCTCTAGAGCAGCAATTAGTGATACTACAAAAGCAGCAAGACGAACTGCCTCCAAAGGCAGGAAACTATTTGTATGATGCTTATACAGCATCAAATAAATAAGGGAGATATTATAATAATATAAAAAGATATAATATACACGATGCCTAGTTCTTTACTAAAATATCACAGAAATAATATAGGCAGCGGAAGCGACGATGACGCTAGCACTAGAACCATTACAGCATTCTACAGTTTTAGAGGCGGCAGCTCACGCAGACACACGGCGTATGCTTCGGCGTATGCTCCTACTAATTCTAGTTCTTATGTGCTTTTTGTCGCTAGCAGCAAAAACATATACATAGAGACCCAGCAGGTATCCATCCGTAATACCATACGTCGACCTCAAGAAATACCCCAAACTATATGTGTATTACATCATATCTCTACAATTAACACCTACTAACAACTCTAAGATATATTATAGTGATATAGGATATAAAGGGGTATATAAGGAAAAGCGAAATTGGTATATATTGTCTAATATATGCTGGAAGTCGTCGCATTTGTCCTTTGGTGATTACTGCTATTTTAAGGAGAACCCGTTGAATATCAACCTCTCTGTATGCGATACCGATGTGAAGATAGGCAATATGCTAGACCTGCTTAATAACAATTACGAAGACCCCTATAAAATATGCGACTGGCTAATAAATCACGAAATAAATTTTATAGAGAAAGAACTCTATCAAAACGAGCAGATTGTTAATGACGAGAAGATGCTATACGAGAGGCTACAGATTGTTAAGAGGTACTTTGCGATTAACGAGGATATCGTCCTAAAAATATACGAGTATATCGTGTATGACAGCGGCGGCAGCGGCGGCAGCGGCAGCGATAATATTATATAATGATATCGTAATTATTATATATACAATAAATATACAATAATGCTAAGGTCGTTAAGGTCGCTAAAGCCATATATGTTGTTAGCCCCTTTAGTTAGCCTATTTATGTGCTACATATCTGCTACAACATCATTTATATACAGTAGCCCTTCAATAGCCCGCAACTCTGTAAGTTTGCGAGGCTCACGCAGTCCTCGTCGTAATTCTGGCGGCTTCCAAAATATTAGCAACTATATCAAAAACATAAAGCCGCTACCGCCGCTACCGCCGCTACCTAAGCCTTCTTTGCCGCTACCGGCGCTATCGCCGCTTACGCTAGCAGCACTAGCAGTCCCAGAAGTTCAGTCGCTCACGCCGCTAGAGCTGCCGCTGACACCTCATACGATGCTATCTCTGCTTACACTTGCTTCCCTAGAAGAACCTGAAGTATCTTCATCGCTTACGCCGCCTCTTACGCTGCCTATGACAAAAGAGAACAACAATACTTCAGGCAAGTCTCAAGATACTAGCAGCAATAATCTTAAAATACAGAGATATAGCAAGGAGAACATCTCTTCAATAATCAAGAATTTCAGTTATTATAATACACTAGACGACATCCCTTTAACAGGCGACCAAATTAACATAACATCTATCTACATTAACATAGAGAAGGTTAAAGGCGTCTATTTTTCTAAGGATGCTAATAATGTTATTTTCACCCTACAGGATAACTTAGCGAACTTATACTATTATGACGGCGGCGACGGCGGCATCTACAAGATATCAAACAATACTCGTATAAATATGAAGGGTCTTAGTAGGTTTGTATTTCAAAGTTTTAATAATGATGTGGATGGTATCTTATTTTAGCCTAGGTATATCTTTTTATTTAGTTTTTTATCTTTTTATTTTCTCTAGATGTATATAGAAAAATAAAAAATAATGTATGACAAGATAGAGTTAGACCAGTTATTCGCCGAGTGCGTGGGAACTTATGTTTTCTTTATGTGTATATTACAATCAAGCGACCCTCTACCAATCGCTATAGGTTTATTGGCGGCTGTTTATATGTTCGGGAAAGTATCAGGAGGCTTCTTCAACTCAACCTTAAGTTTCATTATGTATCTTAAGGGAACTATAAGTATTACTAAGATGTTCGCCTATATATTCGCCCAGACTGTAGGCGGTATCCTAGCGCTAGCTACTTGGAAAATAATAAATAATCAGTAATAGCCAACAAGTTGTCAATACCAGTAATACCAGTAATAGCACTAATAATAATAGTATATAATAACAACATTTGTATAATATATTATGAATAATTTATATACAACCGTAGATATATCAGGTGGTTTAGGTAGCCAACTGTTTCAACTTGCATTTGCTATATACTTTTTACGGTTATCAAAAAAACAAAAAATAAAGAGACGCTTAGTATTTAAGGAAGGGTCATATAAAGATGACTCATATCTTAATACGATATTCAAGGGGTTATTCCGTGTTATCCCTGAAGATGACTATAATAAAATTGCCTTTGATAGTTATCACTCACTAGAGGCTACGCATAGGGCGGCTATTCTACACAAATATATAGAGCCGCCATACAAAGCAAGGGAACACATCAAACTTAATGGATATTACAAAACATTCAAATATATTGAGGATACGCTAAGAGAGAAGATGATAAACATCGTATATAGTAATGAGGACATTATGTATTCGGCGTATTACAAATATAGGGATATCTTGAATTATTTCGGGGATAATACCAAGGATGACGATATGGTATCGCTACATATACGTAGAGGCGACTATCTATCTCTAGAAAACTACAATTATAACTTGGATATGAGTTATTATAAGGATGCTTTGAATATTGTTAAAAGAAAGAATGTGGTTATATTTTCAGACGATATTGAGTGGTGTATCAATTACTTTGCCGATTACGCTAATAGAGATGGCGAATACAACATATACTATGTTTCTTCTAAGATATTTAGCGACGAAGAATTAGCATCAGGCACTACTAGCGTAGCAGCAATAGAGTTCGTCTTAATGTCTATGTTTAAGCACAATATTATAGCGAATTCCTATTTCAGTCTCTGGGCGTCATTTATAAGTTATTATAAAACAAAGATTGTGGTTGCTCCTAAACGCTGGTATTCGTGCGACGGCTGTAAAGAATATGACGAGTTATACCATAAATATATTACGCATATTATATAGATATAATATACAGAATATAAATATTTCGCATATTATATAAAAACTACAAATCATATATATTCAGCTTAGCCCCATTCCCGCTATGATAACAGATACAGCACTAGAGACAATAGAGAATGAAAATACCATATTACGAAATCAAGTTAAATTCTTAATGGAATGTATAAATAACCAGATGACAAATTTAGAGATGTTATGTAAGAGCACCGCTACCAACTTTGTAAATAAAGAGCATCTCAAGCCATATTACGAGAAAATATATAAATGTAATATTATTATATAAGGAAAACAACAATAATTGATACTTCCTTATATCCCATATAAGTATATAAGGATAAGAGATAAGAGAGTATGACAGCGATTACTAGCGACCTATATTTCACTAACATTCGTATCGCGCCGACTGCTGCGAATGCGACAGTATGCCGGAGTTGGTATGCGAATGTAATAGCCATATTACAAAAACAGAAGCAGACCTTCTACGAATTACAAATATATAACTTGATAGTTAATAAGTATAGCAACTATCCGCCACGCACCTATAATATTAGGAGACGCTTAGATTTTGCTATAAAAAACAATAAGGATAATTTAAATAATTTGAATATATTTGAAGATAATATATTGAATATCGCTTATGACAATATGATTAAGAATATCTTTGAATACCTTAAGACCGATAAGGTGGTATTCCAGAATATCAAGGAAAGTTTATTAGAGTATTATAATAGATATATGTCAATACACAAAAAGTGTTGCTGTATGGAAATCTTAGATATACTAGATAACGACTACATAGACGAAGATATTGCTAAGGAATACAAGGGATTGCTACAAAAATATTATAACTATATTGTTGTATGAATATGATACCTATAATTGTATCATATTCGTCTATATTCTATATTATAAGGATGTATTACGCAAATGCTAGAGGATTAATTTGTTCTTTTTATTCATATTATAATAAAAAATGATATCCAGTCTTGATATATAATAGTCAAGACAAAGCAGTAAAAGCGACCATCAAGGCTCCTAGCAAGACAGCAACCAGCAAGCAACAATCCTAGCGACCCTCACAAGTAGCAAAGCAAGCAAAACAGCGAAGCGATGGTAAATAGCATTATGAGCGAAGTAATCGTGTGTATGCTATTTGTGTTCTATATGTTGAAGAATATTCTAGAATTTTTTAAGACAAATGATGTTATGGTTCTAGATATTATAGATAGGTATATGGCTACCCACAAGCAGCATAACCGGATGGAAATATTAGATAATAACTATATAAGGCGAGAATATCGCCCTAGAATAACAGGGCACTACGGGCACTATTAGAAGAAAATAACTTGTAAATTACTAGGATAGCCGCTATGCTATCATATAAGGGGTATGTGTATTACTATATATATTTTGTATTTTTGTATTTCTAGGATACTTTTGTTCCTTTTTACCAATACTATTATAAAAATTGATTGTGTCTGTTCTATAATACTATCACCGACAAAGATGCTTACCAACACCGTTTCCAACATCCCTATCTGCTACAACACCGCTGAACACGATATCAAGTTCTGCCTAACTTTCGGGGAAGGCAAGGAAGAAGACCAAAGCGAGAACGAGACGGAACGTAAGAACTTTACGAAGAACTATGATGTTGAGGTATTTGAGAGTGGCGAAGGCGATGAGTATATGAAGGGATATCGTGTTGTCGCTAATGAAGCCCCGCTAGTTATCAAGATTAGTGATATCAGTATTACTAAGGAGAATTCTAAGTATGAATATGCTATCGGTATTGCGGTTGATAATGCGGCTCCAGAGTATTACTCTAACAGTTCAACACTCCCTAATAATATTGAGCGTGATGGGACGATGTGGAGTATTCCTGCGAATACTGGAACAAGCCACAACTTAGACCAAAATCCTAATGCTAAATATCAGTGGATGGCTAGGCGTTCTATGGAAGAAGGATACAAGCCGACTGCTGAAGAACTTGAACTCGGTATGGAAGAGACTTCGCAAAATACCGGACTGGTCTATATGACATTTATGGTGTTTCGCAAACTTAAGGCGGAGCCTGAATACTCTACAACTCGTGGCGGTGGCGGTGCTACTCGTGGCGGGACTACTAGAGGTCTTCGTGGAGGCGGAGATGATAGCGGTAGCGGCGGCAGCGTAGGTGCTCGCTTTGGATATGGAAATGAAGCATCTTCATCCTCTGTGAAATCTACTTATGAATATTCAGCAGGAACTGAGAAATATGTTATGCCTATTCGTCTTAGAATTAATAATAATTCTGCTAAAAGCAGCACGAACTGCTCGCAGCACTTAAGAGGCGCTAGTATTAATGCTTTGCGTCGCCAGACTATGACGGTGCCTTTCTAAAAAGGCTAATTGCTAAGCGAAGCGATGTGATGCCTTTCTAAGGCATTCTGCTGGCTCTGCTAGTGATGCCTTTCTAAGGCTAATTACGAAGCGAAGATAGATGTATTATATGTTATGTGTATATATTTTTATATTTTAATTTTTAATATAGCAAAAAATAAATAATTATCTTATCGCACCCTTCTAACAATTCACCTTAACAGTCATAACAGGGCTTAAGAAGCCCGTCTCCTTAAATACTATGCGATAATGGAAATGACGCTCTAGTAATTGATTGAATACCTTATTAACTTTATAGCGGTCAGGGCAGAATATGCGAACTTCGGCTTTGCCGTTCTTAACTTTAGATACGCCCACATTATTATAATTTTTATAGGCTTCAAAGGGATCTTCTATGATAGCGTCAGTCTTATTAGCAGCCCAATAAACTATCAAAGTCCCGTCGGGATGTTCGCTCATATTTATCGTATAAGACAAATTAGCCCCTGTAGGTATCTTTTCATTCGCTATTAAAGGGCTAGGTAGCACAGTTAGCCCTAGGAAAGGCAAGAAGGTCTCCTTTTTCATCATTAGTATAACCGCGGCAGCAATTATAAATATCACAAAAATACGAAGTATAATATTATAATCGTCATTAAGTAATATGTAGAGCGAACTGATAACAGTATAAAACAGTATCAGGCTGATGGTTATCATATGAATATAAATGTCGTTAAAAAATACATTCTTAGCATTCATCATTAGGTTATGTTAAGTTATTTTTATAATCTAATATATAAAAAGAATAAAATTAAGAAATGTCGCAGCTCATAATCTCGCTACGCTGCTTCGCTTATAACCTCGCCCTATTAGTAATATAAATCTCGTCAGCAATTCCCATACGGATACACTCATCCGCATTCAATTCCAAGTCTTTCACCAGAATTTCTTTTAAATACTTCTTGGTTATCTTGGTTTTGTCTAGATAAATCTGGTTAATATGCTCTTGTATCTTTAGGCAGTTCTTGTAAGTATCGTCAATATACGCTAACTTACCCCAGCAACCCGAGCGCAATTCGTGAATAAGAACATAGGAGTTGTCGCAGATGTATCGCTTAGTACCGTGAATACTAATAATAGTTCCTGCCGAAGATACATTACTGTCAATTACAGTATTAACAGGAATACTCAGGCTCTTAAAGCAATCAATAATAGAGAACGCCGAGTAAATACAGCCGCCATTCGTGGTAATATGTAGATATATTTCGGGCGGAGGACTAGACGAAGGAGCGCATACAGCGTCCATCTTCAACCTAATCTCTAGGCTTCTCAAGTATTTACAAAGCGAGAACGCAGTCTTCGGCGTAATATCCGCACAAAAATAGAGGTGGTTATTGATGACATAGATGTTCTTGTCTTGCTGCTGCGTGTTCTCTTCTTCATCCTCGTCTTCGCAAGTATATTTAATGTGCTTCCTCTTCTTGGACGCACGCATATAGTTATGCTCCATAGTTAGTGATGTTATTGATGATATATTTAATATTAATATGTGCTATAATCTTATATGGTATTTTATTAGCAACATATTTTTATTTACATCTTATAAAGAGAAGATGAGAAACTACATATTAATTATATCTATTCTAACAATAATAGTGGTGTTTATTGTGATATATCTTAGCGATTACATCAAGTCCGCCTATTTTCTAAATTGCCGCGAGGACTTTAGTGATGCTATATCTATAATATCTGGCGCTAGTGCTGGTGCCGCTAGCGCCGCTCGTGAAAACTTTGAGAACAGCCCACGCCTTATTGTTAATAAACAGGAAGTTAGTCTAAACGCACAGACCGAGTTTTATCAAAACGGCGTATATGATAAGTATTCGTCTATCAACGACCCTATAGGGGATGAATTCTTGCCTTATTCCATCAAGAATTACAAAGATGACCCGACGGCTATCACAACAAATAATATGAATGAATATACGATTATAAATGTTTATAAGAATATTCTAGATAGGCAACCTACCGACCTAGAGTTAAGAAAGAACCTACAGGATTTTTATGAGAATGAGATGGATGAGAGCATTTTAAAATTGAGAATATATAATTCAGCCGAATACAAGATTATTACAAATATGCAAAGTAATGATACGAAGCCTGAACTTATCACCAATATATCTAAGGGTCAGTTAAAGGATAAATTAATAGGGTTCTACAAAGACCAGCACAATACCATTATAATAAATACTAAACTTATAGATATCTTGATAAAATGCTACGCACACCTACAGTTTAACGACTATCTATTTAGGGCTATGCTGATGCATGATAAATATATGGTTTTTGAAAATATGCTAAGAAATGAGGTTAGGCTGTCTGACGAAAAGATACTAGAGATATTCAACAAGTCTTTTATATTATATGAACTTAGATTAATAGCGAATGAACTGAAAAGACAGGATGTCCTCAAGAGAAAGGCACTAGAGACGCCTATAGCACTCTACAATAATAACCATAGTCTTAACACATCTAATGTTAATATGGGTGCCGCTAAGAATATTACAGATATAGTTAAAAATAGCGATAATGTCTTTAATATTAACATTATGGTTAATGACAAGAACAAAAACAATAATACCAGTATGCCTTTCTCACAAAATAGCCAGCCAAGAAGACAGGGCAGCCAAGGCAACCAAGGCAGCCCTAGTAGAAACCAAGGAAGCCAAAGCGGTAGCCAAGGAAGCCAGAGCAGCAACCAAGGAAGCCAGAGCAGTAGCCAAGGAAGCCAGAGCAGTAGCCAAGGAAGCCAAAGCGGTAGCCAAGGAAGCCAAAGCGGTAGCCAAGGAAGCCAAAGCAGTAGCCAAGGAAGCCAAAGCAATAGCCAAGTGAATATCGGCAATTTAGGCAATTTTGGAAATCAAGGAAATATAGACGGCTTAAGCGGTCTAGGAAGCGTAAGCGGCGTAAGCGGCGTAAGCGGTTTAGGAAATCTAAGTGGTCTTGGCGGCGTCGGTAGCGTAAGCGGTCTTGGCGGTGTTGGCGCTTTAGGAAATCAAGGAAATATAGCAGCAAGTATTGTAGATGCTGTTAGCGGTGCTAGTGCTACTGGTGGTGCTGCTAGTGCTACTGGTGGTGCTGCTAGTTCTACTGGTGGTGCTACTAGAGGTGCTGCTAGTGCTACTGGTGGTGCTACTGGTGGTTCTGCTAGTGCTACTGGAGGTGCTGCTAGTGCTACTGGTGGTGCTGCTAGTTCTACTGGTGGTGCTACTGGTGGTGCTACTGGTGGTGCTGCTAGTGCTACTGGTGGTGCTGCTAGTTCTACTGGTGGTGCTACTGGTGGTTCTGCTAATTCTGCTAGTGCTACTGGAGGTGCTACTGGTGGTTCTGCTAATTCTGCTAGTGCTACTGGAGGTGCTACTGGTGGTTCTGCTAATTCTGCTAGTGCTACTGGTGCTACCGGTGGTTCTGCTAGTCCTAATGAAGGTGCCTCTGCATCTGTCGCTGCTACCACAGACAATAGTGATTACGAACAGAGGTATAATGATTACAAAGACCAATATAATGATTATAATAATCAATACGATAATACGCAAAATGACATTATAGAGAATTCTTCAAGAATATATAACCCAATAGATTATAAATCACATTACAGAGGTGATATGAGGTTCCGTCCTAATGTATGTTCTTATGGAACAAAGCAAATCGTTCAGCCTATATTTTTAAATTCTTCAACATTATTTCAAGGAACAGACTTACAAGAGGCAGCAGAAAATACGCAAGTAGGAAGCATAATGCCTAAGTTTGAATATTATGAATACGAAGATACAAGATAAATGATAAAGTAATCTTTAGCCGTGCGTATAAAAATAATATCTTCATATATATTAGAATAAAAATATATACTTTATGGCTGTTGGTGGAGCCCTAGAATTACTGAGTAATCAATATCAACAATCAACATCAGGCGGACAAATTGCCGGTAGTGTTAAGGTATATACTGGACCGAAGCAAGGCAAGTTCATAATCAACAAGCACGGCAAGAAGGTCTATATTGACCGCAAGACGCTTAACAACGATGTCCCTTACTTAAAGAAGAAGGCAGCAAAAGCGAAGAAGGCAAAGAAAGCAGCGTAAGCCTAGAGACTAAATATAGTTTTTTAGCAATCTATTATTTTTAACTTCTATAATATTATTAAGAAGATGAATAATTCAGGCTCCGCAGAGAAGATAGATAAAATCATAAAGGACATAGAGCTTAATAAGTTAAAGAATGTCTATAACGAGTATAATGATGTTATCAAGATAATATCCAATTTTATCATCAAGAAAAAACTGATATTATATGGCGGTTTTGTGATAAACATCATATTACCAAAGAAACTGCGATTTTACAAAGATTATACTATCAACGATTTTGACTGTCTGTCTAAGAACCCGCTTAACGACAGCATAGAACTCGCCAAGATTATTAAAAGCAAGGGCTATTCCTATATTAAAATAAAGAAGGCAAAGCATCAAGGGACATATCGTGTATATGTGTATGGTAAGCAGATTTTTGATATAACTATCGTTAAATCTAATATATATGACAATCTGCTAAAGTATAGCAATAAAGAGAAGAAGAGTTTAAAGTATTACAAAGATAAATACAAAATCATACCGCTGCCGATAATTAAGAAGAACCTCTATTATGAGTTGTCCCGCCCCGAGCAATCAGGATATAGATGGGAGAAAATCTACGAACGGCTAAACATATTAAATACCATATATCCCACAAAAGCCATCAAGGTAAAATACGAATGCGTCAAGATACCCCCGCTATTTAAGGATGTTGTTAAGAACATTCTAGCATATATTAAGAAATCCAAGAACCCCATAATAGACAGTTTCGCTCTAAAATTATATAAGAATATGGTGGTTAATTGTTGCGGGAGAATTAATGAATATTCAACATATATCACTATATTATCTACGAACTACGAACAGACCAAGAATGATATTATAAAGATTATTAAGGATTGCGACCTATCATCTAAGGAAAGTCGCATAGATATCAGCAACTTCGTAGATAAAGACGATGTGTTATTCACGCATTTTGACATAAATATAATAAATAACAATGACAATACGATATTTAATTTTATAAATATTATAAGTGTTAAAAATGAATGCTTCTCTGTTAATAAGAATATTAAAGGCTATACGATAGGCAGCGTGGATACCATCCTATATTTCCTCTATACATCCTATATATATAACACGATTTACACTAGCGATATCTCGCTGTCTAACGAGAAACTATACTATATAAACGAATTTGAAGATTATATTAAAAATAATCTACATAACAATATACTAAAGAGATTAAAGAGCAATTGCTATGGGAAAATAAACTATGAAGATGAAATCAAAGAGATATGGAAAAAGAAACTAACATTAAAGTATATTACCTAGCGTAGCGAGCCTGCGAGCCGCCATAGGCTTAATTATTCTTTTTTTCTAGAATGTCATAACATTCGGTATCTGCTACGATATCTGTTGTAGGTTCTGTTGTAGGCTCTGTGGTAAGTTCTGTTGTAGGCTCTGTTGTAGGCTCTGTTGTAGGCTCTGTTGTAGGCTCTGTTGTAGGTTCTGTGGTAGTATCTGTGGTAGTATCTGTTGTAGTATCTGTTGTAGTATCTGTTGTAGTATCTGTTGTAGGCTCTGTTGTAGGTTCTATGGTAGGTTCTGTTGTAGGCTCAGCATCACAGTCCCTAACATCGTCCTTCGCTTCGCCTTCATCCGCTACCGCTTCCGCTTCATCTTCTGTAGGATGATAATCAATAAATATGAAGCCATCATCATCTACCACAAGTTTATCCTTATCATCTAGGAATGATATCAGTTGTAATAGGCGACCTTCTTTAATGCTCTTTAGGCTAATTTTACTGTTATTGACGATGTTCTTAAAAGATGTGATAGATAGCGATAGTATAACATCATCATAATATGGAACAAATGTATTGAAGTATAAATAGAAATTCGCCAGCGTATTATAATAGATTGCCCTAAAGTTATTATAGATGTTTAGTTTCATATTATTTTATGGTTTGTTTTGTTTATTTATGTTAATATTCTTTTATATATCTATACCCTGTTTTTAATTAGGTAGGCGCATATGGATAAATTAAAGTCGGTTAATACTGATGTATCAAATAGATTAAAGGACTTGTCTCTTATTTCAATATTTAATCTTCGCAGATTGGGCTCAGGAGGATTTAGAATATACACAGAGGGGTCAGTCCAGTCAAAAGACGCTTGGCTATATGATATTTCCGAAAAGGTTTCTTTAGAATAGGGTATTATATCAAAATATTTTGCTGTATCAAAAACAACATTACTAGTTGATAGTACTTTAGGGACACTATTAAGAACATAGTTGCTGTTTAATACTTGAGTGCTCTTTATGTATGATACAGACCTGTCATAGTCATTCACAGATATATATATAGGGTCATATTTATTATAGGAAAGCAGAGGGACTATCGTATTATTTGTTAAAACCGACGCCTTAAGCATTTTAACATATATTACATTACGGAGAGGCTCCACTAGATTAATATAATAGTTCGTAGCACTTGGATCATTAACTAAACAGTTAGAACTGTTTAAATTTATAACAACCTTATCATATTTAAAACTGTTATTTAAATCAACTGTAGCCATATTCTATATCCTTTATTTACTATTACTATTACTATTTACTAAATATATTTATTACACAACGCTTGCTACGCACGCTTCGCACGCTTCGCTTACTTCGCATACCTTAAAAAGATATAAAGATTTTGCTCTAATATATAGCTAGAGAAGAAGCGAACATATCAATAATGGTTAATACGGACGAGATTGCGGCAGGTTTTGACATCGGGACTACGACAAGTTGCGCTGCCGTATGGATGAATGATAGGGTTGAGATTATCCCCGACGGGCAGACTGGTTCCCGTATCATCCCGTCGTATGTATCTTTTACCGACGATGAGAAACTGGTAGGAGATGCGGCTAAAAATCAATCTACTATGAACCCTAAGAATACTGTCTATGACGCTAAGCGGCTTATCGGCAGGAAGTTTAGCGACGCCGTAGTCCAAGAAGATATCAAGTTGTGGTCTTTTAATGTTTCCGGTGATACTAACAATAAGCCTCTGGTGAATGTTAAGTATAAGGGAGAGGACAAGCAATTCCATCCTGAGGAGATTTCGGCGATGGTTATCCAGAGGCTAAAAGAGACTACGGAATCATATCTAGGACATCCGCTTAAAAAGGTTGTGATTACTGTTCCAGCGTATTTCAACGATTCGCAGAGACAGGCGACTAAGGATGCGGGGGCGATTGCTGGTCTTGAGGTGCTGCGTATCATCAACGAACCGACGGCGGCGGCAATTGCTTATGGTCTTGATAAGACGGATGACAAGACCGAGAAGAATATTTTAGTTTTTGATTGCGGTGGTAAAGTTCTGCTACCTACGGATTATGCCCGTACGCCTATTGCTTCTTGCGTCGCTTGTTATTAAAACAGCGATAGGTGGAAGCCGGTTAATTGCTGGAAACTCCTAAAGCCATATCTACCACAGCGGAATGCGCGAGCATAAATGCGAAGGTTTGAAAAAGATATGGATGACGACTAATATTTATTATTAGAAGAAATGGACTATCAGCAGCCAAGGTTGTTAGCGATAACAATAAGGTTCAACGACTAGATAAAGTAAGATAGATAATTACATATTTATTACATTAATTATTTACCAGAAATATCCACGAATGCCGGCGTTTAGATTTGGACTTGCCTTGCCTAGAAAAATTGATAATTAGTATAAACACAAAACATTATATTATAGCACCACATATAATGGACGAAAGGTTAAAGATATTAAATAATATAATTGAGATAACAATTGATACAAAAGATACTATCATTACAACCCCTGTAGAAATAAAGAGCATTCGCTTAGAGTTCTCGTCTAATAAATATTCATCTAAAAAAAACAGCATATATCACATAACGCTTAATGACAAGCATCTATCTAAAAAAGACGCATTTAATATAAAATATAAGTGTGTCTCTTGTGATGCTATACATATCGTAGGAACAACACAGTTTTTAAGAAAGATAAACAAGTGTTCCTATAGATGCGAGTTTTGCGTCAGCGTTGCTACTGTTAAGACCCCTTCTTTGTCATTAAGAGAACAGAAGGTGGAGAGTGATAGAATATTTGAAGAATATGACGACGACTTTAAGGATAATTACTATACATATCATTTGACAAATGAGGATTATGAGAGAATTTCTAAAAATATAATAAGTCTCCAGAATGGAAAGTATAAGATTGAGGATTTAGAATACTGGTCTGTTTTTAAAACAAATAACCAGATGCTATTTTCCAGCGTATTCTATGACAACGCTAATAATCTAGTGATTAAAGCGAACCAGCCAATAATGCGATGTGATAATTGTGGTAATGACTGGAGAGCCAAGACACTAGAGAAATACAAGAATTGTCATAAGATATTATGTCCCGCTTGCGCTGCTTGCCTGTTGTGTAATAGGACATACAAGATACGAACTACTAAGAATTGTGTGAAAGACATTATTCTATATCAATCTAAACTGGAGTTAAATTTTATCAACTGGTGTAATAACAATTCTATAATTGTTAAGAATGGTCCAGTTCTACCCTATGTATTTCTAGATGTAGCGAGGAAATACAAGGTAGATTTTATGATAAAATGTGGAGCGAGCGGCGATGCCGACATATTAATAGAAATAAAGGACAATCACATTTGGTATCGTAATGATATTAAGTCAGGTAAGCACGAAGCGAAACTTAGTGCCGTTAGAGCGGCAATAGAAAAAGGGGATTTCAAGGAATATTATTTAATAACACCTGATATTTGGGTTAATACTTTGAAAACAATTAAGGCTAGGCTAGCAGAATAAATCTAAATAAGATATAGTCTAAACTCATATGAAAGTATGAGAAATAATAGTTAAACGCTATTATGGTAATAATGTCGTGTTTGGGAACGCACGATGTATCTATTTTAACTCTTGATGGAGGTATTTTTGAGGTGAAAGCGACTGGTGGGGATACGCATTTGGGAGGATCAGATATTGACAATCTAATCGTTGAGTGGTTGTGTGAGGATATCTTGAAGAAGTTAAAGAAGAATGTGCGTGAGAATGCTCGCGCACTTAAGCGGCTCAATATTGCTGCTGAAAAGGCTAAGAAGACGCTTTCGGCATCTACTACGACTTCTATTGAAGTTGAATCGCTTCTAGATGGCGTTGATTATAACACTACGCTAACGCGAGCAAACTTTGAGAGGCTCGCTGACAAGGTATTTATGAGAACTCTAGAGCCGCTAGACAGGCTTCTAAAGGACGCTAAGATGTCTAAGGGTGATATTCACGAAATCGTCCTTGTAGGAGGTACTACTCGTATTCCACGAGTCCAAGAGTTGCTCTCTAACTACTTTAATGGAAAGCAATTGAATAAGTCTCTAAATCCCGATGAGGCTGTCGCATATGGCGCGGCAGTCCAAGCATCTATCCTAACAGGACAAGGCAACTCTAAGACAAATGAATTGCTACTTCTGGATGTAGCACCGCTATCGCTAGGAATTGAGACGGCTGGCGGGGTTATGACTAAAATTATTGAGCGTAATACCACTATTCCTACGAAGAAATCGCAGACATTCTCAACTTACGCCGATAATCAGCCAGGTGTTGATATTAAAATCTACGAAGGTGAGCGAGGATTTACGAAGGATAATAACCTGCTAGGCAGTTTCCATCTTGACGGTATTCCACCGATGCCCCGAGGACAGCCGCAGATTGAGGTATCGTTTGATGTTGATGCGAATGGTATTATGAATATTACGGCTGAAGAGAAGACCACGAAGAAGACTAGCAACATTACTATTACGAATGATAAGGGTCGCTTGTCTAAAGAGCAGATTGAGGAGATGATTAGGAAAGCCGAGGACTTCAAGGAAGAAGACAACAAGCTGAAAGAGAAGATTGAGGTTAAGAATGGACTTGAGAACTATCTTTATAATCTTAAGAATACTATGACAAAGAACGAAAATTCACCGGCAATCCTCGATGAGATTAAGGTGGAACTTGACCCCATTATTGACGAAGGTATTAAGTGGCTTGAAGAGAATGACAAGGCGGATACCGATGTTTATAAGGAGAAACAAAAAGAACTAGAGGCAAAGGTTAATCCTTTGATGCAAAAGTTGTATAGCCAAGGTGGGGGAATGGCGATGCCTACAAGCGATAGCGGCGATAGCGATGCTCCTGAGCCGGCTAGTGATGGTAGCGGAGCTGGCGGAGCGGGACCGACAATTGACGAACTAGACTAATCATAGGCAGCTTAAAGCAGCCTTAGGCTGCCTTACTTACTTTCGCAAAGACGCAATAAAAAGCGGGGCAGACATTAAGGTAATTAAAATAGTAATACCGATGAAGGATGCTAGAATGATGTTGTAGATGAAATAAATCTCCCGTCGTACATCCTCGCTACATTCACAATTCATTTCTTTTAATCTGTTTATAAATATTATAGTAATTATGATATTAATAAATCCTACGAAATTAACCAATCCATAGAACATACGGAACATCGTATATAGTCCGCTGGTAATATCGTTATGACCGAGACCAGCTGTATATAGGTATAATTGAATTAATAGCATAACAATCATAAAAGGTATGACGACGAGCAGGTAATACTTAACATAGGTTCGCATCCAGTTATCGCTACACTTACATTCGGGGATGGCTTCTAACTTATAAACCCAGAGTATCGCATTAACATTAATGATTAACGCGGTTATACCGAATATCATAGAGAATATTAAGCCGAATGATTTCATTTGCGATGAAGGAGGGCTACCTATGCTACCGGCACCACCGGGACCTCCTGGGCTTCCGGGAATAGGCGAAAGATTAGTCAGCGTCTTCGTTAGTGATTTGGGCGCCTTAGATGCCTTAGGGGTTTTAGATTTACGAGGCATTTATTTTACTATTCTTTTTCTACTTATTACGAAATATAATAAATTTTTTAGATATCCTAAGATATTATATAAATGTATTTAGTGTATCTAATCTATATAACCTATATAACATGCAAGGAATAGAAAACCTAGGTTCCACCTGCGCGATTAATAGTTTAATCCAAGTTATAACTAGGAATGACATACTCCGTAATATAATTTTAAACAACGCATTTGCTGACAATACTATATCAGGGCAACTAAAGGAGATTATAGACCTGATGTATGTTAGGGACAACTCTATAATACCACGCAAATTCTTGAATACCTTATATACCGTATTTAAAGACATCTTCTATTCAGGCGAGCAGATTGACATAGGCGAACTATGGACTTTCTTGTCAGACAAGATATGCGAAGAAAGCGAAGCGGGTGAAGCGGCACCGGCGAGCGAACTTAAAGACCAATTAACAGAAGGCGTCGTCTATAATAGCGATACAGAGTTTTATAGTGCGATTGCTAACTGTAAATTATTGAAGAAAAAATACGAGTATTACTATAATAAGTTTAATAAGAAAACCTCGTCGTGGAAAAAAAGCACACAGGGCTTCTATCTAAATACTACCCGATGCGTCCATTGTAATCTAACATTCTACAACTTTGAGCCTTTCACATCGCTTAATTTAGATATCCCTAAGGATATAACGCATCCTAGAGTATCTGTCCTAATATCCAAATCATTAAAAGAAGAGGTTATAGAAGGCGACTGGTTTTGCTCTAAATGTAATAAGAATACGGCTTATAAGAAATCTACGAAATTGTGGAAATTGCCCGATGTTTTAGTGATAATCATTAAGCGGTTTATAAATATGAATACCAAGAATGACGCACCTGTCTCAATCAACGACTATTTAAACTTCAACAAAGGCAGCATATTATCTAATAAAAATGATGCGGTATATGACTTCTCGTCCGTCGCATTACATTTCGGCTCCTTAAATGGCGGGCATTACTCGGCAATCTGTAATACGCCTGATGGCGACATATTATACGACGATCGTAATGTTGTGAAGACCGAATTCAATTTTAAAGAGCGAAGCACTAACGCGTATATGCTAGTATATACTAAGAAAAAAGACAAAACCATATAAGAATAAGGATTTACAAGTCCTTATTTAATCGGGTAGGTAATCCGTGCCCGAATAAAATCATATAGATTAGCACGACAGCCGCTATCAATACACTCCTATACTCAGCCATCTTAGGGGATTGATTGAATACGAAGACCATCAACATATATAATACAAGTCCTATAACGACTGAATGTAAAACCATCATAAGTCCTCGCTCCATCTTTGATATCTTTTGCTTATCTTCTATTATATGTTAGATAAAAAACTATTATAAATATTATAAGAACTATTAACATCAATATGTTTTTTCCAGTAATACCACGATATACACGGTATCGGCTCATAACCTCAGGGTATAACTCGCCAGCCAGATAGATGGCGTTAGAAACCGCACTCTCAATTGTCGTATAACTTATATAACTTTTCCCGTTGTGCGTTCCTAGATTATACAGATTATTTATACTGCTGTTGAATGGGATATATTTCTCGCCATATACATTAAAATACGCATTATCCCTACAAGCCCATTTATTTTTATAAGTATCATAGTAATTATTGGGATTTATGATAGCCTTGTAATCCCCTGACAACTTGGGGAAGACGCTTTCTTTAATCTGCCGATAGACCTCTTTAATCAGTTCGTCAGCTGAACTCTCATTAGCCTTCTTATAAGTCGCTCTGCTGTTTTTATCACAGATGCTAACAGCTACGCTAAGAACTGTAGAGCCGACGGCATCTCTAGTAGCGGCAGCAGCGGCGGAAGCACTATCGTCCATAGCATCCAACGCATCGCTAGCACTAACAGCATCTATATTATCCATATAATCGCTAAGGTTTATTAAGACGATGCCCCAATCAGTATCAAAGGTTAGCCCATTTTTTATAGGCAAATACTGGTCTTCTTTAAAATGATAGGTTATAGATATATAATCTATATATTTCGTTTTCTCAGCCCATCTCTCAAAATCGTTATAATTACCAAAAGCATTCCGCAATCGGTCTTCGTATTTAATGATACCAAGCAGGGCAATAGGCGGCACCGCAAATACCAATTTGCCGCATTTTATTTTTTCGCCATTACTTAGCGTTATTGTCTCCACATTATTATCCATTATATCATAATCGGTTATGTTAAAACCCATCATAAAATCTACCCTGCGATTACTTAGAAACTTCTTCCAAGTATCAAAAAGCGAGATGTCTAGCGGTGCCTTCGGCTGATATATTTTTAACAAAGGAGCATTATCAGTAGATTTCAATATCTTATTTAAACTGTAGGTATATACATTACCTCCGTCAGTAAAGCGACATAGCCTGTCATACATATCAATAACTTTCAGCGAAAACCCGTGCCCTCTCAAATATTCGTATAGACTGATGTTTTTCCCATAATCGTCATCTATAACAAACATCAGGTATGCTAGCAAAAACATAAATATTTCATATGTAGTAAAATGTGGTAATATCTTGCTTTCAGCTACATCATTAAACGAATATTTATAATCAACGAATACATCTTCTACCTTTAGCCCCATCTCGCTTAGCAGGTTAAAGAAGTTGTAATAGATAGACAAATAGATGCGCGGTCCGTGTTCGGTGAATAACCCATCCACATTCCTTTTAACACGATGACATCCGCCTATCTCTAGTTCTCTGTCTATTATCAATACGCGCCTATACATAGAACTTGAAGTATGCGCTAAAGCCAACCCAGCGGGTCCTGCGCCTACAATAACTAAATCATAGTATCTCATTACTTTCCTATTATACTACATAATAATATCTTATATATAACATATAACATATAACCAAATAATAATATCTTATATAAACAAATAATATTATAATATAATAAAAATGGAGAATATTAATAGCACAATAGTTGATATAACATTTATAGACGGCAACTGTGATATCCCCGAACATATTGAAGGAACAGAGCCTGTTCCCGTCCCTTGTCCTAGCCCTAACAAATTCACTATAACATACGATAATGGTCTAACGGAGACCCTAGTGGTCGGTAAAGAAACTTATAACCGAATGTATATTGAATGGCTCAAAGAGCAGCCGCCATTTATATCTGATGTTTATAAACAGAATATGAATAACCTCATTTTATCTTCTATTCATAATAATCAAAAGTGTATTGCCGACCTTAATGGGTTTTTTAGAGTGGAGAACAAAGACGAAGTTATTAATTTTATTAAATATATGCGTGGTCGTGATTTAACCCAAGAAAAACTGAGATGGAACAAGTCATTCGTTGATTTATATAATAACCCGATAGACCAGCAAGCGAGCACTTAGCCGCGTAGCGTAGCCTAGCCGCCAAGTTCCACCGCAACAACATCATTCGTAATAGTATAACCTAATAATAAATTGTAGTCTTCTAGCCATTCAAAGAGCCCATCAATATCTCCATAGACATCATAAGCATTCAGTTCCAGAATATTTATCAGTTTCAAAGAATAATAAATCAATTCATAGCCCATAATGATAGCATTTTCTAAATCTACCCGACATCTCAGTTTATTTTTATCTATATATACACGGATAGTATCCCTAGTATATTCTAAGTTGTAAATCCCACTACGGCACCTATGTAAATTCCTTAGGTTTCTATCTTCATTATCGTCATTATATATAATAGACGCAAACTCCTCAATAATAGTCCGTATATACTCAAAATCCGCACAAACAAATGATATAGGATATTCTATGTATATTATTTTATATAACCTGCTATCCTCCTTAATATAAAGCCTCCTATATAAATATATGCTGTTGGTATCATCACGCTCGTCACGGTCGTCCATATTTATACAATAACATAACTTAGATTTCTTTAGCATATCATAGAAGTCGTATAGAGACCTCGCATTTTTATTGTCTATCTGCTTCGCACATTCCTTAAATACCCATTTGTATATAAGGACAAGGATATCTTCGGGCAAATCTAATAGACGGTTCATATATATTTAAGAGTTATTTTTACTATATAAAGGAAATGCCTACATATTTAGAGATATTACCAGAGGACATCATAGCAATCATTTACAGGCACTTGTATTCGTCTATATTATGCGATATGAAGCGTAAGAATATTTATAAGAATACTAGGCATTTTCATAAGTTGCTAGAGATAACTGCGGAGCCTTTTGTGTGCGATTTGGATTACTTAGGAATGTTAAATATCAATAGTATATATGACATTTTCAAGTATAAAAAGAATAAGATAGAATATGACGAACTATTTCAGCCAGAAACCGCAATATATCAGCGCTCACACTTTACGAATAACTTAGAGATAACTTTGGATAATATAGAGATATCTAATGAAGTTCTACACAACCTCTATAAATCTAATAAAAGTAATAAAAGATACTACAAGTCGTTTGTAAAAGAATACCTAGATTTCGACGAGTGTATTTCTAGAAGAATAAAAAGAGGCACCTTCGTATTCACCCAGCAAACACCGTTTGCGTGCTTGGCTGAACTGCTATATAATGTTATAGACTTTTATAATATTATCCAGAATACAATATATAGAAGCACATATTTACTAGATTGTATAGAAGACGACGGACAAATATTAACGCAAGCGCAGCGCAAAGACAGGCATATTCTTGAAGATATGCTAAGTTATCACATAAATAACCGATTTATCATCAGGTTTGACTACGATATTGACAACGATACCGCTATTCCTATACTGATGTCTTACTAATGGGGTGGATCACGCTAAACCTACGCGGTTATTGGAGGCTACTCGGTAATCTTCTTTAATATATCTAGACCTCTCTTGTATTTAATGTGTTTATTTAGTTTATATATTTTAACTACTCCTCTCCTTCGTGCTTTTTGCTGAGGCTGAGGCGGCGTATCTTGTATATCGGTTATTATAAAGTTCTTCTTAACTCTTGGTAAAGGAACTGAAGGCGATGAATGATGCTTGAATTGGGTATGTTGCTTAAACTGCGTATGAGGCGGAGATATCCTAGCATCAGTTATAATAAAGTTCTTTTTAACCCTTGTAGGCTGCGAATGCTGATGTTGATGAGGCTGCGTATGCTTACGAGGCGATAGATGAGGCGATAAACTAGCATCTGTTATTATAAACTGTCTTTTTGTTCTTGTAGGAAGCGTATGCTGACGAGGCTCTGTATGCGGACGAGGCGGCGAAGACTTGCGAGGCGATAGCCGAGGAGATAACATATTATCTGTTATTATAAACTGTTTTTTTGTTCTTGTAGGAAGCGAATGCGGCGACTGCTTACGAGCTGGCGACTGCTTGCGAGGTGGCGAATGCTTGTGAGGAGATAGCATAGCATCGGTTATTATAAACTGCTTTCTTTTTCTTGTAGGAAGCGAATGCTGACGAGGTTCTGTATGCTGATGAGGCGGCGAATGCTGACGAGGTGGCGAAGACTTGCGATGCGATAACCGAGGCGACAGCCTATCATCAGTTATTATAAACTGCTTTCTTGCTCTTGGTGTAGGTAAAATATCTGTAATAGCAAATACCTTCTTTTTTCTCATATATAGTATTCTAATACTATCACATTTTTTATTTGGTGTCTATAGGAGTTCTTTATATTTTCCAAAACTCTATTATCTTCCTGCTATCTTTCATATATTGAGCCATACGCTTTCTATTCTCCACAATCTCCTTTTCTAATTCTTTAATGTTATTTTCGTTATTCTCACAATACTCCACAATCTCATACTGTTTGTCTAGGGAATGAACGGGAATTGTGATATTCTTTAGGCTAGACTTAGATAGATGGCGAACAGAGAGAGGCTGATGAACGGAGAGAGGCTGACCTGTGTATAAGTTATTCATAATATCTAAGTTATTTGACAAGTAATAATAGGCGTATTTTAAGTTTAATATGGACTTGTTTTTATTTTGTAGAATAAAGCAGTTGTCGCTTGCGGAAAACTCATAGCAATAATTGATATTAGCGGCTCCGCCATCACCTATAATAATACTCTCTCCTAAGTAATCTGGCGTATCCACAAAACTATCAACAATCGCCGTGCCTCTAAAGAAAGGAAACGCACCTTCTTTGCTTCCATACTTAGTGTTTCTCTTGCTTCTTGGAAGAATATTACACAAGTCTTCTAGCGTCCTCTCTGTCATTTGGAATATATGAATATATGTAATGTAATGAATGCTATATTTTTATATACAAATTATTATAGAGATATCCTACTAATGAGTGTTAATATTTGTTTGACGAACCTAGGATGTGCTGCGACAGGCACGACGCTTTCTTATTTTATAGAGAACATCATAACCTTTACAATTATACTTTTGCCCTTAGTTATTGGTCTGTCTATAGGGGCTATTTATGGGAAAAATTGGAACGACCCTAAATACAGGAACCTCAAGAAGCCCGCATATAACCCTCCTAGTTATCTATTCGGTATCGTCTGGCCTATCTTGTATCTAGCGATTGGTATCATCTATAGTTATGCTCTATACGATTATAAGAAGTCTGGAAGAAGCGCAGCCGCCGGCGGAGCGACATTTGTATATTATAAAGAACTTAAATATTGGGTTATACCGATGCTGGCTCTGCTATTTAACTTCTTGTATATCCCTGTATTTTTTGGAGAGAATGGGCTATTTAATGGCTTTGTAATAATAATACTAAGTTTGGTTTTTGCGATACTAACGATGATACAGTTTTATTTACAAAAAAATAGTAATGATAGCATTAAATATTTTGCGATACTAGCGTTATTGCCTTATGTAGCGTGGTTATCCTTTGCGTCCTATTTATCCTATAATATATGGGTAATGAATGTTAAATAAATATGATGAATGTTAAATAAATAGCATATTTATTAAATAAAGGGGCTTAAGGCAGCGTATTCGCATATTTTTATATGCTAATGCTAAATATGTTCTAATCTACACAAAATATCATAAAAATTGATAAATTGAGCTAAAAATATATAGTTAGAGCCAAACAGCCTACACAAGTCTTACAAAGCAAAACCAGTCCGTTCTACCAAGTCCTCAAGTCTTACACACAAGCCTTTCTCAAGTCTTAAACAAAAAAAGCCAAAGATGTCTGTCGCTACTGCTGCTACCGCTTCATTCGCTGTTCTCATCAAGGAAGCGATGGTTAATATGCCTGACAGTCTCAATACCAAGAAAGAGATTGACGAATATTACAAGAAGGTTATGAAGGAAATTAATGACAAGATGAAGGAAGATAAGAAAGCACTTAAGAAGGCTGAGCCGAAGGAACCTAAGGAGCCTAAGAAGCGTGTCAAGAAGACAAAGCCTGCTGAGGTAGATGAAGATGGTAATGAGATTGTGAAGGTTAAGAAGCCTCTCAACAAATACCAGATGTTTATCCAGCAGCAGCGTCCTAAGGTGAAAGAAGATTACCCAGAATTGTCTGGTGAAGAAATCTTCACAAAAATTGCTGAACTCTGGAAACAGCACAAGGAAGGCGCTGACAACAAGAGTGATGAAAAAGAGATTAAGAAGATTGATAGCGATAGCGAAGATATCAAGAAGATTGATGAGGAAATCAAAAAGATTGATAGCGACGACGACAAAGCGAGCGACGCAAATGCTAGCGAGAGTGGGAACGAAAGCGAAGCGGAAGACGCAGGCGAAGCAGACGACGCAGACGACGCAGAACCAGTAGCAGATGAAGATGTAGCTGTTGTAGCAACAACAACACCAGCACCAGTAGTAGTACCAGCGGAAGATAAAAAGGCTAAGCCTACTGAAGGCAAAGCACCTCGCAAGGCACTAAGCACAAAGCCTGCTAAGTCTGCTAAGAAGTAAGTAGCCTACTAGGTAATAGGAATATGTAATATGTGTATATATCTATGTGTTTTATATTTTTTATTTTAACCTTATTTAACAATAAATATATAATATATATATAAATTAAGTTATCATCTATGCGTTTATTGCTGCTATTAACATCCTTAATGTTTTTTTATTCTAATGCCGCATTTGCTTTCGCCGCATATCCGCTAATGAATATAAATATGTATGGGACAGGAATGTTTCTTCCGTATAGCATAGGTATCGTCGGGTATATTAAGAAACATTTCCCGCTACCTGATGCTAATATTACGGGCATCTCTGGTGGCGCTATATGTTCCATCTTATATACGCAAGAGGATGACCTGTCTAATCCCGACAAAATATGGGATTATATGATAGGCGAGGATATCAACGAACTCGCATTATATAAGGATATGCGTATCTTTCAAAAAAACATCGGGGACAACTTGAAGAGTAGGTATAGCGTATCACCAAGAGACTTTAGTAATATCTCAGTAATATCTACGAATGTCGCCAAAATGAAGAACGAGAAGATATCGGGCTTTAGCGATATCAGCGACCTAATAGACTTCAGCCTATGTAGTTCATATATCCCTTTTGTTAGCGGGGATACGCTAGGTAAAAAATATAAAGGCGCCGATTATATGGACGGCGAGATATTCCGTGATTACAAGTATGACAAGAAGCAGATTTGCCCTACAACCATTTCTATACATAGGAAGATGTGGGGACGCAAATTCAATATGGGAAATTACCTTTATACGAATAAACAGATATCGCGAGACCTCTTCAATTACGGGTGGGAAGATACGCATAAAAATAAAAATGAGTTATTCCGTTGTATCACAAACACTAACGCAAAGAAGATATACTTAGGCAAGACATTATCGCAGAAATAACTGGCTGGCTTTCTCATAAGACTTCTCAATCTTCTTGTCATATACTTTCAGCCTCTCTAGCCGTTCCTCTTCTGCCTTCACATCCTTAATTCTCTTCAATTCCTCGGCTTTCAACTCACGCACCGACAGCACCTTCTTTGCCTTATTCTCGCGGTATGCCTCGTATTCATCAACACTCTTGAATTCTTTAACATTTTTCATTAGGCGCGGATCAACCAGCCTCGTCCCGTCGTGAGCCCTCATATAATCGGTGTAGGCTAGCGAACTGGTCTTCTCCATACTGCTAGAGTAATCGTCAGGGCGTTTGGCTCCTAACTCGGTGAATTGTAGGCTCTTTGCTAATACTAGCGGTTCAGGCTCACGGTATTTTATTAGAGCCTTATTAACAGGCACATTCTTATTAAACAGATCGTTAAAACTCTCGTTATCTATTTTGTTTTTTTTAATTAGTTTCTCTATGTTTATATCCTCACGGACTTTCGTAGATAACTCCATCTTGGAGCCGTAGCCGAACTCAATATCCTCGTCGTATAACTTACATTTTTCAAAGTTCTTATTGAACTTATCTGGCGTCATCTTCTCGTTTTGTCCTAAGACTTCGCTAGGGTGTGCCTGCTCGTTATTTGTCAGTTTATGGAAGAAATCGTTAGATTGCTTCTTGAGGTCGCTATGTCCTTTGTCTTCCTCGCGCATTTTCAGTTCTTCTGCTAGTTTCTTAAAGCATATCGTTATGATATTAAAGAGGTCTTTGTTCCCGCCTTGCTTATCAGGATGCGTATTGATTGCTAATTTGCGATACGCCTCTTTCAGTTCATTCCAAGTGAATTTCTTAGGAACATTCAATACCTCATAAGGATTGATGCTGTCTATATCGATATCCTTAAAATCTATATCATCTATTGCTCCGCTTTTCTGCGCGGCATTATAATATTGTTGGTATGTATATTGTCTTGATGAATTAGCACCCATATTCCATATAATTAATATACAGTAGGTATTATTTATATAGAAAGTTAAAAAATATTAAGGTATAGCCGCAATATCTACGGCTGGAGCCGCAATCGCATTCTAGCATATAAAAATATACTCAATAATTATTTATAATAAATGGCTATAAATAATATTATTGTTGTTGGTTGTAATATTGTTGGGTTATATTCGGCACTTCGGTGCGTCGATAATGGCTATAGAGTTAGTATAGTGGATAAGTTATCACCCGACAAGATATCCGCAAATAACCGCAATAATTACAGGGTATTTAATAAATCGCATAACATCTATATACATTTGCTGAATAGATTTTCAATAAAATACGAGAAATACCTGCTTAAATATAATGAAAAGACTTTAAATGTCCTAGCATCCATCATCAACAAGTCCAAGCTGATACCGAAGAAGTCCTTAAATACCCAATCATTCGTTAAGTTCTGCCGTTCTATCCTGTCTATTACTGATTATAATATATTAAAGAACAACCTAGAAGCCTACGAGCATATATATAGCAATCTGTCGGCGATGGATGCGTTAGCGATGCTATCCTGTGATATTAGTGCGACGCAAGAATATTATATATTAACCGACGATATCGGTGTATTAATAGACAGGATGACGGCATATTTAAAAACGAAGAATGTGGAGTTTCACTACAATACTGAGATACGAGATATAACGCAAAGTAATAATATAACATACTCATCAACACGGACGAACACCTTTATATCTAACATCCTGATACTGGCGATATCTAAGAACAATCTGCTAAAGTTCAATATATTAACGAAAGACCAAAGAAAACTGCTTAATAATGTATCCAAGTATAATATTGATTGCGAGAGTATCTATACAGACAAGCACCTAAAAAACGAGTATGAAATTAAAACGCACCTATTAGATAAACTACATATCGTATGTCCTATTAAAAAACACAGTATGTATCTGTGGAATTACGGGATTAATAATATAATTATTAGAGATAAAATAAAGCATATGTTCTCACACATATTCATTTGCGGCGACGCCTATTCGCGCAACAACTTCTTTATAAATTATTCGTTTGAGACATTTGACAATATCTACAGCAAGGTTATACATAGGATGGTTCATCCTTATTAGGTCGTCTTAGCCGGTGCCGCTAAGGCTTATTCGCCTGTGCTACCAAAAGCACCTGTGCCTCTGCTAGAGTTTTCAATAGCCTCTCCTGCTATTGCGGCTACTTCTAACCTTGAATATATTTGTTTTTTCACAATCATTTGACAGCATTTCCAAGGCATACTAAGTTCAGGTGCCTCTCCATTTATTTTTGTAAGTGCTATATACAGATTACCGCGATATCCTTGGTCTATGATACCCACATTATTCGCTAGGATATACCCTGAGCGACTGATAGAACTGCGTGGAACAATCTCAACATAATAGCCGTTAGGGATTTCTAACTGGATACCTGTATCATATATAACAGTATTAGAGGTTAGCCTCTTATATTCGCTAATAATCGTTAAATCATAACCGGAATCAGAGTATCGTGATTTGCTGGGAGCGACCGCACGCTCATCCACTTTAAATACCTTGATTGTAGGGACAGATGCCCCGTCTTTACTATTGTATGTATATATATAGTTATTATAGTAAGGGCAATCGTAATCACTATAAAGCATTCCTAGCAAATCAATCATATTCACGCCTTTATATTGGACTACCGCATTCTTATTAAGACCTTTTAAGATATTATGCGGTATATCATAGAGTTTGGCGATATTTTCAGCCATCTTATCATCATAAAATGTAATATTAAGATTGTCATTAATGATATTTCCGTATTTCTCAATATATGCCTTGACAAACTGATTACATTTATTAACATCTTCACTATGACACTTGGTAATAAAGGCTAGCATATCGCCTCCAGCCGATTTAATATTCGTAATCTCATCTTTGATTTTTTGCGAAGCTATAGTAAATTCTAGAGTTCCTGTTAGGAACGCATCCTCTGTGTATCTAACGCTCCCGATTTTACGAAGATATCCTACGAGCCTGTCTATGTTGTTAAAATACGGATAGTTCTTCTTGTCGTTGTCATTAAGGTCGCTATAATATCCATAAGAGACGCTCCTAGTATTATTATCGTGGTCTTTGATATTATTGAGTTTTAGGACTGTAGGAGATACGACCTCGGGAGCCGCTTGCTGCGCGTCCTCTGTATTTAAAGCGATTACAGCTAGAATATAGGACTTTAGAGGTGTATCAATAGTAGCAAAGAAGTTCTCATCAATCGCATCGTTTTCTCCTAACATTATATATATTATATATATGATATCGTTATAACTTTAAATAATTTATTAAAAAATAAAAATATAAAATACATATATCTATATACATATATAACAACTCAGGGGTGTGGGAGGGATACTAACTTATTTCACATATTCCTCGGCAAATCCAACAACGATAGACAGCCACAAAGCAAATACGCTATCTGTATCATAAGTTTTCTTTACACAAAACTCGTTGTTTTCTCCGTAAGCGATTATAAATCTAATAGTGTTCTCATCGGGGCACCATTCATATTCAATAGGAATATATTCATCAACCGCAGTCATATCCAACTCACTCCATCTTTTAGCGTGTTCGGTGTCTTTCTCTAAAATCCACTTGTAGAAGTCATTATGAGTAATTGTTAGCGTATTACGCTTATCATCGTAAGTCATCATAGCAGTTGAGGTCATCTTTTATATTATTTACTACTTAAGGGAATGCTATCAATTTTTAGTTTTTATATAGGATATATTTAGTTATTCTTCGTCTTCTTCTTCAGCCTCTTCAGCCTCGTCCGCCTCAGCATCCTCAGCGTCCTCAGCATCGTTGTCATCGCTAGCATATCCTTTCTTCTTTAATGCTCTTCGTTGTGCCGATTTTCTAAAATATTCTTGTTTAGGAATAATAACCTCTGTCATCAATACCTCTTTGGTTATTTTGCCTTCTATAAATAAACACGCCTTTATCAACTCTTCTTTATTTAGATTACGCACATACTTGATGCCTTTGCCTTCGGCAGGATGTTTAATAATCCACTCAAAAATAAACAACTTCATATCTTCGCATATCCCTTTTTTATAGTCTATCATTACTAGCGTAGCAGCGATAGCAGCGATAGCAGCGATAGCGAGGCTACAAAATCAATTTTTAGATAAATTATTAAAAATTATTAAAAATATATAAATATAACATCTAATAAGATATCTGTCTAACCTCCTCCTTAATTTTAGAGTTCATTTGCGAGGTAGCCTCTTTTGCTCCGCTGCCGCTAGAGCCCAAGACAGGCACATAACTTATAATATATTTTAAGCCGTCGTATTTGTCGGCATTCTGCGACGACGCTTCCTTTCTCTCAAACTTGTCAGGGTTCTCTTTAATAATTTTTCTTCTCAACTCATTATACAGGTTAATAGATATCTCTTCAATCTTGGCGATTACTAGCGTCTCTTTAGAGTTCCATCCCTTAGATATATCGCATTTGTGCGAGTATATGCTGATAATTGGAAGAGACCATAATATACCGATGCGTTTAGCACGATATTTCTTCTTATACTCATAGTTATATAGCCAGAAGGCATCGCTAAATATGTCGTTTTTATATAATATAGAGAAGACACCCCAGAGAAACCACGCATTATCGTTATCGCTGCTATAGAACTTTGTCTCAAACTTATACTTGCTTCGCAGTATATAATCTATGATATGCCTCAGTTTATTAGATATATCAACTAGAGTATCCCCATCATCTACTGAGATATCGTCGGTAGATTTAATAGTCCTAATTATTATAGAGACTATCTTGGTCGCTAACGCATAATTCTCGTGGTCGTGCGGCGGCAGTATCCCATCAAATCGCATAACGCCGTTGTGCGATAACTTCAGGTCGTTATTATTGAATTGGGCGGCTATCTTGTCTTTTAGCACTTTTATAGACATATTCCCGCATTTTGCGTTCGGGTGCTTATTATATATGTCGCACAATATACACATCTTAGAGATAATAACATAGACATCTTTAATAACCAACTTCTCGTTCTCTATAATATTTTTAAGGGCACTATATATATCTGTTAATTTGCTAATATCATATAAGGATATGAACGACCCAATATAGGCACATACATTTATATAGACGACCTCAAGCAACTCTATTGTTTCATATAAAAAAATTATTTTGGTGCTTAGCATTATACTATTCTGTATATCTCCATTTGTGATGGATGTAAATAATTCATTCTCCATTATCCATATTATTTATATGATGCGATTATATATAGGGATATATAAACGAGTTAAGGCGATAGGCTCTGTGCGTCGCCGCTTCGCTCACTCCGTAGGAGCCGTAGGCTGGGCTTCGCTTATCTCAAACAGGTTGCTTTTGTGTGATATGATGAACTGGTGGTGATTGTTTATAATCTTATAGCATTTAATAATTGTTACTTCAGACACATTACAGGCTTTCGCAAAAGTCTTCTTTGTATATCCTAGGTTTTTAACGGTCGCATAGTAATACAAGATGCCCGCAGCAGACGATGTAGGCGAATTGTCATTCATTATATCGTTATCCTCAATCAGCCGCACAAGTTCCTTACATTTCTCTATATCTTTAATCGCCATATTGAGATTGTTTCCATATTGTGCTATAAAATCCATAGGCTCAGGCGACGATACATTAATTTGTAGGAGCGTTTGGAACCGTGAGTTGCCTTTGTTTAGAGTTACGTGCGATATGTTAAACATCGCCGCAATATCTTTTGAACTCTTCGGTATCTTGTTGATAAGGCAAGCGTGATATATACAGGATGCGATTAAGCCTTCCTTGTTATCGCCACGAGATATCTTCTTTTCAGACGCCTTCTTATAAAGCACTTTTGCGTCGTCTATGACTTTTTGCGGTATCCCATTATTAATAGTATTTCCTGTCATCTTGTCAAATACATTCCAGAGCGTCCTCTCATCATAGGGCATACTATTCCACATCTGGAACATCCTGATGCGCCGGATATCTATATTATCTTTGTATCCACAGCCAATCATAGAGCCTATTGACGATTTAGGTAGTAAATTATTGGTAGGTAATCCGCACCTAGAAGGATCGCCATCGCGATTATCGTCATTCCCGTAAAAACGCCATTCAGCCGTATTCTCAATCATCTTAGAGACAATAGCCGAACAATTCTTACAGATTTGCATGTGGTCTTCGCTAATAACCTCGCTACATCCGCAACCACAAGAATTACTATTAATATCAATCTTGCTAATATCTACAGAACCTATGGAAGAAGATGATGATTTGGTAGCTGCGTTAGCTGCGTTAGCGCCGCCGCTGTCTTCACCATCATTCTTTAAATTCTTCAGCATATTCCAAATATCATCATCATAATCCATATTTCTTAAGAATATATAAGCAGATTGATATTAATATATGGTAATAATCATTTTTTATATGATTTTATTCTTATATAAAAATTGATAAGGTGCTTTAGTATTTAATATATACGCAAACCCAGAACAACCGAAAGCATATCCAAAGCGACTTTAGAGATGCTAACTAGATACACAATTCTAATGATAATGATGCTATTTATTATCAATACCGAAGGATATATATTATCTAAGACGAGTATATATAAGGGCAGTAGCAGCGTTAGCGGTCGTATTAAAAAGGCACCCCTAAAACTGCGTAGCAGTAATAGTAATCTAGTGGTATGTAATGAGAAATTTATATATATGAAGTATCTAATTGGTCTCAGGAACTTTAAGAAGGTTTATCGCATTTTCAAAGATACGCACGAAGCGGACATACAGAATATCATTAATATCCTTAATGTCCTGAATTATCTCAACAATACGCAGATTACTAATGCGACGACTAGCGATAGCAAATCTATATATATCAATAACTCGCACTTCCAGAATAATTCATTAATTATCAATAATACGGGCAGCGATAGCAGCGGCAATAACGAGAAAATCGCCAAACACCTGATACTATCCAACATATATATTGATGTTAGCACGGTTAAATACATTCAAATATCAACAAGAAACGATACATTAGTTGTTGAATTAGATAAAAATAATGCCGATATGTCGTCGGTGTCTCCTAATAACATATATAATCTTATGTATGACATAGGCAAGATAGAAACTCTTGTAAGTTCCATTTCATTATTGTTAAAGGTAATGAATATAAACTGAGGGAACCGAAGGCTTACTCGCTTACACTCGCAACTCATTAACAATCCTTCGTAGTTCATAAACTTCTTGGCGTAGCGTGCTAAGTTCATTACGCATATTATAATTTTTATTTTCGTATGGCGTCGTATATTGCGACGATGTCGTATATTGCGACGGTGTATCATATCGCCTTGATTTCCTATAAGGTCTAGAGCCATCGCTAGCACCGCTGCGTCCTTCGGTTCCAGACGCTGCGCCTGCTGTCGCTTCCTTCCTGCTCTCAAACTTATTCAACTTTTCTTGACGCTGAGTTTTAAACGATACAAAGTCATCGTAATCAATATCGTATTTCTGGATAAGCGATGCTTCATCCTCGTTATCAGTTTCTACAGATTTACAAACATTCTGGTAAAGTCTCGTTTGGATACTGCGCGATGTCCTCTTGAGTTCATTCGCGATATCATCATAAGACGACTTCTCTAAACGCATAGAAAGCAGTTTCTCTTCTTCACCCGCCTCCCATCCTAGACCTGCTCTTGAGGTTGTTTCGTTCTTGCGGAGTTCGTCAAAGTTAGACCTTCTATTGTATCGGTATTGCGAAGTTTGCGAAGCGTGTGAAGCGTGCTGCATCTTGTATTATGGGGTGTTTGTTTGTTGTCTGCCGTGGCTATATGTATATAGCGTCTTATTTTTATATCGTTTTTTAGTATTTTGGAACAACTATTTAAGGTGCCTTGGTTGCGCAGAATAAGACTTAATATAAAAATTGCTAAATAACACTAACATAGTTGATTGATATATCAGTTCTATTAAAGCATATCTGCGGGGCACTACATCCTCAAACAAAATGACGACCAGCGAATGTAGCAAGCAAATTGCGAACTGTAGTAATTGTGCCCTCGTAATATATTTCTTGAATGGATTGCGGTAGCCTAGAGAGGTGCAAAGATAGTGGCTATACATAATTAAATGGATAGCACTATTTATAAAACACCCGAAAGCCGCTGTGCCGTTCCCGTGCCCTCGATATAACAGGAAGCCCCAAATAATACCAATAGTGCTGTGGTGATATAAATGCAAATACGAGAGTTGCTGCTTTTCTTTGCCTCGTAAAATTATAAATAATGTGTCAAAATAATCTAGATACTTAGATAAATAATGTATATATACAAAATATCTCAATTCATTCGTATAGGGTATATTTATACCGTAAATATTAGGATATGATATTACGGCTGAAAGCCCATATACCATATACATATTTAGCAATATCTGGACGTTATTATATATCAGCATAGGGACTTTCAATTGATACGGCGCCTTGCCTTTCATATATTTAGTGAGCCAATATATCATACTGAAATATCCAGCAACCGCAAATGACATAAACAACGGTTTTGTCGTATATACTATTAGGTCGCTTCCTGCCGCGCTTGTAGTATTCATTATCGCCATTATATTTATATTTATATGTATGTCTATGTCTAATATTTATATATTGCGTATTATTTTTATATTATATGTTTTATAAATAGATGATATGGCGAGTAGTTTAACAAAGCAAGAGAAAGAGATATATGCTAAATTAAAAGTTAAGAAACAAGACAAAATTCGTGAGTGGCTTGAAGTGCTTAAAAAAGGCACCAACGATCAATCTAAGGTTGTCAATCTTTTAACAGATAGCAAAATAATTACCAATAAGGATACAGGCATATATCCTATTATAATTAAGTGGTGTATTCTAAATATAAAAGACTACAACTTTAAAGGTATCCCTAACTATGAAAGGATATTATCTATGATGGACACCGTCGCTAGCGATGATGTAGAGGGAGCGACAGCAGCCGCCGCTACATCCGCCAATATATTAACGATACTCAAGGAATGGAAAGAAAATCCCACAATCAACCCATATACAGGTGCTACTATCTCTATATCTATTAGAGAAGGCACCGATTATGCTGAACTATACAAGAAGACTATTACCGAATTAATAAAGGGTGTTTTTAAAAGCAAGAAGAGCGACGACAAAAAACTAACTTTAGAAGAATGTAAGTATATAAAGGAATGTATGCCTAATATACACGCTGTCGCCGAGATTAAAGACGCGGGTAATCGGGTTATTGACACGATATTTTACGACCATCTCTTCGTAAAATACTTTCTAAGACTTAAAGGAACCGGCTCACGCATTCACGATAATGTATATAAGTATGATGATAAATATATGGAAGATGTTGAAATATACCTATATCTAATTGTCTATGATACATTTGAGGAAAATATGGCGAGAGATCCTAATGCTATTCAGGACGGCTTTTATAATACAGAGCAATTGCTAAAATCTAAATATATATACTTTGAGGATGGAGATTATGCTCTTGGGTATTTCGTCCAGAACTTGTGTGCCGACATTAAGAATGTTCTATATATGCACGAAAGCAAGATAACAACGGCGAATATCAATATGGCTATCTATAACAAAGAAGTATTGAAGTATATGCTCTCAGTCTCCAAAATATCTATGAATAATACTGAGATAGTGAATGATATTATTAAATTATACAACGACCTCTATTATGATTATAATGCTTATACTAAGGAATATACTATTAAATACAATTTACAAGAAATCAATAGGAATAGAAAGCATTCGCAAAACAACATATATCAAATATATAGGCAGATTGTGGATTTTCTCGCAAAGGACGGTAATGCTTGTAAGACATTACTAGCAATTTATGATGATATCCTCAAGTTATATGCTGACAGCAATTTGAAAAACATCATCTATAAGCCCATTAAAGACCCCTATAATACCAACAAGGGCGTTGAACCGCAAATACCGAGACGCAGCCAACTTCCTATAGACCTACAGAGATACAAGATGACTACTGCTGCCTCTAGTGCTCCTAAGAACCCCGATACCGAGAAACTACTTAAGGAATATGAAGATAAATGGAAGGCGCAATTAAAAGAATATGAGAAGAAGAAGGATGTATATGACCGGATATACGAAGGCAAGGTCTCGCAGAAACACAAACATCCTCACAAACACTACAATAGCGTATCGCCACCCAAAGTATCCTTTGTTAAATACGACAAGAAATATAAGGCTTTCACGGCTTCGCCCCTGAAGAAATACCGTAGCAGCGGAAGCGATGGCGGCGAGGACAGCGGCAGCGGCGGCAGCGGCGGCTACTATGTTAATGATAGCGACCCTTACACGCAGGAGCCGTTTGCCGATATGCACCCGAATAAGCGTAAGTATGTGTCAGACATCGTTTATGTCGCCGAAAATAACAAGACATTCCACTTTCGCTTTGATACCGTCAGTATTTATAATTATTTATTAGAATGTATAAGAGATTGCGTGAAGCCCATTAACTTTATAAACAAGACTCCATTAACAAACGAGAATCTGGACGAGATATGCCGTAAGATCAAGTATTTTACCAAGAAGCCCACTTACAATTCGTCTCTAGATATTCGGGCAATCCTAGATAACTGCTATTATAATAATAAACTGATATTTAACTATAATACTCTTTCTTACCATACAGGACTAACAACCCAATTATAGGATACTTTAAAATATATTTGAACTTAAAATTAGGAGGCGTTCTATTCAGGGTAATTAATAAACTAGCACCTGATGTCTTAACAAGTGATAACTTCCCTAACCAAACTAATGCTATAACTGCCGAGGTAGTAGTCTTTCCACTATTCGCAGATTATTTACACGACGCATATTTTGACGATATAACTTACGATTTCCCCGAATATATATTAATGGATATGCAAACTAAGTTGGCGAAAGGTGAATTTTTGGTTGATAGATATTACCCTAACCGTAAAAATAACAAGGACGGGCAACGCTGGAAAAAGGTAGTCCAAATACCAGCATTTGATTTTAATGAAAATGACGATGCTGATGTAGCCTTTGATAAACTCAAGAAATACAGGGAAAAGATATCAATCCTTTAAGCCCCTCCTTTAAATTATTATAATTCAATATATAGAAGACCATATAAAGAAAATTAAATAAAAATATGCGTGGTAATACTGTAATAGATGATTTATCTCTTGCTATACAAAAAAGAGAATGTAATAAGATTATTAAGAAGGTTCGCTCTGGTAATCTAAGATTAGCAAAATTCCCCTCTTATACCTCGTGTATGCGGATATTTACGAAGGATATAAAGCCGCTAAAGCCGCAAGCAAAGCGAGGCGGAGATTTAAAGGGGTCTGTGTCTAGCACCGCTAACGCCGAACATACTTTAATAAACCGTATCAAGAATTTTAATATGCTACAAACACAGTTATCGCAATTGAAAGAAGAGGAATGCTTGGAGAAGAAGACATTTGCCGATGGCGCGTCAGGATACACCATTAGGAACATAATAAACCTAGAGAAAAGGATGGGCTCTAAGAGCCGCAATAGTTCTGTATATTTAACAACTATTTCTGGCGTTCCTAAAACAAACCCGATAGTTGCGAAGGTTATGCTCTATAATACCAATAATATTCTTGAGGTTGATTTAATGACTATGATAACAAATAGTATAATATTGAAAGGTATATCTAAGCATTTCCTTATGACATTTGGGGACTGTGTATGTGCTAAAAGAATAGCCAAGAAACTAAGATATATGAGTATAAACGAACTTGCTGATGGCGACCTCAAGATGCTTATTGAAATTAAAGATGTTGTAGAAGATACCGAACTTATGTTTAATATGTTAATACAAATCTATATATCAATAGCAACATATCATAACCTTGTAGGCTTCGTTCATCGTGATACGCATTTTGGGAACTTCCTTTATCAAACAAATAGCGAGAAGGGCTATTATCATTATACCTTCCAAGGCAAGGATTATTACTTGAAATCTTGTAAATATAATATGATGATATATGATTACGGATTTTCTAAAAAGATTGACAGTCCCGATGATGCCGAAGGCACCATCAAGAAGAAGGAGGCGATTTTTAACGACTACCAAAAAATTATACACGCCTTTATTATGAGAAAAAGCAAGGGCTGGATTTCTTTAACAAATATACCTTCGTATAAAGAAACTAATTACAAAATGATATGGATTGCTAATATGCTTGATGTCTATATCCAAAAAGAACTAACATACCACGCATCCCAAAGCAGCAGTTCCTTTGCCGCCTTGATATTCTCTAATCTTCTTCAAGATGTATTTTTAAAATACGCACCAAACTCTATGTTTATATCTCAGCGTCCGCCAAATGTCATCAACCAAATCCCATTCAGGATAGATTAAATTTATAATCGCAATATATAGATAGGCAAAGACTTGAGTATTATTGTATCTATGAATGCTAAAAAATTTAATGATTACGAAGATAGATTAAAAATAATTAGTATGATGAGAAAGATACCACGTAATAAAAATGTTAAAAGATTACGCACTTCTGTAGCGGTTGCGGCGATTAAAAGAAGACGATTGCTTTTAAGGAAGCGAGCCATAAAGAACCATAATAACGGCAGAGGCAGAGGCACTATCACTACTACTACCATCAGCGGTAGCAGAAGAACCAGTCTTATTCTTCGTGCTTCGAAAATATCCAAGATGCCCTTGTATAACTCTGGGTCGCGCGTATTCTCAAAGGATATATATGTTAATCATAGCGATGCTGCGAAGAGCCCGCATTTATTAAATAACAACGTCTTAATTAATAAGAATACTTTGGCGAATCGTATAAAAAATTATAGACTGCTTAAGCAAAAACTATCCCAACTAAATAGGAATGATTGTTTAGAACGCAAGGTATTTAATGGTGTCGCCGGATATACCATTAGAGACATCATAAATCTAGAGAGAAGGATAGGAACCAAGAGCAAATACGGCACCATCTATTTAACCAGTATTCCTAAAATTTCAGGCATATATCCAATAGCATCTAAGTTAATGAAAAACGATATTGACAATATTAACGAGGTCTATATAATGACGAAGATAACGACTGATATAATTTTAAAGAAGATTTCTAAGCATTTCCTTATGATATACGGGGACTGCACTTGTTCTAAAAGGATAGCACAAAAAATAAAATTAATAAGTATAAATGAGCTTGCTGACGGCGACCTCAAGATGCTTATTAATATGCGAGAAGTCGCAGGGAATAGCGAGTTAATGTTTAACCTATTATTCCAAACATTCATATCTATAGCGACATTCCACAATATCGCAGGATACACTCATAGGGACGCTCATTACGGGAACTTCCTATACCAGACAAATAGCGAGAAAGGATACTATCACTATATCTTTAACGGCAAAGATTACTACTTAAAGGCGACTAAGTGTAATATCATTATTTTTGATTACGGGTTTGCTAGAAAGATACTGCCTTATAATAAGGGTAGCGAGATAGCCCTTATTAATAGACAGAATAAGAAGATAACAGAAGATTACCAGAGAATAATTAATGCGTTCTTCAATAAAAACTCTGGAGGCTGGGGCAGTTTTCCTAGATTACCTGCTGAACCCACAAATAGCAAGATGCTTGACATCGCCATAAAACTTGATGATATCTATAGCAAGGAATTCATCTATAATAATGGAACCACCGACTATGCGAAGAAACTATTTGGGATTATAATAGAAGAAATATTCTTAAAATATACCCCGAAAGGTATGTTCGATATCAAGCGACCTCCTAATGTTATTAATCGCATCCCTTATATGATAAATTAGAGTTGCTAAGTTTCTAGGGTTCTCTAGAGGTTTCTAGTAATATTCTTTTTATTCTTTATGACGCAGGTAGTGGTAAGAGAAGTATATGCTTATATTTTGTGTAGGATAGAACATAGAGGACACCAGTAATGGTAAGAGAAGCACCTAAAATTATCTAGCATTACTATTATTTATTTATTATTATCTTTTAAACTTAGAAACTTTTTACTATTTCTAAAAACCTTTTATTCCTTTTATTATTTTATGATACCAGAAATAGTAATAGGAGGTTCTAATGATTAGCAATTCACGCTAAACTATTCTATATATCCTCCTAATTTCACCTAGTATTGCGAGGGATACAATATACATAAAACCACTAGTTGTTATAGAGGAACTCCTATAATTTGTTATTATAAAATATAAAATTGATACAACTAATTGTTTATAACCTTATTATAAAGATGTGTGAAACAAACTACACTAATGATATTTCAGGATTACAAAATATTACAGAACAATACGAGAGTTCTATATTTAAAAAATGGATTAAATTAATTCCTATTGACAAAACAATACCGTTTAATGATTACAACAGGAAAGAACATTTTATTCCAATAGCAGATATAGTATTAGATAGTGAATTACATACTTCAGGAAAAAAGCAGGGGAATAAAAAGAGAGATACTGTAATACAATTTGTCCCTACTATATCAAATGAGGAGTATATAAAGAAAAGCGAGTGGTTATATTTACTTGTAATAAATGGTATGATTGTTAAACTAGGAGGGACAAGAACAGGGATTAAAGGAAGGATGGTATCGTATCTTTGCGGACATCATATAGAAGAAAGGGGAAAGTCGGGTGATTGCTCTAAAACTAATGGCTATATTTATAATACACTAGCCTTTTACCTAAATTTAGGTTGTAATATCAAAATGTATGGTTATAAATTACCAAAAACAGAAATTACTATAGAAATATTTGGAGAAGAAACAAAAATAATTACGCAAACATACCACGCATATGAGAGCAAATTTCTAGAAGATTATAAGATGAATTATAATGAATATCCTATATTAAGCGATAATTGCGACCCAGATTACAAGATATAACTTATTACTTACATACAATAATTGATATATTCTATTTCTTCTTTTGTAATTCTAAAGTGCTCGTATAATTCTTGGTGATTTCCGGTATATTCTATAGACGGAATAGGGAAACTCTGTAATATCCGTATGTTGTTGAAGTTTCCCCAGCGACAAATATTGTTTATAAATACATATAGCGGATGCTGTAGCATATCTAGGTATCGCTGTGCTTCTTCTTCGCTAGAGCACAATTTGAATGCGATTGATTGTGTCATCCCGCAATTATCAACAAATACCCTATATTTATCTGTCGTTGATATGAATATCTTATAGCCTTCTTGATATTTATGCGGTCGCAACGAATATACAGTTTGGCTTGGTGTATGTATTAGCCTATACTTGTATTTATCAGTCTCGGTATCGCTTATAAGAGCAGCCTTCGTGTATTTGTGTAAGTCGCTACTAGTCTTAATGCTGAACTTTTGGAGTTCTGTGTTGTCAATCGTCTTCGTCAATATGTTTTGGACGGTTTGGGTATATAACAAAGGGATATACTTCCGCTGCTTAGATATAACCATATCAGCATACTCTTTTTTCTTCCAGATACCAGATATACTAATGTTCTTATAGAAGGCGCAGTTTTGTATAACATACCAAGTGAAACTAGAACCTACCTTTTTGAAGTATTTTTTAGCACTATGTATATCTAGGTGTATTATTTGTAGCGATGTTATGATTTCTATTAACACATTTCTATCAGCACAGGACATCCAATTATCCGGCGTAATAAACATTAGATATCCGTCGGGTTTCAGTTGAGACAAAGCCTTATCTATAAAACACTTTATTAGATTGTGATTTTTAGAGGCTCTTTTGCCGTTCTCTTGTAATTTAGCGTATGGCGGATTAGCAACTATTAAATCGTATTTTTTATTGCTGGTTGATGTTATATAGTCGTTGCTTGTTATTTGTAATTTATATTTATCACCACAAAACACACGGCGAACATTATCCAGCCTACTCTCGTTTATATCATTAAACTCCAGTATTTGCTCTAATACAATCCTCTTATCGTGATGCTTTGTCAATTCATACATTATAGGAATATAAAAATTTCCATTACCACAGCACGGGTCTAATATAGACAAGTTTTGTCGTTCCCACAACTCCTCCGGAATTTTACTTGTCATCTCAGTTATACAATCAATAGGCGTCGGTTCATCGTTGCTAGACTTATAAGTGCTCTTATCTAGGTTTAGCGTCTTGTCATAATACTCTTTCAGTTCAGTAAAATTGGCGGTTTCTATATTCTTAGACATCTTGCTATATATTGCTTTACTAGTTTTTTATATATCATTTTTTATACAAAGATTTCGCTCGCTCGCCTCCATACGCCATCTATATTGTCATCCCAACCATATTCTAGTAAATCTCTAAAGTGATACTTGATGATATTGTCGCAGATTACCAGCAGAGGCTCAGTAATATCATAGTAATCGCCCATCTTTTCCATCAGTCCCTTGTAATACGCATCCTCATAAATATTAGACATAGATTTCATCGCAGTTTCCTTTTCGGTTTTGCTCTTGTTATCTAGAAATTCCCTTATATAGTCGGTTAAAAGGTTGCTTTCTTCACGCATATTGAAGTGGTCTCTTTGAGCCAAAAAGCCCTCTAAAATATCCTTACAGATACCTTTAATAACCGGAATGTTATTTAGGTTGTAGTTGTTGAATAGCATATCCTTATATGGTTTTATTAGATTTTAAATTGAGGCTGTATATCAATTTTTAGAAAAATAAAGGCAGGACAAAAAAGCATATAAGAACGGCGGCGAAGCAGCGAAGCAGCACCTAATAAATGCGAGTGCTGGTGCCGAGACCGTTAGGATTAACCTCAACCTTTTCGCAACTGATACCATCGCATCTAACTATGTATTGCTGGGGATACATAGTGCCTTGGTCGGCAAATGGACGGGCACACGGGGCACACGGTGCGAGGTTTCCTAGCATAGTTGTTCGGTTTCGCTCCATCAGTTTCTCGGCGTTCTCTTGTAAAAATATGCGGCTCTCGTAACTGCTTCTAACCATAGAGTTATTTGCTACATCGGCAAACAATTCGCTATTAACCATACAGCGAGGTCTATAATCGGTGAATGCTCGCCCATCAGCCATTTTAATAGGGCAGTGAGGCGTTAATTCCTTAGACGAGCTATAACTCATTATTAATATATCTATACAAATACAATATTTTTATTTTATTTCTTAACGGTTATAATACGATTTATCAACTCGTTTCTTGTGCCCTCTCCACTAATATTTAGCGAACCGCAAACATCCTTCAGTTTATCCAAAGACATCTTCGTATATTTCTTTGCTTGGGCTTTCTCATTCTTCTTGTCGTCGGTTGTAAAGGTTATTTCAGAGCACACCGACATAGCATCGTTCGCATCGTTCGCATCATTAGCATCATCTGCTGCCGCATCAGCCGCATCGCCCGTATCAATCAATTCAATACGAAACTTTTTTTCATATTCTTCGCTGGAATTTATAGTAGTCGCAGATGCCGCTAGTGCTTCGGCGGCGTCAGCAGCATCAGCAGCATCCATATCAATATCCGTATTACCTCCATTAGCAAATGTTATTATATCTTGGTCGGTATCGTTAGCGCTACCGACGCTTTCGCCAATAGGGATATTATAGGCACCGCCTTCTTGAGGATAGCAAATATTACCATCATCACAGGCATCGCCTGCTTCACCTGCTCCGCTACCGCCGCAAACAGATTGCTTACACGCATTAGAAGGCGTTAGCGGCGCGTAATCCTTGAATATCTCGTTCATTATAATATCAGCCTTATCTATATTCTTGGCGATGCTGTCTTCACGGGCGTCCTTCTTGATTATATTAACCCGCTTCTCAAGAACAAAGAAGTTCCCTTCTAGTATTGACAATTTACGCCATAAGAACATAACGATTGCGACAATAATTACCAAGATAAACAAGTTGATATATGACTGGTCTAACATAAAACTATACATTATTTATTAAAATCACTACATATTTTGTTTTTCATTTTAATCGCATTCTCTATAATTACCGAAGGAAACTCCTTAATATCTAGCAACTCTATCGCTATACACAAATACGAGTAGCCTCTTTTTATCTTGTAAGGGAAGATGTATTTTTTGTCGTCCGCTATAGCATCCACCGACAAATTAATAAACTTCTCAGGGTATAACTCCTCCAACTTAACCAACTTGTGGAAATGCGTAGTTATTATCAGCGTTATTCCCTCTAATTTACTGAGATACTCTATAACCGCATAAGCCGTCGCCATCCCTTCCGTCGGCGGCGTAGAGTGCATCGGCTCATCCATTAAAAACAGTCCTCTCTTATTCTTAGCGCTTATATCAACAGCCTTCTTAATCATATTCAAGCAATACTCGGCTTCCGCCTCAAAATATGAGCGGGTTCCTAGTATATCAGACACCCGCATAAAAGAATTGATGATATCATATAATATCATCTGCGACCGCAAACTATATGTTATGCCTACCGTGTGCCCTAATATGACATTCGCCAGTATCGTTTTAACATAGGTAGTTTTGCCGCCCGCATTCGGTCCCGTCACTATTATATTCTTATCTAGATTAACAGGGTTGGATACTTGACTGGGCTTTAATATAGGGTTCTTAGCGTCCCACAATAGCGTCTGGTCGCCGTAGGCTACTCTAGACCATTCCCCAGATAGCAGCAGCTTATTCACGGTATCAATAGCATCTACGGCATATATGGTTTTTAGCAGCGATGATATGTCGTTCTTTAACCCTTCGTCCTTCCATATTCTATATATATCTGTCATAGAATTATGAATGCTGATACGCTGGTAGGTCTCTTTAATATTGAAGAAAGGTGCTATAATGTTCGCAGGCAGATTTTTCATAATATTCTGCGAATGCCTGATAAACTGGACGAGACCTTGCATCTTGGCGTGTAGTTTATGCTTGGTGTTATGTAGGAACAAGGCGACCTCGTAAGTCTGGTACATATTATACAGATATACGCCGATATACATAAAAATAGATACGAATTTCGTAATGTCGGCACGAAAGTTTCCTGTAGTCTTAAACAGCATCTGTAGAATGTTGTAGAAAATCTCCACATAGGATATAAAGGAAATATCCATCTTCAAGTAATTTGTAAGATATACATAGGGTGCTATAAAGGTGCTTAGCGGATACAAGATGGATGTCGCAGGTATAAAGTATATTTTGTATAAATGATAGAGATCTAGGACTTGCTCTATGTAATTGATATAGTTTATTATAAATGTTGATGGAAACAGTATCTCTATTGAAGAGTTATTGTTTATCTCGTCGGCAATCTTGTAAATCCATAATATGTCGTTCTCATACTCTTTAAGTATCTCTATGTCTATGTCATAGGTTATCATCGTGTTCTGCCGCTTTACTAGCAGTTCCTTATCATTTATAGGGTGTCTTATAAGTTTCTCTATCAATATCTGGCTGCCTTCTAGCGCAGGCAGTTTAGATATCCAACTGTCTATACAAGTATCCTTGAAGACATCGGGTGATATGTCTATTTTGTCGCCAGTAATTATATCGTCCGTTATAATCTTATTGAGGATTACCTGCTTCTTGGAAGCATCAAAATCAAACAATTCCTCGAATTCTTTTAGCGTCTCCTCGTCCATAATTGCGATAATATGTAATATGTATATTTAATATTTACCATTTATAAAAAATTGATATAAAAACTCGCATCTATATCTATATAAAGCGAATATGTCACCCTCTAGCATAGTAAAAACTACGCAATCGGTCAGCGCAAGCATGCAGCCCGATAGTATCATTATCTATAATAACGGAGTATTACATAATATCAATAGGGAGCCTTATGAAACAAATATAGATGTCTATAGGCGTGGTTGGTATATTATTAATAATAAGACGGAAGCTGCGACAGCGGCGACGCATAATCTATACTCATTATCGCTAATAGAAATCTATAAAAATAAAGGAATGACCTATGATATGTAATAAATTGTAATATGGGATGCTGTCGCATCTTCCTTATATGGTTTTACGGCGACCGCTAGCGGTCTTCGCTTTGCTACCCTTAGCAGCTTTAGCGGCTTTGCTAGCCTTCGCTTTCTTTTTTTGCTCTAAAGCCAATTTAATACCAGCCAATAATAAGGCGGATATTAGGGGCGTTAGATTAACACCGCCTACAGACCTTGGGCGCTTTCTTATAGCAGGTTTGTTATTAGACATCTTTATTAATTCTATTATAATTAAGATAAATTAATTTATTATAGTAAGTATTTAAATACTATATAGACTGCTATAATAGTCGTTATAAAGTTCAGTATCATTAGCAATATGATAAAAGGTATTAGGTAATACAATATATATATAAGTATCGGCTTGACTATCTCGTAGCGTATGTTAGACTTGAGTAGTTCGTCTTTTATAAAGTCTATCAATATATTTGCTAGGCTAGCGTCGCCGCTGTCATTATCGGTATCTCTTTCTTTTTCTTCTTCGCTATCGCTAGTATCGCTGCCGCCGCTAGCCTTCTTATTATTCATCTTTTAATTACATAGGATAAAAATCTATCATTCTAAGTGCGTCTGCGAAATACCATTAATAAGGTATGGTTTAAAATAGAGAAACGATGCCCGCCGCTGACGCTCCCACTAGGGTCGCTGCTGTCGCTACTGCTGCTATTCTTAAGAAACCCGAGAAGAAAGACGGCAAGTTTGTCGCAAAAACCATAGAACCTATCAAGATTATCCTGTCTGATGTTAAATTGAAGTCCATAAGACGCTTGGTAGATAGCAAGGGATACAATATAACAATTTATTTACCGGAAACCATAAATAGCAAAGAAATATCCAGTATATCCAAGTTGGACGAGAGCATTATGAAGGAGATCGTTAGTTCTTCCCATAAGTGGTTTAATAAGGAGATAACGCACGACGAATTATTGGAAATGTATAGCAAGAGTTTTTGCGCTCAGTCAAAGACAATATCGGTGATATTCACAAATACCAAGTATCCTAGACTGGTATATAACAATAAGAACTTAGAGACGGTTGAAACGGTTATAGAGAAGTTGCGAGAAAACAATAATTTTAAGAAGTGTATAATAAATGTGGAGATTGAATACCACGGCATCTATTTTTACGCAGATAATACGAAGAATAAATGGGTCGTCAGTTCCATAGATATAACGGACATTAGCAACGACAATAACAACGAATGGATAAACAAAGAGGACATTATAGATAAACTGAATGGGGATATAAGCGCCTTTAACCATAAAATGGGGGCTAAGGTTCTTGAATTACAGAAGTATATTAACGAATTGGAAGAGAATAAAGTGAATATAAACAAGATGTTCCTAGAGTTGAAGATGACGCCAAGCAATAATATACAGGAACCTTTAAATAAAATAAACAGGCTGCTAAGTTGTCAAGAAAGTAAAATAGGCAATCTGTAAAAATTATATATTCGTCAGGGCTGTAAATATAATCTATTGTAAATAATAGATAGATATATATAGATAAATATAATTATGGGTTCTAATAAAAATGTTGTTATATCATTTTCAATTGCGATATTGCTCTTGCTTTCACTATTACTGCTACTAACATATAACTCAAAATGTTCTGGTGGTAATAAATCGCAAATGTCTATGGATAATTCGCAAGTCCCTACAGGATTTTTAACCGATAGCGAGAAATACTACAATTATGAGACTTTTGCTTCTGGATCCGGTGCCGCCGCTGTTGAAGGAGGCTCAGCCGGTGCCGCAGCTTCCACAGCTCCCCCTGCCGCCCGTTCTGTCGCCGATAATTATCGCTCAAATCCCTCATTAGCCGCCTCAGGTATCGGCAATTATTCCCCTGACAACCCCGATTATAACCCCTCGCAGATGCTAAACGGTTCCCAATCGGGCGATGCCGGTGATGGTATGTATGCTAGCGTAAGCGGTGCCGGTGTTGGTGGCGGTAGCGGCAGCGTCGGTGCTTCTGGTGGTGCTAGCGGTATGGGCGGCGTTAGCGGCGCCGATGGTAGCCCCGCTTCAGGGATGCAATCTTGTTTCCCGCGCGACCGATTAACTGCCGGTGATTTATTGCCTAAGGATGCCGCTGATAGCAAGTGGGCTCGCATCAACCCTTCGGGAACCGGTGATATCCACGACCAAAACTATTTAACCGCTGGATATCACGTAGGTATCAATACTGTCGGTCAATCACTAAGAAACGCCAACTTACAATTACGCTCCGAAATACCTAACCCTCAAAATGCCGTCGGTCCGTGGATGATTAGCACGATTGAACCTGACCTTCGCCAAAATACCCTAGAGATTGGTAGTTCGGCTTCATATTAAGAAATAAGCAACCACGCTTCGCTAGCCAGCATATTAAGAAGCAATTCTTCGGGCTCGCATTAAGAATTAACGCGTCATACCCTTATATTCTTTCATCGCTCCCGCTTATTTTTGTAAAATTATTTACTTAAAGGATATAATATTTCTTTTATTAAATATGAGTGATTTAGGGCAAAACCTTCTACTATCCTCTTTAACCGAGTTTTACAATAAAAACCCGAAGCACAAAGTAGTATTAAAAGAGGTTATTGAAGGGAAACATAAACTATCGCTGAGAATAATTGAATGGCTCGTGACGCACTTCGCTAAGTCCCATAATATCTATTATTGGGTTGATGAGACAAAGAACATATACGATGTATTACCTAACAATATCAAGGGTAATGTTAAGAAAATCAATCTATACCAAGATTATCGGGCGCAACTTAAGTCCTATAGCAAATTCAATTTTGATTCGTTCCGCAGGCATAATCGCATAACCTTCTTTACTAACACGGAAAGAACCGAGTATATAGAGACCACTATAGGACAACTGAACTTTTTTAGATGGATTTTTAATAACAGTATCATAAACTACGCTATAGATAACTATGATGTTATTTATAAAAAAATGATAGACAATAACACCTGTAAAGTCAAGAACAAGGTTAATATATTACACAACCACGACATCATCAAGACTAAATGTATGCTGAGGTTTGACTAGAGGCGCCATACAGTTTTTTTTATTATTATGATATCTTCTAATATCTTATTATATTTATCGGTTAATTCTTGGTTCTTTCTTTCTAGTTCTAGGATTTTCTGTTCTTGAACTCTGTTTTTTGTTTCTAGTTCCTTAATGGCTTCTACAAATACCGGAGCTAGTCTCTCGTAAGACATAGTTAAATAGTTTTCTCCTGATTTAGATTTCTTATTACCATCCTTGTCTATATCTAAATCAAAATTCGCTATCTTAACTATTTCAGGTAATACTTTTTGAACTTCCTGAGCGCTCAAACCAATCTCCTTATCTCTACCAATTATTCCTTTAATATGCGCTAGTTCGTTAGGTATATAATAGAACCCATTCAAATTATTTATGATTTTTAGTGGTTCATTAATATCTGATATTTTAGTTTTCAATCGTTCGTCAGAGAAGTCATTAGGTTTATTTATAAGGTTGTTATAATTAACTAAGTAGTTGCTTGTAGAGAATACATAATTACTTATATTGTTATCATTTACTGTCCCAATCGCTAGTAATGTATTACATAACAGGGTTATCTTAGCGGTCGTATTAGCATCAATAAGGTTCGCATTAAGTATCAAGTTATTACTTGTCGCAAATATATAATTGCTAACATTTGAATTATTAGTCGCTATAACGGTTAAGTCAGGTTTATTTATGAGATTATTGTAATTTACTAAGTAGTTGCTAGCAGATAGCACATAGTTGCTAAGATTTGTATTGTTAGTCGCTATAACGGTTAAGTCAGGTTTATTTATGAGATTA
>Ga0209191_1000171_pt1 | contig 53082 bp, 47 predicted proteins | sample S_130626_EF_Meta_FD_187320 | JGI IMG/M metagenome (GOLD analysis project Ga0209191, IMG submission 187320) | Freshwater microbial communities from Lake Simoncouche, Canada to study carbon cycling - S_130626_EF_MetaG (SPAdes) (version 2) | ecosystem: Environmental > Aquatic > Freshwater > Lake ...
GATTAGAAATATTTATTCAATTTTCTATTTGCAACTACAAGGAATTGCTTAACTTTACAATCCTTAAAAATCCTAACATTTATGTCGATCAGTCAGAATATTTTGGAGAAATTACAGTTAAAGGATGAGAAAAACTTACTGATTCAAGGTTTGCCTTCAAGTGTGGAGAAGCAATTTGCTAAGTTGAACTACTGTAAGAATCTGACTCCTTTGTTAAAGACAAGGAAAATTGATTTCGCGCTAATTTTCGCAATTAACCAATTGCAATTAAACAATATTCTAAAAGAAGTATTCTCAGCATTGACACATGAGAGTAAATTATGGATTGCCTATCCTAAAACAAGTTCAAAGATTGTTTCAGATTTAAATAGAGATGCAAGCTGGGAAATTTTAGCGAACAATGAATATGAAGCTATCCGTCAAGTGACGTTGGATCATGTTTGGACCGCCTTACGTTTTACAAAATACGACCAAATCCCAAATAGAAATAGGGCCTTTGTTGGTTTTAAATCTCCAAATATTGAGATTGACGATTTTGAAAAAAGATTGATTGCTTTACCAATTGAAGTAGAGAAATTATTCCAATCACACGAAGAAGCAAGAGAATTCTTTACTTCTCTATCTATCATCAATCAAAAGGAATATTTAAGTTGGATCAATGGCGCTAAAAAAGAAGAAACCAAACAAAAGCGTTTAGAAGCGACTTTAGAAAAGTTAATTGCTGGTAAGCAGAATCCTTCAGAGAAATAAAAAGTAGGTGATTCCTGGAATAGGCCTATTGCATGAATAGTGCATCTATTTAAAAATAACGGTCCCAATAATCTTGGTTAACTCGCGCTCTGCATCTTTAAGATGCTTGTGTATGTGTAGCAATTGTATTTGATCTTCTCCACTTACTTTCTCCATGTCTTCCTGATTCTGGCGAATCATCTTCTTAATCTTTCTAAGTTTATAATACAATAAACTCACTTCAATTTCATGTTGAAAACTACTTTCAGCAACGACTTTTTTGATACCTAGTTTTTCATTCCATCTAAGACTCAATTCATGCTCTGGTTCAAAAAGACCCATCACCAATTGCTGGATCTGAGCGTCTTCATGGTATTGTAAGGTTTTATGATTGGGCATTTTACCTGCGACCTGCCAATCAAAATAGACTTTAACCAATTGAATCATTTCTTGATTGTCCAATGGGAAGGGTTCTAATTCTTCTGCAATCCAAGTGGATGCAAGTTTTCCGTCTGCTAAAATTTCGTTACCAAATTCAATCAATAATCTTATTAAGTTTTTTTCGTGTAAAAGATCCTTGTCAAGTACAAGATCTATATTGTCTATGTCCTGTGTTTCTTGTTGGAAACTAGGCATTAAAATAGCCGCTTCGTCATAGGCCATCTTCTTTTCATCTTTTACAATCTTGTCACGCTTGAACTTGTTGACCAATTGGGTTAAACCAGTTTCGTCAATACGCAAAATGTCCGCACATTTTCTTACATACTCTTGTAATTTTGTAAAATCTTCTGCCTTATTGATTTTACTTAATGTCTCCGCCATTTGATTGACTAGACTATTCTTTTTATTTAAATCGTTACCTACCTCTTTTAATTGGACTTCTAATTGGAATAAAATAAAATCCTTTTTTGCAGACTGTACAAAATCACGGAATGCATCTGGACCTACTTTATTGACATAACTATCTGGATCCTCCTTGTCTGGAATCAATACCAATTGCACATTCAATCCTTCCTCTAAAGCCATATCCAATCCCCTCAATGCTGCTTTCACACCAGCGGCATCACCATCATAAATGATCGTCAGGTTCTGGGTATATTTTTTAACCAACCTCAATTGATCAATGGTTAAAGAAGTACCACCACTTGCCACCACGTTTTCAATGCCAGCTTGGTGTAAGCTCACCACATCCGTATAACCTTCTACCAATAAACATTCATTGGCTTTATCAATGGCTGTTCGCGCGAAATAAGAACCATACAGAATCCGACTCTTAACATAAATCTCATTCTCTGGCGTATTAATATATTTTGGTGAGCGATCATTCTTGGCAATTTGCCTTGCACCAAAACCAATAATTTTTCCAGTCGTATTATGAATTGGGAAGATGATACGGTCCCTATAATTATCCTGCCATCCGCCATCGCGTTCTACGACTAAACCTGTTCTTGCAAATAATTCCGGATTGAATTGATTTTGAATCAAGGCCTTTGCTAGACTATCTCGTTCAGAAGGGTTGTATCCAATTTTAAATTTTTCTACAATGGGACGTAAAAAACCACGATGCTGCATATAACTCTGTGCAATGGTTTCGCCAGCTTCTGTGTCCCAGTATTGTTTGGTAAAGAAGTCCATTGCAAAATGATTGATCGCATACAAACTGTCTGCAGTTTGTTGTGCTATCTTTTGAGCAGGACTGGTCTCTGTTTCTTCTATTTCAATATTGTATCTAGCAGCCAACCATCTTAAAGCCTCCACATAACTATACTTCTCGTGCTCCATCAAGAAAGTGATGGTATTGCCGCTCTTGCCACAGCCAAAACATTTATAAATTTCTTTGGCAGGAGAGACGGTAAATGAAGGCGATTTTTCGTTGTGGAAAGGACAGTTGCCTATGTAATTGGTGCCTCTTTTCTTTAATTTCACAAATTCACCCACCACATCAATGATGTCAATTCGGCTGGTAATTTGTTGAATGGTTTGAGGCGTAATCATAGGAGCGCGAATTTAACAAATCTTAGGCTATTCTTGAGTAGAAAACTCCATATCGTCACTATCTAGTAGTTCACGCTCTATTTCTTCCATCTGAACGATATCCCAGGCTTCCGTTTCGGTAGGAGTTAAGTTCATGACTTCGCCAAATTCAGTGGAATCTAGGGTGTTTTGTAAGTGATCTGACAAGCAACAAAGCACAAAACTGGTATTATTGTCATAAAACACTTCTTGATGCTGTGCCAATAGCTCCATAATGCTTAAATCCCAGTCTTTTACACCCTCAAGTTTTAAAACCAGGTTTTTAGGGCTATTTGTGCCTAATTTTTTGATCAAATCATTCAATTCTGGCACGAGATTTGAACTAAGACTAGGGTCGAGCAAGCTTAAAACGGTGAATTTCTCTTTTGTATCAATTTTATAGTGCATAATCACATACTTTAGGGTAAAATTATTCGTTTATCTAATAACAGCTCGAATAAATTATATGGATAACAATTTTTCAACACAAGTTAAGGAAATCATCTCTTATAGCAGAGAAGAGGCATTAAGATTAGGTAATGATTTTATTGGTGCGGAACACCTTATGTTAGGTTTGATCCGTGACCAGGAAAATACTGCTATTAAAGTCTTAAGGCAGCTGAATGTGAATTTGGGAGAATTAAGAAAAGAAATCGAACTAGCCGTAAAGGACAAGTCTGGTAAAAATATCGCGAATATCAATAGTCTTCCTTTAACAAAGCAAGCTGAAAAAGTAATTCGTGTGACTGTTTTAGAAGCCAAGGCTTTGAAAAGTCCAATGGTGGAAACGGAGCATCTTTTATTAAGTATTTTAAAGAATAAGGAAAACATTGCAACGCAAATTTTAAATCAATTTGACGTGGACTATGATTTATTCCGAAATGAATTAGGGATGGTAGGTTCTTCGCCATCTTCTCCTTCAAGTCCAAGTTCAGAATACCAAGAAGAAGGGGATGATGATTTTGATGACGAAAAAGGTAGAGGTGGTTTTGGTGGAGGCACCAAATCTAAACCTACTTCAACAAGTAAATCTAAAACACCTGTACTCGATAATTTTGGTAGAGACATCACTAAGTTAGCAGAGCAAGATGCGCTAGATCCAATTGTAGGAAGGGATGCAGAGATTGAAAGAGTAAGTCAAATTTTAAGTCGTCGTAAAAAGAACAATCCAATTTTAATTGGTGAACCAGGGGTTGGTAAGACTGCGATTGTAGAAGGACTAGCATTAAGAATTGTACAACGAAAAGTGAGTCGTGTTTTATTTGATAAAAGAGTGATCTCTTTAGATTTAGCTGCTTTAGTGGCCGGTACAAAATACCGTGGTCAATTTGAAGAGCGTATGAAAGCGATCATGAATGAATTAGAGAAAAACAGAGATGTGATTTTATTCATTGACGAGATTCATACGATAGTTGGAGCTGGAGGCGCAAGCGGTTCATTAGACGCATCTAATATCTTTAAGCCAGCTTTGGCTAGAGGTGAATTGCAATGTATTGGTGCTTCTACATTAGATGAGTATAGAATGCATATCGAAAAAGATGGTGCATTGGATCGTCGTTTCCAAAAAGTGATCATTGAACCACCAAGTGTTGCAGATACGATTACTATTTTGAACAATATCAAATCTAAATACGAGGACTATCATAGTGTGATTTATGATCAAGAAGCAATTGAGGCTTGTGTGAAATTAAGTGATCGTTATATGACAGATCGTTTACTTCCAGACAAGGCCATTGACGTATTGGATGAAGTGGGTGCAAGAGTGCATTTGAAAAATATTTCAGTGCCAGAAGATATTGTGGATTTAGAAAAACAAATCGAAGAAGTTAAGAACGAGAAGAATAGGGTGGTGAAAAGTCAACGTTTCGAAGAAGCTGCAAGCTTAAGAGATACGGAGAAAAAATTAGGCGAAGCTTTAGACAAAGCAAAATTAAATTGGGAAGAAGATAGTAAGAACAAAAGATTCCCAATCAATGAGGAGCATATTGCAGAAGTCATTAGTATGATGACTGGCATACCGGTGAAGCGCATGGTAGAAGCAGAGACGACTAAGTTACGCAAGATGGCCGAAGACATGCGTGGTCAAGTCATTGGACAAGAAGATGCAATTGGTAAAGTAGTGAAAGCGATTCAAAGAAATAGAGTCGGATTAAAAGATCCTAAAAAACCAATTGGTACATTTATTTTCTTAGGTCCAACAGGTGTAGGTAAAACTGAATTAGCGCGTGCTTTAGCAAGAAACATGTTTGACTCAGAAGAATCATTGATTCGTATTGACATGAGTGAGTACATGGAAAAATTTGCAGTATCTCGTTTAATTGGTGCCCCTCCAGGTTATGTGGGTTATGAAGAGGGTGGACAATTAACAGAAAAAGTACGTCGTAAACCATACTGTGTGATCTTATTGGATGAAATAGAAAAAGCGCATCCAGATATTTATAATATTTTATTACAAGTATTGGATGATGGTATTCTAACAGATGGATTAGGTCGTAAAGTGGATTTCAAGAATACTTTAATCATCATGACTTCTAATATTGGTGCACGTCAATTAAAAGAATTTGGAGATGGCGTTGGTTTTGCAACAGCAACAAGAATGGAGCAAACGGACGAGAATAATCGCTCTGTGATTGAAAAAGCATTGAAGCGTACTTTCTCTCCAGAATTCTTAAATAGAATTGATGATGTGGTGGTATTCAATTCATTGACCAAAGACAATATCTATTTGATCATTGATATTATTATGAAGCATGTACTAGGTCGCTTAGTGAATCTTGGATTAAACTTAGTATTAACGAGTGAAGCCAAAGATTTTATAGCAGATAAAGGATATGATGTTCAATTTGGTGCAAGACCTTTACATAGAGCCATTCAAAAGTATATTGAAGACCCATTGGCCGAGGAGATTTTAAATCACTCAGTGAAAGAAGGGGATACTTTAGTTGGGGATATTGACAAAGAAAAAACAGGATTGACTTTTACTTTACAAAAAAAGGAAAAAGAAAAAGCACCTAAAGTACCTAAGGAACCAAAGCAAGATTAAACTTTGCAAGAGTTATAATAAAAAGCCCCGAGTTGAAAAATTCGGGGCTTTTTTTATTTCGTACTCCAGCGATAGGTTTTAATATCGAGTCCTGCTAGGTCCATCATTCTTGAAACCACTGTCATAGCCACTTCCTCTAAGGTTTTTGGGACACTATAAAAGCTAGGCGTCGCTGGGCAGATGATACCACCTGCAAGTGTCACTGTTTCCATATTTCGAATATGAATTAAGTTATAAGGCGCTTCTCTTGCAACTAGAATTAATTTTCTACGTTCTTTTAAAATTACATCAGCTGCACGGGTGGTTAAATCATCACTTATCCCTGCAGCAATCCTGCCTAAAGTACCCATACTACATGGCACGACAAACATGATATTGTATTGTGCAGACCCTGACGCGAAAGGAGCGTTAAAATCCATTTTATGGTAAAAGTCAAATGGGTAATTTAAATAATCCTGATTACCCAATTCTGTCTCCCAAACTGTCTTTGCATTATCACTCATGATAATCCCAACTGCTTCGTATTGAGCAGGGATTTGCTTTAAGCTATCTAGCAATGCTTTTGCATAGAGTGCACCACTTGCGCCTGTGATGGCAATGACGATTTTGTTTGGCATAATAGAATAACAAAATTAGGGTTTAATTAGATTTTATACATTTTCTCATAGTATTCGTCTGCCATTCGATTGCTATCGAATTGGAAACGAACATCCTTCATTCCATTTTGAGTAATTTGTCTCCAAGTATCTTTTTGCTCATAATACATTGGTACAATTTGTTGCTCTAATATTTTGTACAATTCATTTAAATCGTATTCATCTTGTGCTTCTGTGCTCATATTCGCATAGTCTGCCTTAGGCACCACAAAACCATTGTTACCATGGTTGATAAATTCTGGTATCCATCCATCATCGGTTGAGAAGTTCACAGAGCCATTCATTGCAGCAGTCATGCCACTTGTTCCTGATGCTTCTCTTGGCACTCTTGGATTGTTCAACCAAACATCAGAAGCTTGCTTCATACGCTTACTTAAAGCCAATTCGTATCCAACTAAAACAGCTACATTTTTATAATTCTTGCTTAGGTTGACTAAGTGATTGAATTGAGAAATAGCTGGATGGTCTACTGGGTAAGGCTTTCCTGCAAATATGATTTGAACAGGATATTTTAAATTAGATAATAATTTTTCGAATCTTTCTAAATCCCAAGACAAGAAGTCGGCACGCTTGTAACCTGCAAATCTTCTAGCCCATACAATGGTCAACACATTCGGATCAAATATTTTACCTGTCTGATCTGCTACAATTTCAAATGCACGTTTTTTCAAATACCATTTTCTGTCATCGAATCCAGTATCATCTCCAGCTTCAGCAAATTTGTACAATTGCTTGTCTGCCCAATAACGCCAGTTTTGTGCATTGGTAATATGGTCAATCGGACAAATGCCTTCATATTTACCCCACATTTCTCTGCTCACATGTCCATGTAATTCGGATACGCCATTGGCCTTTCTTGCAAACCTAAGTGCAGCTAAAGAGTGGTTAAATTGATCATCATGAATACCCGTCAATCTTCTTACTTCATCCAAACCTAAGCCACAGAAATAACCCATATTATGACATAAGTAAATATCGTGTTTTTCATTACCTGCTTCTTCTGGGGTATGTGTAGTAAATACAAGTCGTTTTTTAACTTCATCCAATGACTTATACTTATTTAATAAATAGAATGCTGCAGAGAATCCGTGTGCTTCATTTAAGTGGTAGACTTCTGGATTGAAATTTAATTCATCAATTAATTTTGCACCACCAACACCCAATAAAACGAACTGTGCCACTTTGGTTGCAACGTTGGCATCATATAATCGATGTGTAATTGTTTGCGAAACATAATCGTTCTCCGGCAAATCGGTACTTAATAAAAACAAAGGTGCACTACAAAAAATATTAGGTGCTAAATAAAATGCTTTTACCCAAACTGGATGGTCATGTATTAAAATTTGGTATTTGATACCAGTATCTTCCAAGAAGCTATACATCTTCTCCATAAAAGAAACCTGTAATGTTTGGTCTTGGTTTCTTGCTTGATCATAGTAGCCATATTTCCATAGCATACCTATACCAATCATATTTTGATTTAATTCAAAGGCGCTTCTTAAATGTGAACCAGCTAAAAATCCCAATCCACCACTGTAAATTTTTAAAGGCTGGTGAATCGCGAACTCCATAGAGAAATAAGCCGCTTTTTTGGAATACTTTTCATTAATAGGGTAAGGAACTTGGAAGTTTCTAAAAGACATGTTTTTGTTCTTTGGTTAAATTGACCCGCAATATATCCTATTTGCCTTTAAATTTAGTCCAAGTCAGGCCTAGTGTGAATAACAATCGTTTGCAATGGCAGAATGTGGATTATTTCTTAATCTTTGGCTTTCTTTTCTTATCGTAACTGTCATTAAAGTAACAGGTCATATTTCTGTGATTACCACAATTTCCATCCTCCTTGATTTTAATGATATTACCGGTGATAGTGAATTGAATGGTACAAGGGTCACCTTTCTCAGCATAAGTGGCTTGGTTTTTATTAAAATTCAATAAACCTTTAAGCTCTCCAATACAAGTGCCATCTTTCTTTTCAAAATGCAAGAAAAATTGGTATTTATTAGCATTCCCAAAGTCTCTTAATGCAATGAAGTTCTTTTTATCCCTAGCATAGTCTCCACTAAATGTATTCAGTGTTGGCAATGTGTCAATCGGATTTAAAATGGCTTTTTGTTCTGGCTTCACATTGGCGTCCATATAAATTAATCTGAATCCTTGTTCTGTATATGCCCAACCTTTCTTTTCATTGGTCAATCCTAGCTCAGGATCTAATTTATTTTCTTCAACTAAAAATGTAGGTTCTTTGTTGATCATTAATGTTTTCCCATAAAATTGCGAACCCTTGTGTACAAGGTCAAATTGAGTCAAAATTTTATAACCTAAGAAAACATTTTTCTTACTAAAAGTGATCACAGATACTGTTTGGTTCTTAGCATCTTTATGATTTAACAATAAGTAATATTCTGTTTCTTTTTCAATTTTCCCTACAGGGAAAAGAGCGGCATTTTTAAGTTGCTTAGGCACAATGGCATCCACTACAGAATCGGGTAAAAATTGCTCCAATGCTTTTCTGCCAATTTCTGAAGTATCTGTGAAGGTTGTTAAATTGGTATCATTGATTCGAATGGGCAATTCAATATTTTTAAATGCAGCATTAAAGTCATTTATTTTTAAAGGGGTATTCCCAGACAGATCTGTTTTTGTTTCAGCACACCCAATCAATGCCAATAAGATTAAAAGATTACTTAGATAGCGCATGGCACTCTATTTTTTGCTAAAATAGGCAACAAAATGCCTTTCACAAAGGGTTTATAGTTAAATTTACAATTCAATTATGTTTCATAAATCCTTAGATCAACTACATGAGTCAGTTCCAGTTCAAAATAAAACTGGATGGAGACGATTATTTGCCTTTATAGGTCCAGCATATTTAGTCAGTGTAGGGTATATGGATCCTGGAAACTGGGCGACCGATTTACAGGGTGGTGCTGCTTTTGGATTTCAATTGATTTGGATTTTACTACTTAGTAATATCATGGCTATTTTACTTCAAAGTCTAAGTGCAAGATTAGGTATTGTAAGGCGTTTAGATTTGGCACAAGTCAATAGAGAGACCTATCCCAAATTTGTTAATTTCTGTTTATACCTTTTAGCAGAATTAGCGATTGCAGCGACCGACTTAGCCGAGGTATTGGGGATGGCCATAGGGATTAAACTATTAACAGGCTTGCCCTTGATGTATGGCACAATTATAACAGTGACAGATACTTTTTTATTCATGCTATTACAACGTTATGGCATGCGTAAAATGGAAGCATTTATTTTTGTTTTAGTGGCCACGATTGGTGGTAGCTTCCTTGCCGAAATGATTATTGCGAAGCCTGATTTAGCGAGTGCAGCTAAGGGTTTAGTGCCATCTGCATTATCGCCTGGCGCATTGTATATTGCTGTAGGAATGATTGGGGCTACAGTGATGCCACATAATTTATACTTGCACTCTGCATTGGTTCAAACTAGAAAAATTGAAAGAACAAGCGCTGGTATAAAAAAATCACTTTTTTATAATTTTATTGATAGTGCGGTGGCTTTAAATGCAGCTTTTTTTGTGAATGCGGCTATTTTGATTTTAGCTGCGACTGCATTTTATCAAACTGGCAATCAATCTGTCGCTAAGATAGAAGATGCACATGCATTACTTGCCCCTTTATTGGGCTCAAAATTAGCACCTATCTTATTTGCAGTTGCCTTAATTGCTGCTGGTCAAAGCTCAACAGTGACTGGTACTTTATCTGGTCAAATAGTCATGGAAGGATATTTAAATCTGAGGTTAAACCCTTGGATCAGAAGATTGCTTACAAGACTTGTAGCTATTGTACCTGCCGTTTTAGTGATTGGACTCATGGGCGAGGGCAGGGTGGATGAATTACTTATTTTTAGCCAAGTTATTTTAAGTCTACAATTAGGTTTTGCCGTGATTCCACTCATTCATTTTGTGAGTGATAAAAATACGATGGGTGAATTTGCCATCAAGTCTTGGGTTAAAATTTTAGCATGGATCGTTGCAAGTATTTTAGTGTATTTGAATGCGAGTTTAGTATTCGATTTTGCCAAAGCTTTTTTAATAGGACCAACTTCTATTTTGATCAAGATTGCACTCGTTTTATTGATTCTTTTCTTTTTGATTTTGTTATTGTATATCATCATTTTTCCAATCATTCAGTCAAAGAAAAAGCAAGAAAGAACTGCCTTACATGGCGCAGCGGTTGAATTAGACTGGACAAAAGCTGCTCCAATAGACCGTATTGCCGTTGCTGTTGACTTTAGTGCTGGGGACGCCAATTTAATCAAATCTGCTATTGCACAAGCACATGCAGGAACAGAATTGATTTTGATCCATGTAGTAGAGAGCGTGACTGCAAGTTATTTTCAAGAAATAAGCGATGATGAAGAATCTAGAAAGGACAGAGAAAGACTTGCTCAATATGCTGAAACTTTGAGTCAAAATGGCTATAAAGTTAATTTTGTTTTAGGCTATAAAAATAGGGTCAAAGAGATTGTGCGTATAGTAAATTTAACAGACGCACAATTATTAGTCATGGGGGCGCATCATCACTATGGCTGGAAGGATTATTTCTTTGGAGAGACCATCGAATCAGTGAGGCATAAGGTAAAGATTCCAGTGTTAATTGTGCAACAAACGGCCTAATATTCTGGGCACTATTTAGTTACATTTTGTACATTTGCAGATAAAATTTTTTAAAATTATGGGAGCAAAAATTAAAGTTGCCAATCCAGTCGTTGAATTGGATGGAGATGAAATGACAAGAATCATTTGGAAATTCATAAAGGATAAATTGATTTTACCTTATTTAGAATTGGATATTAAATATTATGATTTGGGTATGGAGTATCGTGATGCTACCAATGACCAGGTGACGATTGATGCGGCTAATGCAATCAAGCAATATGGTGTTGGTATCAAATGTGCTACCATCACACCTGATGAACAAAGAGTAGAAGAATTTAAGTTAAAACAAATGTGGAAGAGCCCGAATGGCACCATCCGTAATATTTTAGATGGTACTGTTTTTCGTGAGCCAATTGTTTGTGCGAATGTACCTCGTTTAGTGCCTAACTGGACAGCGCCAATTTGTATTGGACGTCATGCATTTGGAGACCAATACCGTGCAACAGATTTTGTTACAAAAGGTAAAGGTAAATTAACTGTGAAGTTTGAAGGCGAAGACGGCACGGTGCAAGAGTTTGAAGTATTTAATTTTAAAGGGGATGGCGTGGCATTGGCCATGTACAATACAGATGAGAGTATCTATGGATTTGCAAGGGCTTGTTTCAACCAAGCATTAGCAAAAAAATGGCCTTTGTATTTGTCTACAAAAAATACGATTCTAAAAAAGTATGATGGTCGCTTCAAAGATATTTTTGAAGAGGTATATCAAAATGAATTCGTCACAAAATATAAAGATGCAGGGATCACTTATGAGCATCGTTTGATTGATGACATGGTGGCGAGTGCTTTAAAATGGAATGGTAATTTTGTATGGGCTTGTAAGAACTATGATGGCGATGTACAATCTGATACAGTGGCACAAGGCTTTGGCTCATTGGGTTTAATGACATCTACTTTAATTACACCAGATGGCAAGGTGATGGAAGCAGAAGCTGCACATGGTACTGTAACACGTCACTTCCGTGAGCACCAAAAAGGCAACAGAACTTCTACCAATCCAATTGCGTCTATTTTTGCATGGACAAGAGGTTTAGAGTTCAGAGGTCAATTGGATAATAACCAAGAATTGATTCGTTTCTCTAAAGCATTAGAGGAAGTTTGTGTTGAAACGGTGGAGTCTGGTATCATGACAAAAGACTTGGCTGTATGTGTGCATGGAAATAAAGTGAAGCATGGCGAACACTATGTTTACACAGAAGAATTCTTGGATGCGTTGGATAGCAATTTGCAAAAAAGATTAGCATAATTTTTCAACAGAATCTGTTGTCTAAATAAAAATAGCCACTCAATTGAGTGGCTATTTTTATGAACTTATAAAAAGTTTAAGTGTCAAGTAGTTGAGAACTATCCTTTCTTCTTCATTTCTTTACACTTGCCATCTTTCATACAATTCTTATCACACTTATGTGCTTTGGCTTCTTTCTTACAATCTTTGCAATCTTTTTTACCACAATTTGCAGAAGCGGTGTTTGCAGCTAATAATAATACAGATGCAAATAATACGGTAGCTAATTTTTTCATGATGTTATTTTTAGTTTTTATTTTTCTCTAGTTGCTAGATGCAATTTACGCAATCTATTCAGAATGGACAATCCTTACACTATGATTTTACTCATTATTCTGTTAAATCTATTAAATGGCTATTAATAGCTGTTAAAAAACTTATTTTAATACTTCCAATATTGGCTTCCCAATGGCACCACTTGGCATCTGAATGCCCAATAGGGTGGTCACGGTTGGTGCAATGTCTGTCATGTAATTCACTGAATTCACTTGCCCTTTTTTGATGCCGTTACCATACCATAACAATGGAATATGTGCGTCATAATTATAGAATACGCCATGGTTTGTTCCAGTGGCATAGCCATCCATATACCCGGATTTAGTGACAATGAACATATCGCCACTTCTTTGAGGATTATAGCCATTGACAATGCGCTCTCTTAGTTGCTCAGGTAATGCAGCAGTCGCCGCTTTACGCGCTTCAACTACTTGAAGGATGCCAGGTTTTTGCTCCACATATTGACGTACTAACTGAACCATTTTATCCTGGCTGACTCCAAGACTATCCATTAAGGAATGGTTGAAATGAATATTGTATTCATTGATTGCAGTAATTAATTTATCGCTCAAGCCTTGCTTTAACAATAATTGTCCCAATTCTTTTTTAATGCCTGATTCACTAATCAAGCCACCTGGAATTTTATGTTTTTTAGAAAAATCAGGAATATTGGCTACAGCATGGTCTGCTGTTAAAAAAACGGTGTAATTATTTTTTCCAACTTGTTGATCTAAACTAGCAAATAGCTGAGCGATGACTGCATCAAGCTTGATATAGCCGTCTAAGGTTTCCCAAGAATTTGGACCAAATGAATGACCAATATAATCTGGAGAAGAAAAACTGATTGCCAATAAATCTGTGATATCATCCTTGCCTAATTGCTCGCTCACCAAGGCTTTTTCTGCCATTTCTGCAACGATATTATTGCCGTATGGGGTAGAGGAGATTTTACCATAATCGTTACCAATAAATTGAGATAAGGTATATGGGAATCCTTTTTGATCTGCACCTAAAGTGGTGGACTCGTATGCGTTGATATCGCCATCACAATTTGCTTCGTAGACAGATTTTGCTAAACTCAGGTTCCAGCCCTTTGCATATAAAGAATCTACTCTGTGCTGGCCATTGAATTCAGTCACCCATTTAGGTAAGCTCTTACCATAATAGGTGGAGCTAATAAAATTACCCGATTTGCTATCGTACCAAAACGCCCCATCGGCACTATGTCCAGCAGGGATGATCGCACCTCTATCTTTAATGGAGATACCAAATACTTTACTTTTAAAATTATTCGCCAATTTGATCTCATCTCCAAGTGTTGTCGTCCAAACATTGACTGGACTCATTTTTCCGGCTGGACTTCCTTCTATGCCTACTGAAACCACAGTTGGATCTTCTACACAGTAGACTGTTCTTTGTTGATAGTTGTCGTACCATTGGTTTCCTGCAATACCATGGATTGCTGGTGTTGAGCCGGTATACACTGCAGCATGTCCACAAGCAGTCACTGTGGGTACATAAGGAATGAAGTTATTATTACAACTAGCGCCTTCATTTACAAAGCGCATAAAACCTTGTTGGGAGGTGAAATGGGATTTAAATTGATTGATATAATCCCAGCGCATTTGATCAATGACAATACCAACAATTAGTTTAGGTTTGCTTGAGGTACTTGATTGGATTGATTTTGGGGCCTGTGCGTTGCTGACAAAAGACAGGAGTAAAAAGCATAAAATGGAGTAAATACGCATGTTCACATGATTTTAGGACTGCAAATTACGTATAATTATAGGCTCTGTAAGCGAATAAATTATTAAATTTGTAGCTATAATTACAATCCTATGGCAGATATATTTGAAAGACTGATTAAAAACTACGGACCACTTGGTCAACACCGTGAAAGAGCTCATGGTTATTTTGCATTTCCTAAATTAGAAGGAGCAATTGGCTCTAAAATGAAATTTAGAGGTCAAGAAATGATTGTTTGGAGTTTAAACAATTATTTAGGTTTAGCCAATCATCCAGAAGTGCGTAAGGCAGATGCAGACGGATCTGCTCAATATGGTTTAGCATTACCGATGGGTGCAAGAATGATGAGTGGAAATAGTGACTTACACGAACAATTAGAAAAAGAGTTGGCTGAATTTGTGCATAAGGAAGATTCAATTTTGATGAACTACGGATACCAAGGCATCATGAGTGCCATTGATTCCATCTGTGGTCGACATGATGTAGTTGTATATGACGCAGAATGCCATGCATGTATTATTGATGCATTAAGAATGATTCCAGGACACCGATTTGTTTTCAAACACAACGATGTCGAAGATTGTGAGAAACAATTACACAGAGCACAAGCATTGGTAGACAAACAACAATCAGGTGGTATACTAGTGATTACAGAAGGTGTATTTGGAATGGCTGGTGATCAAGGTTGTCTTAAAGAGATTGCTGCATTGAAAAAGAAAGTACCATTCCGTTTATTGGTGGATGATGCGCATGGATTCGGTACATTAGGTGCAACAGGCGCAGGCGCAGGAGAAGCACAAGGTTGTCAAGATGAAATTGATTTATACTTCTCTACATTTGCTAAGAGTATGGCATCGATTGGTGCGTTTATGGCTGGGCCAAAAAATATCATTGATTATATCCGTTATAATATTCGTTCTCAAATATTTGCAAAAAGTTTACCAATGCCCTATGTGGTGGGTAACTTGAAGCGTTTAGAATTGTTAAGATCAAAGCCAGAACTGAAAGCAAATTTGTGGAAGAATGCATTGGCTTTACAAAATGGATTGAAGGAAAGAGGATTCGATATTGGTAAAACAGATTCTGTAGTGACTCCAGTATATATGAAAGGTGGCGTAGAAGAAGCCACAGCCATGGTGATGGATATCAGAGAGAATTATAAAATCTTCTGTTCTATTGTAGTATATCCTGTGATTCCTAAAGGACATATCATTTACAGATTGATCCCAACTGCAGTGCACACACAAGAGGAGATTGATTTGACTTTAAAAGCATTTAGTGAAACCAAGGCGAAATTAGATGCAGGTGCGTATAAAGTGGCTGAAATACCAGATATGGCTAATAAATAAAATTGAATACAAAATGAGTCTCCCAAAAAGAGGCTCATTTTTTTAGTTAAAGTAGTCTACCTGGTCTTGTTCTTTTTTAAGTATTTCAATGCTTACGTTTAATTCGAATCCAATCAATAAAATAAGGGCATTGATATAAATCAAGGTCATGACTACAAGTACAGTCCCAATTGAACCATAAATTTTACTATAGCTTCCAAAATTATTAACCCAGTAGGAAAAGCCCAAGGTAGTCACTAACATTAAAGTAGTAGACAGGATGGCTCCAGGAGAAAGTAGGGCCCATTTTTCTTTCACATGTGGGGCATACTTGTAAATAAAAGCATTACCATAAAATAAAAGTAAAACAATGATACTCCATCTTATACTATTCCAATAAGGTAAAATCGATTTTCTTTTGATGTCAAATAGTTCTCTCAAGAGTGTGGTTAATTGATCCTGTCCAATCAACACTAAAAGACTAGCAAAAACAAGTAAGATTAAAATCAATGTTAAACGAAGGGCCCTCATTCTTTGGTGGAGAAAGAAGGGTCTGTTTTGCATAATGGATTTATCAAAACTTCTAATGATCCCTGTCATGGCATTAGAAGCATAAAATAGTAATAAAAGAAAACCAAAGGAGAAGATACCAACGTGTTGGCTTAGTAGGTCATTGATAATATCTAATATGAATCGATAGGTACTTGAATTAGGTGAGATGTCTTTAAAGATCGAAAGAATCTGCTTTTTAATTTTTAAGCTTTTTGGGAAATAGGGGATAATTGAAAATAAAAATAAGAACCCTGCAGGTAATGCCATAATCAAATTAAAGGAAATGGCAGAAGCACGATCATAGAGTCCTATTGTATTTAATTGTTTAAATAAAAACTGAAGCACTTGAAATAAGTTCACTTCTTGGAATCCAGGAATGACAATACGCTTCGCTTTCTGCTTTGCAAACTGCAACGGGATTTGAAGGTATTGAACTATTTTTTTCAAGTAATTTTGGGGGTATTTAAGATTGAATCAATTAAGGATTTTTTTCCTGGGCTTTCTTAGCTTGGAACTCATCTAGTTTTTTCTGGTATTCCTTTGCATATTTATCATGTTCGGCATAGTTATTACTAAAATGATGGTAACCGCTAAAATCTGCTTTCGCTACAAAGTAAATATAATCTGTTTTAGGCGCATCCAATACTAAGTCAATGGTTTTAGCTGCTGGGGTACAAATAGGACCAGGAGGCAAGCCTTTTACACGGTAAGTATTGTATGGTGATGCATTGGTTAAATATTTTTCATAAATACGCGTAATGGTAAAATCTTGCATCGCGTATTTAATGGTAGGGCATGCTTGTAAAGGCATTTGCTTTATTAATCTATTTTGGTAAACACTTGCAATCAAGGATTTATCTGAATCGTAATTGGTTTCTTCTTCGACAATCGAAGCTAAAGTATAGATTTGATCTTGCCCCAAGCCTTTTGATGCTGCTTTTTGAATACGGTTATTTTGACTCCAAAAATAAATCTGCTCCTTCTGCAATTTGCCCAAAATTTTTGTCATTGAACTACTCCAATAAAATTCATAAGTATTTGGAATGAGTAAGGTGAATAGTTGGGTGGTGTCTGTATCAAAAGCCTTTAAAGAATCGTTGCTACTTAAAAAGGTCATCACTGCAGCACTGTCTTTGTCGAAGGCTGTTGCAATTAGTTTTGCAAATTCTCCTTTTGTTCGTACTTTATTCAATACCAGTTTTACAGTCGCTTGTCGATTGTTTCTTAACATTCTAATGATATCAAGTAAATTGGTTTTTCTTTTTATCAGGAATTTGCCTGGCTTGATCTTGTCTTCTACCTTAAATACTTTAGCAATTAGTAAAAAACTAGTTTTTTCGAAGATGATTTTTTTAGCCACCAAACTATCTGCAAATTGACTCAATCCTTCATTATTGTATTGAACATAGACTTGCTCTCCTTTAAAATTGGTGCTCTTAATAAGCACAATAAAGAATAGATAAAAAACAATAACACTAATTAAAATTGAAACTAGTTTTTTCATATCAACTAAAATACAATAAAAATCCCCACCATTGGAATGGTGGGGAAAAATTCTATGTTAACAGAATGTAATCACATTCTTGTTGAATTACTTTTTGTTCGTATCCATAGCAGCTGGAGGAGGAGGAGCCACTTGCGTTGCTGGACTTGTCGTAGTTGAGGTATTTACCTTATCTAATACACTGTTTCCATTGCTGGTATTTCCACTTAAAAATAGGGTAGAAGTGATCGCTAAAACTGCAATTACAGATGCGAAAATCCAAGTTCCCTTTTCAAGTACGTCTGTCGTTTGCTTAACACCCATGAAATTATTACTCAAACCACCCACATTGGCGTTTAATCCACCACCTTTTGGGTTTTGGATCAATACCATGAATCCTAAAGCAAGACAGGCTAATACGATCAATATTAAAAAGAAAGTTATCATTTGTTATTTTTTAAATGTTCAATACGGGATGCAAAATAAACGGATTTTTCAGGAAAAATAAAACTTAATTTTTCATAGGTGGCAATGGCTTTCCTCCAATTCCCTTGTTTTTCCCATATTTCAGCCATGGATTCGGTTAAAATATCGGCTGGAACATTGGCTTTTTCGGCAATTTGAGCAATGATTTGCTCCTGATCTGGTGCTAATGCAGCAATTTGGTCGCCCTGGTCTACACCTTCCTTGTTTTTAATCACTTTAAGCCAGGCAGTAAAACTTCGTAGCTGTTGGGTAAATTTATCCTGTGGGAGCTTAGAGAGGTCTAATTCAATGCCTTGAGCGGCAAAATAGTCTTTCTGAAGGCTTGCTGCTGTTTCTTTCTCATAATCCAAAGCAGCAGAAGCATCCACTTCTTCATTGAATTGAGCAACTTGTTGGTCGAGTAAGCTATTTAATTTGGCATCTGCTGGGGCATGTTCAATTGTTTGAGCTACTTGATGCATCAAACAATGTAAATGAAGACTAGATGGGAAATAGGCTGTTGCTTTAGATAATTGCGCATCCAAAAGAGGGGAGGCAATCATCTGGTATTTCTTTGCCAATAGAAATTGTAAACTTGGTGCATAGGGATGATCCAATGCATATTTTTCAAGGGTATCCGTTTCTATGTCTTCTAACGAAGCATGTCCAGTCCATTGTTTCACTATATCGTTGATCATTACTGCACTCATGCTTACCAGTTTGAAAAAATTTGATTAAAAATATCATCCGTAATACTTCGAATTATTTCATCCATTAATTGACTCTCTGCTTGATTCAAAGTAAGATTGGCTGAAAAGTCAAAATTGCGAGATACATCAAATTCAAGTTCTTTATTTTCCAATGTCTTTTTCAAAACCACATGCACGGTCACTGTCAATCTATTACTTGCAGCTGCTTGTCCACTCACGCCAACTGTTTGTGAAGGGTCGTAATTGGTGATGGTTGCAAAAATTTGATAATGTGCATCGTCGCTATTGGTTCTTGTTAACTTTGTTTGACCAATAATTTTTTGTAAAATTTTATCTGTCAGCATGGGTGCTAACTGAGGGTTGACATACTTTGCCCTGTTGTCAATAAAACCAATCTTAACGGTCTTCACATTGTCAGGAATCATCGCGTCCTTAAAACTATAGATACCACAAGAAGTCAATAAGAAGCAAAGGCTGATGCAGCTTAATATATAAAATTTATTCTTCAATGTCGTATTCTTTAATTTTTCTGTACAATGTTCTTTCACTTATGCCAAGGTCGGTAGATGCATCTTTACGACGACCTCTATGTTTTTTAAGTGCCTTTAAAATTAGTTCTTTTTCTTTATCCATGATATTTAAAGACTCTTCTATTTCATAATGGTTCTGCAGGTCATTGTCAATGATGACTGGTTGGTGATTCGGCAATTGCATTGCATTACTAGGCATGCTCACATTGGAGATGGGACTGTTCGATGGGCCAATATCTTCCTTTAATTCGTTGATAATGGCTTCTTTTGTAAAGTGCGAAGCTTGTCCAGATAAACTTGGGTTCTGTAAAATCTCTAAAAACATTTTCTTTAACTCATTGACATCTTTTTTCATGTCAAAAAAGAGTTTGTATAAAATTTCACGTTCATTGGCGAATTCACCTACAGGGGTGCCAGTGACCATTGGCATTTTATGTGCTGTATGTTTTGGTAAAAATGAATTCAATTGTGCTGCATCTATATGGTCGTTTTTACTCAATACAGAAATTTGCTCCGCAATATTTTTTAATTCACGCACATTACCCGGCCAGCCATATGCAGTTAAAAGTCCTCTAGCTTCTTCGTCTAAATAAATAGGCTTGGTCTTATATTTTTCAGCAAAATCCACCACGAATTTTCTAAATAATAAAGGGATATCCTCTTTGCGATCTCTCAATGATGGAACACGAATAGGCACGGTGTTCAATCTGTAATATAAATCTTCTCTAAATCTTCCTTTTTCTGTGAACTCAATCAATTCTCTATTGGTTGCAGCAATGACACGCACATCTGTTTTTTGTACTTTAGAGGAACCAACGCGAATGTATTCCCCCGTTTCTAACACACGCAATAATCTGGCCTGTGTACCCAATGGCAATTCGCCAATTTCATCTAAGAAAATAGTACCACCACTCACTGTTTCAAAATAACCTTTACGGCTATCTACAGCACCTGTGAATGAGCCTTTCTCATGTCCAAATAATTCCGAATCAATCGTGCCTTCTGGAATTGCACCGCAGTTAACAGCAATAAATGGGTTGTGTTTTCGGGAGGATAAGCTATGAATGATTTGAGAAAAAACTTCTTTACCAACACCACTTTCACCCACAATAAGCACCGTTAAATCTGTTGCAGCCACCTGCTCTGCAGTATTTAATGCATGATTCAGTAAGGGCGTGTTGCCAATGATACTGAATCTATTTTTTAATGATTGTAAATCCATGGTATGAATAAATTGAATTAAAATAAATTAAATGATGCCTCCTAATAAAGTACCTTTTGTAAAATCTTGAATCTTCACCTGCGCATAGTCACCTTTTTGATAATTGAAATTGCCTTTCGGAAAAACAACGACCTTGTTTTGACTAGTTCGTCCCATCCATTCTGCTTCATTCCTTTTACTATTGCCTTCAATCAATACCTCGAATACGCTTCCCACATCACGCTTATTGCTTTCATTGGAGAGTGTCCACTGCACGTCTACAATTTCTTGTAGTCTTCTTTTTTTAGTCACTAAATCAATATCATCTTCATACCTTCTTGCAGCTAAAGTACCTGGACGTTCAGAATAAAAATACATGTAGCTTAAATCATAATTCGCATATTGTAAAAGGCTGATCGTGTCTTGATGATCCTCCTCGGTTTCGGTACAAAAACCAGCAATGATATCTGATGTAATACTACAATTTGGTAAGAGGGTACGAATACGGTCAATCTTTGCCATATACCACTCTCTGGTATAAGTTCTGTTCATTAATTGCAACATCCTTGTACTCCCACTTTGGACAGGTAGGTGGATATGCTTACAGATATTATCATACTTAACAATGGTATGTAATACTTCGTCCGTAATATCTTTTGGATGAGAAGTGCTAAAACGAACGCGAAGGCTTGGATCAATTTGTGCCACTTCTTCTAATAACATCGCGAATGTAGTGGTTGCATTATTTTCTGGATTGCTCCAATAATAGCTGTCTACGTTTTGACCTAATAACACCACTTCTTTATATCCTTTTTCAAATAAGTCTTTACATTCTGCAAGGATAGAGTAGGCGTCTCTACTGCGCTCACGGCCTCTTGTGAAAGGCACTACACAAAAGCTACACATATTATTACAACCACGCATAATAGATACAAATGCACTAATGCCATTATTATCTAATCTAACAGGCGCAATATCGCCATAGGTTTCGTCTCTACTTAATAATACATTCACTGCTTTTTGTCCGGTACCAGCTTCGGCAATCAAATCGGGTAGGGTTCTGTAAGCATCCGGCCCAACCACTAAGTCCACCAATTTTTCTTCTTCTAATAATTGCGCTTTCAATCTTTCTGCCATACACCCCAACACGCCAACCAATACACCTGGGTTGGCGTGTTTTAACCTTCTAAATTCAGTCAATCGCTTGCGAATGGTTAGCTCGGCTTTCTCGCGTATAGAGCAAGTATTGATCAGGATTAAATCTGCAATTTCAATATTTTTAGTGCCCCCAAAACCATTCTTTTCTAATATAGCCGCAACCACTTCACTGTCAGCAAAGTTCATTGCACAACCATAACTCTCTACATAGAAATGCTTTTGGAATACCCCCGAACTAGCCTGGCTCGCATAGGCTTCGCCTTGTCTAGCTTCATCCTGAGTTTTATCTATGAGTAAATTGGATTCCATGCACTTAATTTGAACTGCAAACTTAGTCAAAATATTTTTATGTGTCAACTTGTCAGACATAATTCCTAATCCTTTGATATACAAATGATTAAAATCATATGAGATATATTGTAATAAATTTTATATAAACCTATTAATCAATCGATTATTGAGTAGTTTGTATATTTATAAAAATTTGCCCATGCTCAAAGGATTGATGTTTTTATTGACTGTTTTTTGTTTGAACAGCCTGCATGCGCAAGACTTGGTGGTGGCAAAATTGAGATCTGAGACCTCTAGAAATATTAAAAAAGATAACGATACGAGTAATTGGAATTGGAAGCATGGTGGTTTGTACAATTTAAATGTATCACAAAGTTCATTGAGTAATTGGGCTGCTGGAGGAGATAATTTCAATATGACGATCAATAGTTTCTTTAATTATTTCGCCTTCTATAAAAAAGAACGTCAATCTTGGGACAATAATTTAGATGTCAATCTTGGATTTGTTCAGTCTACCTCTCAAGGCGGCCGTAAAAATGATGACCGATTAGACCTACTAAGCAAATATGGTTATAAGATGGACACAGTGGGAAAATGGTATGTCTCTGGTTTATTTAATTTTCGTTCTCAACTTTTTGATGGTTATAGTTTTAGTGGCACCAAAGCAAATTTCACCTCCTCATTTTTTGCACCTGCATACATGATTATTTCTGCAGGTTTGGATTATAAGCCTGATAATAATTTTTCTATTTTCTTTTCTCCTTTAACATCAAGAACCACATTGGTTTTAAATAAAACCTTATCCAACTTAGGTAAATACGGTGTGGATACAGGAAGGATGATCAAAAGAGAAACAGGTTTATTTGTGACGGTAAACTATAGTAAAGCCATTGCCACAAATATTTATTACAGAGGTCGTGCGGATTTCTTCTCTAATTATTATGATAAACCTGAGAATATCAATTTTTTCATGACCAATTTATTTACATTCAAAATCAATAAAAACTTTTCAGCGACTTATAGTTTGGATTTGATTTATGATGATAAGATCCGCATATTTGGGCCAAATAAAAAATCACCTGGCTTACAAACTAAGAGTATTATTGGGATTGGTTATTTCAGAAACCTTGCTGTGAAGAAAAAACTGGTTGACACAAAGCCTAAGGCAGCAAGTTTGTCAAGTGGCGAATAAGTAAGCTCCTATTTACAAATGACTTTGAGGGTATGCTTGATTTTATTGGCTTTATGCGTTAAGTCCTGGTAGTCACTGCTCATAATGGTGACATGTCCCATTTTTCTGCCTGGTTTGGTAGTGGTTTTTCCATATAGATGTACAAATACATTCTCCATCTTCAGCACTTCGTCTAAACCTTCATATACCACATCTCCATTAAAACCTTCTGCACCAATTAGATTCACAATCGCACTTGGCAAAATAGGAGCAGGGTTGCCTAATGGGTAACCTAAAATGATTCTTAATAACATATCATATTGACTACAATAATTAGCTTCAATGGTATGGTGTCCACTATTATGCACTCTTGGTGCAGTTTCATTGACAAGGATTTCTCCATTTTGGTCTACAAATAATTCAATCGCAAAAAGACCTGGACTTTTTAAAGATTGTACCACTTTTCTTGCAATCGCTTCTGCTTTCCAAAGTTGCTTCTCTTCGATTTTTGCAGGACTTAATTGGTAGTCTAACAAATTATATACTTGATCAAAAACCATTTCGGCAGGAGGGAAGATGACTGTGTCACCATTTGCATTCATGCCTACGATCAACGCCAATTCTTTGACAATTTTTACTTTTTCTTCTAAAACAGCAGGCGCATTAAAGCCCAATGCAATGGCTTTTTCATCTTCAATCACTTGAACACCCTTACCATCATACCCACCTTCGGCTAATTTGTGCACCGCTGGTAATAAGTCTATATGTTGCTGAATCGCTTCTGCTGTATGGGTAATCACGAAATTGGCAGTTGGGATTTCATTGTCAGCATAGAATTGTTTTTGAGCAATTTTATTTTTGATGGTTCTAATAGCAGCTGGGCTTGGATAAATTTTAACCCCTTCTTTTTCTAGTTGCGTCAATGCATCTACATTCACAGCTTCAATCTCAATGGTCAAAGCGTCTAACTGCTTTCCAAATTGGTACACGGTATCGTAATCTAAAATATCTCCAGTTGTAAAATGGTGGCATAAGTGCGCTGCCGGGCATTTGGGATCCTGCTCTAATACATAGGTCGTTAAATCATAGTTTGCTGCTGCTTGTAAAAGCATCCTTCCCAATTGTCCACCGCCTAAAATACCTACCTTCATAAAGCTAATTTTGATAGGGCAAATATAAGTTAGTTAGGTTATTTTTGCTAAAGAACGATTTAATACAAGTATTCATGAAAGAACCCATCATTCAGGTAAAGGATTTAACCAAGTCCTACGGCGACTTTGAAGCAGTAAGAGGCATCAGCTTTGACGTGTATAAAGGAGAGATATTTGGTTTATTAGGACCCAATGGGGCTGGGAAATCCACCACTTTAGAAATCATTGAAACCCTAAGGCAAAAGTCTGGAGGAACAGTGATGGTGGATGGGATGAATTTAGATACAGATCCAGAAGCCATTAAAAAAATCATTGGGGTGCAATTGCAGACTGCTGGTTTTTATCCTAATTTGAATTTAACAGAGCTCATACATTTGTTTGTTGGATTGTATCAGATGGAGATGGATCCAATGGAACTTCTTGCTAAAGTAGATTTAGTAGATAAAGCAAAAGCAAAGTTTAAGGAATTAAGTGGGGGACAGAAACAAAGATTTTCAATTGCCACCACCTTGATCAATCGCCCAAAAATTATTTTTTTAGATGAACCCACCACTGGTTTAGATCCTCAGGCAAGAAGGAATCTTTGGGATCTGATCCTAGAAATTAGAAACAATGGCACCACTGTTATTATCACCACACATTATATGGACGAGGCGGAAGTATTATGTGATAGAGTTGCGATCATAGATAGTGGTAAAATTATTGGTATCAATTCACCAAATCAATTGATAGACGAATTAGTGGAGAGTGGATTTGAAAAAGTAAAAGAAGTGAAGAAGGCCAATTTGGAAGATGTATTTATACATATGACAGGAAAACAATTAAGAGAAGCATAAATATCATCGTATGACAACAGACCCTAAGTATCCCATTGGGAAGTATGAAATGAAACCTTATTCAGAAGCCACTAAAAATGAATGGATCAATGCGATTAGACATTTGCCAAAAGATGTAGAAATGGCTGTATTGAATTTGGATAAAGTACATTTAGACACGCCCTATCGAGAAGGAGGATGGACAGTACAACAATTAGTGCATCATATTGCGGACAGTCATATGAATGCCTTTGCAAGATTTAAATTAGGATTGACCGAGGAAGTACCAACAATAAAAGCATATGATGAAAATAAATGGGTGTCGATGGCAGATGCTTTGGATACACCCATTAATTATTCAATGACCTTATTGCATGCATTGCATGAAAGATGGGCTAATTTATTAGCAAGTTTAACGGAGGAACAGTGGCAAAGAAAATTATTTCATCCAGGTAGAAATGCCGAAGTAAGTTTGTGGGATTTGTTTGCCATCTATGCATGGCATGGTAAACATCATGTAGCGCATATCACCACTTTAAGAGCCAACAAAGGATGGTAGGCTTATGAAAAATTAGTTCTGTCTACTTCGGCGACTAAAAATACACTGCCAATCACAAGAATCAAATCTTGTTGGTTGGCATTTTTTATGGCAGCATCTAAAGCGATATTTACATCTTCAAAACTAGTTCCGTTCAAACCAATTGTATTCGCTTGCGCTGCTAATTCATCTACAGGCAATGCTCTTGGAATATGAGATTGTGTGAAATAATACAATGCATTTTTTGGAAGTAATTGAAGCACGGCTTGTACATCTTTGTCCTTCACCATCCCTGTAACAATATGTAATTGTTGATAATGCAAGGAGGCCAATTGTTCTAATAATGCTTGTATACCATGTTCGTTATGTGCCACATCTAATATGACTCTTGGACTATCTTGAATGCATTCCCATCTTCCCATTAAGCCATTGTTTTGTTTAACCTGTGACAATGCTTTTAAAACCTTGCTCGCAGTGAGCTTCCACCCCATAGTTGAAAGTAATTGTGCTGCAACTAATACTGCTTTTAAATTTTTAGCTTGGTATTTTGCTGGAAGGTCGCAAGTGATGGTAAAGTTTTTTGGAAACAACGGCGCATCTAATAAATGAATCAGGGGTTGGTTGAATTCAAATAAGGCATTTTGCCAATTGTTTTGAAAGTTTTTAAATTCAATAAAATCTTCTGCAAAATAAATAGGGGCATTTTCTTTATTGGCCTTGTCCTCAAAAACATTTTTTGTAGCAGGATCTAATGCGCCTATCACTACAGGGGTATCCTTTTTAATGATACCAGCTTTCTCAGATGCAATGGATTCTAAAGTATTTCCAAGTAAAGCCATATGGTCGAATCCAATATTGGTAATGATAGATAGTTCTGGAAGAATCACATTCGTGCTGTCTAGTCGGCCTCCTAATCCTGTTTCAATGATGGCGATATCCACTTTTTCTTGCGCAAAATAATCGAAAGCCATGCCTACTGTGATTTCAAAAAAAGAGGGTTCTATTTTTTCAATACATGGCTTTATTTTATTGGTAAAGTCAATCACAAAGTTTTGACTACACATTTGACCATTGACTTTGATACGCTCTCTAAAATCATATAGATGTGGTGAAGTATACAATCCGGTTTTATAGCCTGCTTCTTGAAAGATAGATGCAAGCATATGACTCGTGGAACCTTTACCATTGGTGCCTGCAATATGTATTGTTTTTATTTTTTTTTCAGGATGTCCAAGAAATGTACAAATAGCAATGGTGTTGTCTAAATTTGGTTTGATTGCTGCAGCACCAATCCTACTAAACATAGGAAGCCTAGCATATAAATAGTCAATCGTTTCTTGATACCGCATACAAATTGGGTGGCTTATTGAAGATCGAATTTGAATTTCACCGTCACAATGGAACTATGATCAGCCGAATTGAAATTAATTTTTGTCAAATATTCCACAATCGCTCTTTTGTATTTTGAGTCATTGGAAGAGGAGCCTCTTGAAATTTGGATAAATCTTCCAACACCATTTGGATTCACTTCGATCTCTGCGTAAATGGTTGCAGGGGGCACATCTCCATTGAATGAATAGGTTTTTGTAACCCTTCTGTCGCCTTTGGTTACAAAAGGTCCGCCACTCCCAGAATAGGCTTTACCATCAACAGCGCCATTCGCTACACCTTGATCGCCTTTGCCACCCGCAATGCCTTGGTCTTTCACATTATTATAACTGTCTTGATTATTTCCACCAGCGCCGTTGCCACCTGCATATTTTCCCATTAAGGCTTTTGGCTTAGCGGGGATCGGAACAGGATTATTTTTTACAGCTGTTTTTGATTTGCCAGAACGAATGGCTTCGTCACTAGGATCATTGGAAACCGTATTTATTTTTGAAGCATTACTAGATGCTAGTTTAGTGGATCTTGCAGTGGCGCTTTGTTCTGGGGCAGGAGCAGCTTTGCTCTTAGGAGGGATGGTTCCAGCACCTGTATTGCTATTGCCTAAGTTCACTTCCATATATTCTGGTAAAGGGGGAACTACAGTAGGTGCAGGTTCCTGCCATTTTAAAACAAAAAAGATCATTGAGAGTCCAAGACAAATTAGCGCAGTGTAGACAGCAGCTTTAATATTCTTTTCTTGTTCAAAACTCAATTCCATAGTTTAAAATTAATGGAAAAAAACGTCATATCCCAATCTAAGCAAAGTGGCTACGATCACTATTAAGAAAATTTTACGAATAAATTGGTTGCCCTTCTTTAAAGCCATTCTAGAGCCAAGATATCCACCAGTCGCATTGCAGATAGACATTGGGATGGCCACCGGCCAAAGGATCACGCCCTTGCCTATGAATAAGATCAAGGATCCAAGATTGGTAGAAAGGTTTACAATTTTTGCATGGGCACTGGCATGTAAGAAGTCGTATCCCAAAATGGAAATAAATGCCAATACAAATAAACTTCCAGCACCAGGACCAATGAAGCCGTCATAAAATCCAATGAAAAGACAAATCATTACGCCTTTGAGTGTAGCATACTTTATATCCTCTTTTTGTAAAGATTGACCAAGGTCTTTTTTGGTAAATGTATAAATTGCCATGACAAGTAATACAAAAAAGATCACTGGTTTCATGAACTGACTACTCATTCTAGTGAGTAATAAAGAACCAGAAAAAGCTGCAGTAAATGCGATGCTTGTAAATAAAAGTATTCTTAAAAGTGGAATTTTAACCCTTTGCAAATATTGATAGGTCGCAAAACAGGTCCCAATAAAAGAAGGCACTTTAAGTGAACCAATGACTGTTGATACAGCTTGAGTTGGCATCAGAATCAGTCCCGCTGGAACTTGTATCAAGCCACCACCGCCAACCACAGCATCCACATAGCCTGCTAAAAAGGCAATCAAACACAGTAAAATGATCGTGCTAAGTTCCATGCTTTATTTTTGATGGCCAGGTGTTGATCACGATTCCAGAAACAATAATCACACCACTAATCATTTGAAAAATAGTAAATTGTTCATTCAAAATAAAGAGCGCTTCAATGGAACTAAGAAAAGGAATTAAAGTGCCAAATAAGGCAGTCTTTGCCGATCCCATTCTGTGAATAGCATTATTCCATAATAAATAGGCTATCGTTGAGTTGCCTATTCCTAAATATAAAACAATGAACAAAAGCTGTTTGTTAAAATGAACGGGTTGAACATAATTCATTTCATAAATTGCAAATGGGCATAATAAAATAGTGCCTAAGGCAAAAAGCACAAGTAAAAAACTATTGTTTGAAATGCCTATTGGTTTTTTACGAACAAATACATTGTAAGTTCCAAAACATAGACCAGCACCTATCATCCATAAATCACCTGTTGCAATTTTAAAATGCAGCAAAGTATCCAGCTCACCTTTACTTAATAAAACTAAAATGCCCATAATGCCTAAGACAATCCCTGCGATGCTTTTCCAATTCAATTTTTCTTGCACTAGCCATGCTGCAAGTAAAGTAGCCACAATTGGATGAATCGTTGAACCAAACAAAGCCATATTGATGGCAGTGGTAGAATGTCCTGCTTGGTAAATCATCGTATTGTATATTGCAATACCTACTAACGCCATCCAGAAAAAATAACTAAAATTGGCTTTGAATAATTGCTTTTCTTTTTTGAAATTATTGATCGCAAATGGGAGCATCGTAATAGTTGCAATAGACCATCTAAAAAATGCAAGACTGATAGGGCCAGCCAATTGAATTGCATACCTAGAAATGATAAAATTTCCTGACCATATAATACAAGCAAGGATGGCAAGTACTGTGCCTATTTGAACTTCTTTATTGTAATGTCTTTTCAAAATTGATCCATATTAATGATGTGCAAACTCAGTCGTATAATCTCCTTTGATACGTTCAATAGGAGGATTAAAATAGCCAAATTTTAAATCAGGAAATTCTTCTCTAATTAATTCCATCATTTGTTTTACGCCCATGATCTCACCTGGTTCTGTCACACCTATTTTTCCGAGGTACCAATCTGGATCGATATTGAAATTGCGCCACTGAATCATTTTCAATCCAGTGTCTTTGATCAATTGTCTAAGTGCTTCGTATTCTGCCACCGTATCGGTCATGCCAGGGAAAACAAAATAATTGATACTCGTCCACTTTCCTGCGGCAGACATGACTTTTAAACTTTCAACGATATCTTGGAAAGTGTAATTATTTGGACGATAGTAAGCGTTGTAAATTTCAGGTCTAGCAGAATTCGTGCTCACTCTTAAACTATCCAAACCAACAGCAGCTAGTGCTGCAACTGCAACAGGATTAGAGCCATTTGAATTGATATTGATGCTGCCTTTATCTGTATGTTTTCTGATTTCAATAATGGCTTCCTTGATGGTCTCCCACATTAACAATGGTTCACCCTCGCAACCTTGTCCAAAACTTACAATTGGGAATGGTGCCGACATTAAATGCGGTACCGTATATTCAACCACTTCGGCAGCAGTTGGTTTAAAAGATAAACGCTCTTGGTTGGAAACAATTTCTTCCTCGATTGGTTGGAACGAAATACATCCTATACAATTGGCGTTACATGCCGGTGAAATAGGAATTGGGCATTCCCATCTTCCCATCGCAAAATTTCTTGCTGCAGGACAATGATAGGTCATACAACAGTTTTGCATCAAGTGTTGCACCAATCTATTTTCACTATAAGTTTTTAATAAATGCGCTGCACCATAATCAATTGTTTCTTGATCATAGCCTTCGCAATCTTGGCGAATATCTTGTTCGATTCTAACAGCAGGTACATAGTTTACGCCATCTAACCAACCCACAGCGGTATAACAAAATAAAGGCAACAATGGGGCTTCAGGTAAAGACTCATAAGCGGCGATATACAATCCAGTATGTGCAGGCGGGATGAAAGCTGCAACAGCCCATCCTTTTTCACACAAACGCATTTCACCACTATCTACATCAATACCAATACCTCTTCTTCCTGGTAATTCATATAAACTACCACCTTCTGGTAAGGGGATCCAGTCCTCCTCTGGAATTGGGTAGGCGTCCCATCCAGCCCTGCCAACCACATACAAGGTTTCATCTTCAAAGATGTTTCCTTCGCCGTCAGAATACAATAAATAAGGAGACTCGGTTAATGCCATAATTAATTGTTTTTAGCTAGATGCTCCGCGCAAAAAGCATTGAATTCGTTTTTGATCGTTTCAGTCACAGGCTCGTTGATTTGTTTTTGGATCAATTTGTTGTTCTTGAAATCGATTGTAATATAATCGTCTTTAATCAGCATATTGTTGATTTCGGCCCATGGATATAATTTTTTCGGAAAAGTATTCACTAAAACTCCGGCAGGGTCTACAGCTAATTCATATGGGAATTTCACTTGACGCTCAAAAAGTGCTGCAATGAGGAACACCCCAGCGATCAACAAAGCGTTGGGTAGTAAAAACCATCCCCAAGAAGCAAATACCAAACCTAAACGGTAATAAGGGACGCCTCCTTTGATCTTTTGATAGACACAAAATATCCACCAACTCGCCACCGAAGTCATGATCGCAATTAATAAAGCAGGACTTGGATATAAGCCCGCATAAAGTGCATAAGAAAGCGCCATTAAGGTGATCAGAAGCATCAATTGACTGATACGGTCTACGTTCTTAAAATCGGGACTTTTGCAAACAATGATATAGTCAAAAAGGCGCATAATTGAAGTTTATGAGATGCGTAAAATTTGATGCAATTTAAGGCCATTTAGTTAACTTTGCGGTATGAAGAAAACACATCTTATTTTATTGGTCTTAATTGCTGCAGCAATTGTAGTGTTAATAAGCTATACAGGAGATTTAAGTAGCTATGAAACAGTTGCGTCTGCAAAGCAAAAAGAAGGGAAATATGTGAATTTGATCGTAAAAATGGATAAATCTGTGCCCGTTCAATACGATCCAGTAAAAGATCCGAATTTATTAAAGTTTAATGTAGAAGATAGCTTGGGGGGTAAAATTGCAGTGGTTTATCGTAATACCATGCCCACCGATATGGAAAAATCAGAACGTTTGGTATTGAAAGGACGTGTTCAAGGGGATGCATTTGAGTGTAGCGCAATCGTGATGAAATGCCCGTCCAAATACAAGGACAATCCAAATGCAATGAAAGAGCAACCGGTAACCGTTACCAACTAATCAAAATCAAAACATGCAGCCAACTGAGTTTATAGGGGAACATTTGTTACCTGGTCAAATAGGTTATTTTTTATCCATCTTATCTTTTGTAGCTTCTTTGGTGGCTACATTTTCTTTCGCTAAAGCATTTTATGCAAAAGAAATGGTGGTGGAAGCGAGTTGGAAAAAATTAGCAAGAACAGCTTTTTTGATTGAGGCATTGACAGTGGTTGGGAGTTTTGTGGTTTTATTTTATGTGATCTACAACCATTTGTTTGAATATAAATATGCTTATACGCATAGCGATAAAAATTTACCATTTGAATATTTATTGAGTTGTTTTTGGGAAGGACAGGAAGGCAGTTTTTTATTGTGGAGTTTTTGGCATGCAGTATTGGGGTTGATTTTAATTAAGACAGCGAAAGCACATGAGGCTGGCGTGATGATGGTGATTAGCTTTGCGCAGTTGATGCTTGCGTCCATGGTCATTGGCTTATATGTGTTTGATGTGAAAATTGGATCTAGTCCATTTATACTATTAAGACATGAAATGAATTGGCCAATTTTGTCCAGACCAGATTATGTGCAACTTTTAAAAGATGGCACTGGCTTAAATACTTTATTACAGAATTATTGGATGGTGATTCATCCACCTATTTTATTTTTAGGATTTGCTAGCACCATCGTGCCATTTGCTTATGCTGTTGCTGGTCTATTAAAGAAAGAGCACAACTGGGTTAAATCTGCTTTGCCTTGGGCTAATTTTTCGGCTGGTATATTGGGTTTAGGTATAATGATGGGCGCTGCTTGGGCTTATGAGAGTTTAACCTTTGGTGGTTACTGGGCATGGGATCCAGTAGAGAACGCTTCTTTGGTGCCATGGTTGACTTTAGTGGCTGGTATCCATACGGCAATGATTTATACTAGAACAGGAGCGAGTTTAAAAGCCACTTATTTATTCCTTGGCATCAGTTTCTTATTAATTGTGTATTCTACTTTCTTAACTAGAAGTGGCATTTTGGGAGATACTTCTGTACATGCATTCACCGATTTAGGCATGAATGGACAGTTGTTATTTTTCTTATTCATCTTTGTGGTTCCATTCTTTGTTTTATATTTTGTGCGTTACAAACAAATGCTAGAACCTGTAAAGGAGGATGCGATTGATAGTAGAGAATTTTGGATGTTGATTGGTTCTTTAGTCCTTGTGCTTTCTGCAGTGGTGATTATCCTTAAGACTTCTACACCGGTATTCAATAAAATATTCGATACTAAAATTGCACCACCAGAAGATCCAGAGTTTGCGCACAATCAAGTGCAAATTTTTGTTGCGATCATCATTGGTACATTGACAGCAATAGGTCAGTTTTTGAAATACAAAACAACGCCTTTGGCTTACTTCAAAAAACAAATGATATGGCCATTGATCATCACTATCCTCATTAGCGTTGTTATTTTTGTTTTTGTTGGTGTTGCCTATGATGACAAAGGTGCTGGATTCTTAGGTGCTATTTATATTGCTATTGTCACTTCTGTTTTTGCGATCGTTGGAAATATTTCATATTGGTCTGTGGTCCTAAAAGGAAAATTAAAATCAGCCAGTTCATCCATTGGTCATATTGGATTTGGTTTGGTCTTGGCAGGTATTTTTATTTCTTCTGCCAACAAAACCACCTTGAGCTACAATACAACAGGGATAAGTCCTTTGAGAGTAGACTCCACCCAGAAAAATAGTCCAGTAGGCGACCCAAGAGAAAACCTGACTTTATTTGAGACCATCGAAACCGATATGGGCAAGTACAATGTGACTTATGAAAGAGACACATTTGATGCGATCGGGAAAAGGTATTTTGAATTGAATTTTAAGGAAAAGAAAACAGGAGAGACTTTTAAATTATATCCCGATGTGTTAAAAAATAATAAAGGCATGGAGGGCTTCTCTGCCAATCCATCTTCGAAGCATTATTTGCACAAAGATATTTTTGTGTATGTGACTTCATTCCAAGACCACACGGAAGAAGATACCACAAGTTCTAAGCCTATTAATATTACTGTTGGGGATTCCATTTTTTATAGCAATGGCTATATTAAACTAGAGAAAGTGAATGTGAATCCTCCTGGTGACAGACCTGCTGGTGTGAATGAATTGAGATTACAATTGAATGTAGTTTCAAAAGAAGGCTTAAAATATATTGCAGAACCAGGTATTTTATTGGAAGGTTTGAACCTAACTTCAAAAGTAGATACAGTGAAGGCGCAGAATTTAGTCTTGAGTTTTAATAAAGTCATTGACCAAGAAAAAGGCATTTTAGAAATTGGGGTGAAAGAGTCAACTGCTTTAACCAACCTCATTACTTTAAAGGTGTATGAATTCCCATGGATCAATTTATTATGGCTGGGGGTGATTGTGACGACCATTGGATTTATGATGGGGGCCTATTATCGATTTAAGAAATAGGGTTACTTTTTGTATCTTAGAGTATCAATGAATATGAGAACCACCTTTTGTATACTACTATTTGTAATGACAATGAGCTTGCCAAAGCAGCTTTTTGCACAGACGAGTCAGTATGATACAGTAAGGGTAGAGGCCTATATTACGCCAGAGGGTGATACCATTCCTCAATCTTGGTTACCTACGGTCATGGTGTCTGCAGTTCAAACAAATGCATTAAAAAACTATTGGAAAAATTGGACAAGATTGCGCAATGCGGTGTATGTCACTTATCCTTATGCTGTAACAGCAAGTAAAGTCATACGATCTGTGAACGCGCAATTAGCAAATGTTCAAGATGAAAAATTAAGAAAGCAGATTATTAAGTCTAGAGAAAAAGAATTGAAAAGGGATTTTGCAGATAAGGTGACCAATTTGTCGGTGTATCAAGGCAAGGTCCTTATGAAGTTAATCAATCGTGAAACTGGGAATAATTGTTACCAGTTAATCAAGGAATATAAAGGGGGATTGAATGCTGGTTTATGGCAAACAGTTGCCTTTGTATTTGGAAGTAGTTTAAAGCAACCCTATAGCCCAAATGGGGATGACCAAGAGATTGAAAAATTGGTCTTAGAAGTACAAAAAGTATACGGCGCAAAGGGGTAATTTACAATACTAAAATGGGATAGGTTTTTGGGGTAGGTTTTTGTACCTTTACCCGAATAGATCATATCTTATGAGCGACGAAAAAAGTTTAAATTTTATTGAAGAAATTATTTCCCAAGATCTTGCAACTGGGAAACATAAAAGTATATTGACTCGGTTCCCTCCAGAACCAAATGGTTATTTACATATTGGTCATGCAAAAAGTATTTGTTTAAATTTTGGTCTTGCTGAAACTTTTGGTGGTGCGACGAATTTAAGATTTGATGATACCAACCCAGTAACAGAAGACACTGAATATGTAGATAGTATCAAGGCCGATTTAAAATGGTTGGGCTTTAATTGGATTAAAGAATGTTATGCCTCAGATTATTTTGATCAATTGTATGTTTTTGCAGTGCAATTAATCGAAAAAGGATTGGCCTATGTAGATGATAGTTCTGCCGAGGAAATCGCACAACAAAAAGGCACACCTACCGAGCCTGGAACCGGAAATGCATTCAGAGAAAGAAGCATTCAAGAGAACTTAACTTTGTTTGCCGAAATGAAAGCAGGTAAGTACAATGATGGCGAAAAAGTATTGCGCGCTAAAATAGATTTAGCAAGTCCAAATATGCACATGCGTGATCCTTTGTTATATCGTATTAAAAAAGCACATCACCACCGCACAGGAGACCAATGGTGCATTTATCCAATGTATGATTTTGCCCATGGCCAAAGTGACGCTATCGAAAATATTACCCATTCTATTTGTACACTTGAATTTATCCCGCACAGGGCTTTATATGATTGGTGTATCGAACAATTAGGTATTTTCCAATCGCATCAATATGAAATGGCGCGTTTGAATATGACATATACGGTTATGAGTAAGCGTAAATTATTACAGCTGGTACAAGAAGGGCATGTACAAAGTTGGGATGATCCAAGAATGCCAACCATCAGTGGTATGCGAAGAAGAGGTTATACTGCAGAAAGTATTCGTGATTTCTGTGATCGTATTGGCATTGCCAAGAGAGAAAATATCATTGACTTAAGTTTATTAGAATTTTGTGTTCGTGAGCATTTGAATAAAATTGCACAAAGAAGAATGGTGGTGACTGACCCTATTAAATTAGTCATTACCAACTATGAGCAAGCCGAAGAAATATTAGATTCAGAAAACAATCCAGAAGATCCGAATGGCGGCACAAGACCTGTTCCATTTAGTAAGGAATTGTGGATTCAAGCGGATGATTTTATGGAGGAGCCAACTAAAAAATATTTTAGATTAGGCCCAGGATTGTCAGTGAGATTAAAGAGTGCTTACATTATCGAATGTGAAGGTTTTGATAAAGATGCAAATGGTAAAGTGACCACCGTGTATGCAAAATATTTTCCTAATTCTAAATCGGGTTCAGACACATCTGGTATTCATGTAAAAGGCACATTGCATTGGGTAAGTGCGAAGCATGCTATCCCGGTTGAATTAAACGAGTATGATCGTTTATTCAATGTGGAAGATCCAAGTAGTGCTGAAGGTGATTTTAAATCTTATATCAATCCACATTCATTGCATACCGTAACAACTGCATGGGGTGAACCTGCATTGTTGAACGATGCATTAGAAGCGCGTTTCCAATTTTTAAGAAAGGGTTATTTTTATCAGGATACCAATAGTACAAAAGACAAGCTGGTGTTCAATAGAACAGTGACCCTTAAAGATACTTGGGCTAAGGAGCAAAAGAAATAATTCAAACAGCAATGATGTTATTGGACTTGGAACAATTTAAAAGCCATTGGGCAACTACTTTTCCAGGTATCGCCACAGATAATACACATTTTATTATTGCAGTGAGTGGTGGAGTAGATAGTATTGTGCTTACAGCTTTGATGCAACAAATGGGTGCAAATTGTTCCATCGCACATGCGAATTTTCAATTAAGAGGGGAAGAAAGCAATCGAGACGAAAGTTTTGTGCAAGCATTTGCCACAAAAATGGGCATGCCGTTTTTAACAAAACGATTTGATACATTGGCCTTTGCAGAACAATATAAAATGGGCATCCAACAAGCTGCAAGGGAAATTAGGTATGCTTGGTTCGAAAGCTTAATGAAGGATATCGGTAATCAAGCTGTATCTAAAATTGTATTACTTACAGCGCACCATGCAGATGACCAAGTAGAGACCGTGCTCATGCAATTTTTCAGAGGCACTGGTTTGCATGGATTGACCGGGATTCCAGCCATGAGAACACATCAACAAAATCCACTTGCCACAGATCATATCGATTTAATTAGACCACTATTGCCATTTAGTAAAGCAAGTATCAAAGACTTTGCAAAATTAAATGGGCTTGACTATGTAGAAGATAGTTCTAATTTAAAAAATGATTATACCAGAAATTTAATTCGCAATCAGTTGATACCACAAATGGAAACGATTTATCCAAATGTGAATCAACAAATATTGGATACTATTTCGAGGTTAAAAGAAGCAGAAGACATTGTAGATGCTACTGTGACAGCTTTTTGGAAAAAGCATATCAGTTTTCCAAAGGGGATCCCAACAATTGATTTATCTAAATGGAATCAATTGAAAGGTAATGCAACTTATATCTGGGGATTGGTGCAGGCATATGGATTTAAAGCCACCCAATTAAAAGAGATGCATAAAATTGCTGGAGCTGCTAAGGGTGCTTATATAGCTTCTGCTACTCATCGTATCATCAAATGGGATGATTCCATTCAAATTGTATCTAATCAAGAAGACAAAGTATATGATACGATATCAAAAGACCAAATAGTATTGGATACCTTATTTGGAAAATTTCAATTGGAATGGATTGATGATATGGAAACACTCAAAGTAGACACCTGTGCTACCATGGCTTATTTAGATGCGGATCAATTAAGTTGGCCATTATTAAACAGGTCATGGGTAGCGACAGATTATTTTTATCCATTAGGGCTGCGTAAGAAAAAGAAACTCAATCATTTTTTGGGCAACTTAAAATTAAGTCCAGCAATCAAGTCTAAAACAACCGTGCTTTGTTCGGGTAGTAAAATTGCATGGGTAGTGGGACAAAGAATTGACGAGCGTTTTAAAATTACACCTATCACAAAGCGTGTATTAAAAATTACATTCCTAAGTAAATCCTAATCTGCTCTACAAAGCTTGCCACCACATTGAACTGTGCAATAAAGTAAGCTGCCACAATCAAGAATACAACACCATAAAGGGATCCCCAAAGATGGGCGCTATGGTTGATGCCGCCTTGTCCTTGCTTTGCTAAATAAGCTGTAATGCCCAGGTAGATTGGCCCAAATATAAAACCAGGAATGATGGGAGGGATAATGAAAAATCCAATTTGAATGGTAGGCATTAAAAAGATACCTGCAAATACAATCGCGGATACAGCTCCAGATGCACCTAAACTATTGTAATTATAACGGTCTTTTTGTTGAAAGTAAGTTGGAATTAAACATACCGCTAAGGCCGATAAGTATAAAAATAAATAAAGCAGTTTTCCATTTTGACCAAATAGCATATTAAAATACTGCTCTACATAATCTCCAAACATATAGAAGGAGAACATGTTAAATGCAAGGTGCATAAAATCGGCATGGATGAATCCACAACTAATAAAACGATACCATTCATTGTCTCTACTTACGGAATAGGGGTGAAATATTAATTTATCCATGAGTTCTGCATTGTAAAATGCTAGGACGGATACAATGACTGTAACGACGGTGATATATAAAGTAATGCTCATTATTCGTGGTGGTATTTTTCGTTGGCTAAGATACTACATGCGCGGTAGATTTGTTCGGCAAGCATTAAGCGAACCAACATATGTGGGAAAACGAGATCAGATATGCTCCAGGTGAAATTGGCTCTTTCTTGTATGCTTTCATCCACACCATAGGCGCCACCAATTAAGAAAACAATTTTTTGGGCACTTTGGTTGGCTTTTTGTTGGATTAAATTGGCTAGTCCAGGGGAGCTTAGCATTTTACCTTTTTCGTCCAAAAGAATTAATACATCGGTTGGGGTGATTGCTTTTAAAATACTCGCCGCTTCTGCTTTTTTAATTTGTGCCGGCTCAGTTAGTTTGGATGGAGTGATCAATTGCCAGTCGATAGGGTAGTAATGCCCAATTCTTTTGGTGAATTGTTCCACGCCTTCTTTGATATAAGATTCGTTGGCTTTGCCTACGGAGAAAATGGAGAGTTTCATGGTCTAATTTGCATTAAAAATAAATCAAAGTATTGGGATTAATGGGAATTGGGATGGTTGCTTCGCAACATCCTCTTCGCATTTGTCTTACTCAAAGCCCTACGCAGCAGTTCCTGCTGCTTGGCTTTTTTATTACTCGTCGCCTTACTGAAAGCGAGCTTTCAACGGCTCCTCGCAATAAAAAAGCCCGCACTGTACGTGCGGGCTTTGTGACCCCGTCAGGATTCAAACCTGAAACCTTTTGATCCGTAGTCAAATACTCTATTCAGTTGAGCTACGGGGCCATTCCACTTACTAACCCAAATCAATAAGGGGTGCAAATATACCTCAAAATACCATTTTACCAAAGGAAAAGGGCAAATAATACTTGTAAAACCAGCAATTAATAATGCCAGCGGACAAAGGCTTCCATTGCTGCATACTTAGTTAAACCAAGGTTAGCATACAAATTAGCAGTGTTGGCGTTGCGTATCTCTGCTCTTTGCCAGAACTCTCTAGAATCGCTGCCCTGGAAAGGAACACTGTCTTTTTGAGATTGATGGATGAATATGCCAAAGCGTTTTTTCAAAACCTGGTCGGGGCTCATTGGAACAGCCATCTCAATTTCAGAAATATCCCATTCTTGCCAAGCACCTTTATACAACCAAACCCAACAGTCTTTGACCCATTCGTCACCTGCAGCTTTTAATCGACGCATACTTTCAAAAACCACTTCTAAACAAACCTTGTGCGTACCATGAGGATCTGCTAAATCACCTGCACAAAAAACCTGATGTGGTTGTATTTGGCGTAATAATGCCATTGTAATTTCAATATCCCTTTCGCTCAAAGGTTTTTTATCAATCATGCCTGTTTCATAAAAAGGCAAATCCATAAAATGATAATTATTTTCTGCTATACCCACATACCTGCAAGTGGCTTTGGCTTCACATCTTCTTATTAAACCTTTGATGGCTCTAATTTCTGCGGTATCTAAATGATTGCTTGCTTTGTTTGCTAAAAAAGCCCTTGCATTGGTAAGAATCTCTTGGCTCTTTTTATTATCAATTCCAAATAGATCTTCGAATCCTACAGCAAAATCTAAAAATCGAGTCACAAATTCATCTGTAACTGCAATATTACCGCTGGTTTGGTAAGCCACATGCACATCATGTCCTTGATCGTGTAAACGCATGAATGTGCCACCCATACTAATAATGTCATCGTCTGGATGTGGAGAGAAGATCAATACTTTTTTACTATGTGGTTCGCTTCGTTCAGGGTGAGCAGGAATAACTGCATTTGGTTTTCCTCCAGGCCATCCAGTGATGGAATCACGTAACATATAAAAAACTTGCAGGTTGATATCGTACACCGATTCTTTTAGCACCAATAAGTCAGACAAGCTATTCTCTTTATAATCATCAGATGTTAAGCTTAATACAGTTTTATTTAATTTCAATGCTAAATCAATCACCGCTTTTTTAATCATCTGTGGTGTCCAATCATTCGCTCCAGTTAACCAAGGTGATTTATATCGGGTGAGTTCTGTTGCAGCCAATTCGTCAATGACAAAAGTACAGTCATCATGGTTTTGTAAAACGCTAGCAGGGATTTGTTCTGTGATAGTTCCTTCCACAGCTTTGGCAACAATATCCGCTTTATTGCTCCATGCAAGCAATACAATTTTTTTAGCTTTCATGATACTACTAATACCTACTGTGATTGCTAACTGAGGTACTTTGTTTAAATCATGCCATTCATATACATTGGCCATTCTAGTTAATTGATCTAAATGGATCACCCTCGTTTTAGAGTGAAAACTAGAACCAGGCTCGTTAAAACCAATATGTCCATTTTTACCAATTCCTAAAATTTGCAAATCAATCCCGCCTAATTTTTCGATGGTTTGTTCGTAGGCGACACATTTTTCTTTTAATTCTTCTTCACTCCATTCTGAACTAGGTAAATGAATATTTTTTGGATCAATATCTATATGATTGAATAAATGGCGATGCATAAAACTCCAATAACTTTGGTAAGCATCTCGTGGAATGGGGTAGTACTCATCCAAATTTACTGTGATCACATTCTTAAAACTTAATCCTTCCTCGTTATGCAATCTTACCAATTCTTTATACAATAAAATAGGGGTTGCACCAGTCGCCATTCCTAAAATACATGGCAAATCTTGTGCTTGCTTTTCTTTAATTAATTTTGCTATTTGAGCAGCAACTGCGTTGGATCCAGTGGCTACATCTTTATAAATCTTGACTGGTATTTTCTCAAATGATTCAAGCATAATTATGAATTGTAAATTTGAATAATAAAGTTATAAAAAAGGCCTCAATAATGAGGCCCTTTATTTAATCAACTTTGTTGATTTTAATGATATTAGTTGGTAAATGTAATTGAATAGGGGTACTGCCTGTATTCACGACCACATCCCCCGTATTTACAAAACCTTGTGCTTTCAAAAGTTGTATTTGATCTTTTATGATCTCATCTAAACTTTCTTCTTTATCATAATAGAAAGCCTTCACACCCCAGCTTAATGACAATTGATTCACTAAACTTTTTTGCTTCGTGAATATAAATAATGGGGATTGAGGTCGGAAACTGCTTAACATAAATGCAGTATAACCACTTTGTGTCATACCTACTAATGCATTTGCATTACTATCTTCCGATAATTTAGAAGCATTGTAGCAAACCGCATCACTCAAGAAAGAAGGAGAATGTGGCTGTGGTTTTAAATCTTCTGAACGGTTGTATTTATAACCATTTTCTTCTACTTCGGTGATAATCTTACGCATGGTCTCAATCACCAATACTGGGAATTGTCCTGTTGCAGTTTCACCACTTAACATCACCGCATCAGCTCCTTCAATCACCGCGTTGGCAACATCTGTGATTTCTGAACGGTTTGGTTTTACTCTGTCAATCATGGACTCCATCATTTGTGTTGCCACAATCACTGGCTTTGCTCTATGAATACATTTTCTAATCAATTCTTTTTGGATCAAAGGGATTTTCTCTACTGGTAATTCAACACCTAAATCACCACGAGCAATCATAATCGCGTCACTTGCAATAATGATATCGCGGATATTCCTTAAGGCCTCTGGCATTTCTATTTTAGCAATGATTTTAGCGTTGCTCTTTTGTTCATTTAAGATTGCTCTTAACATTTCAATATCTGCCACACGCTTTACAAAACTTAATGCAACCCAGTCTAGTTCTTCTTTAATAATAAATGCAGCATCTTCTAAATCCTTTTCGGTCAATGCTGGTAAAGAAATTTTTGTATCAGGTAAATTGATCCCTTTTTTAGAAGAAATAATCCCACCAAGTGTTACTTTCACTTTCACGTCACCATTGGATTCTACACTGTGCACCAACACTTCGATCTTACCATCATCAATCATGATGGTATTTCCTACCACCACATCTCCAGCAAGGTTAGGGTAGGATACATAAATTTTTTCTAAAGTACCAACACATTTTGTGTTGGTGAATGTTAGGATATCGCCTTCCTTCACATCTAAACGATTGTTCTCAATTTCACCCACTCTTAATTTAGGGCCTTGTAAGTCACCTAAAATGGCTACTGAACAATTTAATTCTTTGTTGATACCTCTAATATTATCAATGATTTTCTTTTTGTCTTCATGGCTTCCATGAGAAAAATTTAATCTAAATACGTTCACACCTGCAATGACTAAATTCTTTAATTGGTCATAGGTTTCGCAAGCTGGACCAACTGTTGCAACGATTTTAGTTTTATGGTGTTTTTGTTTGTAAGTAGATGCGCTCATTGTATTTATTGGGGTTGTTTGTATACTTGTTTATATAAATTAACTAGCTAAGATCTTGACAATCTTTAACCATTCTTCTGAAATTTTTTGTTTTGCTTTTACTGCGTTGTCTAAAGGGGTGTATTTCATTTTATTATCTTCGATCCCTACCATCACATTGTGTTTTCCATTCAATAAACATTCAACTGCATGGTAGCCCATTCTGCTTGCAATCAAACGATCTAAACAGGTTGGTGCGCCACCTCTTTGTATATGTCCTAAAATACAAACACGTATATCTGCATTTGGTAGTTTAGTTTTTAAATAATCACCCACTTGATTGCCGCCTCCAAATTCATCTCCTTCAGCAACTACAATCAGATTGACTAATTTTCTTCTCTTTTCTTTTTCTGTCAAATTAGCAACCAATGCTTCCATATCTGTTTTTGATTCTGGAATCAAGATATTTTCGGCACCAGTCGCGATACCGCTATGTAAAGCAATATACCCTGCGTCACGTCCCATCACTTCTACTACAAATAAACGATCATGTGCATCTGCAGTGTCCCTGATTTTATCAATTGCTTCTACAGCGGTATTAACAGCAGTGTCAAAACCAATGGTAAAATCACTACCAGCAATATCTTTATCTATAGTACCTGGTATTCCTATACAAGGAATATCAAATTCGTTACTAAATTTTTGTGCGCCTTTGAAGCTTCCGTCTCCACCAATAACAACGATACCGTCAATGCCTCTTTTTTTAAGATTTTCATAAGCAATCTTTCGTCCTTCAGCTTCAAAGAAATCTTTACTTCTTGCTGTTTTTAAAATTGTCCCACCTCTTTGAATGATATTGGCTACCGACTTTGAATTCATCTGAAAAATATCATCCTCAATCATTCCATTGTATCCTCTAGTCACCCCAAAAACTTCTAAACCATGGTATAAACCTGTTCTAACAACTGCTCTGATAGCAGCGTTCATTCCGGGGGCATCACCACCAGAGGTTAAAACAGCTATTTTATGTACTTTTTTAGTAGACATGTTGATTCAATTTGTCATTTAATGTATTGATTTACAATATCAAACCAATACGATGTAAAAGAAACCGAGCTACAAATTTAATCAATTCAGCCCAATTTTCCATTCAATTTATGAACAGTTTTGTCATGCTAACGCATGTTATTAATGTGTAGGAATTAAGTTCTAATGTGAACCTAATCAAAGCATTACAAAATAATTCAGCTTGCAGAGCTGTATTATATTTTTATTAAATGTATTTCAGCCATCATACATCTTGTGCTACCTCCCCCCAGGGCTTCAATGGTGGGGATAGAGATGGGAAGAATGGGGTTGTATTTTTCCAAGCTTTTTAGTTGTGTTGCATTGAGTGTTGAATAGGCTTGTTCCGACATGATTAAATGTGGTTTTTCATTCATATCAAATACTTGCAACATATTACCAGCAAAATGATTTAATTGATCCTGGCTAATCTCAATGACTTCTTTTTTAGTTTGTCCAAAGCTATCCAGTAGCATTTGTCTTTCTTGCTCATTGGAAATACTATCCAAACATATGACTACAAATTGATCGCCCATGCACATCATTACATTGGTATGATAAATGGGTTGAGCTTTATCATCCACTGCTTTAAAGCTTATAGGTTTGAATTGCATTTTATCGCACCAGTAGCTAAAGGCCTCTTTATCTAATCTTTCAGATATACAACCATAAGCAATTTTATCTTGGTGATTGAGTACCATACTTCCCGTACCTTCTAAAAATTTTCCTTCTTTTTCTAAATCGGTTAAATCAAGTACATTTTCAATTTTATAATTAGCTTGTAAAAATTCAATTACACTTGATTTTCTTTCGGCTCTTCTATTTTCTGCAAACATGGGATACAAGCATAGGGTTCCGCCAGCATGGGTGGAAATCCAATTATTGGGAAAAATAGCATCTGGGGTGGAAGGGTCTTTTGTGTCTTGTACCACCTTTACATTAATTTGATGTGCGCGTAATTGCTCCACCATCGCATCGAATTCAGCAATGGCTAATGCATTGGCATTTTCAATATGGATATTAGATTGAAAAAAATTATTTGCTGCCGTTTGTTGGTTAAAATAAAATTGATAAGGTCGAACCATTAAAATTTCCATATCCAATTTTTATTCAAATAAATTTAATCCTTTTTATTTGCTTTCCAATAGCAATAAATCGTTAAAAGCAATCTCGTATTCCTTGTTCATAGCGCTAATGATTGCATTTTTATCTTGGTAGCTTTTTTCTACAATTTGCATTTTGGCAGGATCTGCATAAATAGCAGGGTTGGCCATTTCTACTTCAATGGCAGCTTTTTCTGTTTGTAAGGTTGCTATATTTTGCTCAATTTGAGAGATAACTTTTTGTAATTTTTGAATTTGCTTTTGCAAATCCTTGTCAATTGCTTGAGGTTTCACTTCTGCTACTACTGGCTCAACTTTTTTTTCGACTGGTTTTGGGGCTTGCTTTGGAGCTTCAGGATTGGCAGCTTTTTGCTTTGCCATTCTTTCTTTCCATTCAACCCATTCTGTATAATCACCTTTGAATTCTATAATTTGTTCATCTTCAATTTCCCAAATCTTATTCGCTGTTTTTGAAATAAAATAACGATCGTGACTCACCAAGATGATAGAGCCATCATATTTTGTTAATGCTTCAGCTAATAACTCGACAGTGGCCATGTCTAAGTGGTTGGTAGGCTCATCCAGCATTAAAAAGTTTGCTTTGCTAATAATGGTTTTAGTCAAAGCAACTCTCGCTTTTTCTCCTCCGCTCAACACTTTAATTTTTTTATCTATTTCATCTCCGCCAAACAAGAAACAACCCAACAAAGCTCGAAGTTCTAAATCTGTCTTTTTAGTACCACATTCTTGTACTTCTTGTAAGATGGTATTGTTCAAGTTCAAAGATTCTAATTGATGCTGTGCGTAAAAACTTTCATCTACATTATGGCCCCAAACCCTTTCTCCTTCATAGCTTTCCATACCTGCTACAATTCTTAATAGGGTAGACTTGCCTTTACCATTGGCACCAATTAAGGCAATTTTATCGCCTCTTTCAATCTCTGCAAATGCATTTTCTAAAATGGTTTGGGCAGGGTAGGCCTTACTAACACCTTTTAAGTCTACTAAGACTTTACCTGGTGTTTTATCAACAGCAAAATTGATCCTTATATTTGGTCTTTCGATTTGTACATCCTCAATGACATCTAAACGGTCTAATCTTTTTTGAATCGACTGTGCTTGTGCAGCCTTTGATGCTTTGGCTTTAAAACGTTCAATAAAACGCTCTTGCTGTCTGATATAGTCTTGTTGATTTTCGAAAGCCCTTTGTTGAATCTCTACGCGTTGCACTTTCTCCACTTCATAGTAGGCATAATCGCCCGTGTAAAAATTAAGTTGTTGTTGGTAAACTTCAACAATTTTATTCACCATCTTATTTAAGAAATATTTATCGTGACTCACAATCACCACACTGCCTTTATAATGCAATAAATATTTTTCCAGCCATTCAATACTTGGTAAATCTAAGTGGTTAGTAGGTTCATCCAGCAAGAGTACATCTGGGGCTTGTAAAATCATTTTAGCCAATAATACGCGCATTCTCCATCCTCCACTAAACTCTTTATAGGGACGTGTTAAATCTTTATTTGTAAAACCTAAGCCATGTAAAACTTCCCCTGCTTTATGTTCAATATTATAGCCATCCAATACATCCAATTCATGTAATGCATCCGTGTATTTAATTAAAATATCATTGTCTTCGGGGTTGGCTTCTAATGCGATGCCAAGTGCCTCAATTTCTTTTTCTAATGCACGCACTCTTTCAAAAGCGCCTAATGCGACTTCTGTGATGGTTTCACTTGTATCAAAACTCAATAAATCTTGGTGTAAATAGCCAATCGTGGTGTCTTTGCCTTTTTCTACCGTCCCTTTTGAAGGCGTGTATTGTCCAACCAATAGTTTTAAAAGGGTTGATTTCCCAGTTCCATTGTATCCAATTAATCCTATTCTTTCACCTGGTTGGATATGCCAAGAAGCATCCGTTACGATTGCTCTAGCACCAAACTCAAAAGTGACATTTTGTAAGCCTATTAACATATTATTTCAATTCTGTGCGCAAAGTTACAGAGATGTGGTGGCTATTTATGCATATTTTTGAAAAAAATCTGTATGTCTAAATTGTTAATACCGCTTTTATTGTGTTTCATAATGGCTTGTGGAAACAAGGAAAATGAAGCTACGAACAAAGTTGTGACAAAATTTAGTGCGGAAAGACATGACCCTAATTTAGAACTACAGATTCAACCTTTATTGAACCAGTATTTTGCAGTCATGGCGCATTTGCAAGAACAGGATACTGCCGATTTAGTTTTATATGGCACCAATATGATCATGCTTGCTGATAGCTTGATCCAACAAGATTTATCCCTTGATACTGCAACCCAAAATAGGGCGGTTCAAGGTTTAATGAATGTTCAAAATGAAATGACCGCTATGCTAATGGAATCCAATTCAGCCGAACGCATCATGGGTGCTCAAATGTTAAGCTTACAGTTTATTGAGTTGTTGGCGGCTATTGGCTATCAAAAGCAAACCATTTATATTTTTAGAGACGAGGAAGAAAATTGTTGGATGGGGTTGAAAAATAAAGGGATCAATCCATATCAAATCCAGATGAATAAGCAATACCAGCCAATACAAATCTTACAGGAACTTAATTAAAGGCTTCAACTAGAGGGCATCCACTAGGGTCAACTATTGTGGGATCGGAGGCTCAAAAACAATCAATAATTTCGCATTGATTTTATTAGTGGATGTAATAAAGTATTCCTGCCTGTTCTTGCCGTCCTTAAATAACAGCAGCGCAGTATTTGGAGGTACAGTTCCCATATTATGTGCAACTATGATGATTTCATGCTCCTTTATATTCTCTGTAAAATTAAATTCAAGGTGGATGGCTTTATAGCTTAATCTTTTCTTGTTTACGAGTAATTTTTTATTGTCAAATACGATAATCGTGTCGTTGTCAATGGTGCCATTGTCAAATAAATCGATGCTAATCATCTTACTATTTGTGATGATTTTTTTAACCAATTTATTTTCTCTACCTACTAAAACCCATGGCAGATTAATAGGTTGATTGCGGATGGAATTTTGTGCAGCTGTGGTTGTTGTAATAGTTTCATTTTCAACAACCACTTCGTCTATATCTGCTTCTGTAGTTGGATTTACGGTCGTTTTTGAATTGGTATTTTCCGTGGAAGCGATCAATTTACTAGTCGAATTAGATGCATTTTTGGTTGCAGTTGGTACACTTTGTTTAGCCAAAAAAGTTGTTGAGGGCTTGGTTTTTTGCTGCGTATTTTGAGTGGTTTCGAATTTTGTTTTTGGGGTATCCGTTTTTTTGTTTTCCACCCTAGTATTTTTAATACTTAACAAGCTGGGTACTTTTTCTAAAAACACTTTACCACTTCCGCAATTCCTTTGACCACCAACAACATTAGACATATAACTACCTTCTAAAATTTCGTGACCATCTATATTTTTATAGGTTAAAAAATTAGACATCAAACAGGCATCAAGTTCGTTGGCTATTTTTATTTGATCAAAACTAGTTTCATCAATTTGTACTAATTGTGTACGAGGACTATGGGTGCCTTTAGCAAAGGCGCTAGCATAAAACTGATCACCTTTTTTGGTAATGGTTTGTGCGGTAATTTGATGACTTGCATTTTCTTTAATGAGCAGTTCGTAGGTAAAATTGTTGATCATGGCATCCCCATTGGCAATAAAACTACCTTGCCATCTTCCAGTTAAGTTTTGGGCACTTAATTGGACAGAAATGATACATAAAAAGAGGAGTAGGGTTGACCTTATCATAAACGGATTGGAACTTTAAATTTAAGTATTAATCTAAGTATAAACAAGCATCCTTTTTTTTGTTATCTTTGTAACTATATATTTATTGTACAAACATGGTTCAAATTCAATTTCCAGACGGAGCAGTTAGATCCTATGAAAAAGGTATCACTGCATTAGGTATCGCTAAGTCAATTAGTGAAGGCTTAGCAAAAAAAGTATTAGCAGCTTCTATCGACGGGGAAGTATGGGATGCAACGCGTCCAATCAACAAGGATGCTGCTTTAAAATTATTAACCTGGGATGACGCCGATGGCAAAAATACCTTCTGGCATTCATCTGCCCATTTACTTGCAGAAGCAGTAGAAATGCAGTTTCCAGGCGCTAAATTTTGGGTAGGACCTGCTTTAGAAAAAGGGTTTTATTATGATATCGATTTAGGAGGCAAAACAATTAGGGAAGAGGATGTGCTTGTATTGGAGCAAAAAATGAATGAGTTGGCAAAGAAAGCCAATGACTATATCCGTAAGGAAATGTCTAAGGCAGAAGCGGTGGCTTATTTCACAGAAAAAGGGGACGAATACAAATTAGATTTATTGTCTGGTTTGGAAGACGGCACCATTACTTTTTATACTCAAGGAGGCTTTACAGATTTATGTCGTGGGCCACATATTCCTAATACCAGTGTGATTAAGGCCATTAAAATCACCAATATTGCTGGTGCTTTTTGGAAAGGGGATGAAAAAAACAAAATGTTGACACGCGTTTATGGTGTGACTTTCCCGAATCAAAAAGAATTGGATGAGTACTTATTATTATTAGAAGAAGCAAAGAAAAGAGACCATAGGAAACTAGGAAAAGAATTAGGCATATACACCATGGATGATGATGTTGGACCAGGACTTCCTTTATGGATGCCTAATGGAACAATTATTATTGAAGAATTAGAGCGCCTTGCAAAAGAGACCGAAGAAGCTGCTGGCTATAAGCGTGTAGTGACACCGCATATTGCTAAAGAAAGCATGTACATTACAAGTGGTCACTTGCCATACTACCAAGATAGTATGTTCCCTCCAATGGAATTGGATGGTACGAAGTATTATTTAAAAGCAATGAATTGTCCGCATCACCATAAAATTTTTGATGCAGAACCAAAGAGCTATAAAGACATGCCACTAAGGCTTGCAGAGTATGGTACTTGTTATCGTTATGAGCAATCTGGTGAATTATTTGGATTAATGCGTGTGCGTTGTTTGCACATGAATGATGCACATATCTATTGTACTAAAGAACAATTTGCACAAGAATTTAGAGCAGTGAATGATATGTACTTGAAGTACTTTAATATTTTTGGTATCGACAAGTATGTGATGCGATTAAGTTTACATGACCCTGCAAAATTGGGACAGAAGTATATCAACGAACCTGAGTTGTGGTTAGAGACTGAACAAATGGTACGTGAAGTATTGATTGAAACGGGCACTCCATTTGTGGAAGTGCAGGATGAAGGGGCATTTTACGGACCAAAAATTGATGTACAAATTTGGAGTATCATTGGTCGAGAGTTTACATTGGCGACCAATCAAGTTGATTTTGCTCAAGGGAAAAGATTTAAACTAAGTTTCACTAATAAAGACAATGAGCCAGAAACACCATTGATTATTCACCGTGCACCTTTAGGTACACATGAACGATTTATTGGTTTCTTGTTAGAGCATTATGCTGGTAAATTCCCAGTATGGTTGGCGCCATTACAAGCTAAGATTTTGCCAATCAGCGATAAATTCATGCCTTATGCCCAAGAGGTATTGGCGGAATTGCGAAAAGCTGGGGTTCGTGCAGAGATTGATGACAGAAACGAAAAAATTGGTAAAAAAATACGTGATACCGAATTGATGAAAGTACCTTATATGCTTGTTATTGGAGAAAAAGAGATGTCTGAGAGTCAATTATCTATCAGAAGACAAGGCAAAGGAGATTTAGGTATGATGGATAAAACCGCCTTTATTTCTCAGATCCATCAAGAAATTGTCGAAAGAAAGGCACCTGAAGCATAACATTGACTATCTTTACAAACTTAAACAACGTTTTAACAATTAATGGCATTACCCAACAGAGGACCAAGATTTAACCCAAGGTTTCAAAGACAACAAGAACCAGAGCACCGTATCAATGATCGTATTAGAGTACCAGAAATACGACTGGTTGGTGACAATATCACCGTAGGCGTTTACAACACACAAGATGCGCTGAAAATAGCTGCTGACCAAGGTTTAGACTTAGTAGAAATTTCTCCAACTGCCAATCCTCCTGTATGTAAAGTCATTGATTATAAGAAGTTCCTTTACGAGAAAAAGCGTAAAGAAAAAGAGATGAAAGCGAACTCAAAGCAATCAGAGATTAAAGAGATTCGTTTCACACCAGGCACAGATGATCATGATTTTGATTTTAAAGCAAAACACGCCGAAAAGTTTTTACAAGACGGAAATAAGGTGAAAGCCTATGTTCAATTTAAAGGTAGAGCCATTATGTTCCAAGACAGAGGTCAATTACTTTTGTTGAAATTCGCTGAAAGACTTGCTGAATGTGGTACTTTAGAAAGCATGCCTAAGTTGGAAGGAAAGAGAATGTTTGCCATTTTCCAACCTAAAGCAGGGGGTAAAAAGAAGCCTACCGCTTAATTTTTAAGATCGAAATTGGCTAATTAGCTGATTTTCAATGAATATTTTGTACAAAAGCCACATTTATTGTGGCTTTTGTTTTGTCATATACTACAGTTATACTACCTTCGCCCTCCATTTCCCACAAGGCTCAACAAGTGTCTCGCCCGTGCAAGACCGCCAGTAGGGAGTAATCGATAAGATTATAATAATGCCAAAAGTAAAAACTAACTCAAGCGCGAAAAAGCGTTTTAAAGTTACTGGAACCGGTGAAATCACCTTCCAAAAAGCGTTCAAAAGACACATTCTAACCAAGAAATCTACAAAGCGTAAAAGAGCTATGAGAAAGAAAGGTTTAGTAGGATCAACTAACAAAGACTTCGTTCTTCGTTTATTAAGATTAAAAGGATAATAACTCCTTACAATTTCAACCATTTAATTCACCGAGTCCGAGGCTTTAAGTAGCCGATTCAAAAAAATATTAATTATGCCACGTTCAAAAAATGCCGTTGCATCTAGAGCAAGAAGAAAAAAGATTTTAGATCAAGCCAAAGGTTTCTATGGTAAGCGTAAAAACGTATATACCGTTGCCAAAAACGTATTAGAGAAAGGTTTAACTTATGCTTATGTTTCTCGTAAGTTGAAAAAGCGTGAATACCGCACATTGTGGATCGCACGTATCAACGCAGCTGTAAGAGAAGAAGGGATGACTTATAGCCAGTTCATTAATTTATTAGCTAAGAAAGGTTCTGATTTGAACCGTAAAGTATTGGCTGATATGGCAATGAATGAGCCTGAAACTTTCAAAAAGATTGTTCAATCAGTGAAAGCTTAATTGCTTTTCAAAATAGGTTCAAAACCGCTCCAATTGTTGGAGCGGTTTTTTTATGACCCGCTGTAAAAAAGCAACCCTAATATCCATTCAAACAACTATTTTTGTAAAATCAAATTAACAAGTAACCCCAGCTACATCCATGAACAATACCTACACTTCTCTGGTAAAACAAACTTTCCATTTCCCTCAAGAAGGATTCAACAAAAATGAAAACGGTTACCTAGAATTTAATGGGCTAGATTTAAAAGCAATTATCGAAAAACATGGTACGCCTTTAAAGCTGACTTATTTGCCAAAAATTGGTATGCAAATTAATAAGGCAAAAAAGATGTTTGCGGATGCTTTCAAAAAACACAAATACGAAGGGGAGTATTTTTATTGTTATTGTACAAAAAGTTCACACTTTTCATTTATAGTAGAGGAAGCTTTGTCTCATGGAGTGCATTTAGAAACTTCTTATGCATATGACATTGAGATCATCAATCAATTGTACAAGAGAAGAAAGATCAATAAAGATATTTATATCATCTGTAATGGATACAAGCAAAAAACATATACGAGTAGAATTACAAAATTGATCAATACTGGATTTAAAAAT
>Ga0209191_1000173_pt1 | contig 52669 bp, 97 predicted proteins | sample S_130626_EF_Meta_FD_187320 | JGI IMG/M metagenome (GOLD analysis project Ga0209191, IMG submission 187320) | Freshwater microbial communities from Lake Simoncouche, Canada to study carbon cycling - S_130626_EF_MetaG (SPAdes) (version 2) | ecosystem: Environmental > Aquatic > Freshwater > Lake ...
AATGCTGTCATGTAATCATTCATGATTTGTGTTAAACCTTCTACGTCATCACCAAATGATTCACCCAACGTAGTAAAGCCACGCAAGTCAGTCATAACAATTGAAAGCTCTCGACGCTCACCGCCTAGTTTAATAAGCTCTGGATTTTTTTGTAGTCGTTCTACAATAGTTGGGTTAACATAACTGCCAAACTGTCGCTTTATTTGTTGCTTTTGGAGGAACTCTGAAACAAACTTAACTCCGTAGGCATGCAAAGCGACCAAGACTGTGCAAACTGCAAAGGCAGTAGCATCAAATAAGAATAAAAAGTTAGTGAAAGCATACTGACTACCAACGATACCGCCAGCAACCAATACAACAACCGACGCAAGTCCAACATAAGTCCACCTTGTTAAAAATAGTAATAATAATCCTGCGGCTAAGATAGCAATGATCTCTAAACCGTCTGCATAGTCTGGACGTTGTATAACAACTCCGTTGGCCATAGTTGTAATAACTGCGGCTTGTAACTGGTGTGGAAACACTGCACCTACAGCAGTTGGTACTGGATTACTGATACCGGCCGCTGTTGGACCCACTACAACAATAGCCTTGTCAAAATCTTTAGGCAAGTCCATCAAACTATATGACTTGTTTGTTTGACTCCAATCAATCCATATGCGTCCAAGATTATCTGTAGTAACAGGACCAAACTTAGGTATGCGCATTTTCTCAACGCCACCTTCAAATAGTTTTATTTGAAATGTTGAATCGCCTGCGGCTACCCGTAATGTTTCCATAGCCATACTAGGGTATAGTTTATCATTGACTGATACAATTAGTGGCATACGGCGGTTAACACCATCCACTTCTGGTAATGTGTTTACAATTCCAACACCCGCGGCATTATTTTCTAACTGTGGTAAATTGGCAATTATGCCAGGATACTGTACAATTTGGTCTTGCCACTCTGGGCCTAACACTGCTGATCCAGGTGTACGTGGAGTATTTTTAGTCTTATCGCTGGGAACGCTGGGAAGTATTACCGGATAATGTTTAAGAGCGGCGGATAAATCGCGATCCCCGCCAGTACGATCGCGATCAGCCATAAGCACATTGAGCACAATAAGGCCAGCGTTGCGACGATAAAGATCTTCAATAATTTCAGCATAGTTAACCCTCGGTAGTGGCCATTGGCCATATTTGTCCAGAGCGGCTTCGTCTATATTGACTGTAACAATAGTATCTGGTGCAGGAACAGCTCTTGGTTGTGTAACTAGTGTGTCAAAGTAACGTAGTCTTACGCTTTCAACGAATGAAGGATCTGCTACACGTATGCCCACTACCAACGCTAAGGTTAACAGTGCAGTCCATGGGCTTAATAAGATTTTTTTCAGCATAACATATTTATGCTGTTTTTACTTGATGATTTTACTTAAGATCCAAACTATAGGAAACCATCCTAGTAGAAAAACAGGTACTAAGATCATGCCCTGTATGAGTTTAGTTCGCTGTTCTGCTTCACGTTCTTTAACCCGTTGCTTTTCTGATTCTATTTGTCGTTGTGTTGAATACATAATTTATCGTTGTGTAATAGTTAATGTACTAGTGCTACCTTTATTTACATTCTGTATGATAGTTTGCCCGTCTTGTACTAGTGTAAATGTAGCACTTCTAGTAGTGTCAAATGTTGCTGTGGCATTGTGTGTGCCTGCTTTGTACAGGGTTACCTTGCTGGAATCATCGTTGAAATAATATAGTAGCCCTAGCGATTTATTAGCACTATATCCTGGAAGTACTGGTATATCCATTTCATTGCTTAATAAACTTGCGTTCTGCCTATCCAATTCATTTAATGCGTTGTATGCCAACAAGTCAACGTTAAGGTCGTTTCGATCCAGTTCTCGATTGTTGTCCAACTTATTTTCATCCAATGCTGAAAATTTCAACAAGTCAACATCCAGAGCATTAAAGTCTAAGATGCTTTTTTCTTTCTTATTGGCGCCTGCTTGACTATCGTCCTGTACTTCTTTGGGTTTGCTGATAATCAACATGTTGTTAATGTTGGCTTGATCCAGTTTGACTATGACAGGTTGAGTAGGAGGCAAGTTGGCAGAACTCACCATAGTTGCTTGATAAGGCACATCTAACAATACCATACCTGCTAGACTGCTGACTTCAATTGCGCCTGTTACACAGCCTTTGTTGTCACAACTGGGCAACAATATAACTAAGCTACGCCCAAGTTCATCCACAGTCATAGAGAAGTCTGTACCTCTTACGGCAATGGTTGCTGTGGGAGTTTTTATTGCGACCTGCTGTGGATTATTCTTGGCAATCTGCCCGCTGGCATAGCGAGCAGTTCCCATAGCCATGTTTAGTGCTAGCTTGCCTGTGCCTTTCTTTGGATCGTAGACAAAGTCATCTATGATCAGTTTGCTGTGCTCTGTGAGTTTAACTGTGGTCTTATCGTCAAAGGTCAGCTCTGCTTTACCTCTAGCAGTGCTGACCGTGTCGTTCATTTCTACACCTGTGTTTACACTTGAAGGTATGCTCTTCTTTTCACGTAATATCTCTGTTGGTCCTGATTGTTCAGTGACTTTGCCTACACCAGCAAAGCCATTAATCGGACTGAGTAACGATAACGTTGTTATTAGAACCGTTGCTGGTAATAACCGCATTTTTAGTCAGTGCTCCGCTTTGTGTCAGTGTTACTGCGTTAGCCGCACCGCTTGTGCCGCTACCAGAAACTGTTATTTCACCTGAATGTAGTCCTGCACCCGTTGCGGTATGTGTTACATTGTTCCAATTTCCGTTAATGGCAATTGTACTTTTCACAACACCGCCAGTCAACATCTGTATTGTGTTGTTGCTGTTACCTGTGATTTGAGAACTGATTGTGCTGGCATTACAGCTAGCACTCAACGCCGTACCACATCCAATAGTCTGCGTATTGCTACTACCGTCAGCTGACACTAACACAGTAGTTCCAGTACCGGGATTGTTAACAATGAGGCTAGCAATGTTACCAGAACCAATTTGACTTATAGTCACATCATTAAGATCGCCTAAAATTAGCGCAGGATCGTCAACATTTCCGAGTCCGCCAACGTTACCGTTGACCATGTTGCCAGCGCCAGTTTGTGTGATAGAAACTATAGCATTATCTCCAATCTGTTCCACATAAACATCATTGGCCCAGGCTCCCGATGACAACATTCCAGATGCCATTAGTATTGCAAGTATTTTTCTCGACAACTTGCCACCGCCTTTTAAACTTTTGTTCATAATTCTAAGATTTGGGTTGAACATCTTATTTGTAATTGTTTACAAACGCTTAGTTTATACCCCGCATCGCTCCTTGGCCGCTGGCCATTATTGTTGTTTACCTCTTTTATTTAAATACATCTACCACTTAATAATACTCCGCTGTTATTTTCTCGTTACTCACAGGTGTAAAAAAATTTACACTGTTGAAAAATCAACACCGTGTACTACTACTGCTGTTTGTTAGTCAGTACATCCTGCTTAACAAAACCTTTACGCATGTCTGCGTCTCTTACTAAATGCCAAAGTTCTGGGCCTGGTGAAATGATTATTAGTTCAGTTCCTTTCTTTAACAACCAAGTTCTTTGACTTTTGTCGTTTGCTTCTTTATAAAGATATGCGTCTTCTTTCAATACTCGTGTACCAAATAAATCCACAGGGTCTTTAGGTTGCTCTTTCTTTACTACTGCCGGCACAACAGGCATAACCTTTGATACCAATTCTGTTTCTGGTTTAGTTTCAGAGATAGGTTGAGTTTGAACTACAACATCTTTCTTCTCCTCTACTTTAATTTCTTGTTTTATTTCTACTTGTCCAGCTTTTTTAAATCTCCAAATGCCTTTCTTTTCGCCTTCAACAATCATATCGTAAACTGCCTGTTCAATGGCCACACGTACCGCATAGGTTGTAGGCTCATTCAGTGCCATGCCATTTTCCAATTCTAATGCTTTGGTTCCTGCGTCCACAAAACGTAACATGCCCACGTTGTGTTGTGTGCTAAAAATAGTCTTGCTTACAGCATTAGATAACAATACTTCGCCACTGTTAACACTAATCAATCGCATTGATATAACAATTTCATCTACACGATACTGTTGACTGCCACCAATACCTAAAAATCTAGCACCGTTACCTCCCGACCTTATATTGCTATCATAACCAATAATACCACCTTCAATCATTACTCCTGCTACTGTCATTGGTTTAAGTGGTCTAGCATCCTTGCCTTCGTAAACTTCTCGTTGGTTGCGTATCAACTGACGTTCTTTAATTAGATTATCTAGTCCAACACGTTCAACTACTTTAAACCAATTTTTTGAATCTTGTAGTGATTTAATTAAAAATACTTCGGCGCCTTGTGTTACTGCTTTACTAAACACTGCTAACTTGTCGTTAGGTTTCATCTGTCCTGTTTTGTCTTGGAACCCATAAACGGCAATAGTTATAGGAGGTCCATCTAACTCTGGTATCTTGGTAGTTAAACTTTCCCTTGGTTGTAGGGCCACTGGTTCTTCCTTGCCCGCATCCATCTGCACATGGGCACAGCCAGATAATGCTGTTGCTATTACAAATGATAATATAAGTCTTTTCATTAGAATGCAAAGCTCGCTATAGGTACAGTGATCTCAGTTCGGCCTCCGTTGGCGTCAAGTATGGTCAATGTAACATCAGTGGCTGATTTGACCCAACTGATAGTACTGCCTTGAAAGTTCATAGTTCCACTAGTAGCACTGCCTTCGGTAAACATCTGATCTGCTAGTTGTTTGGATAATTGTGCGTAGATACGTGCTTCCACGTTGACCAAGAACTTGGCCAAGTTGGTGCTTTTGGCCGCAGTTTCTGCTTTGGCTATGGCCGCAAGTTCTTCTGCTTTGATTTCTTTTTTCTTGGCTTCTTCCAACTGGTGAATAGTAAGAACGTGCTGACTGAATCCGTTGCCTGGTATAAAGGCTGGACTTTGAAAGTTATGTATTAACTCGGCAGAAAACGCTATTGATGTCAAAGACACAGTAGCTACAAATACTATTATTTGTGATTTGGACATGACGATTCGCTCCCGCTATAATCCTTATTAGTATTTACTACTAATAATGATTTTTTAAGTGTGCATATTACACTTGGGGAATATGATCGTCTGGGTGTGTTACTTGGCTTAAAGTTGGATCGATTGTTAAGTCTATAGCAGGAGCTTGAGTTGCAGTTGACTTTTTAGCTAAAGGGCGGCCTTGATTCTTTGGTTTGATTTTATCAGGAGATTGTATTGCTGTTTTTGGTTCTTTGACAGTTTTCTTAGTTACTTCTGGTTCAAGGGGTAGTAACGCTAATTCGTCTAATAGCGGACCGCCTGCAACGTTTGTTCTAACGGTAGTGCCTGATTTTGTAGTCCACATTCTGCAAAGAGAAGTATCTTTAAATTTTACATTTCCTTTAGCATCGGTATACTGGATTCTTCCATGAATATTGATGCCCATATTACTGGGAGGAGCACTACCCACTAGGTCAACTTTTGATAATGCTTCTACTAATCTGCTATCTATTTTCATTAATTTATAGCCTGGGCTATTAGGATCAACAACTAGTTTTACAATGTCTACCGATTCAACAGCACCTGTTTTTTCATCATAGTTGTTACTGTATCGAATTAATCCGTTAGCAATGGATTTTACTAACGCGGCTTCTTTTTGGGCACTGTCTCCACCTGCTAGTCTTTGTACGATTGGAATAACGTTGGCCCATACTTGTCGAAGTGCTACTATATGTTGATCTGTTGTAGTTCCCCACAATCTTTGATATTGACTTGCATCATAACCAAATACTGTTTTAAAGAACGCTAATTGTTTACTCCATTCGTGGCCGCTAGCTTGTCCCAATTGGCTGTTGCCTGTTTTAACACTTAACAAGTTTATTTTCTTGTTATCAAGGTGTAAGACAAGATCTGCTTTAGTTCCTTTATTATCGCTTATACCGTCTGAAATAACTTGTATGGTATTTGTATTAGGATCTTTAGAAGCTTGGGCTAAACCTGCTTTAATTTTTGCTTCTTCTCTGGAGTATCGTAATGCAGATAAAATAACAGCTCTTGTTGCACCTTCAATTGACCCAGGATCGTTTACTAGTTTAATAAACTCTTTAACAGCTTCTCCAGGACATTTAATATCAATTTTTAATATATCTTCCTTGCCTTGCAAGTGTGTTAGCTTGCCAGTCCACGACAGTCTAAGTGCTGAACCTGCTTTACCTTTGGCATTTAAAACTTGCCCAAGTGTCAGTGCTTGTGCTAGATTCATAAAATCTATAGGATCAACATCTTTGCCACCACCTAAGAATCGTGTAGCTACTGCAACTCCTAGACTAATTTCTCCAATGTATCCAAGATTAGCTTTATCACCACCTTTGATAGCTAGAGTTTTTTCTAAGGAAGTTAAGTTGATAGGTTCACCGTCTTCTGTTTTTAATGTAATTGGCTGACCTGGTTCTGCGTTATTTAGAATATCGATTGAGGATTTATCTAATACTACAGTATCCCCAAATTTGTCTTTTTTGCCCGGTACAACTTCTAACGGTGTTCCAGCATCAATCATCGCAATCATATTGGCGCGATAATTGTGGTTAGTTTTAAATATGTCTGCAACCTTTAGGTTGGTTTCGTTGATAATGTCTAATATACGCATAGTAAATATTTAGCGTATTTCAGGAAACAAACATTCCTGTATGAAATGCTGTACATCCGCCTCACTTAACCCTAAACTAACCATTACACGGGGTGTATGGGGGTTGCACTTTTGATTTTGTGCGTAATAGTTCTGAGCTTCTGTAGTGTCTTGTGCTGTGTTGTTTGTTTCAGCTACTGTGCTTAGATAGTGTGCAACTGTGGTTTTTGCTAGATTTGTAATTTGTTCTAGTTCTTCTGGATCTTGTACATTGGCCGCGGCTACCATACTACCACTAAAAATGTTAGTAGCCCACTCTGGTAATGCACGTTCTCTGCGCCATTCTAGTTTGGCTACTTCATCGTGAAACCATTGCATCATGGGATGGTCAGGATCACCTGCCTTGCTGTAATCGTGGAAACAGCCGGTAATCTTATTCTTACCAGCAATAACATCAAAGCCGTAAATTGGTGCTGGATTGTGTGTATGTGGAAAGATGCAACAATGCATCATCCAAAGTCCTTTAGACTCTCTAGCATCTACTACATCAACGTGTGCCCTACGATAACTATCGCTAGTCCACACACGATTAACCCAACCGGGCTGATTAAATCGATCCATCCCCGGTTCAAAGACTTCTTTGCCAGTAGCATCAAAACTATCTTCTAGTAACTGCTGTATACTTATTAGTGTATTCCAGACTTTACTCATTAACAGCCTTTTCTAAGTCGTCAAACATATCTGCCGCAAACTTAAAACATACTGCGGCTTCGTCTGCTAGACTATCATCCAGTTTAGCACGTAGGACGTTTTTAATTTCTACAGGATCTCCGTCAAACTGATAATACTTACCGGAGCCTGGAACACGTTTGGCAATCATTTGTCCGCCTGACAAGTCACCAAAATGTCTAACATACAAATGCGCCAGTATTTTCTTAGGATCGTCTTTGATACTCATCAAATGATCATGATATACTTTTACGCTAGGAACTTCAGTAGGCATATCTTCGCCAGTCCATAACTCGTTAAAGTCTTCTAGGATAGCAGGAGCTCTGCGAATTGTAGGATAATCATTCATCAAGCCATGCATCATAGCAATAGCTTCTAACATGTCGTAACACTTGTGCTGATTATACAGATACGTAGCGTATGCTTCAGGCGTGATTTTACCTGAAAACAATACTTTGACAAACGGGCGTGTCTCAGCGTATTTGTGATGCTCCCATGTTAAGTCTTTTAAACTCATTCTTCTTCCAATTTAATTTGTAATGGAAATCCGTTAGCACGGGCAAGTTGTGTTGATTCAACAGCCTTTGCTTCTGCAATTTCAAAACTGTATACACCTGCAATGCCAGCGCCTGTTTCGTGTACAGTAATCATAATATCCCTAGCAGTTGTATCTGTGTGCTTAAAGATTTCAATAAGTACCCCTACCACAAAATCCATAGGGGTAGCGTCATCGTTCAATAGGATTACCTTCCAACGTTTAGGTTCCTGTACAGTAACCTTAATTTTTTCGTCTAGTTGGATATCAGTGCCTGCCATTTTGTTTCTCCGGGGTTAGTGGAAGGGTTGCCCCTTCCACTGTTATTTACATTATTTAATTTCGATTTGACGTGGTTTTAAAGCTTCTGGTACTACACGTTGAATATCAATTTGTAGCATACCATGTTCAACTTTAGCACCTCTTACAATCATGTACTCGGCTAGAGTAAATGTTTGTTCAAAGTCACGAGCGGCCAATCCACGATGTAAGTATTCGATTTGTCCAGTGTCAACATTTGGACGATCCTTAATACCGCGAATTGTTAGCTGGTCTTGATCTACTTCAACTGTAACTTCTTCTTTGGTGAAGCCTGCTACAGCAACTTCAATGCCATATGTATCATCACTATACTTCACAATGTTGTGTGGAGGATAGTTTCCGTTTTGGTGATGTGGTGCGCTGAAATAGCGATCAAATCCTACTAGTGCTTTGCTCAGTTGTGCTAGAGCGGCTGTGTCAATAGTTCTTAGTTGCATTGTCATAAATTTCTCCTTTATTAAGCAAGAACTTTGCAGGACCCATTTAGGCGTCCTGCATGTTTATATTATATTACTTTGCTGTCTGTGTGTCAACTTCTGTGAAGCTCGCATCAACAGTTTGGCCATCTTTTGGTTGTTCTGTTTGTGCGGCATTCTTTGCGGCCTCGGCGGCCTGTTTCTTTTCAAACACCGGTTTACCTGATTCAAAAAGATTCTGTACTGACTTTTGGATAGCTTCTGGATCTTCTCCGGCAACTGCTTCGTCAACACTTTTAAGTGCAGTTTCAACAGTAGTCTTTTCTTCTTCAGTCAATTGTTCTTTAACTTCTTCAAAGTCTTTCTTAAAGCTATGAGTAGCACCGTCAGCTTGATTACGTGCTTCGATGAGCTCTTTAGCTTTCTTATCGGACTCTGCGTTTTGTTCGGCTTCTTGCACCATACGTTCAATATCTTCCTTGCTTAGTCCGCCATCACTCTTAATAGTGATTTTGTTTTCTTTGCCAGTAGTTTTATCTTTAGCACTGATGTTCATAATGCCGTTAGCATCAATGTCAAATGTAACTTCAATTTGTGGCATACCGCGTGGCTGTGGTTGAATGCCGTCTAAGTTAAACTCGCCTAGTGCTTTATTAAATTTGTATAGTTCACGTTCACCTTGCCCAACTTTAATAGTTACAGCAGGCTGATTGTCTTCAGCAGTACTAAATGTTTGGCTAGCTTTGGTTGGGATAGTTGTGTTCTTTTGAATAACTTTAGTAAACACACCGCCCATTGTTTCAATACCCAAGCTCAATGGAGTAACGTCTAACAACAGTACGTCTGTCTTGTCGCCTGCTAGCACAGCACCTTGTACTGCGGCACCTGCGGCAACAGCTTCGTCTGGGTTAACGTCTTTACGTGGAGCCTTGCCAAACAGCTTCTCAACTGCTTCTTGTACTTTGGGCATACGTGTTTGTCCGCCAACAAGAATAACTTCATCAATATCGGCCGCTGTTACTTTAGCATCTGACATGGCAATCTTACATGGCTCGATTGAACGCTTGATTAAGTCTTCGACCATTTGTTCGAACTTAGCACGAGTTAGTTTAACATTCAAGTGCTTAGGACCACTTGCATCTGCTGTGATGTATGGCAAGTTAACATCTGTGCTGGCCGCACTAGACAATTCAATCTTGGCCTTTTCAGCTGAGTCTTTCAAACGTTGTAGTGCTAGTTGGTCTTGTTTAAGATCAATGCCGTTTTCTTTCTTGAATACTGCTACCAAGTGATCCATAATTGCTTGGTCAAAGTCTTCACCACCAAGGAATGTATCACCGTTTGTTGACAATACTTCAATTTGTTTGTCGCCATCAATGTTGGCAATTTCAATAATGCTGATATCAAATGTACCACCACCCAAGTCGTATACCGCAATCTTGCGATCCTTCTTGTCTTGTTTGTCCACGCCATATGCTAGTGCGGCCGCTGTGGGCTCATTGATAATACGCAACACTTCTAAGCCAGCAATCTTACCAGCGTCCTTAGTTGCTTGACGTTGGCTGTCGTTGAAGTAAGCTGGTACTGTGATAACAGCCTGTGTTACTTCGTGACCAAGATAGTCTTCAGCTGTCTTTTTCATCTTACGCAATACTTCAGCACTTACTTGTTGTGGAGCAAGTTTTTGATCATTAGCTTCAATCCATGCATCTCCATTGTCAGCTCGGACAATGTTGTATGGCATCAGGCCAATATCTTTCTGTACTTCTTTTTCGTCAAACTTGCGGCCAATGAGGCGCTTGCTTGCGTAGATTGTATTTTTTGGGTTTGTTACTGCTTGTCGTTTAGCTGTAGCACCGACGAGAATTTCGTCTTTGGTGTAAGCCACGATTGATGGTGTTGTTCTAGCACCTTCGCTGTTTTCAATTATTTTAGCAACTCCGTTTTCTAGGATTGCTACACAGCTATTTGTTGTACCTAAGTCGATACCGATGATTTTGCTCATATTGTTCTCCTTTAATTAAGCAAGAATATGTAGGCCCTTACGGCGCACTACAAATTTATTTATCTCAGATATTCTCTGAATTAAAGATATTGGACCATTTTTTTAACTTTTCAATCTTAGCTATTTTTGCAGATTCCAAAGATGTGCTGGAAATAACTTGCATATCTAGCAAAATATCTATCATAGCCAATAAATCGCCAAGTTCTTCTTCTAAGTGTTCGCAATTAGTTTTGGGCTTGCCGGGCTTTAAATTATCTAGCCCAAACCTATGGCACTTGCTAACTGCTTGAATTACTTCTGCACATTCTTCTGAAAGAATGTTCATTACTTCGCGTTCACGTTCGTTCATATTATCTTTCGTTTTTAAAAGGTGTAATGTAATTACCTTCTCTTGTCGTACTGCTACGCAAAAGTGTATATACATTTTGAATGCCAACTGCTTGATTGTATGCATCTTGTAACGCATGGTGAGCTGTTACAGTTGGACGGCGTGGATCAATGCCTAAGTCAAAGGCAGTACGTACATCACGTATTTGCCAAAAACTCCATGGGATCGCCTTGTTGAGTTTGCGATATGCTGTTTCGCAAATTGGAATGTCAAAGCAAGCACCGTTGGCCCACACACGCTTTGCGCCCCAGCAAAACTTATAAAGTTTTTCCATAGCGTCACGTATATGAATTCGGCCTTCTGTTCCAAAGGCTTCATCTTGTGCTTCTTGGCTTTGTTGTGCCCACCATGCTATAGTGTCATCGTTAACTGCGAGTCCAAGTTCGTCACAGCTATCCAAATCTACTCTAACATAGAAAGAATCCATTGCAGGTTCTTCAATGTCTTTCCCAAACGGGTCAAACTTTACAGCACCAATTGTTAGAATTGTAGCATCAGTTGAAGTTGCTAGCGTTTCCAAATCAATCATAATATCCGTATTGGCCATTTAAATTCTTTCTTAATTGTGAACTTAAATTATAACAGATACTATGCGCTACGTCAATACATTTTCTTAGGTAATTGCTCTTTTTCCAGCTTCTTTTTATATCGATTTATTGCGGCTGATTTTTTACGTTTGCGTTCAGTCGTTGGCTTTTCGTAAAACTCTTTTTTACGTAGTGTATCCAAAAGCCCACTGTCTTCAATCTTACGCTTAAATCGTCGTAATGCTTGTGTTATGTTTTCATTATCTTTGACAGTAACACGATTACCATCATAGCGTTTTTCTCTACTCATCTGCTTCATCCTCGTTGTCTTCGTTTTTAACTTGTTGAACTATCCAATCCAAATCGTAAATTCTGTTTTTGTTGATTAAACCATAAGGTGTAATCTCGTCGTTAGTTATATAGTGTGTATTTGGTTGGGCTAACAAATAAGTGACAAATTTATGAGTAATCATATCACAGTTATCTACGTCAATGATAATAACATCACATTGGTTGGCTACACTTAATAACCAATCAATATCTTGTTCGTTGTCGTCGTATACAAACACATTAATTTCTTCCATAATATGACTTAATATGGTTTGAAACTGTTGCTTAACATATAGTGATGGTTTCACTAATAAGTAGCCTAAGTTCATGTTGAACAATTTATCAGGCGGTGTTATCAGATTGATCTTTCCTAAGCTCATATATCCTTCTTGCAAAATATTCTAATGTTTCTTCATCGTACCCGTAAAAACGAGCACCATTTACTTTACAATCTTCCACAAAATTATAAAGTTTAGGTTCTAAATCCTTGTTTACTTGTATGCTTTGAAATCCATCTCGACCGTATTCCACATGCAATTGACTACGGGGTTTTAGATCGGTGTTTCTTTCAGTGATCCTTGACCATAATGTACTAGCGCCTTGTTCAGCGTTTTGTACATAGTCATTACTTATGATCGGTTTCTGATCTGTATCGATCCGTCTGGAGCCTTGGTCATATAAGTCTTTTTTTTTGATTCGTCGGGTTCTATAACTTCTGTAAGATCAGGCTTAGTGCGCTCATTGTTATGTTCAACAAGTTCAGGAAGTATTTGATATTTACGAGCTTCCTTCTCGACTACCTCTTTGTGTGCCTCTGCTTCTGCCTCTGCAATCATATTGTTCCATTGCTCTATTGGCTGTGGAATTTCTTGATCTGACGATTCCTGTCCAGTTATATCACCTCCTAGTGCTGTAACAGGCGTTTCGCTTGGTGCCTCAATTTGATTAATATTTGTAGTTTGATCTGCTGTTGTGATTGGCTCAGGATAATCCGGTTCGTGATGGTCATCCAAAATGGTATATTCAACTTCGGGTTCTTTGATTGCTTCTGCAACTTCTTGTATAGGTTCGTCTACAATTTCTTCCAGTTTGGCTGGTTCAATTACTGCGGGTTCTTCTTTGCGCCAACCAAAGGTCATTTGTGCGGCCAATAACATGATAACTGCTAGAGGATCAAATACAACTACAATAAGAACAATGATCCATGTTACTGCTTTTTCCAACATGTTTTCATCTGCGCCAGAGTTGCCGTAGATAAACTTGGCAATGTATTTGATTGGGCCTACTTCTGCCTCAACCTTGCGTACTTCTGCCGCGATTGGAGCACGTTCTTGGCTAACGGCGGCAATAGTTTTCTGTTCGGCTGTGATCTCAGACTGAAGCCTTGCACGTTCTTTTTGCTGACTACGTCTAATTTGAACAGCTTTCTCGGCACCCTTTTCGTCACTGCTTCGGCCCATGACTTGGTCCACAGCTTCATCCATTTGTTTAAGAGCTTTGCGGTTTGCATCTATGTTGTCTCTGCTGGTTTTAATCTTTTCGTCGTAGATAGCAATCTTACTTTGAACATCGCCTGACACTAAGTTTTGGTCGTTGTGTGCTTTACTAAGGAATCCAAAGATACCCATTGAAGTAATGAGCATCAGCACCATGACCGCAGTGATCATGTAATATTTCATGAAACGTGGAGCACGTTCCCAATTGGCTTTTAGCCAGCTAGCGCATACTAACTTGCCTACTTCTAAAGCTGATCCCATAATAATGATTGGAATAGCCGCGGCAGAAAATATTGCGGTCAAGCCTACTACAGAATAGTAGATTGCGACCGCAGATATTGTTAAACCAGTTAATAGGAGTAAGTACGCGAGTATCATCCAGTCCTTAATCGAATAAAGTTGATTCGTCGATTTGGGTTACAGTTAATACACCAAGTGTCTGTGCGGCTGTTTGGGCCGATGCTGTAACTGTAATTGATTGTTGCGTATCAACAGAATTGCCGCCATCGTATACACGAACTGTAGCTGTTGTGTTATCACGGATACCTTGAGCTACTGCATTTTTTACCACCAATGCAGTTGTAGTCATAGCCGCGCCGTTGATATCGTTGCCAACAGTAGTAGCACCTTGCACAGAACCTGTAATGGCCGCAAATAATGGACGCTCAAATAATACTGTAAATTCTAAACTAGTTGCTTGAGCACTTCCGTTAGCTTCTGTAATTGTAATATTACGAACTTGGCAATCACTTAATGCTTGCAGGCGATTAACTATGTTGCGGAAACGCATGTTGCCTCTAGCACGGGCTTTACCCAATACTAGTGTAGTTGGCAACGTTGCAAAACTATCTGACGAGTTTGGTGTAACTCCGCCGTTATTATTACCGTCCGCTGTTGGGAAGTATGTCCCACTAGACATGTCGATAATAACTTTGTACATTTCAGCTTGTAGCTGATTGGTGTCTTGTTGAAATCCTGATGGCATTATTATGCTCCTATTAATATCATATATTTATCAGCAATTAGCCCTAATGTCTAATTCTACACTAGGGCTATGCTGAAAGCAAGTTATTTGAACACTATTAATGCCAAAAGTGCGGCTTGTACAAAGAATCCAAATCCTATTGTAACAATATTTAATAGATCCTTTTGGATAGTTGCTTTAATAAACAAGGCAAATAATCCCGCCCAAACAAACAGGACTAGATCCACAGGAGGCATTTTTTCAGTCAGTCCTGTCAATACCGCTACCATAGTTGGGATTGTGGCCAGATGCATTAGAATGCCTGCTATCCAGCCCATTGTTTCTGCGCTAACATGTGGTGCATGTTCTTTAACGTTTTTAACCCACAAATCTAAATTAAAAAGATCACTAATGTTAGTTTTGATGCGTTCTGCTAAAATATTCAAATTCATGTTATCTCCTAATTATAAAAAATGTGTCGGCCGATTTTGGCCACGGGTTGTTTGCCCCATTTAGGGTTGATATAATCGCCATGGAAGTAAAGTGCATTTTTAATTGATGGCAATCTAAATCCTTCAAGCAATACTTTTTTGGCTACTTCCATGCTTTCTGTGTATACAGGACCATTCATAGGCTTTTTAGCACTAGGGCCTTCGCAGTACCAGCTGAACTGGCAAAGCACTTTTTCATATACAACATTCTTTTGATATACTACTTGGCAGATGTCACTGGGAAATTGTCCGCTTTCTGCACGATTGATTGTTACCTGAGCAACTGCGACCTTGCCTTCAAAAGACTCATAGCCTGCTTCATGGTAGATATTACGAGCTAGACAGTCTAGTTGCTTCTGTCTCAATTCTGCTGTAATTGGGCTCACGTTTTCGCGAGCATGTCGTAGGGTGTCCAGTTTGTAATTTACTGCCTTAACCCCTGCTAGTCCTACAAGCATCATTGCTAAAATAAAGACTACTGTTTTGATAATGCGTATCATATGATTTTTCTCCTTTACGCTGGATCACGGAATCGCTAGTTCCGTCATTATAAAATATGGCTCTGATACATCTCCTTGTGCGTTAAAAGCCTTACTGCTTTGTTGTACTCCAAACCTTTTGAGGTACAATATATAGTTATGCCATGATAGCCGGTATAAAAACATAAGTTTAATGGTTATCTACGCATTTTACTAATATCTACTGCTTGTTCGTCGCTAAAGACGGGTACAGCGTTGCTTTTATGCATAGTAGCAATGCCTTTTACCATAGTGCCTGTGTAAACTTTTGGTGTAGGCAATATACAAGCACCACCGCTAAATGGTAAACTTGGGTGTTTGACATCAGTACCATATCTACTGTATGGTTTATTATCGGGTTTCCAAACTTCGCTGGTCATAGCACGATTGCGTTTCTTTTCTTCTGCTTCAATGCCCCAACGCTTCTGTAGCTCTTTCCAACTTTCTTCCTGCTCACGAGCCTTTCTAGCATGTTCTGCACTAGCGAATTTCTTTTTACCTTTTTTCTTGCCGGTGGTACTGAGCCACGGACCTTCTAAATGCATACTCAAAATAATCTCCAAAAGTTATAACATTAACTAGTATTATACAGTTATCTGTAGTTAAAGTCAAGTATTTTTGGTTTAAACTCTGAACGATTCGCCGCAACCACATCGATCACGTTCATTTGGGTTTTGGAAGTCAAACCCTTCATTGAGTCCATTGCGGACCCAATCTACTGTTAGTCCATTTAAATATGCTTGTGACTTAGCATCTACCAACACAACAAAATCTCGTTGGGCATAATTGGTTACACCCGGTTCTGCGGTGTATTCGTCTACATATTCGATAGTGTATGCTAATCCACTACATCCAGTAGTTCTCACACCCAATCGAATGCCAACGCCTCGACCACGTTTTTCTAAATTCTGCTTGATTTTTTTAGTGGCTGTTTCGGTTACGGTAATCATTTACAGCGGCCTTGATAGCATCTTCTGCAAGTATCGAGCAGTGAATTTTAACGGGCGGTAACGCCAATTCACTAGCGATATCTGAGTTCTTAATGGCCTGTGCCTCGTCCAAGTTCTTGCCCTTGAGCCACTCGGTGACAAGACTAGAACTAGCAATAGCACTACCACACCCATAAGTCTTAAACTTTGCATCTGTAATAATACCCGTATCATGATCTACTTTTATCTGTAGTTTCATTACATCGCCACAAGCGGGCGCACCGACCATACCAGTACCAATGTCAGGATCATCTTTTGAGAATGATCCAACATTCCTTGGATTTTCGTAGTGGTCGATTACCTTATCGCTGTATGCCATACAGTATTTATAGTATTATTTTACTTCTTTGCGTGTGTTTTTAACTGCTGTGACATCGTTACGAGTTTCTTTGCATAACTTAGCCAAATCTTGACAATGCTTGCGCACACGAGTTCCTGCCGCACCGACTTCTTTGTCGTAAAACTTTTCAAAATCATTTTCCATTGCTTCGATGATTGCAGTGAATTCTGCGAATTTATTTGTAGCCATATATTTCTCCTTTAAGGCAAGTACCAAGTACTTATACCTAGTGTACAGGGGTAGAAAATAAAGGTCAACTAAATTGATTAAGTTTCTTTAGGGACAGTATCTTGGATGCGCTTGCCGTCACCTAGTGAATTGCCAGTCCGTGCAGTTTTGCGGCCTTCGATGTATACTTGATGATCTGCTTCAGGCGCCAATATTGCATGACCTGAAGTGGATATAGAACCTTCCAATGCTACAGGTTTGCCATTGAGCGTTACAGTCTTGGCACCATTACCTACAAGATGTCCGCCGCCAGTTAACGTGGATATATCTATAATAGCAGTATCTCGATTTATCATACTGCTAACGGATTGGCACGTCTTTGATAAATTGCGTTAATTTCATCTTTGATTTTACGTGCTGTTTTTTCATCTGCATAAAGCAATTGAGTTTGAAGTTTGCCTATAGCATAATAGTCTGTTACAAATTTACCAAATGCTGTTTGAGCAATCCATTGCTGTGATATTGCAAAGCCTTTAGTTAGCGCACCAGTAACATACTCTTGTACTATATTTGTACCCGCTACCTGGGCATTAATTGTGCCTATTGCAACTACGCTTTTCTTCGTAGATGCTTCAAATTCTTCTGGTTCTACAACAATTGGGGGTTTGCCGGCTTCCATCAGAGCCTGGTTAGTAGCCTTTTGTTGAAATTGATTGTTATTTGCTTGATCAATAAATGCCATGGTTTGAATCGTTTTGGTTTCTATCGAAACATAGTGTATATTGGCTAAAGCTGTAAGCATATCTGCTTGACCTTTGTTTATTGAACTTATTGCGGTTTCTAAAGATTCAAATTTATCAGCTATTTTTGATAGCTTTTCATTCATTAACTCAATACTCTTTGCTTGTCCGGATACAATTTGCGTTAATCCTGGAGTTGCCGCGGCTGTAGGACCAAATAGACCTTCAAGGGCAAGCGTTTGCGCCGCAATGGCCGCCGCGGTAGTATCGACAATAGTATATGTGCCAGTGCCGCCTATTGGTAATACTGTGGTTACTGTGACTATTGCCATTTATACTTCTCCTAATATAATATTTATACCAGTTTTATGCCTGTGGTATTTTGGATGTATGTATCCGAGGCATCTTTACCACACTGTGCAAGTACCATAATGGTAGTACGGGAAATTTGTATATCCGCATCAGGCTCTGTAGTAAACAAAAAGGGAACAAGGGCAATACCCTTTTGTCCTGCGGTTAGTACCAATGGTTTACTAACTGTAATATTCATTGGGTTTTCTTCAACTAGTTTGGCAACAATTTCCTCGCCCGCAGTTGTTTTAATTGTTACTACTTCACCTATTGCTATACCTTTGTTAATTAACATATTATCCTTTGAGTGTGTTAAAAAATTCTTCGTCTTTACCAGCAAGGCCTTGATAGCCGCCTGGAAGGAGTACGCCGTCCTTGAAAATTTGCGGAACTGAGCGCAGGCCTTGATCCATTAGGAACTCACGTGCATCTGGTTCGTCTTCCATTTTGATTACTCTAAATGGAATTGCTTTGCTTTCCAATAATGCCTTTGCTCTATCACAAAATGGGCAATTATTTTTACTGTATACTGTAATCATGTTTCTCTCTTATAATGCTGGTAATGCGTCATAGTCTAACGTATCGCTCATAACACCAATAACATAATTAGTGCTTTCGCTTTCTTGTAGTGCAGTTTGTTTATTGCTTGTGTTAACGTGCTTGTTAAACCAAGGAATAGGTGTGGACTTTGGCGCAGGGTTATTATACTTAATACCAATATCTTTTAGTGCGCCAACTGCTGTGTAGTCTACAAAGTCTTTGAGAATGTTAGCGTTCAATCCAATAACTGGACCTTTGTTAAACAAATAGTCTGCCCATTGTTTTTCTTCTCGAATCACATCCATGTACAAATTATATACTTCTTGTTCACATTCTGCTTTAATTTCGGCAAACCTAGTATCCTCTTTGACCACTTGATTAATCAAATAAGCAGTCCAACCCTTGTGTAGGATTTCATCTTGTAGGATCAATTGGATAATGTTACCATTGCCCATAAAGATTTTATTCTCTACCATAGCTAGACTTGTAGCAAAACTAACCATAAAGCGGAATGCCTCTAAAGCATAGCTGGCATGTAGTGCCATGTAAATTGCTTTAATGTGTGTACGTTCGTTAATCTTCTCACCCATTTGCTTACGGCAGTTGACCATATGCAAGTCTTCATAGTAGTTACCTACACTAGATGCCATGTCAATAATTTCTTGTGTATCATGGATTGTGTTGAACACATCTTTAGGTACGTTGTAGATATTACGAATGATATGACTGTAACTCTTGCTGTGAATGTTAGTTTCAAAGAATGTCCAGTTGTAAATCAATGCTTCTAGTTCTGGCAATGACACTACAGGCATAAAGATCTGACTTGGTCCACGTCCTTGCAAACTGTCTAATGCTGTTTGTCTTAATAGGTTACTGGTAAAGATATGTTTGATAGCATCACTGGCATCTTTAAAGTCATTGCTGTCTTTGGTAAGACTAATCTCTTCTGGTTGCCAAAAGAAACCACGTGCCGTTGCTTCAAAATCTGCTATCTTTTTATACTTAACTTCTTCAAAACGTTGAATGGTAACTGGACCTGCTGGATCTAGAAACATCTTACGATTAAGATAGTCTGTCTTTGTTTTTAAATTATATTGTTCTTTACTCATAGTTTGCAACTCTCGCAATCATCTTCCAATTCGTCATAATGGAACCCGTTAACTTGAACTCCATTGATTTGTGTTTGTTCAGGAGTAGGTTCTTCTACTGCTTTACTGCCAGCTTTATTGATTAGGCTGTAGTAGAATGTTTTTAATCCCCACAACTGTGCTTGCATCAAGTTCTTGGCAATCAATGTAGTTGGAACTTTACGTCCTGGAAAGTGTGCAGGATTATAAAAGGTATTTGTACTGATACTTTGATCAACATAGGCCGCTAATACAGCACTTGTCTTTAAGTAGCCGTCACAGTCTTTCTGCTCCCACATTAATTGATACTTGTTCTTGAGTTTATGATACTCAGGGACAACTTGGACAAAGGAACCTGCTTTGCTTTCCTTAACTGAAATAAGCGACATAGGCATTTCAATGCCATTAGTGCTATTAATAACAACACTAGAACTTTCAACAGGGGCAATAGCCATAAGTGTAGCATTTCTAACTCCATGCAATTTCATTTGTTCACGTAATGGTTCCCAGTCAAGTTCTGGAGTAAAGTCCGCTAATTCGTTTGCGCCTTTAGCACGTAATTCCCAAGGAAATATGCCTTTGCCGTATCGTGTATGTGCGCTATGCAAACATGGGCCACGCTCACGGGCAAGTTCAACTGTTGCTTCTGTTAGATAGAACGCTTGATGCTCCATCCACGATTTAACATCTTGCAAAGCATCCTTCTCTCCATATTTGAGTCCACGCTTGGCATGCCAGTAGGCTAAGTTAGTAACACCAATGCCTAGTGGTTGGATCTCGTCATTGGATAATTTACTTTGTATTGACAAGAAGTCCTGGTAATCTAAAATATTACATAGGCTACGCTGTAGAATACGGCAAGCACGGCGCATGTCTTCTGGATTACGGAACGCTCCCCAGTTAATAGATCCTAATGTACATAACGCTATGCGGCCATCGGCATCATCAAGGCGTTTGAATGATTTAGTTGGTAATAGAATCTCGCAACATAAATTGCTTTGATAAATTGTATGGTACTCAGGATCAAACGGTCCTTGGTTCATCACGTTGTCAATAAACACTAGATAGATACGCCCTGTATCAGTACGCTCTTTCAATATGCCCGACTTGAATACTTCTTCAGCACTCATTGTTTTAGTACGCAAGTCTTTACGTTTTTCGTATTTTACATATAGTTGTTCAAACAAGGCGGTGTTTTTGTAAAATGCTTCGTACAAATCAGGCACTTCATTTGGGTCGAAAAAGGTGATGTTTTCCTTATTTTTAAATCGTCTCCAAAAGAAAGCGGACAGGACAACTCCGTAGTCCATGTGTCTAACACGAGTCTCTTCAGTACCCTGGTTATTTTTAAGAACAATAAGATCATCAAACTGATGATGCCAAATTGGATAGAATACTGTAGCACTAGCGTTACGGATACCTCCTTGACTGCAACTACGTAGGTCGCCAAACCATTTCTTTAAGAATGGAATCATACCAGTGTGCATGATTTCTCCACCTCTGATGGGACTGCCTAATGGACGTAGACGGCCAATCTCCAAACCAATGCCAGCACGTTTGCTAGCATACTTGGCCATCATTTCTCCGGATGCAAATATGCTATCCAAATCATCGTCACTACGGATAAGAACACATGAACTAAACTGCTTAGTTGGAGTTCCCAAGCCAGCAAGAACAGGAGTAGCAAGAGTAAATAGCCCATCACTGGCCGCATTATAATACTCTTTAATATAGCGCATCCTTGCGCTGTTAGGTTCTTCTTTATGGAACACAGTAGCCGCGGCAACCATATATCTAATTTGTGGAGTTTCATACGTTTGTTTTGTACTACGGTTTTTAACCAAATATTTCTCTATTAATTGTTCAATAGCCGCATAACCATACTGTTCATCTTTTTCATGATCCAGCATGTCATCCATTCGGTTCCAGTCTTCTTCTGTATACCATTCCAGCAGTTCGTTAGTGTACAAGCCAGTAGCCACATTCTTCTTAACAATTTCATACAAATGTGGAACTGTGTAACTACCGTATACATCTTTGCGTAGCATACTCAGTCGTTGTTTGCCTGCTACATATTGATAGTTAACATGTCCAACATCTGGATTTTGCTCCACGTCAATCAAGTCGACTATCGCTCTAAGTGTAATGCCGTCAATTTCTTTAGTTGTTATGCCATCATAAAAATGTAATTGGGCTTTGATTTCAATCATCGATTGGCTAACATCTGCAATGCCCTGGCAAACTTTTGCTACCTGCGCTTGCCATTTATCGATTGTTAACGGCTCTTTTTGTCCGTTTCTTTTAATTACTGTTATGTTCATTGTGTCCGCTTTTTGCAAGTTATATTGATTAGGAAGTATTTAGTTGCCAGGTTATAACTTGCCATTCTTATCCGAAATGTTTGTTTTTCTAATTATTTCACTAGGTTACGCACGATTTTTTTAGGTGGCGATCCTATATCTTTCGTACATAATGAATTATATACGTAGTTTTAGTTATTGTCTATCGGATTGATTATACTACAGCAGAATATGAATAAATCACAATTCCAGTGTCGCCTGAACTAGAATTCACATAAGACACATTCAAACTTCTATTTAAGATTTGTGCGCTGAATTGTAATAGTGTATCTTCTGATGTACTTGCATATTGCACATAATCATATTCATCACTAACTGAAACTAATCCATTAATAATATCTGCCATAATAGTCAATTGCCCACGGCGACTTTGTGCTCGATTTGTACTACGGTATACATAATTAATGATGTAACCAACACCGTCTGTTGGAATTGGTAATCGGAATGCAAATGTAGGACTTGTAATATTGCTTATGGAAATTCGATTAATACCGTAACTATTATAAGAAACTAAACCGCTAACTTCTGGATAATACGGAACACTAAACACCAGCGTTCCACTAGGTGTTGAGTTTGGAGCTGAACTTATTGTCAATGTAGTTGAATTTACAACAGTACTTACAATTTGGCTACTAGTAAACCCAGTGCCTGATACTACCATTCCAACAGCAATACCTGAAGTACTGCTTACTACTAATGTTGTTCCAGCTGAACCGCCTGAGGTATATGTTGCGCTAACACTTGGGATTACAGTAGCTAGGTCTTGTGATCGTCTGCTTTGATCGTTTATACTAGCATTGCCTGGCGTTGCATAATAAATTTGTGGGTAGGCCGCTGTTGTTATATTTGAGCCGCCGTTGTTACCAACATTGGCAATACGAGAACTTTGGCTAGTGTTACCAGTTCCATTATAAACATAAATTGCATGTTGTCTAACAGAATCAAAATAACATTCAATAATTTCATTATAACTTGGGCCATATAACTGGCCAGCACTGGCTAAATCTGTAGTTCGGCCAAATATAATACCGCTACGTGTATCAGTTATTGATAAACCTTTGAATTTATTATATTGAATATCAGTATTTGAATTCACCGCATAACTAAAACCAGTTATGTCTATGTTTTCAAATAAATTTCGTTGGCAAGATACTAATCTACTAAATGCTATTAAAAATATACCAGCACTAGTTTCAGTAAATGTTCCTCCCCATGCTCCCTGTATGTACAAATTTTCAAACTGACTATCACGAACTCCGTCTAATTGTAGACCGGGTTGATCGACAACAGTATTAATCATAGACAGATTTTTAATACTGATGTTGCGTGGTTGATTCAGGTAAGTTGCTTTTGGTGCTGGAGATGTTGTAAATGTTAACACGCCGCTTGGGCTGGTTGGTTGCGCACTAACTGTAATAGTTGTTGAATCAACTACTTCAATAACTGTTTGTCCAGTAAAACCTGTACCTGTAATTACCATACCTGGCACAATACCAGTAGTTCCAGCAAGAGCATCTGCTCTAGTTAGTCTAACAGTTGTACCTGCTGATCCAATTGGATTGTATGTTGCTTTAGCTACAGTATCCATATCGCCGTAACGAGGTATACCAGGCAATGCTGTATCGTTTACAAATCGAAATACTGCACCAGGACTGCTGTTTGTATTATTAAACTGAATAATAGTTTTTTCTTTGCCTGAACCTTCAATAGTAGCATAACTAGGTAATTGTATTGTGGCAGAAATGATATACTTGCCTGGAGGGAATTTTAATGTTACACGGCCGCTAACTGAAGACAAATTAAGATTGTTTAAGAATAACTGATTAATAGCAAGCTGGATAGCCGATGTATCGTCTGTAGCGCCATCACCTAATGCACCAAAATCGTGTACGCTGGATTGCAGTTCATCTAGCTTGTATTGCAAGCCTCGGACATACGGATAGTTTGCGCCCTGTGTTCCAGTAACGATTGTATAATCGTTTTTCTTGTATTGATATGAAATTAAGTCAAGAATATTACCATTAGAACTTAAATCATTTTGTGTAAGAATCTTTGTATTACCTACAAACGGTGCACCTTCTGCTACACTACCGTTACCAATCCATAGGTTTTGTGCATCGACACTCCACGCCATTTCGCCACTAGCTAATTGTGGTAATCCACTGCCTGAATTTTCTTTACCACGTCTAACCTGGATTCTCGAGATTTGCACTACAGCCATAATAATATCCTCTATATAGGATATTTATCAGTTTTGATTGTAGTATTGCTCCACTCGGTTCCACCACTGTTTTTCCCAGTGTCCAAACATGTCTGGGGTTAGAATAAACTCTTGATAAGCAGGTTCGCCCCATATCATAGGCTTAATTTCGTGAGGTTTAACACACATAAACACCACACCTTTTTGTATGTTAGTGCCATGTACTTTGTTATGTGCCAGTGCATAGGCTACCATTTGCAAGTAGTAGTCTTCAATCCACTCATCTTTCTTAGGCTTGTTAGTTTGCTTATGGTCCATGATAGCCGGATCATTTAAATGCAAGCCCACACAGTCTGTTGTACCTGCATACAATCCTGGATAATATAAGCCAACCTCTACACCCCATATTTCGTTCACATTCTTAAGCCCGTGTTCAATAATATGGTTAGCCATCTTATGGCTTTGTACGCTATATGGATTAGTACCTGGAGGATTGATAACACCCTGCACAATATAATCTTCTAGAAACTTGTGCATACGTGTTCCACGGCCGGCCGCTTCAGTTACAATTTCTTGTGCTTTCTTTTCGCCAACAGCTTTTTTCCAATTGAGAAGGGCTTGTACCTTTTCCCACGGTTTAGTCTTGTCTAGGATTGTTGTGACAGATGGTAGTTTACCTCCGTCTGGCGTTGCGTATAAACGCTTGCCTTCTACGCTCTCCCTATTTAAAGGAGTGTAGTCATATCGTTCTTTGAGTAGTGTCATAGCGCAATTATACTATCAATTGCGCTATGTGTCAACTATTATTGTGCTCGTTTTGTAGCAGACATTGCTGTACGGTCTAATACATCCGGCCCAGGTTGTCCTTGTACTTCTGGATTCTCTTCTGGACTGTTGGTATCAATGACTAATCCGTTTTTGTCGAATTTTTTAATTATTCCACTGGCTTTGAGCGGATCGTTAGGATCATTCCAACGTGCGACAAATCTTTTATATTCAATGCCAGGTGCGTGTCTTTGAGCTAATTCTTGACTCAGTGCGCTCCAACTTAATGGAGCGACTGAACCTTTGTTTATTGCACCGGCCTGTACAGCCTGAAGTGTTGCCAATAATGGATCTATGTCTTCAGTTACTTTTTTTTTGATTGCGCTAACATTATGCCTAGTTTACGGCTATAGTTTGATTCTCTCATTTCGCGGCCTGCTGGGCTTGCTGGTTCTTCTTCGCCTGCATCCATTCCTACATCCATACCTGCATCCATCTCTGGTTCGCCACCTGGCATGCCTGGAGTTGTAGGAGCTGATCCCATCATCTCTCCGCCGCCTTGGCCTGATGCAATTGACAATCCTGAGCTTAATGCACCACGTGCCTTTTCTAAGCCTGCATAAATTTCTTCTAGTGCAGGACGAACTGCTTGTGTATATTGTTCAGCAACATCTGAACCTAATTCTTCTCTTATAGAGTCTAATAGTTGTAATAGTTGTTCGGCTTTCATAGCTGACACATCGTCAAGCCAGCCTGTAATACGATCAACCATGTCCTTTGTGGACATAATGATTTTGGCTTTTTCTTCTTCGCCTTCTTCTAGATATACAATGTGGTTTGCTACGCTTTCTCGTAGATCGTATCGTGTTACTAATTCTGCGGCTAATTCGCCTTGGTCGCTTTCGCCTAAGTTGATGCGTCGGATAGCATCAGCAATCCAACTAGTTGGAACTGAATGTTCTCTAGCTTTGATAGCTAGTTTACCTAAATAAATGTTATGGTCCATACTTTCCTCTGCTTTTTTCTTAAATTTGTTTTTGCGTAATGCCGCAAAGTCTGATTTTTCAAGTTTGCCGTTTTTATTAACGTCTAATTTCTCTTGCTTGCCTGGCAAATTATCTGCGCCTTCTTCCATTGCGGCTTCGCGTTCTAAAATTTCTTGATTGATAACATCATGTAGCATACGTACTTTTTGGTACTGTGGGCTAGAGTTAACACTGTCAAAGCTTTCGCTAACTTCAAACTGGCTCATTTCTGTGCGCATTTTGTTGCGGGCATCTTCTAACTGGGCATCGCTGAACTTTTCCAAGTTCAATTTGTAGCCCAACTGCTTGGCCATATTTTCGTTAAGTCTTTTACTTGTAACGGGTTGAGAAAGTTCTCTAATGTTCATGATTATATCCTAAGCTATCATCTAATATTTATACAAAAGCCCAACGAAATAACTTGGAGATTTCCTCTTTGTAATGGTTGGCTTTCCATGTACTGTCTTCTAGCTTATTTAACAGAATCATGTACCTGTCATTATCTTTAGCAAGTTTAATGTTGTGCTGATAAACACTGGTTCTATAGAAATTGCTCCAGTATTTGTTGTCCAAGGTCTTGATCTCATTAAAGCGTTGCAGTTGCATTTGACTTAATGCTTTGGCCGCTACTAGCGCACAGGTTTGTAAGTTGAACTCACCGTGCGAATAGTTAGTGGTTTGCTTGGAATAAATGTGCCAAGTGTCGTCTTTGTTCTTCTTAACAATATAGTCCTTATAAGCCACACTACCATCCGGTAACGGTATCAAAGGCACTATCTTTTTAAATTCAATATCAAGTACATCGGCTAGTTTTTTAACATCTGTCCGTGTTGCTTGTTGTTTATGTTTAGGCTTGTTTTTTGGCTTGTTCATTGGCTACCACTTTAGGATTAACTTGTCCTATCTTAGTTACCAGACTTTTGCGGATTAGGGCCTCGATCCTGAATTGATCATGTTCGCTTAAACTAGATAGCGGAACTGGTTTTGATAGCTTTCTAAGTATTTCAGCTTCTTCGTTAGTTGTGAAGATACCAAACTCTCCAATAAGCTCGTTTATTTTCATTTAAGACCCGATAACATTTTAATGCGTGACACTTCTGCTGATTCTTCTAACTTGTGCATATTAGCTGGGTTTGGACGCTGACCTGGCTGTGGCAACGGTTGGCTCCTGCTGTCAAAACTTGGAGCAGGATTTCTTGTTGCAGGCAGATGCATTATGCCAGTAATTTCAGCAAATGCGTTTGGCCCAATTTTCCATTTGTGTCCGGTGTTTAATGCTAGATATTTTTTGCCTTTAAAAACAACATAACCCATTCTGTTACCTGCATTAGCCGGATCTGCAATGTATGCCTGATCAACTTCTCTTCTAGTGCTAGTGATTTCAATAGGATCGCCATCTGATGCAAATAGTTGCGCACCTTTTCGTATTGCATTAACTGTGTTTGAAACGTTAGACGGTTCTTCTTGTACCTTAATGTCTTGCCCCATGGCAACTGGAGCTTGTCCAGGAGTGCCGGTTGGTGCTGGTGTTGGAGTTTGATTGGTTTGACTGTCTTGTTGTGTATTAATCATAGGCTTGCCATCCGGGCCTGTGCTGATCATATTTGATGGAACCATTTGTTTAATACCATTGGACATTGTTACTGTCACCATACCCGGTGCACCACCCATACCCGGTTGTTGGGCAGTTATTTTACCCATTTGTGGCATTTGCCCGTCTTCACTTACAATGTCTTTAACTTTCATATGTGTTCTCCAAACTTAATTTGGAATCCTTTAATTTAGTAATCTTGTTGTGTATTGCGCCAATCTTGCCACGACTGCGTAGTAATTTAAATGCTAGGTTCTCTACACTAAACTCGCCGCCTCGGGCTAATCCTGCTTGGCGTAACTTCTTTAAATCAGCCGCAACATCTTCTAGTGTATTTAAGTCATTTGACTTGAGAGCTTTGTTAATCATAATAGCATAACTGCGGGCTTTTTGACGTACTTCCTTGTCTGATACTTCTGGAGTCTTATGCTCAGGCTTGGTAATCCACTGATTGTTCAGCACACTGAATATGCCAGCTGAATGATGTGTTTGTTTGGCATCCTGCACATATACTTCTACATCAATGCCATGCAACTGTATCTTGTGTTTGAAATTGTAGTTGTTTTTCTTAGCATCAAACAGTTCACGCACAACAGGATCATCTGGCATGGTAACTATTAGATGTAGGTCTACATCGCTGTATTCGCTGTAACCATAACTGGCGTTGCTTCCGCTAATGGTTATGTCTTTTAAATTGATTTGGGGAAGAGCAATAAAGTGGACGAAGTCTTTGGCTATTGCAAGTAATTTGTGACGCACATCTTGTTTTAAGAATGTGCCAGTCCACAGTTTAGGATTCAGTGTGCTGTGATATGTAACAGCTTTTACAAATTCGTTTATATGCATTGTGCATTATTTAAACAAAGCAAGTAAAGTGGTTGCATGACCTGATACAAATCCAAGTGCGGCAATTGCGCCAGCTGTCATATAAATCCATTTGGTTTTAAATTGCTCCAGATCTTTGACTTTCTTATCTAGCGCCACATGTGCTAGTTGATCTTCTGCATGTAACTTGTCTGCGTGTTCAAAGAACTTTGTGCTGTTAGCACGATACTCATCTTGCATTTTTTCCAGCTTGTCTGCCAGCATCTCGCGGGTGTTGTCCAAACAGTCATGCATGTCCTTGACGTCGGCGCGAATGTCTTTTTGAGAGTCTTTGATTGATTCGATGCAGACTATCATAGCATCTACTTTGGTTTCTACTACAGCTACACGTTCAGGCATAGTAGCCAATTGTGCTTGTGCTGATCGTGTGGTTTCTTTAACTGCCATTTATACGCTCATCCGTTAGTTATGTAAATTAATGTGTCCGGGCTTGTTCCCAGTGTATGATTAATTGCCTAATTGTGAGCCTAGTAGTAAATGACTTTACTATGAGTATTTATTATTTTTGATGAAAAACAATATTTCGGTTAGGACCGTCAGTGACAAACACAGCGTAGTTTTGTTCTATGTCTTCTGTAAGATTAGCAATATATGGAACACCGTTGAACATTTCCATCAAGTAGCCCACAGGGTCTTTGTTTTCTTCAAACACAAAATCTTGCTCTGTGTAAAAATCAAAACGCCATATGCGGGCAATATGGTCGAATTCAAAGCCACATGCTTTGCCACCAATGTCAAATACTTCGGGCCCGTGCCTGTATGTTATGTTGGAACGTATACCAATAGTTTGCACCACAGTATTGAAGTTTTGTTCTTGCCAACGTTCAAGCTCGCGACCCGGCTCATTTCTAAATTGTCCAGTGTGCGTGATATCAACAGTTGTATAGAGTTTATATTCCATCTTGTATTTAACTGCGTAGTTAATAGAGGCCAACAAAAAAGGACCCGAAGGTCCTAATCTGCTTCCCATCCCTGAGAATGTTTAACTATTAAGCAATTGAAACGCCTGTTGCTGTCAATGCAGTAACAGTAGTTGCGGCTGAACCACCTTTAGCTAATGCTGAAGTGATTGCGGCTTCCATTAAACCAAAACCTGTCAATGATTGTGTGTTACCACTATCAGCACCGTTTACTGTATCTGAAGATACTGCAACTGCAAAGCCAGTTGAATTTGGTGTTGTAGCATAGTAAACTTCACCGAAGTTTTGCAATGTACGTAATGCAATTGAATAATCGCTGTTGCTGTTACCATAAGTTGTGCTGAAGTTAACTGCTGTTGATCCGTCTGATCCAACTGCTGTAACTTTAACAAAAATTAAATCACGTGTACCGAATGCACTGAATGGGCCTGCGTATGTACGTGCTTGTGATGATTCTGTGTATGATGGTCCAACAATACGACCGTAGTTTGTTGCGACTGTAGTTCCTAGTAATGATGGCATAATAATCTCCTCTGAATATGCTTATCAAATGACCACGACTCTGTGGCCTTTGTAATTTTATTTAGCCATTTTGGTAAAAATGGCGTTTATAGGGTTATTTTTTGAGAGATAAGTCGGAACCAGTCTGCTGATCCTTCTTTAATGAAACGATCTGGATACTTCTTCTGCATATCGCCTTTAAACTGTGCTAAACGCGGGTTGTCTATGCCTTGCGGAATGTGTGCTAGTATACGATCCACTGTGGCTAGCCAGTCCTGATTAGCACCAGGATCGTTGAATAAACGCTGTGCTATTTTATGTATGTCGCGTTCTAACACTTCGCCATCCGCACGATTCTTTAATGACCCGCCCATGCCATAGTATAAGAATGTACGTTCTAAATGATTAGGTACGCTGTTGGCTAGACTGGATAAGGCAAATTGTTGATCCTGCCCGTCCCACTTGTAGTCTTTAGCATAGTCGTGTTCATGATGTTTGACTGTACTGCTGGCATGTTCCGTGGTCGGAAAGTCCACTTGATAGTAAGATGGAACACTAGTACCCAGTGCTGGCACATCCACTTCCTCACCTGTTGGAATACCCAAATGCACTTGTTCACCTGTTTGGGTAACTGCATCAAATGACTGTTTGAGATACTGCGCAAATGCCGCACGTACTTGGCCATCATCTGCACCTGCATCTAGTCCTAGCTTAGGAGCAATTTCTTTACTGCTGATATGAATGTCAATATCGCCAGCTGTGGTCTTAACACTGCCCATTTTGTAGTATGGATGGCTAGGATGCCAACTGCCAGCCGAACCGCTGGTCCAATGTCCTTTGGTACCTAACTCATCCAATATGGGCTGTACTTGTTTAACAATGTTATTGTATGCTTCACGTGGGATACGTACAATAATGCCCCGAACATTAGTTGGATCAATCTTCTTTTTGGGTTTGGCTGAGTCGCCCAAACGTGTGTCGTTTAGTTCTTCTATTCCATACAGGCCAGCTGGCTCTAATGCAAAACCACTCATTCTTTGCCTTCTTGTATTTTTTTAATGCCGCGTTTGAATTTAGTAACATCGTTAGATTTGATGCTGTTGATAAAACGGCGTTCTAATTCAGCGGCCGTTTCCACATCATAGTTTTCACGTATAAGTTTCAATAAGTTAACAGCACTATCGATCAAATTGGAACCGCGACTTTCTATGATCAAATCAGTGTCTCGTTTGACTCCTAAATCGCTTAGTTCTTGTAATATACTACGGGTGCTCTTACGCATATTGTTAATCTCTCTTACTGTATTTATTTGATTGTAACATTTGTTGAAACGGAAATCAAGCGGGTTGGTTTTAATCTTAGTGTAATACTAACAGGGCTAAATACTCAGTAGAAACCATGAGTAGCTACACACACTTACAGAGGAAACACAATGAAATTCTTATCAAACCGTATGATAGCCATTATGGAACGTTTAGCAGAAATGTTCCCAGGTTCATCATATCAATCAAGTCTAGATGCTTATCTAGCAGACAAAGGCATTACCGATGCCGCACAATTAGAAAACTATATCCAACAGTTTAACTATCAAAAGGAAAAATACCTATGAAAATCATTAGAAACACTTGGGAATTTTTGATTGCCCTTGCTGAATCATTACACGAGTATCGTAGTCGTAAAGGATATCACAATGGCGGCTATTATTAAACAGCTAGAGTACTACGAACAACACTATGGTGAAAAGATAGCCGCTTGGGCTATTGCGGCCATGGTAGTTTATCTAGTCATAGCACAGTAAACGAACAGATAAGTTCGTAAATTAGTTGCTTTTTTAACGAAAGGCATATATAATAACTGTAACAGCAAAATGTTGTTACTGACACACAAACATTACACACAGGAGAATAATATGTTTAATCAAACTATCGACGCCATTCAAACTGGCAAGAAAACCATCGTTAACACATTCGTTACCGACAAAGAAATCCAATCAAAATTGGTCACACTGATTGAAGCACAAACTAAGTTTTATCAAGGTTGGGTTGACACAACTCTAACACTTGCACAAACACTAGTTGCCAATGCTAAAAACTCAGTTTACAAAGGAGCAAAATAATGTCCTTTGATACGCCAAAACTACCAGAAGTTAAGTTCAGCAAGAACGGTTACGAAATTCGTTCAGACGTGTTGGCCATGGCCAAAGACGCTGTCATGGAAGAATATCATATGAAGTTTCGTGGCTGGGAAATGTCAGTTCAGAAAGATGAAAAGACAGGTCAAGTTGTTACCCAAGTAGGTATGCCAGAATTTCCAGGTCTAGACAAGATCATGGAAGCCGCGGAAAAGTTCTATGGGTTCGTAAATACGGGCACAAAGAAGTAAGCATAGCTTGTTCGCCAGAGTAGCGTAACACTCAGTAAAAAAGGACCTCTGGGTCCTTTTTTTTATCCTATTGCATCTTGTTCAAACAAGTCCGGATGTTCTTTGCCCCAATTGCGCATGATAACAGCGGCCTTAGCATTGGCTTCGTTTTCTTGTGGGCTACCTGTGGCACCTGCATTTTCATCCATCAATTGATCTTCTAAGTCTTGTTTGTAATGCACCATCTCATGTGCCAGTGTGCGACACACATCCATAATATGGCGATTCTTCACAGTAACATCAATGTGACGTTCGCCTGGCATATATCCGCCAAAGCTCTTACGGTCAACACTGGTATTACTGTCAAAGATAAAATGAAACTTTGGCAGTGTTTTGAGTTCCAATGACTCGGCCGCATACTTTACAAATTCATGCAGTATGTTAAACGTGGCACGTTTGTCCAGACTTTCCGTTAATATGTGACGTACTTTCATTATACACCGTACCGGTTACGTTTAGGTTTAGCTACTGGACTGACTGCATACACATCAGTTTCTGTACTTTGACTACTGGCAATACGAGTGGCTTTGACACCCATCATCTTGTCGGCCAGTCGAATAGTTTCTTCATCTTCCACACTGAATGGTACTATTGCTAGATTCTCTGCCCATGCACTTTCTTGTTCAAATTCAACTTCGTGATCTCTATTGGCTCTTGCACCTGCTAAGGCAATGCCGTAACGATATTGCATATAGGGATCAGTATTACGTAAGTCACGCTGTACAAATGCTCCGGGCAAACTGTTGCTGACCTGTGCGTCTACTTTGCCAAAAGTGCCGTGTAACTTAGTTTCTGGTAGGAATTCTTTTGCTCTCATATCTATATTTAGTAAATAGCTTACTATGATAAACAAAGAACCCTTTCAAAAACTGATAGCAGATTTAAAAGACAACGGCAAATATCGTGTGTTCAACGATATTCTGCGTGAAAACGGCAAATTTCCACAGGCTATTTGGTACGGCCCGTACAACATTAAGAACATTACCAACTGGTGTAGCAATGACTACTTAGGCATGGGCCAGCACAAAGTTGTGCTAGATGCTATGCATACTGCCTTGGACATGACAGGTGCAGGATCAGGTGGTACACGCAACATTGCAGGCACCAGCCACTATCATGTGGCACTTGAACACGAGCTAGCCACATTGCACAAGAAAGAAAAGGCTCTGTTGTTTAGTAGTGCCTATGTGGCCAACGAGTGGACATTGATAGCACTTGCTAAGATTATTCCCAACATTGAATACATCAGCGATGAAAACAATCACAACAGTATCATTGTAGGCATCCAACATAGCAAGGCTAAAAAAGTTGTGTTTAAGCACAATGACTTAGAAGATCTAGATCAGAAACTTAAGATTAGTTTTGCACAAGGCAATACACCTTGTGTAGTATTTGAAAGTGTTTACAGTATGGATGGTGATTGCGGACACATCAAAGAGATATGTCGCCTTGCAGAAAAATACAAAGCAATAACATACATCGATGAAGTACATGCTGTTGGCTTGTACGGTCCAAAAGGCGGCGGCAAATTAGAACAACTTGGACTACAAGACAAGGTTGACATAGTCAACGGTACCTTGGGAAAGGCCTTTGGCGTCCAAGGTGGTTACATTGCCTGTGACAGCATAGTAGCAGATGCTATCCGTTCAGTGGCCGCGGGTTTTATCTTTACAACGTCAATGAGTCCAGTTACGTGTGCTGGCGCATTGGCCGCCATTAAGTATCTTAAGGATCATAACGAAATACGTGAGAAACATCAAGAACGTGCTCGTAAACTAAAGCATCGATTGGGTGTTGCTGGTATTGAAGTTATGGCTTGTGCTACAGAACACATCGTTCCTGTGCTAGTTGGAGATGCTAAAAAATGTAAAGCTATGAGCGATGCATTATTAAATGATCACAACATATATGTACAGCCAATTAATTTTCCTACTGTGGATGTAGGAACGGAGAGGTTACGTTTTGCACCTACTCCGTTTCACGATGATGGAATGATCGAAGATTTGATCAAAGCCCTTGTGGCTGTAAGTTTATAACTTCGTCTGGACTAAGTTTACAAACGTCATCTTCGTACTCTGCTGATCCAGACTCCATTAGCACACTGCCTGGAACTAACGCTTCAACTTGAAATGGTTTTAGTGGCGGCACAGCAATCACATCGCCTTGTTTGATTACATTCTCTTTGGCAACACCTGTGTCTGTATCAATCCAACGAACAATAAATGTTCCTTCGTGAACAAACCAGCTTTTGTGTCTTAACTTTTGAAATTGAATTGCAGTTTTTACGCCGCTGGCTTTAAAAATTAATAACTTGCCACAGTACTGTTCCGAACTACACCAAATTATCTCTGTGCCCCATGTTGTTTCTGTTGCACCGGTATCACGAATTTTCATATAGTAGTCTCCTAAACTACTTATACGTCACTCTTAGGCGGGCAACAGAATCTAGGATCACACCAATCATAATTTGGATCATAATCTTGGCCGTTGTAACCAGCATAGGCTAGGCTCATGCCGATGCCATAAATGGCTAGGCCTGTGATAAATTTATTACACAGGACTGTAAGGATTTTTCGGAGTGTCATAACCATCGTCCTCTGGGTATACTGGATAGTTGTTTGGATCAGTCTTCTGACTTGCCACATTTAGCACGTTTAGCATTTGTAAGAGCTCCAAAGTTTACAGGCCATTCTTGTCCTGGTTGTAGTTCAACAGCGCCTGCTGGGAACTTATATTGTACACCGGCTTCTTTCTGAATGTCAGCTACTGGTACACGGAACTTGGTCAAGTCGTTGCCAAGATTAACGTATGGCTTGGTGTGTGGAAATCTCCATCCAGCAATTTGTTTTGTTTGATTATTGATTACAATTTTGTAGTAACCGTGTGGAACGATAACGCCATTACCAATGTATGGATCACCAGCGCCATATAATGCTCCCACGAATATCGTGTAGCTCTGGTTGCCCTGAACTGCCCAACCGCGGACTGATGTTTCCAGTAATTTCCAAATTCCACGATTCAATGATCCATGTTGTGGGTACATGTTTGTCATTAGGAACGATTCGTATTCTACGATCTCGCTCCACGAAAGGTCCCCGTCTGGTGCGGCATGGCCTTTATCGTAACCAGTGCCAGCATAATCTGACGGGGTAGCTCCTCCTTGAATTGATCGATCAGCAACGAACGCATTGGTACGTGGCCAGCATCCTAGTGCATTTTGTGGTAGTAGTGTGTAGGCAACATAGGCAGGAATCTTAACAGGAGCATCGTATGCTACTAGATATGCTTCGCGGCAAATTGGTTGTGCTGTACGAGCTGTTTGTGCCCAGCCATACGGACTATGTACTTTACAAGCATCAACTGGTAATGGAGCACGTTGCTCCCAAGCAAAGGCTTGTGTAGATAATAATGCTAATAGAACTAATAATTTCTTCATTGAGTAGTACCTTATAATTAAGTACTACTATTTACCTAGAAACTGTTATTGAACCAACCTATCTTACGGCCTTCTGCAATGCGTTGATCGTGCTCTTCCACACTGCCGGGCCATCGCCATGCCCACACTGCTACAAACAACATGAAGATGCCTGTATAAATTACGCCTTTAACGGGAACAGTAAAGCTCATGATAAGCAAACTAGTACCCATCATGACTAACATAAAGTATTTCATCTTTGTAGGGAACACACGCTTGGTATTCCAGTTGGTTAGGAATGGCCCAAACAATGGGTGACTGTAAAGCCAACGATGCATACGTTCGTTGCCCTTGCTAAAACAATAGGCCGCCGCAACAATAAAACAACTATATGGAATGCCAGGAGTTATAACTCCGATATATGCCATACCTAAACTTAGAAATCCCAAGCAATTCCAAAATAGTTTTTTCAATTCATATACTCCGCCCAAATAGGGTGTTGTAGTTGGAATGGTTCCTTCTTACGCTTGCCTACCAGTTCATAGTAGTCAGGCTTGTAAGGCTTCTTCAATGGCTTCAATCCAACTTTGTCACTCTTGTGACTGTTACATGGACCACATGCTGTTACACAGTTGTCCCATGTAGTCTTTCCACCCTTACTTACAGGATGTACGTGATCCAATGTACTTACTTTTTTATCCACATGCTTGGCGCAATACTGGCAAACACCCTCGTCACGTAGGTATACGTTAGCACGGCTGAAACGAACTGCGCTCTTGATTTTCATGTATTCTGTTAACATGATAACTGAAGGCACAGGTGTTTCCCAACGTGATGAACGCACGATCCAATCGTCGTGCCAAGCTAGCACACGGGCCTTTTCCAGGACCATGTATTTGATTGCTTCTTGCCAGCCAATCGTGCTTAAAGGAAGGTAGCTAACAGGAAGGCCGTCAGCGTTTAAAACTAAAGTGCTCATAATTGATTCTCTTGATTGTGTTTACAGACCCAACCAAAAAGTATAACGAAGTCATCATTATACTAGAATATTTAACCTAAGTCAATATGTTTTGTGCGAATTCCTGCCCGGAACGCTCTAATGTTTGCATCCATTGATCTTTAAGATCCACGCTGAAAATCATATCAAGGTCACTTTTGGCTGTACACCAACTAACACTTTGATCAAAAGGAGGAAGACCTTTGATTTCACTTATCAATTGATTTGGGCTCCAACCGCATACACCTAAAAACATGCGCCATTGTTTTGGGCGATCACCTAATGCCAATCTGGGTAGTATTTCTTCTGCACTACTAATACATATATCTTGATTAATACGCATTGTATTACTGCATGTCCAATCTGGTGTATGCAGGAAGCTGAGATTCTTTACATTGATTGGGCCGCCTAGATATAAAAATCCCGGCACATCCATATGGAAACCTAGTTGACTTGCAAACTCATTCACAGTCATCTGACTGCGCTTGTTTAACACAAGTCCCATGCTACCATTGTCGTGATGTTCTGTTACAATAATAACTGTCTTGTACCAGAAGTTGCCTTTAACTGAAGGCGGAGCGATTAATAAATTACCTGTTATATCCATGAGGTATTTACATCCCTAGGCAGACAGTGTAGTATTAAAGTGACTTCCTGCGATTTGTTGACCGCCTTGTTTTTGTAATTTATGTAACCAACCAATATCTGTTCCTGGACCATAGGCCGCAGGATTAGTAGCAGAGAAGTTTCGTTGATTGCGACTCACACTTGGCAAATATTTTATTGCACCAGTACAAATGCCATGCAGTTGTCTAGCGTTAGGGCCACGAACAAAGTTTGCACTAGGTTTATGTCCATCTGCTCTAGTTCCAGTAACTGCTTGAAATTGATTACGTGCTTTCAATGCACCTATAACTCCATTCTTGCCGTAGTCTCTTGCACGATTAAGTATACTGCCCATGACCATTGCATAAGACTTTGCACTATAAGCACTTTCAGCACTTGTAGCTCTAACTAACCAATCCCACTCGCTATCAGTCATTGGCCTGCCAAGATAATCTTCTGCTGATTTTCTAGCCTTTTCAGTTAATTGATCTTTTGGAATATTGCCATAATCTTCAATATCAGAATCATCAACGTCAGTTACTCCAGCAAGTTTACCTTTAACATCTGCTTGTGTACTCTTTTCAAATTTGATACCTTTACTAGCAATGAGTTTGTTTAAGGCACCAACTGTCTCGGGCCCCGGATCACCATCTACTTCTAAACCGTTATCTCTTTGAAATTGTTTTACTGCTCCACTTGTTTCAGGACCCCGTACTCCATCTACTCCATGTCGAGGTAATTTATATCCTAATGCTAATAGTGCTCGCTGTATATCTGCCACAGCAATACCAACTCGTCCTTGCGGAACTGCTATAGATAATTGTGTATTAATATTTTGTTTTGGTTCAGCTTGTTGTGCCGATTGAGGAACAATAGCTTGTACAGGTTTAACTGCCATACCAGCTTGTTTTAATTTTGCATAGCCGCCGTACGGATGTATACCATCTCCTTTACCGCTATGCATTGCTGGATCAAAGTCTTCTAAAGGACCAAGAAAAGTTGCGCCCGAATCACTGGCCATTGATTCTAATTGTTGGTTAATACCTGTTAGGTCAACAACATATTTTTTACCGCCAGTCCAACTTGTACCAGGTTGTGGTTTTGATTTAGTACTGCCAGTACCAACTAATGCTACTGTAGCACCTGCATCTTTGAGAGCTTTTAACTGTTGAGCTACTGCACCAAGGCCGCCGTTGCCAGGCTTTCTAATACCACCTTCTAATTCAATAGGTGCGCTATTACTTGCTCCACTGCTAAGAATAACTGTGGCACCTTTGGCTTTGCCTGACGCAACAAACGCATTAACTCTTCTCAACGTTTCAGTACAATTGATGCCGCCTTTGGCATAAGGTTCAGCGCCTCCAATACCAACAGCAATACTGTCGCCTATAATAACAACATTATTTGATGCTTCTAAAATAATATCTAATATTCTCATTTCTGACCTTTGCGGGTACCGTAGTCTGGCAATGGACCACCGTGCGCTTTTCCTTTAATTTTTTTGCCGCCAACGGTGACACGCACCTTACTGTCACCGTGGCCAATCAAATGACTCTTCTTACCATCTCTGGCACGTAGGCCCTGGCTTTTACAACTGGCCAGCGCACTTGCGCCTAATGACTCATCGCTAACGTTACTCACGCACAATTTACGGCTGGTTGGGCCGTGTTCTTCAATTTCTATGTATGTAGGCACTGCTTCGTGCCCGCGGGCTGGTCTAGCACCTGGACGCTGGCTTCTTCTTTGGGCAGTACCAAAGGCTTCTTCTTTAATAAATTCGTTTGCTCGCATAGTAATGTATTTATTGGTTTAGGTACTCGAATACATTTAACCATTTGCGTTTGCCCACAGTATCCTTTAAATGCGTTAAATCGGCCTTAGTTTTGCTACGAAAACGTGCTAGTTCTTGTTGCGGAACTGGTTCAAACTCTATTTCTACACCTTCTTGTTCTGCTATTTCTTCTGCTATGTCCAAAAAACTGTGTGCTAGTCCTGCTCCGCAATTCCAGATTCCGGATCCTTTAACTGTTTTAATAAAATCAATGTGTAGACGACAAACATCGCCAACCCAAGTCCAATCACGCTTAACATGTTCTGCATTCTCCCATACAGTTATTTTACCTTCTTTTTGTGCTTGCTTGCGCCACTTGACGATAGCGTTGGCACGTTTCCCCCTAAGGTGCATATACTTGCCATATACATTAAAGTAACGGAAGCCTTGTACCATAATCTTTACATCTTGTTGTGGCCACCAACGATCAAACAGATACTTACTCCAAGCATAAGGAGTTTGTGGTAAACATGTTGCTGTTTCGGTAAAGTCTTTATTATCGCCATATACGCTACTGCTACTGGCATACTGCAAGTTAACTCCGTGAGCATTGCACTCATTAAACAGCCATTGGCTAAACTCCAAGTTCTGTCGCATGATGGCTTCTACATCTGTACAGGTCATATCAGCAATAGCACCCAGATGTATTACCCAATCGTACCCACTAACATTAGGGCGTTCAATTGGATGCCATTCATAGCCGTCAATATGCCATCCTTCTTCGGCCGCACACCATGCCAGCATGTTTTTGCCAATAAAGCCTTCGTGGCCGGTTACTAGTATTTTCATATGGTATTTAATGTATAATCGCACAGTCGTAAAAAAAGGCCGCCTAAGCGACCTTTTTATGGCTACACTTTAAAAATTAAAGTGTGATGCCCAATGCCTTAGCTTTGTAGCCAAGTGCAACGATTTCACGTGATGGATTACCCATTTCGTATTCAGTAACAGTAACACCGTTACCAGCAATACGGCTCTTGCTGTAAACAGCATAACCTGATTGACGAATGCGTGATGCCTCAGCCGCAATGTTCTTGATACCGAAACGCTTTACAGCATCGGAAGCAGTTACCTTGTCGCCGTTGTACAATGCATTGAACAACTTATAGGTCTTAGTTTCTTTAGAGATGAATTTCATTTTAAGTTTCCTTTGTTATTGTGCAGGCAATAACCTGCTACATTTGTAAGTATATTACAATGTGCAACGGAACTCAAGTAGTTTGAGTATCTTTAGTTAACTCAGGATGCCAAAACTTCTTACCAGGATGGCGTTTGGTAGCTTCAATCATGGCCAAGTGTATGCTTTGAGCTTGGGCTAGGAATTGTCCACTTACCTTTTCGTAAGCATAGACTACATTGTTTTCTTTCTCAATTCGAACTTCAACAGCATCCTCAGGCAGGCCAAGTTCTTCGTTGTCATTGATCGTTTTGATTTGTTCCAGCATCTTGATAAACTTCTCAGGATGTTTGGCAATGTTGTTAAGGAATCTGATTTGAGCCCAATGAATACCTGCCCAAAATGCCACGCCTAACGCAATAAAATAATATAGTATGTCCATTTTATACACTCACATGTTTAATATATTTAAACAAATCTCGTTTGTCTTTGGGTTCCCACCACTTACCAGCTTCGCCGCAACGATCATCACGACTAGGATTGCCAATACGGGCAACACCGCATGAATCATATTTGGCTGGCACTTTCTTTTCACCTAGCACCAAATCAGGTTCTACATGTGCCGGCTTGTAACTTTTACGGCAACTATAGGCAAACGATGCCGAGCCATGAGTTAGCCAATCTGTTACACGTCTAAAACTATGTTTACAATCTTTACATAATACAGTTTCACTCATAATTTTCTTTCTGATCGATGGTTAATTTACAAATAAGCATGAAGTTATCATAGCTCTTCTTCACAGCAGGATGCTCCAATAGCTTTTCTGCTTCTATGCTCATGGCCGCAACTCCAGCTTGAACAGCCTCATACGCACTACCGTGTGTATACATATAACGATGTTCTTTTGGTATACAACTTTTAATTGCGTCCCACATGCGTTTTTCTTTTTCTGTAAACTTGCTCCAATTTGCCGGGCGTAGTTCGCTAGCCTCCATTAGCTTCTTACTAATGGCTTCTTCAGCATAACGCCCTGCGGCCATCATTGGAGCAAAGTCTGGATTGATATGGTATCTGCGACTACTGCCGCCTGGATAACTTAGTACTAGATGTGCGCCTTTAGGTAATGAATCAAGTAGTGTACTGTCGTACTCACTCACAGGCACGTACTTTCGTCCGACCTTCTTGTAAAATACTTCTTTCATTACAAGCCTTTCTGTTTACGCTCGTAGAGTCCTTGGCAATAAATGCAACGGGTAATACCACGCATGGCTAATCTACGTTGCTCTGGAATGTCTTCACCACAATCTTCACATTCGGATAGACTAGGCTGACTGCGTTGTTTGGCCAATATAGCCTGTACTTTGGCTACGGCATTTTGGTTAGTGATAATGCTATTAAGTTGAGCAACTTCTTGCTCTTCATTAACGCCCGATTCGTAATTGTAATTGTCTTTGTTATCCATGTCGTTATTATACTACCTTGTTCCTGTATTGTCAACTTGATCGGCCCACTTAAGGACCCAATATGTGTAATCTGCTCCTTGGAGCCAGGCTTGTACGCAATAGTCTATGTGATACTGCGCTGGATTTGAGTTTCTATGCCACATTGGTGTTTGAACACTCTTTTCCATAACAAACTTTCCCATTTCGCTAGATTGCCATTCCCAAAGTGGTTGAGCCGCGTATAGGTCAGGATCTTCAACATCGCCCATTGTGAATCTGTGTACTATAACTGAATGAACTTCGTCTACACGATCACCAACCATCATGTACTTATTCAATTTGACGTCTTTTGGCTCGCCTAGGTAGTTGTCAGCTGGATATTTGGTTATAGCCATCTCAGTGCAAACCAATTGGCATCTTCTTCATCTTCAAAGATCCAAACCAGTCCCATTGTTTCAAAATGTCCTTTGATGTGTTTGGCTGTCCAGGCGTCTAATTCGAGTCCTTGTTCCCAAGTCATTGGACTCAGTATAACTCGGCGCCATCCCAATTCGCACAGCATGTCTGAGAGTATGCCAAAGTCTATCTCATCCGCCATTCGTTTGCCGGCGCGGTTGATAATGTCTTGTTCTATATTCATTTACGTGCCAACTCCAACAGCATTATATATTTTTGATAGGCATTATCCACTGCGGGATTCCCATTGCGTACCATACTGTCCCTGCGTTCATGATCCCAACACTTCTTACCATACTCAGCATCTTTCATGAGATGTTGTATGTGTTCCTGTTCTGCCACTAGCCTTGCCAAGTTGTCCGAAGTCAAATGTATGGCCTTCATGGGAATGATCTTGGTTTCCATTCGCCAATCGTCAATGGAGCAAACATCACGATAATAAGGTGTTGGTCTCACATACTGATTGTATTCGCGGCTGTCTTCGATACGGCACTCGAATTTGGAGATAAAATTGTCAAAGTCTTCATCACTGTCTTTTTGTTTGGCGTAGTTATGTCTCATGAGCTCCACCTAATTAAGAACATAGTGATTTGTTTTTCACTTTTAAACTTCCAAACATTAAAACTAGTACGTGTACCACAGTTACACTCAGTAGTCCAGGCGTGTATTGGATCCATATCACTTTCATTTAGTCCACGTTCAAAGCCACGTGGCCCTACTTCATCTGTATAGGCCTGTAATTTAAGGCCAGGCAAACGTTGCCATTTGATCTTTGGCTTAAAGTTACGACCTAGGGTGGCGGCCCACATTTTATGACCTAGGGTGGCGGCCTGCATGTTTGTATAGGTAGACTTGCCCATTTGCCGTCCTGTCAGTTGAACTAGACCGCGACCTTTGAAGCGAGTATTTGAGTCAACCATGGCCTGCATCCTTCCCAAGTACGATAAATGTGTGCGTGTCCACCAGCCGCAGTCCATTCTTCACAGTTGCTGGTGCGATCATCAATTAAGATATCGCCAGGAGCGCAATGGCGCCACTTGTCATGACTGAATGGACCAAACAGCACAGGTATACGCTCAAAGCGTTCTATTGCCCACAACACTTTGTCCCAGGCCGCAAACGGCATACTGTAATCGTGTGGCAGTGCTGTGAGGAAACGTACTTCATCTGCTATCCCAACAGCCACAGCATTGCGACAGAATTCAACTAATTCGTGTGCGCCTTCTTTAATTGGCAAGTCACGATAGAAATGACTATTACGTTTAACACGGGCCCAATCTTCTTTGGGTATGCGTTCGCTGTCTTTGTTCCAACGCATCTTAAGAAAGTCTTGCGCGGCTGTGTGCCAATCGGCAACAACATCATCCATATCTAAATATATAATCATTCTTCTGCCTTTGGTTTAACTAAACTATCACTCCAACGAAGTACAAACCAATCTCTATGTGCTTCTTTCTTAAAACTCCAAAGTGTTTCGGTCATACTCATACCAACACCTTCTGCTTCTGCCCATGCTTGCATTTCTTCCAACACTTCAGCAGTGATCTCTTCTTTAGTAAATGTTAACCCTGGCAATCGAAACATGCCCACTTCTACATGTTTCATTTAATGTCATCCGATGTAGATGGAAAGTGACTGATAATCAAATCCAATGCCGCGATAGTTTGCATGTTAATGCCCACATCTCCAGGATGCATCCAATAGCCATTTGGGTTGCTGTCACTTTTGGGATTCTTCTTCCACTGTTTCAATTCTTTTTTAAGATACGCACGATAGTCTTTGAGATTGAGACTGGTGATACGATCCGCCGTTTCACCATCAATCCATTGATAAGGTTTGTGTTTGGCTTTACTCATGTCGTTTTCCTATAATTTCACTGTACTTCAATAAAAACATTGTGCGTTTACGTTCGTTGTAAAAGTCCAAATGTATTTGAAACTCGGAATAGCCTTTTTGTGGCTCCCAGTCCAACATTGTAAACGGATCGTTCTTTTTAGTCAAGGTGCTTTGACGTTGTTGATGTTCTCTGTACTCTCGTTCGTATTCGCCTTTGGGCTTTTCAAGCCAAGCTGTGTGTTCACGCACAGTAAATCCCAGCACTTGTTTCATTTTGCCACGTATCATAAACACAGTGCGTGGATGTTCCTTATGCAAGTCTGCCAGGATGCTTTGCCATTGACTAGTTGATAAAACTATTGGTTTCATAATCCCAGTGCCTTACATCATAAAAGTGTAGTTCGACTTCAAAACTTATTAGGCCAATCATAACCCTGACACCTGCATGATCTCCCGTTGGTTTGAATTGAAAATCCAAAGTGATAATATCACTGGTTCGATATCCGTTAAACTCTATGGCCTTGTGCTGTGTAAGCAGTTTGCTCTTGTTCCATAAGATAGTCCATCTATCACTCCATGGATTAGAGATATTGAAATTCAAATTAATCATACTATCATCCAAACCAATCCTAAGTAAGTTAAACTATGTGCTAATTGATCAGCACCCAACCAAGCCCAAAACTTTGGGTTTTCAGTTGTGTAGTTGTATCGCTTGTTAATGTTAATCTTTGCCCAGTCAATATGATAGTGTAGCACAAAGTCTATAAAGCCTAGCATAATAGCCATCAATGGATCCGAAATAAACAACCACATGACTAAAAATGTACCAATACCATGCTTTAGGCTGTGCATGACGCCATGTGCATTGCCATATATGCCCTTGCCCACAACTTCTTCCATGCTTTGGTTAACAAAGTCAATGTACCAATGCTTAATAAACAATAATGCCAATACTACAAATATACTATCAAACATTTTAAACTCCTATACCATTTCATCTATGTTAGCACCCTTGCCTGGATCCGGGGGGCGCATCTGTTTTATCTCTTCCTGCCTCGCCTCAATCACTTTCAGCTGTTGCTGTTTGATTGTTTGTTGCTGGGTCAGCTTGGCCAACTCAATATTATGAGCCATGGCTGGATCAATTCCGCCTACTTTCATTTGGCGAACCTCGGCATCACATTGTGGCCTGTGTATTGAAAACTATCCAGCATGGGTAATAGGCCATGCAAATCATCAGCAGGATGTCGTTGTATCACGGGGTGACCATCACCATCAGTCAGCATGAAATACAGCTTCTCTGTGCCTTCTTCAATTTGATATTCAAAGATATATTCTAAATCTTCAAGAGTCATGTTACTCGTCCTTGAGTTGTTTTGATTTCAGCATCAATGCAAGTACCTTCCAAAATGGTAATATCACCTTTGGTGCCTTGTTTCTCTGCTTCTTTAACCAAATTGCGCATGTGCTGTTTTTGCATGTCCAAACTGGCTACACATTGAGCTTCAATTTTGTAGTGTGTTTTGCCCTGCATGAATTCACAGTTGCCGTTAAGGCATATAAACAACACGGGTATAAAGATAGTCATGATCGTAATCCTTTAATCTGTTTGTATGTGGCACGTATATTGTTGTGCCATACACTATCAATCTTAATTGGCAAGTCTAAATGTATGCTCACCATAGGGCCTTCTGTTTCATTACGCATGTTGTCAGTGTAAGCTGAGCCTACATAAGGTATGCCTTTATATGTGCCTTCTACCCTATCACCAAAAGCATACTTGGGTTTAGGACGATTGGCTGTAAAGTATTCATCTTGTGTCATTCGTCAACTCCGAAATGTTCTTTAACAAACAATTTAATTTCCTGAATTGGTAACTCGTCATCGTCACCATATCGTTTTATCATACTATGAATTAAATCTTGCACAATCAACTCGGCGAACTTTGGCAAAAAGATTTCGTTATAGAGTCGTCTGTTTCTACGACTTTCATCTTCATATTCTGCCTTAATTTCTTCTTCAGCCCGTGACCAAAGTTCTCGAATTCGTTCGTTCATAGTCGCTCTCCGCAATGTGGACACTTCTTAGCTGATGCTGAACGCATTTCTTTCAGTGTTTTGTTGAGCTTACGTGCATCACTAGTGAGCCTGCGCATGTTCTTACGGTCCCTGTCGCTTTTGGCCTTGCCCAGCTCTTCTTTAAGGTGTAGCTTCATTTTGGCCAGCCTGCCCTCGAAGATTTCAATAAAGCCTGTTATACCAGTTGACTCACTCATACAACCTCCACTGCTTTAATATTACGGGCTTGAGTGGTAACATACACCCCTACCCTGCGATGTACTTGGTCAAAACCTGTTCCTAATTTTCCAGCATCTAATGGCAAGTTATACACACTTAACCAAGTTTTTATCACACTGGAAATATCAGCCACTGTTAAATTATTAGCCATCAATATCATAAGATCATCAACAGTCTTGTGAAAATCTTCATCATCTAGTCTAGACAATATTTTAGCTCGATCGTGGGCAAACCAATGTATATCACATTTTAATGTATCCCAAAATACTCGTTGTTCAGGTGTCATACTAACTCCTCTTCACCTTTAAGGGCCAGCCATGTTTCTTCTTGAGCTGTGTATATTAGCCTATTACGTTCCAATATGGCCCTACGTTCATCTGGGTCAAGGTCGCACCAAGCATTGACTCGATCGTAATTGCCGTATGCTTCGGGTGGTACATGACTGTACAGCCAACCTGCCAAGGCCTTGAACGCTTCAACTGTATTGCTAGGATGGCTACTGCGAATTGCACCAATAAAGTCATTGGCCAGTACAGCACCAAAGCATGAGCCAGGCTCATAGCCATACACCAAATAGTTAGCCATAGGGTCAGCAAAGTCCTGGGGTACTTCCCACTCTTTGAATGTTCTATACAGTCGCTCACGACTAAAATGTGTTATGTTCATTTTGTACTCATTTGGTGACGATATTCACGCTTTAACCAATACTTGTACATGGCAAAGTATTGCTCCTGTGTATAAGGAAGCTCACGGACTTCTAGATGTTCGTCGCAGTTCTGCAACCAAAGTTCATGTACCCATTGTCTGAAACCCATAACGCCTCCATTTAACATAGCACGATTATAGCAGGGTTAGACCGTGTAGTCAATCCAAGTGAGTGTCAAAAAGGTAACCCATTTGTTCGAACGGGCGTGTAGGGTATAGGCGCCACGGCTATTTGATGTAATGAACCAATCCTTGTATTTGACGCCCAAATGTGCTGTACACCAAGCACTGAACTCTTGATATTCAGTTGTGTACGTGGGCCCAAATTTAACTGTTATTCGATAGTCAAACCGTTTGAGATAGTCCCAATAGGCCTCACTTTGGTGTGTGTTCATGGGCTATTGAAATTATATCCCACAACAATACCATGCTCATCCGCTTCCACAAATTTGCTGAGTATGTCAAAGTTTTGCTCTGCACGTAGTATGGCCTTATATGCCTTTTCCAATGCAGGATTGTTTTCGATTAGGGTAGCACGATTTTGTTCCAATTGACGCTGGGTACGTGCCCATTGTATGATGTCTAGTACGTCTTGATCTAGGGTCACAGTGGCATAACTGGTGGCAAGCTGTTGCCAGCTGGTGCCGTTGAACACTTCCAAGTCAGTATTGTTAACACGTAGCATACCCTGGATAGGGTTGTTGGCATTGGGTCCAATATAGGGTAGGCTGGTGTTGCCTGCTGATACTGTGATCCCACATGTGCCCATTAAACCTTTAATCATATGTCAAATCCTTTCAGCCTAGTATAAAGAACTTTGTGGGCGTTAGCAATCGTTTAGAGCAAACGTATGCTGTCAGCTATGTCACGTGCCCAAAGGCCCAGGGTCAATGGGCCAGGGTGTCCAAAGTATCCACCTGCTCCGTTGGGCTGTAGGTCACGGGCATGATCTTTGACAGCTTCAAAGTAAGGAGCCATTTGCATTTCCTTAGGGTCATGGTGCCAATGACGCATGACAACAGGCACGTTCTTAGTTTTCCACAAGGCCTCTGCACCCATGATGGCCATACGTGCGTACAGTTCAGCATGATGTGGGGCACGTACCCAATACTCATAGAACTTGAGGATACCTTCATGGCGCCCGTTTAGCAAATGTGGTATTAGGCTATTGGGAGCCCCTTCATCAAAGTAAGTCATGCGTGTCAGCTCGGGTATAACAATGGTGACTGTTTTGGGTAGCCACCCCAGCTCTATCAAGCGCATGGTATTGTACATGATGACTTGACAGCTACCCCCAGCATAGCCTAGATTAACTGTGGGCTCACCCAGCTGTTGGGCCAGCTGATGGGTAATGGTATCCTTTTCATCTACACCCACTCCTGTAACATGGCTACAACCCATGACTGCATGGGTGTTGGGCCAATCAACGTCTGCCCAGTCTACACTGCGATAACCCTCTTGATTCCAGCGATACTCCACAGGCCTGTTTTCCCAAACCCACCCGGGAGGCCTACGTTCAAGATTGGCCTTGTACAGTTCTTCTGTGTCACTGCCACACCAAGCACTGGATTGTTGCCAACGTGGTAGTAAGTTAGGACTATTTTGATATGCGAATGTTTTGCTGTATTTGTTCATGCCAGTATTTAATCTCCCACTGCACTCGCGGCATAATTATTGTATGATTACCAATACCATAGCCTACATAAAGACTGACTACAATGAAAGACCCATGCGTTTCCTTTTGGAACTAACAGCATGGGCCATGAGCATTGGCTGTACCATATGGATGGGCATGACCTTACCCAACCCTCCGTTCATATACCTATATCCCCTGTTTATGATACAGTGCTCAATATTTGGATGGGCGGCATGGACACGTGGTTCAACAGGCATGGTGGCCAACTATGCACTAATAACAACCATAGACATAATAGCTTACATAAGGATGATCACATAATGGCATTACCCCGTGGAATGAGCAAGTACTGGAGTACAACACAAGGGCATGAGTTTGAACTGTTAAGCGTGTACACTCCCTTTGAAGATACAGATGAATGGGCACGTTATAGGGACATATTGAACGATAAGATATACCAATGCAGGCTTGAAGCGTTTCTCAGCCGATTTCGAGCCCAACCAGATTAGCCCCAGCCGCGAAGCGGTAGCGACAAAAATTTTGAGCTATCAGCCCCGAATATCACCAACTCCATGCGCTAGTCAGTACAAGGTCCCGACTAGCTTTGGGTATTGACTGATTGACATAGTTCCGTTATTCTGTTATAGTATGTGTATGAAAACTTACCTAATCAAAAGAATAGTCTTTATCACCCTAATACTGATTGTATGTGCATACCTACAGGGCTGTGCGTATACAGTAGTGTCAACAGCCAGTTTTGTCACTACAGGCAAAAGTGTGGGCGACCATGTGCTCAGTAACACAATACCTAACGCAGATTGCTCCTTGCTGAACGTAAAGGATGATAAGTACTATTGTGAAGTGCGTGACATCAGTAAAACTTACAATAGGACGGGCATATGAACACAACAACTGAAATCATAGTATTAACAGTGCTGACAGTGGTTTTGGGCGTGGCCTGCTATACTATAGCACACATTATACTCAGAATAATTTAGGATAAACAATGACAGAACTAGAACCCAATCAAATATGGTGGAGTGGAGCATACAGCCCAAGCCGTGATGTATTTGTACCACATGCAGTGATTAACGAACAATACCCACAAGGCCGCCGTACAGTGGACAAGCGTCAAGCTGAAATTTGGGCTAACGACGATGCTGAACACTTTAATAACGATGCCAACAGTGGTGCTACAGATTGGGTACCGCATGTGGAAATTGGTGATGATATATGGACTAGCAGTACTGATGATACAGTACATGCTAACCCAACTTAAGGAGCGACTATGCAAAAATACACAATATGGGCGTGGAGTAACAGCCAACAACAAAAACAGCATCAAATCAATTTGGATGCTATGCCACCAGATGCTACACTAGCACAAGCACAACAACGTGCTGATGCATTTGCCATGACACTAAACCAACAACAGCATTTGACAGCGACTGATTGGACAGGTGAAGTGCTACTGGAAGAAGTTGGATATCATACTATGCCTGGATACGCATTCAACGATCCCAACAAGTGATATGATTAGCAGTACATTGGCTGTTAATACACTAATAGAAGCGTGTAAAGGTACATATACTGAGCGCACATCAAGTACTATAGTTAAAGACTTTAAACCCAGTTATGATAAGGATCAAGCTGGGTTTTGTCATGATGAACTATTCAATAAAGTCCTTAGTACGTATGTGAGTCATGAATGGATCAACAAGTAAAGCAAAACTTAGTCTGTCTTCACGTATATAGAACTCACATACACCACGAACACTATATGCATGTACATAGCTAGCCAACTGCCATATTTGCTCTTGAATATCTTCACTAGCCCAACTACGATAACATTTGAATAACATAGTAGACCCCGCTGTTTGACATAGTACTTAGCATGAGGATCATATATAGGCCCCGCTGTACAGTCGACTAGCAAGCATGAACGTTTCACTTTGCCGGGGTTAAAACATATACCACAATAGACCCCGCTGTAGCAAGGCCTGCACGTATTAACAGTAAGGGAACTGCTTATATCCATAATGGAAGCTAGACCCTTGCATGCCTATACAGTGCGTATAAGCTATAGTACAATAGACCCCGCTGTAGAGTCAAGGGGTATTGAGTGTATGGACCAAAAGACCCCGCTGTACAGAGTATGTATTAGAACTATGCCTCTGTCTCGCTCGGGACTCACCATTCTAGAACCCTGTGCGCACGGTCAAGAGAACCATTTCCGGCTCATTCTCCCGATTCTGTCACACTTTATCACACTTTGATACACTTTTCCACACTTTTGTCAACCTGGCACCCCTATAGATCTCCCTACAAGCAAGGTGGGGAGATCTATTTCACACTTTGCCACACGATAGATCTAATATACAGTACGGCTTCACATTCGTCTAACCAAGTCAAGAACCCCGAACCGTTAAATATAGTATGACACTAAGCTTCATCACTGTAGCTAATATATACGTGAAAGATCGTAACTACACTGTGCATGTATCCATATGCCGTACTAATGGACATGTACATGTATTCAAGTATGATGAACAGCGTGTTACTTGCCAATATGAAATATTTGCTAATTACAATGAGGCCGCGGACTATTTAGAATTATTGCTTTAAAGTGTTAAGGCGGTTCAAACCAATATATTACAGCATTAGGGGCCGAGACGCCCAGCCCAAAACCCGTTTTGTCAACCGGGTTTTCTTTTATTCTCTATAACCATTTTGTCAACCAGGTCTTTATGTTAGTGCTCACTAACTTAAGAAATGGCGCCCAGCCTCCACGTCCACCCCAGCTTGCTTTCGAATACAGTAATTATAACACCTTTTGGGCAGGCAGTCAAACGGCTGGGAAAGACCCGCCAAAAAGTATGTTATTGACAAAGTTCTCAAAATGCGCTATAATACACACATGATGAAAACAAAGCGAACAGCACGTAAAGACAGCAACTATATCATATATGCGGCCACCCACAACGGGCAGTCGTATATAGGGCTTACCCGTAAGGGCACCGTATCAGTCGCTAAAGCAGTCAAAGAGCGTTGGCGCAAGCATATCTCACGTGCAAAGCATGAGGCACGTGAGTGGGCCCTGTACAAGTACATTACAGCGGGCGCATGGGACGGCTGGGAGCATACAGTGTTAGAGGTAGTGCGGGGACGGGCAGAGGCCTATGCATACGAGCGCGAGCTTGTCAAGCACATACAGCCCGAGCTTAATGACCAGTACCTTTGAAGGGTCTTTGCATTTTGAGTTGACAGTTTGGGAAATCGGCGTTATAATAAACACATACACAAACACACAAGGACTAAAATGTTTACAAACTGCATTGCTCGCGCTAAACTAAACTACAACAAAAAACTCAAAACTTACAAATTGCTAGTAGCATTTTGCAACGCAAACGAAAGCATTACACAACGCAACAGCGCATTTGTAAGCGGAGATTTGTGTGCAGAAACTATTGCAACAGACATTGTGCGTGTACTTGCTACAGCAGAAAAAACACTACGCACAAACAACATTGTATTTGTAGAGTAATTTAGTAAACTAATACATAGCGCATTTTGACACTTTTGCCAAAGTGTGCTATAATTAGTTTTTTAAAAGGAAGCAAATGTTAGAGATTACAAAATTTGACGGCGGGTTTAGTGCCCAAAACAACGATGTGCGCAACTGCGAGGCAATTGTGTTTGCAGAAAGTGTACGCACAGGCCGTACAATGTTGCAAGTAATTAATTACGTGCTAGAAGAAGACGACAGCGATACTAATTTGCTTTGCGCTTGCGAGACGTTACAAGAACAGATTGTTAACGCATACACTAACACAATACTAGAGAGCTACTTAGACGCGGAACTGTACAAAGTACAGCACAACAAATAACCCTACAGCCCGTAAGGGCTTTTTATAGCGTTTGACATTTTGGCAAAAGTGCGTTATAATAAGTTTTTAAGGAGCAGTAATGTTAGCAACAACAAAACAAGTGCGGGCACTTGTACACGGACT